>Ga0190284_1000465_pt1 | contig 23182 bp, 16 predicted proteins | sample 48691812_MG_FD_161668 | JGI IMG/M metagenome (GOLD analysis project Ga0190284, IMG submission 161668) | Hydrothermal vent microbial mat bacterial communities from Southern Trench, Guaymas Basin, Mexico - 4869-18-1-2_MG | ecosystem: Environmental > Aquatic > Marine > Hydrothermal vents >...
CGTCGCGAACGTGTTCTGGATCGTCGGTGGTCTGAGCGGACAGCGGATACGAAGCCAATCGGTCTACCTGACGCCGCTCTCGCGCGTTCCCGCGCCGGCGACGTCGATCGCGTACCAGGAGATGTGCAGCCGCTATGCATGGATATGGGGCGATTGGTCCGAGGTAGACTGCCAATCGGATTACGCAGAGCGGGTGGACGGAAGCTTCAATACCATTCCTGGTTGGCATCGTCAGCCGTTCTCTTTCAACGTGGCGTTTGCGGATGGTCACTCGTCGATGGTGGTGATGAAGGGCACCTTCCGCCCGGCACCGAACCTCGGGTTGGGCAATTACGCGTTCGGCACGTGCGGGACTGATGTCGACGGCTACGAGTGTGAAAAATGCATAACGATGCGCGGTCCGGGCTGGCAGTTGGACACCCTGCCCGCGACATCGGTGATGACCCCCTACTTGGCGGACTAGCGTATCGCCACTCGAAAAAGTGTGGGTATGACGGGTGACCCATGGCTTTAGCCGTGGGGGACGCGACCATCCGCCGCTGATCCATCGATTCAACTGTGCCGGAGCACTAGTGCTCCGGCACGCCTTAATTGACGGGTGCCACTGGCGGCTTGTCCGCCAGTGTTACGCACGCAACATCAATGAGGAAGGCACTGGTGGGCAAGCCACCAGTGGCACCCAATCGGCTCGTACCCGTCAATTCAGGTGTGACAATGCACTAGGTCACATCTGCGAGAAGCGGATCGTGAGGGTACACGCTCATTGACGTGTGTACGGAGTATTCAAACCGGGCCGGCCGTTTGAGTTCGGCCGGACCGGTTTGTTCGTGCGCGTTGTGCCTCGATGCGCGGAAAAGCGGTCCGTCGACTTCTCACATTCCTTGCACAAATCCCGCCGGGGCGCCAATAAGACAATGTGGCCGTCGTAGTTGGACGCGGTGTGTGAGGGCATGTTGCACCGGTCCGATTCGCCCATCCGAATAAGCAACGCCTGAACACCCCTCTCTTAGCCCCGCGGGTGGCTCAACGAGGCCTGCCGCCGTTCCCTGCGACGCGTTTCGGCGTGGTCGTGGCGACGACTCGGCATCGCATCGCGCGAGCCACTTCAGCAGACGATTACGCGACTTGGTTTGGACAGGCTCACCCCTCCGGGTGAGACCACAGAGGAGGTATGCGCACATGACCAAGAACAGAAGAGTCAAAGACCGGGCCGACCGACGAGCCTTCACGCTCGTCGAATTGCTGGTGGTCGTTTCGATCATCGCGTTGTTGATCGCGATTCTGCTTCCCTCGCTGCGTAAGGCGCGCGAGCACGCCAAGGTGGCGAAGTGCCTGGCCACCATGACCGGGATCGGCAAGGCCAGCTGGACGTACGCCACGGAGGACCCTGGAGAGAACGTGATCCCGGTACCCGATTACATGGTGCTGGAGGCGGCGTCGGGCACCATCGAGTGGGGCGGCAAGGCGGGCAGCGGGCAGCCCACCACGGAGGGGAACCCGACCACCTCGGTGTTCGGGACCGGGGCGTATCGCGGTCCGGCACACCGGCCGTTGAACCCGTATCTCTACAAGGGCGGTTTTCGCGATTACAGACCGATCCAGGGGACGGCCGATCCAGGGCCGGACAATGAGAACTGGTTCGACGACACGCAGTTGAATCTGCCCCTGTATTGTTGCCCCTCGGACAACGGCTATGCCGGAGGTGGCTTCTTGTACACCGCACGAAGCAGGGCCGACCGCAATGAGAGGGCGTTCATGGAGGAGGGGCACAGCGCGTACGATCACTACGGCACCAGCTACGTGGCGAACGTGTTCTGGATCTCCATGAGTAGCGGCACCGAGCCGATATACAGCCAATCGGTCTACCTGACGCCGCTCTCGCGCGTTCCGGCGCCGGCAGCGTCGGTCGCGTACCTGGAGACACCCGCCCGCTATGCCCACATGTGGGGCAGTTGGGCCGATTCGGGCTGCGAGGAACTCGGTTACGAAGACCGGTTCGAGGGGAACTTCCAGACCATTCCCGGCTGGCATCGTCAGCCGTTCTGTTTCAACGTGGCGTTCGCCGACGGTCACGCGGGAATGGTGGAAATGAAGGGTTGCTACCGCCCGGCACCGAACCTGGGTTTGGCCAATTACCCGGCCGACTCGCGTGTAACGAACCCGTACGAGTGCCACCGATGCGTGACGATGCGGGGCCCGGGCTGGCAGTTGGATACGCTACCAGCGACGTCGGTATTGACGCCGTATTATCCGGATTAGCGACGGGCACACGGACCGGGCCACAGGCATCGCGGTGTGGCGGTCTTCGTTTCGGGTACTGGGGTTCATACAGGGATGCCCTTTCCGCCTCTCTGCGGGAGGGCATCTCATTCGTACCGGCGTCCGGCGTCTACTCCTCCGGCACGCCGTACAACCCCTGTTCGCAGGCCACCGTAAACGCTTCCGCTGAGCCTTTGAGCGTCTCCCAGGCGCGGCGGATGCGGTCGGCTTCGACGGGATCCACGTGACCATCGTTCTCGATCGACTTGGTGACCGTGGTGAGCAGGTGGCTGAACTCCTGCACCAGGCGCTGCGTGGTCATCAGCAGTTGGACCTGGATGTCGCTGTCGGCAGGGGCCGGATTGGACACGAAAAACCCGCCGGCCTCGTGACAGAGCCAGTTCACCACGTTGGTGCTTCCGGTGGCCTTTACGATGTCCGCCAGGCGGTCGAGCGGATTGCGTGCCCCGCTGGCATCGGGATCGTCCCGGGGGGATTCCTGGCACCACTTGTAGACCAAAGCCGGCGACAAGCGCAGGGTACTGGCCAGCGCCTTCACCCCGATATCATCCGCCGACTCGCGCAGAACTTCGTACGATTGCATAAGCCCGCTGCCTCCGAACAAACGTTACACCACTTTGATACGTTGCTTTCGCCCCGACAGCCATTATAAAGCATGAACGCGATTGGAAACACTCGGGTTACGATGACCGAACACGTTCAGACCAAGACCGAGATCAAAGCCGTTCTGACGCGATTCCAGGCCCGCCCGCGCAAGCGACTGGGACAGCACTTCCTGATTGACGGGAACCTGATGCGGCGGCTGGCGGCGGCGGCTGAGTTGGGCAACGACGATACCGTGCTCGAGGTCGGCGCGGGCACCGGCGGATTGACCGATCTGTTGGCCGCCCGCGCCAAGCGTGTTGTCGCGGTCGAGATCGACCCGGTTCTCCAGGCCATCCTGCGCGAGCGCTTCGCCGGAAAGGCCAACTTCGAGTTGATCGCATCGGACGCTCTGGCGAGTCGGAACCGGCTCGCTGATGAACTGCTGGGCATTCTGAATGACCTCAGCCCGGTGGATCGGAGTCACTTCAAGCTGGTCGCCAACCTGCCGTACAGCATCGCCGCGCCGCTTCTGGTGAACCTCCTCTTGTGCGACACGCCCCCGGTGCTGTGTTGCTTCACGGTACAGAAGGAGGTGGCGGACCGGTTCGCAGCTTCACCGCGAACGAAGAACTACGGACCGCTGTCGGTCCTGTTTCAGGCGTTGTGCGAGATTCAGGCCTTCGCGATCCTGCCGCCGTCGGCGTTCTGGCCCGAACCGAAAGTAGCCTCGACGATGCTGCGGATCACCCCGGCGACCGAGCCGGTCTACGCGGGCGGCTCGCCGGCGCGCCTGATGCGCCTGGTCCGCGGCGGGTTCGCCTCTCGCCGCAAAACGTTGCGGTTTAACCTGCGCAAGCACCTCGGCCGGGAGGCAACGGCTGAACTCGATCGACACGTCGACCTGGCTCGCCGGGCCGAGGAGCTGTGTGTCGCCGAGTGGGTTGCGCTGGAGGTTCTGGTGGCCGGCGCGGCGAATCGACGGCAAGAAACGTGATCCGGCGGACATCTGCAAACGCGCATGCAAAAACCCCTGGAAAAATCCAAGGGTTTCAAGCGCTACATCGGCTCAGAACAGCATCTCGGATTAAACGACGTTTATCCGCTTGCGTCCTTGGCGGCGCTTGCGGTTGATCAGTTTGCGCCCCTGGGCGGTCCGCATGCGTGCGCGAAAGCCAATCGTACGGGCTCGCTTGATCTTACTAACTCGTCTGGGATAGTGCATGGTTGAACCTCGATCCCTGCAAGAACACGCCCCTTACCCTCGCGACGGTGCTTGCCTGTCGGCTACACGATCGATAACTGCTTAGCGGACAACACCTTAGCCAACGCAGGGCCACGTCGCCAGGAGAACAATGAGCGCATTGTACCCGCCATCGTTCTCGCCTGCAAACGGTTTGTCGGTATCGCTCATCGGAAGCGGCGGAAGGTCAACCTCCGAATCGGTCATCCCCAGGTTGTGTTCGCCAGCGCGTTGGACGCGTTGCCGAATGACCCCCGGCTTCGCGGATGTTCAGCAAGTGCTGATGCCTCAACGATCACGAGCCGCGACCGGAGCCCAACGCGCGTCGGCGCACGACACCTCCCACCTCAGCGTTCGGCACACACCACCTCAGCGTCCGCTGCCCAGCACCTGCTCCAGGGGGGTGGCTGACGGCTGTGGTTGCAACAGGCTTCGCAGTCGCAGGTCTCCATCCGGTGACGAAACCCCCACCGGCTGGCAGCAAAACTCCGGCACGGCCATCCAACACAACGGCTGCAGTGGGTTCGAGAAGATGCGCAATTGCTGGTCGAAGGTCACCGGCGGGGCCGCCGTCATGCCCTGCTGAAAGGCCTGCATGACTTGGTTGACGCCCACCATACTAAAGCTCTCGAAGATTTCGCCCAGGCTGCCCGAGCGTGGATAGTGAACGATCTTCAGTTCGGCACTGGGCGGGATGTTGGCCATCGCGCGGGCCGACTCGATGGCATCGGCCAGGCCGCCCAACTCATCGATCAGCCCCAACTCCAAAGCTTGCCGCCCGGTGTAGATGCGTCCTTCGGCGATCTTGCGCACTTCCGCCTCGGGAATCTTGCGGGTGGTGGCGACGCGGTCGATGAAGATGCCGTAGAAATCGTCCATCAAGTCCTGGATAAACCGGCGGTCCTTCTTGGACAGGTTGCGGTGCAACGAGCCGAGCAGGCTGCGCTTGCCGCGCTTTATCTCGGCAACCTCGTAGTCCAGACGATTGAGTGCCGACCACGCCGACCGGAAAATCCCCAACACGCCGATCGATCCGGTGATCGTGGTCGGCTGCGCGAAAATGCGCCGCGCCGGGCAGGCGATGTAGTATCCGCCCGAACCGGCGACAAAGCCCATGCTCACCACCAACGGCTTGGTCTCGTCCAACCGCCGCAGGCGCTTCCAGATCACGTCAGAGGCATAGCCCGACCCGCCGGGCGAATCGACCCGCATGACCACGGCCTTGATCGACGGGTTCTCGCGCAAATCATCGACCACCTTGGCAAAGTCATCGCGGCAAATGTACATCGAAGAGAAACCCGCCCCGAGGTTCACGTCGATGATCGGGCCCCGGGCGTGCAGCACGGCAATCTTCGGGCCCACCGCCTTGCGGGCCTCCGCCGCCTCCTCCATGCTCTCGTTGATCAACTCGATCAGGTCCTGGATGGAGTTCACGTTGGCCAGGTTGCGCTCGTGAGTGCCGTAGCGCTTCATCTTCTCGCGGCGCAACACGCGATCGCGGTATTCATCGTAGTAGGCAATCGTGTCCACCAAGCCGCATTGAAGCGCGTCGTCGGGGCGGAAGAAGGCGGTGTCGATGAGCTCACTGACCTGCTCGTCGGACAAGTCGCGCCCCTGGGCGATGATCTTCTTGTAGTCGCCGAACCAACCGTCCCAAATGGCGCCGAACTCCTCCTTGAAGTACTTGTCAGGCTCGCGTCGGTTCACGAAACCCGGGTATTTGTACTTCCCGGCGGTGATCACGTCGTACTCCAGGCCCCGCATCTGGAAGTGACCCTTCATGAACGGGAAGAGTTGGCCGAGCCCTGGGATGACGATGCCGCCCGGGGGCGCGATCACGATCTCGTCGGCTGCACACGCCAGCAGGTAGGCGTTGGGGCCCGCCGCGTTCACGAAGGCCATCACCTTCTTGTCACTCTTCTTCAAGCGCTTGACGGCGGCGCGCAACTCCTCGACATCCGGCAGCGAGAGCCCGAAGTTGTCCAGGTCCAACAGCACGGCGCCGATCTTCTCGTCCTCGGTCCACTCTTTGAGCAGATCGAGGACTTCGTGCACGGTGCGCGTCTTGCCCGGCAGCGGCAGATTGATCATCCGTGCCGGCACCACGAATCGGTCAATGCGCAACTCAGCCAAACGCGGGATGGGGCATTCTTTCTTCTTGTCCTTGTCGACGACCTTCTTGACTTCAGTCTCGACGTCCTTTGCCTCTTCCTTGTCTTCCGCCAGAGCCTGCATCGGCATGACCAAGCCCAACACCAGCATCCAAGCAATAGCCCGCAACTTCATGATCGTTCCTCCTTACGTGCTGATCCGGCGCTTCTGGAGAAGTCTAATCTGCCGCCTCCCGGTCATCCGGCTCTCGAGACGGTTCCTTCTCCTCGCGATGGATATCTCCGTTCTGATCGATAGACAGTTTCTCCAGGTGCTCGAAGGTGCCCGGAGCAACGCTCAGACTCCAGGAATCCCGGCCCCAGTCGACGACGAACGAATCGTCATCGAGGTTGACCAGTGCGTCATCCTCTTCTTCTCCGTCTTCTTCGTCCTCCTCGTCGTCAGAGGACTCGAACAACTCTTCGAGCCAATCGCTCCGTTCCTTCTTCGAGGACAGATCGAGCTTGAGAAGATACGGATGTCCCGCAAAGTCGATGTATCCGTCGAGTTCGGCGAGTTCGGCGGGCCAGCGGCCCATGTCCTGCTTGAACAGCTCGGCATGGTGATACAACACCTTGAGCGTGCGGCAGGCGGCCCGTTCGCGTGCCAGGTCCGTCCCGCTCGACTCCCTCGTAGCGATGGCGAACATCACGGGGATCGCCACCAGACCGGAGGGAATAGGCCCGCGATGCACTACGCTCAGCCCGTCGTAGCGCACCTTCGCGGTCAGCAACGCATCGGTCAGCTTGTCGACCATGTCCTTCACCCGCGGAAGGAACAAGTCGCCGGACACGGTGTTGAGTGCCACGTTGGCATAGGGTTGAAGCCACCTGTAGGTCTGTTGCCAGTTGATCCACAGTTGCCCGTGGGTCTTCTTCTTGGCGGGCAGGTAGCGGCGGTCCTTCGCGCGGGGCATCTCAACCCAGCGGCGGACAAACCGCTTAGGTGACGTACTTGTCAGCCCCAAAACCAGAAACTCACGATCCCGCCCTCTTGCGTCGACCTCCTCGGTCACGAACAACACCGGGCGCATCAGAAACGGCATCATCATGCCGCCGCGCATCCCGCTTCCGTCGCTCCAGAACACGGGACGATCTTTCACCTCGGCTTCGTACCAGAGCTCGGCCTGTTCGCGCTCGCGGCGGAGCTTGTTGATCTGCGTGCTCGCCTCGCGGATACCCTCGATCATCTTCTCGGCGCGCTTGGTCTTGACCTGAAACACGATGTCGGGAACCGGCATGAAGCCGGTGCCCGGAAGAATGGTGAAGCACACCTGCGAATCGGTATGGGCGGCAATCGGTCCGGGGCCGGTCTCGCCCACCATGGTGAATCCGCCGGAGTCATTCACCACCATCTGAGGACCGAAACCGGCTGTGCTCTCCAGCATGCCCTGAACGCCGACCACGGAGAACACCGCACTGGCGTACGCCTCGTCGGGAACGAAGAACGTCTGCTTGACCTTCCCGGCGGCGGCTTTGGCCAGCAGGCCGATACCCGGCGGCCAGTGGACACGGATCTGCTCTACCCAGTCGCCCTCCTCGTTCACGCGGGCATCGTAGACCACGTCCGTGATCGCCGAGAGCGAGGACCAGAACGTTGCCCCGCTGTCCTTCTCGGTGCTCTTCAGATTGAGCCGACAAACCAGCAGGGGGTCGCCGTTCTTCTTGGTCTCCTCGGTTCCCCGAAACGGGGACGCCGGAAACTTCGTATCCGCGTGCGATGAGAGGAGCGACCGGCCATCTCCGGCGGGGAGTAGGTAGGCCAACGTGGTCTGCGGTAGGGTGATCGCGTATCCGCCGTCCGGCCGCGAGGTCAGGTGGACACCCTCCAGGAGCATCTCAGCGGCCTCCAGAGACAAGAGCGGCTGCAACCGCGCGCGCAACCCATCCAGCGGCCAATCGAACCGCACGGCCCAGCGCGGTTGCCCTTCGGTATCCGCAGCGAAGGTAACGACATCGATGGCGGTGTCGGGCCAACCACGGATTTGGCGAAACAGAAGGGCCGCACCCTCCATGTCCACGCCTTCGGACGAGACGCTGCCGATCTCCATTACCATGGTGCCCACGTGCTCGGCCAGAGCGCCGCTACGAGACCGGAGGGCTTCAGACGCCAGACGCTCGAGCGACGGGACGTACAGCTCGAATCGCGGTTTGATCTCGACCTGTTCTTCGACCGACGGAGCCGATGTCGGCGCTGCGGCCGATGCCGGTTGCGGTGAAGCAACGGCCGGCTGGGTCGTGGGGGCTGTTTTCGCCTCGACCGCCACACCCGGCGCCGCGGACCCAAACGCCCACGCCGCAATCAGGAATCTTCCCGTCCACGTTGAACCAATCGTCTTTCCCATGAGTCCACTCCGTCAACGCCGTCCCCGTGCTTCCTCCTACGACACCCGGTCCGCGCCGCAACCGTAAGGGAGCGGTCACGCCCCGGGCACTTCGCCATGCGCCTCCGCTCCCTTACGGTCGCGGCTCGGTTCAGAACACCCTATCAAATGGCGCGTGACGAAGCACTAGCCCTCTTGGTTGTCTGGGACGTTCTCAATCGTGACCTCGCCCCCGGGTCCGCCCGGTCCGCCGATGGCGCCCGAACCCACCACGGTCAGGATGAGGTCCTTGCCGGCGACGACCAATTCCGTGGGGAAGAACATATCCATCTGCATGACCCCTTCCGTCACCGTGCTTGATATCGCCAGTGGCGCGTCGATTTTCGGCATGCGGAAGGGGAACTCCTCATCGTCCTCCAGCACCTTCGCCACATTCCCGATGCAGGCTACGATTTGGTCCACAGCGATATAGGCCTCCGACACGCGATTCTCGGACAAATGGCCCGCGACCTTCGAAATACCGGGCGAGTTATCCAACGGCGCTGCCCCCTGGTCGGCATGCTCGATCAGCCGGTTCATGTAGCTCGCCCCGCCGCCGAAGCTCAGCGCGACAGTATCAGACCCCACCGCAGCCATTCGGAACAACACGCCTTCTTCCCCCAAGACCGCGGTGATCTCCTCAACGTCCTCCTCCTCGATTTGCTCGATCTTGGCCAAGTCGATCTTCAGGTGCGCGACCTTCTTGCCGGCGATCTCCTCGGCCCCCTCGGTGTAGGAAACGGCGCTGGCGATCATTTGGGCATCTTCATCCGTCGAGAGCTTCTTCAACGCGTTCACAGCCTTGCCTGCCGAGTCGAGCCATCGCCCGCTGTCGGACGTATCGAACAGCATGGACAACCCTATGACACCACTTGGTCCCGGCGGCAACGCTTCCAGGCTAAGGTGCCAACCTCGGATCGTCGGGGCCCAGTCTTCAAAGATGTTCTTGAGGATCCTGAGCTGGTCGGCGTCAATCGTCTCAACCACGTCGCCCATCTCGAAGTATGGATCGAACTGCTTGACCATCTCCTTCATCTGGTCTGCGGTATAGACTTGCCCACCGGCGATCATGAACTTGCCCGCGGGGAGCCCCTGCAGGAGCGACCCCGCAGCCGGTTTGACTTTCATCTGCTTGGCCAATTCGCTGCCGGGCTTGGTGTCCAGAGCGAAGCGCAGCCCGACCCCGGCCGGGTCCAGCGACACGCCGATCAGCACCGCTTGGGCCCCGTCCACGAACATGTCGACCTGTTTCTTGAAGGACTCCGCCTGCTTGGCGCCGGCCGGACCGCTCGCCGCCTGCATCATCGTTATCATGCCGACAAAGCCGTCGATCTGCGGCTTGAACGTGTTGAGCAGCTTCTCCCCATCAAGCCAGAGCACCAAGTTGAGCCCCTTGAACATCTCGAGGTCCTTGGCCTTGAACTTGGTGACCATGCTTTTCTTGCTATCGGTGACGGCCTTGAGCACGTCGGGCAACTGCGCGAGAACCACGCGCTTGTCACCGGTTGCGGCCGACATGGGCATGCCGAACAGGGGGACGCTCCACACGCCGCCCTCGCCGGCTTGGCCGCCCATGGCCTCGATCAACGCCTTGGGGTCCTCAGCCGGAAGAACGATCGCTGCGTGGGCTGACTGCTCGAACGGGTTCTCGAACGGCATTTGCACGAAGACCAGCGGTCCGTTGGCGTCCAGCCCCGCGGTCATCTGCCCGAACATCTGCATCAGGGCCAACGGGGAGTTGTACGGCGGCTGGACGAACGGCTGCAGACCCAGGTTCGTGACGGCTTGTTGCCATTCGCTGTCGAGTTGCTTGATACTGGGCACACATACGAAGCCGATCGCCTCGCCGGGGATCACCGCCAAGGCGCTCTTGATCGGATCCGCCGCCTTGGCAACGCCGGGGAATACGGCGGCCAGACATACCAGAGTCACAGCAGTTCTGCGCATCGCAAATGCTCCTACTTTATTCCTTTGTTCCACCGGCCGCTCTTCTTACAGGATGAGCAACATAGCCAGACTCTACAAGGATACCACATGCCCTTAAGAGGGTCGACCGTTCATCGGCTACCTCTGCAGGAAACAACAACAAATGACAAGGAAACGGGCCGGTTAGAGCACGTCGGCGCCGGTCGATGGCGGTTCGTAACGCGGCATGGGGCCCAGCAGATGGCGCATCTCGGTCAGGATACGGATCACTTGCCGCCGATCGCGCGCGGCTTTGAACACTCCCTTAACTTCCGCTCGCTCGAAGATCCGCCGTCCGTCGCCCAGGCGCCGGACGGGGGCGAGTTTGGCCAGTTCCAGCTTGCCGGTGGCGACGGTCTTCTTGCGGTTCTCACGAAACGAGACGAATCCCCCGCCGTCGAAACTGGCCCCTCCGGAATCGCTGACGATCATGTAGCTCACTGTTGCGTTGATCATCGTTTCTTCGGCGTACGTCCGGCCCGGCACCGAGTGCCAGATGCCGCGCAGATGCACGACCTGCGTAATCCGTTCGTCGGCGTCGCTCTCGCCGAACCCGACTCGCCGCGCGACGAAGTCAAAGTGCCCGGCGGGGTCGGTGCTGTAATAGCATTCGCCGAAGTTCTCGAAGTAGGACGTCGCGCCGCCGACAGTACGATGGTCCACAATGTTGAAACGAGTGCCCTGAGGACCGCAACCGCCCAGAACCATCATGCACACGGCCAACGGTGTGAGGCAATAATCGCGAGTATGACGTGTAACGTGGGTTCGCGCCATGGGCGATGCACCTTTCGGGATCAACGGCGGACTTCACCCTACGACAGAAAAAGGGGAAAAGGGTCGGGTTACTTTTTGTCCGCTTCTCCGCGCGTGGGATAACCGGTAGCCTACCCCTGCGTTCCCTCGCACGTCAACAGGAAGTAGCCTGGCCTTCCGTTTCCTTATCGAGCACGCCACCAGCCGCATACGTTCCATCACCTGCCACAAACCGGACTCCGCGCCGACGATGGCATCGCCGACCTCCCGGCGCTCCGGGTTGGCCAGAAGGGAACGACGGTCGGCTTCGGCCGCCTCTTGGCGTGTGCCCCCATCTCGCGATCCTTGTGGTTGGGGTCCGGCGTCGCGAATGGACCCGGCAACAGCGCGACTCTGGACGCGGAATCCTGGGCCTCGATGTGACGACAGGTTTCTCGCCACACTTCCAGAAGCGAGGCCACGGACTGTTTCACTTGATGGCCAATCTTGTAAATACCACGGTCCTCGTTCGAATACAGCATGTTTCTATCATATATACAAGCTTGATCGTAGGCGAGCCTTGAACGTGCCGTCCTTGACAGTGGATGCATCCAGGCGAAACCACCGGAATTTGGCCCGGTAGATACGCGGCTCATTCGTGCCGAGCCCGGCGTGGCAACCGGGTTGCGCAAAGCCCGCTTTGACAGGATAGACGTCCGTTGTCGCGGTTCCACCGTGAGGAGCGGACTCCGTTGCCGAGACGGGGGGATTCCTGGACGCGGTGGCACAGTGGATTGCAAACTATGTGCGCACCACAGGTTTTCAATCGTATGCGGTTCGTGTATTGTTCCCCATTCAGCCTCGGCGGAATCGAGGCGGTTGGCGTGTTCGAAAGCTCATGAGACCGGAGGATGTCGCCAATCGATAGGGATGCGGCTTCTCAGGGTGGAATGGGAAATCGAAGGAGAAGGAATTACCGTGAGCGTTAGTCGGCGAGATTTTCTAAGGAGCGCGGCGCTGGCCGGTGTTGGGGCTTCGGCAGCCGATCTCAGCGCCACGCGGGCGATGGCTTCGGCGGCACTGGTGGTTTCGGACAGTTGGAAGGGCGTGCTGGTGGACATTTCCAAGTGCATCGGTTGTCGCCGATGCGAGTTCGCCTGCAAGGAAGCGGCCCAGAAGGCGGCCGAGATACGTGCGAATGGGATTATCGAGAAAAAAGCCAATGAACTCGGGGTGGAGAAAGACAACGTACGCGCATCGTTCACGGCCCGTGACGAGCTCCGACAAGCGGCCCTGTTCAAGCCCGATCCCATAGAGCGATTCGAAGACAAGTCGATCTTTGACGAAGAGCGACTTCGCCGTCCCGAGCCACACTGCCACACGAAGATCAACAGGTTTCCCAATCCGAAGGATGAAACCAAGCCGCTTTACGTCAAGGTGAACTGCTTTCACTGCAACAAGCCGTCTTGTGTGTCCGCCTGTATCGTGGGAGCGTTCAGGAAGCTCGACAACGGTGCGGTCATATACGATGCCTGGAAGTGCATGGGCTGTCGGTACTGCATGGTGGCCTGCGCATTCGGGATTCCGCAATACGAGTACGACAACCTGCTGACACCACAGGTTCGCAAATGCACGTTGTGTTCCGACCAAGGCAATCTGTTGGATCCAGAGCTTCCCGACGGCCACCCCAACAAGGGCGATGTGCCGGCGTGCATCAAGATATGCCCGCAGGACGTGATGACCTACGGGAAGCGAAGCGACCTGTTGGCGTTGGCCCACGAGAGGATCCGTACGGAGCCGGACACGTACGTCGATCACGTATACGGCGAACACGAAGTCGGCGGTACGTCGTGGTTGTACCTAGCCCCGAAAGAGAAACCATTCACCGACTTGGGCTTCCTCGATTTGGATTCTTCGGCGCCGCCACTGCGGACCGAGGGCATTCAGCATGGCGTATTCAAGTTCTTCGTCCCGCCGGTGGCGTGGTACGGTCTGCTCGGGGCGATGATGTGGATCACGCGTCCGAACCCCAACGAAGCCGGCCAGGCGTCGTCCGAGGACCATCATTAGCCTAAAGAGCCGCGTGCTTCAGCACGCGCGGTCGATCGGGTGTCAAATGCGCCCCTCAGTCGGTAAGGAACAAACGCGGCTCGGATTGCTCAAGCGAGTTTAGGAGTTACATAAGTGAGCGGACACGCACTGCCTGTGCCGGCCAACCGGAAGTTCTGGACGCCCGGCGTTTTCGTTTTGCTGGTGCTCGCCTCGATCATGGCCTGTGTCGCAATCTACCGATTTGTATTCGTCGGGCTTGCCGGGGCCACCAATCTCAACCAGCAATACCCCTGGGGCATCTGGATCTCGATCGACGTAGCCACCGGGGTGGCGCTGGCGGCAGGCGGATTCACCACCGCGACGCTGGCACACATCTTCCACCGTGAGCACTACCACGCTATTGCGCGCCCGGCCCTGCTGACCGCCATGCTGGGGTACACGTTTGTCGGTATCGGGCTGATGTTCGACCTCGGGCGCTGGTACAACATTTGGCACCCGGTCATTCTCTGGCAGGGCGATTCGGTGTTGTTCGAGGTGGGCATGTGCGTGGTGTGCTACATCAACGTGTTGTACATCGAGTTTCTCCCGGTTATCTGCGAACGGTTCGAGGCTGACCTGCGCTGGCCCATTCTGAACCGTATTGCCGTGTTCCTCAACAGCAAGCTCAGCAAGATTATGTTCGTGTTCGTCATTGCCGGGACGGTGCTCTCCTGCCTGCACCAGTCATCGCTGGGTACGCTGATGGTCATCGCCCCCTCCAAGATGCACGATCTGTGGGACACGTCGATCGGACCTCTGCTGTTCCTGCTGTCGGCGTTCATGGTGGGCTTTCCGATGGTGATTTTCGAGTCACTGTTTGCCGGCTGGTCGCTCAAGCTCGAGCCCGAGATGGAGATCCTCGCCCCGCTGGCCAAGTACGTGATCTTCTTCACCGGCGTGTATCTGATCGCCAAGATTGCGGACATGCTCATCCGCGGAAGCTATGTGCACCTGACCGAGGGCTCGGTGCAGAGCTATTGCTTCATCATCGAGATGGTTTTCGGGTTGATCGTGCCGTTTGCCATGCTGATGTCCGAGCGCGTCCGGAACGCGTCGCGGTTGTTGTTCATCGCCGCCCTGTTGATCGTGCTCGGCGTGGCGTTTAACCGCGTCAACGTGTTCCTGATCGCCTACCAGCCGCCATTCGTAGTGAATAGCTACTTCCCATCCATCTTCGAGGTCGCCGTCACTGTGGGGCTTATCTCCACGTTGATGCTGATATACCGCTTGGCCGTGACCTACCTTCCGGTGATCAGTCATCCCGACCTAACAGCGAGAAAAGCATGAACAATCGGTTCGTAAACGGCTGTCTTCGTAATACTCCCGTCGTCGTCGCGCTGGCCGTGGCGGTGGCGTGCATCGGTCTGGTCGCGCGGGGCGTATCGGCTCAGGAGGACGAGAAACCCGAGCCCGCAAAACCCAAAGCCCCAAAGGCCTCAGATTGCAAACGGTGCCATACGTGCGAGAACCCCTCGATGGACAACGTGTGCCTGCCTCCCTGCCCCCGTGTTCAGGCCGCCGCCGATGCACTGGCCCGCAAGCACGGTCCCAAAGGCCCCGAGGGCTTCATCTACCTGGACATGATTAAGGACGAGACCGAAGGCGTGGATCGTTTCGGACCGGTCCCATTCGACCATACGGGCCATGCCAAATGGGCGGAGATCGCGGGGGGGTGTACGATCTGTCACCACTACACCCCCGAGGGAACGGAACATCCAGCGTGCAGCACCTGCCATTCCCCCGGGCTCCTTCGCCCGGACATCAAGAAGCCGAGCCTCAAGGGCGCTTATCATCGCCAGTGCATGGGCTGTCACCGCGAGTGGAGCCACAACACCAAGTGCGACGCCTGTCATACCAAGCGCATCGGCGAGGAGCGCGGCATCAGGAATCCCAAAGAATCGCTGGGGCACATGGGGGACCCCATTCCCGAGCCGGACACCGAAATTTACGAGCCCAAGTCCAAGCCCGCGCCGGGAACAAAGGTGATCTTCCGCCATAAGGAACACATCCACCGCTTCGAGTTAAAGTGCGCTGAATGCCACCGCGGCGACAACTGCGCCCGCTGTCACGAGGAGGGCGGCAAGCACATCCAGCGCGAGCGCACGTTCGAAGAGCACCATCAGGACTGCGTCGAGTGCCACAAGGTGGACCTGGTCAAAGGTGGCAACTGCGGACGGTGTCACTGGAAAGAGGGGCAACCCAAACCGCTCCCCTTCGATCACGCCAACATCGGTTGGCCTTTGAGCCGCTACCACAAGGACAACAGTTGCCGCGCGTGTCACAAGACGGCCCGCTTTACGAAGCTGGATCGGGACTGCAACACGTGCCACCGCGAGTGGGAACCGGACAGCTTTGATCATAAGGTCACCGGGCAGGGACTTGACGAGAACCATGCGGAGATCGACTGTGCCGACTGCCACGCCGACCGCAAGTTCGACGCCAAGCCCCGGTGCGATGAGTGTCACGACGAAGACGAGGGGTTCGTCTTTCCCAACAAGCGCCCCGGATCGCAGGTCAAGCAAACGTCCAAAGACTGATCGCCCCGCGCGACGGGCTTCTTGCGGGCGGCGGGGCGAACAACCAATGATGCGCGGCGTGCCGGCTGATTTCTCCTGACGCGCCACAAAGGAGACGTAGTATGAAACGCGTACTGTTGGCTTGTGTGGTGTTGATCGCCGTCGGATGCCACTTCAATTCCGTCGCCTGGGCGCAGGAGGAGGAACCCAAGAGTTGCTCGGATTGTCATGACAAGCAGGGGGACGCGGCGCATGCAGGATCGCCGGCCGTCTCACTTGCCGAGTCCGTCCACGCGGACCTGGATTGTACGGCGTGCCATGAGTCGATCTCCATGGACGATCTGGACCGCACGTCCGATCGGCCGCACGGCGAGACGATCGATCCGGTAAACTGCGGCGAGTGCCACGAAGAGGAGACCGAGGTCTACCAAGTCCACGGTCGTGCGGTGGTCGGCGAGGATCCCGACGTCCCCACTTGTTGGAATTGCCACGGGACGCACGACATCCGGCATTCCAGCGACCGCTACTCCCACGTTCACCCCAGCAATCTGGCCGGAACGTGCATGGCTTGCCACACGGACGTGGACATGGTGGAGAAGCATGACCTCCTCGAGCAGGCCCCGATCATATTGTACGAAAGCAGCGTGCACGGGCGGGCGAGCAAGATGGGCATTTACGTCACCGCCACCTGTAACGATTGCCATTCCTCCACCGACCCTAATGGCAACCGCACGGCCCACCGCATCCTGGGGCCTGCCGATCCGGAGTCGACCATTTATCACTTCAACATCCCGGATACCTGTGGGCGCTGCCATAAACCCGTGACCGCCGATTATTGGGAAGGCATCCACGGGGCATTGGTCAAGCGCGGGGAGGTCGATTCGCCGATCTGCACGACCTGTCACGGCGAGCACGGCATCATCTCGCCGGACGATCCGATGTCGCCGGTCAGTGCGGCCAAGGTCGCCCAGCAGACGTGCTCTCCATGCCATGAATCCGTGCGGCTCAACGAGAAATACGGCATTCCCGGCGGGCGACTGGCGTCCTACGTGGACAGCTACCACGGTCGCAAGGCCAAGGCCGGCAAAGTGGAGGTGGCCAACTGTGCCTCGTGCCACGGCGCCCACCGCATCCTGCAGTCAAAAGACCCGACTTCCTCGATCCATCCGAACAACCTACAGACGACTTGCGGCCATTGCCATCCCGGCATCTCTCCGGAGTTGGCCCAGACCGGCATCCATACCACAGCGACCGGTCTCAAGACGGGCTGGCCGGCCTTCTTCCGGCTGTTCTACCTGTGGATGATCGGGATCACCATCGGGCTGATGTTGCTGCACAACATCGCCCATTACGTTCGCCACATCAAGCAGATGCGCAAGGAACCGTTCGTCGTTCGGTTGACCATCAACGAAACCATGCAGCACTGGGTGCTGATGATCAGCTTCATCGTGCTGGTGGTTTCGGGCTTCGCGCTGCGGTTCTCCGATTCTTGGTGGGCGCAACTGTTGTTTGGCTGGGGCGACGGCAAGGGATTTGAGTTTAGGGGCTTGGTCCACAGAATCGCCGCCGTGGTGATGATCTTCTCGTCGGTCTGGCACGTGCTCTATCTGTTCGGCCAACGCGGTCGCCACATGATGCGCGAGATGATCATCAGCAAGCGCGACCCGGTCAACATTATGGAGAACGTCAGGTTCTTCCTGGGCCTCAGCAACAACGAGGCCCGGTACGGTTGGTTCACCTACATGGAGAAGTGCGAATACTGGGCGCTCGCGTGGGGAACGGTCATCATGACCGGCACGGGCATCCTGCTGATGTTCGACAACTACTTTACCGATCGTTGGGGATTGCCGAAGGGCGTGCTCGACGTGATGTTGGTGATCCACTACTACGAGGCCTGGCTGGCGAGCTTGGCCATCCTGGTGTGGCACATCTACGGGACGATCTTCAGCCCGACGGCGTATCCAATGAACCCGGCCTGGATCAGCGGCACAATGCCCAAGAGCATGTACACTCACGAGCACGCCGAAGGCCCAAAACTCAAGGCCCGAGTTGAAAAGGTCTTCGACGAAGACGAGTTGGAGGAGAAGCCGAACCAATGAGAACCGGTACCCCGGGGCTTGGGACTCAAAACCGGTAGCGAAGCGCGTACGTCACGTTCCAACTGTTGTACTCCTCCGGCCGGTAGAAGTGGAACGTGTGGTGCACCTGAAGGTTGTACGCCCAGCGCTCGTTGATCGGAACCTCCCAGCCGAATCCGATCAAACAACTGAACAGCCAATCCTCGATTCGCTGGCTGTCGCTGTAGATGTCGAATGGGGCGAGCGTGAAGTGACCCCACCCGCGAGCCCGCAGGTAGCCGATCTCGATGCCGGTGACGAAGTAGGGTCGGCTGGCCTTGAGGTGTTCCTTGAAGTTCGCGTAGCGCCCGCGATGGCTCAGCCCCCAGGGGTAGATATCCACCGTCACCCCCGTGTAGTACATCGCGTAGTCGAAGTTCACTTCCTGGTTCGCGGTCAGCCAGCGCTGGTGATCCCGATCGCCACCCACGCCGCAGCCGAAGTAGAAGTTCCAGGTCAACCATTCGGTCTCGCGCCGACCGATGCCGATGTGAGACGTCGTCAGGCCAAGACCGCTCTTGCGATCCATCGGAGTCACGGGGCTGTCAAAAACGCCGAAGATGTCAATCTTGCGCGGCAGATCCAAGCGGCGGTTCAGCTTCGCCTTGGTGCTGTGAAGACGCGTCACACCCATGCGGAACCCGAGGTCCAGGTACCAGAACGTGTCCTCCGACCCGGGTACGGGAGCAAACAAGCTGTGCCTTGCGGGATCGATTGCCGGTCCGACGGGCTCCGGCTCTGGGCGCCCCAGGTCCGCTTGCGGTTGCCGTAGCGAGAAGAGCCCGTTGGACGACGCGTCACCGGGCACGAAGGGTCCACCCGAGCGGCCTTTGGGTCGATGAGGCGCGGTGGTCGTCCGCACTTCGCTTCCCGCCGGCGCAGTGTCAGGTCGGTCGCGCGGCTCGGACCGCCTTGGTGGCGTCTTCTCTTCTGACGCGAATGCCTTGAACGGACCGACCAACTCCCATTTATCGGCCACCGGGCCGCCCGGACCCATCGTGCAGCCAGCCGTCGCAAGGGTGATCACCCCACACGCTATCCACGAGATTCGTCCGAAGAACGACTTCATGCTTATCGCTCGAGCGGTGCGGCCAAGAGCAGGCGTCGCCTGGCGAATTCGCTCATGGCACGAAAAAGCGCGGCCTCGGGCCGCGCTATGGTGATCGTCGATATCCAACCGTGTCTGTAGATGCGCGCTACCAAGCAAAATGCGAGAACGCCTTGTTCGCCTCAGCCATGCGATGCACGTTCTCCCGGGTGGTCATGGCCCCACCTTCGCCCCGATGCGCGTCACAGATCTCCTGGGCGAGGAACTCGGCAGTGGACTTACCGGTCTTACCTCGCAGGGCTTGAAGCATCCAGCGAATGGCCAACGATTGTTGGCGCTTGCGGTTGACTTGCATGGGCACCTGGTAGTTCGAGCCGCCGACACGCTTCGATCGCACCTCGACGTTCGGTTTGACGTTGTTCATCGCGGTCTCGAACACCTCCAGGGGCGGTGCGTCCTTGACCCGACGACCGACGATGTCCATGGCGTCGTAGAACACACGTTCCGCCACGCTCTTCTTGCCGCCCCACATGAGGCAGTTAATGAACTTGGACACCAGTTTGCTATCGTAACGTGCGTCTAGCTTCAGTTGCTCAACCGATTTTGTGAATCTCTTACGACCCATTCCTGCACTGTCCTATCTTTGCCACCGACCGGACGATCCATCAAACACACCGAAATCGTCCAAACAATCAATTTTATCAGAACGTTGCCCGCGGGGCAAACACCCAGGGACACTTACCGTCCTCGAAAACCGGCCACCGTACGCCGCCAGGCACGCACTGCCGCCACAGCGACCGCCGTCTTCAGCACCGCCCCCGGCCAAAAAGGCACAAACCCCGTCAGGAACGCCGCCCGGAAGTCCCACTTCAGCCAGACCGCCAGCCAAACCAACCCAAAAACGAAGATCAGGGCCGTCCCCGTCGCGGCCACCACCGCCGTCCGCAGCCAACGGCCGCCACCGGCGCGTCCGAAGCGTCCGAGAAACGCCGCGGCGAACACGAAACCGACAATATACCCGCCGGTCGGCCCAACCAAGCCAACCGCAAAAAAGGGCAGCCCAACCGCACCGAGCCCCACATACAGCAGCATCGCCACGGGCGCCAAGCGAGCCCCCAGCGCGAAACCAGTCAGCAGCACCGCCAGCGTTTGCAACGTAATCGGCACGGGGCCGACGACGAAGATGCGAACCTGCGCCGCCAGCGCCGTGAGCAACACGGCGCACACCACCTTCAAAACCGACGCCGCGGAAATCTCGAACGGCACCCGCAGGCTCGCCGGAGAACGGCTCAGCACCGATTCCGTCTGGGACTTGCACTGGGACATCAGAGCCTCCGTGGCCCAACTCGAACAATCACATACCGAAGACAACCCGTTGTTGACGCGCCGGGAGAAAGCCGGTCCCCCCGCCGTCGCACGGTTACTTCTTTTTGCGTTTGACGCCGTACTTGCTACGCCCCTGGGCTCGAGGACGGGCCTCTTTGTCGCCTTCGACGCCGGCGCAGTCCAGCCTCCCGCGGACAATGTGATAGCGGACGCCGGGCAGATCGCGCACTCGCCCTCCACGCACCAACACCATCGAGTGCTCCTGGAGGTTGTGATCGACACCGCCGATGTACGCGGTCACCTCTTTGCCGTTGGTCAGTCGCACACGAGCGACCTTCCGCAGCGCGGAGTTGGGTTTCTTGGGCGTCTGCGTCTTAACCAGCAGGCACACCCCGCGTCGTTGGGGGCACTGCTCCAGGTCGCGCACCTTGGACTTCACCGCTTTGTCCTTGCGCGGGTGACGAACCAATTGACTGATTGTTGGCATCGTTTCCCTCTATCAAAACTGCCACGTTCGGCCCGCCCAGGACATCCCACCGGTGGGCGTCCTGGTACGGAATCCGGTATTGTATCCTCTCAACAGCCGATACGGCAACAGATCAACCGTCGGCCGTTGCCATTCACACTTCGCTTGGCGGCTCGGGCCCATCAGGGGCATCGTCCGCGCCGTCTCCTTGCCCCGCCGAGTCGGGCTCTGCGACTTGTACACCACCTTCCGGGACGGCTTCCGCCTCGGAGCCGCCGAAGGTCGGTGCGGTCGCCAGTGGAACGAACGGAGTCGCCGGTCCGGGAACGGACATCTCCAAAGTCGCGGCCAAATCGGTATCGGAGACCACCGGTCGCTCCGCCGGGGCCTCCTCAATCTCCGGCAACGGTTCACCGACGAGTTCCACACCGATGTGCAGGTGCGGCTTGAAGGCCGTTCCCGCGGGGATGAGGTGACCGAGGATCACGTTCTCCTTCAGCCCCAGCAGCGGATCCCCCTTGCCGTAAAGGGCGGCTTCGGTGAGCACCTTCGTGGTCTCCTGGAAAGACGCCGCCGAAATGAAGGACTCAGACTGCAAACTCGCTTTTGTGATGCCCAGCAGCAGCGTCGTCGCCGTCGCCGCCTTGGGTCTCTTGCCCTTGGCGGGCTCACCGCCCTGCTCTTCGACGAGGTCGTTGGCTTCGGCCAGAACGGTTTTGAGGACGATCTCGTCTTCCTTGAACTCGGTGTCGCCGGGGTTGCTGATCTTGATGCTCTTGGTCAACCGCGCGTTCTCCGCGCGGAACTTGAACCGGTCTACCACTTCGCCGGGCAGGAAAACGGACTCCCCCGGGGATTCAACCTTAACCTTGTGGAGCATCTGCGAGATGATTACCTCCACGTGCTTGTCAGTGATGCTCACGTTCTGGCTGCGGTAGACCGCCTGCACCTCGGAAATCAGGTAGTTCTGCAGCGCCTCTTCGCCCTTGATGCGGAGAATGTCGTGTGGGACATGCGGTCCCTCGATCAGCGGGTCGCCCGCCTCGACGGCGTCCCCGGCGTGGACCAGCAGTTGCTTGTCCTGGGGAACGTGGTGCTCCTTCTCCATCCCGCTTTCATTGCGGACGATGATGGTCATCTTGCCGCGGCGCTTGTCCGCACGGATCTCGACGGTGCCGGAAATCTCCGCCATCACCGCCGGTTCCTTGGGGCATCGGGCCTCGAAAATTTCGGTCACCCGCGGAAGGCCTCCCGTGATGTCCTGCGTACCGGACATGGCCCGCGGTTGTCGGGCGAGGAGTTCGCCGGGCACGACCTCCTGGCCCTCTTCGACCTCGATGTGGGCCTTGGCGGGGAGGTAGTGATAGTCGAGCACGTTGCCCTGGTGATCCTCGATGATGATCTGCGGGTGTTTCTCGCCCTTGTGTTCGATCACCACCAGCTTGGAACCCGCCCGTTCCTGCTCGACCCGCACGGTTTCGCCTTCGATGATGTCCTGGAAACGAATGAACCCGCCCACCTCGGCGAGAATGGGTGTCAGGTGCGTGTCCCAATTGACCAGCACGGTTCGGGCGGACACCTTCTTGCCGTTCTCCACGAGCAGCTCCGCGCCGTAAGGCACCTTGTAGCGTTCCAGTTCGCGCCCCTTGGCATCGTTAATGGCAATCTCGCCATTGCGCTTGAGCACCACGGTCCGCTCGGGGAACTCGCCCCGGGCCGGTACAACCGCGTGGAACAGATTCACGTACGCCACCGTCCCCCCCTGGGTATTGTGGATTTCGTTCTCCACCACGTCACGGGTGGCGACGCCGCCGGTGTGGAACGTGCGCATGGTGAGCTGCGTCCCCGGTTCACCGATCGACTGCGCGGCGATGATGCCCACAGCCATGCCTTCCCCGACCAGCTTGCCGGTGGACAGGTCCACGCCGTAGCACCGGGCACAGATACCCAACTCACTCTCGCAGGTCAGTGGGCTGCGCACGCGGAGCATGTCCAAGCCCAATTCTTCGATTTGCTGAGCGATCCGGTGGGTGATGATGTCATTCTCGCGCACGATCAACTCATCGGTGATCGGATTGCGAATCGGGTCTCGGGCCACGCGGCCGACGATGCTGTCGCGCAGTGGAATGTCCACCTCCTCACCCTTATACGTCGCCCCCTTGGTAATGCCCATGATCGTACCGCAGTCCTCTTTGGTAATGATCACGTTCTGGGCCACATCGGCGAGTTTCCGGGTCAGGTAGCCCGAGTCGGCGGTCTTGAGCGCGGTGTCCGCCAGCCCCTTGCGGGCTCCGTGCGTGGAA
>Ga0190284_1000466_pt1 | contig 23089 bp, 16 predicted proteins | sample 48691812_MG_FD_161668 | JGI IMG/M metagenome (GOLD analysis project Ga0190284, IMG submission 161668) | Hydrothermal vent microbial mat bacterial communities from Southern Trench, Guaymas Basin, Mexico - 4869-18-1-2_MG | ecosystem: Environmental > Aquatic > Marine > Hydrothermal vents >...
AAAGCCCCACGTATGGTAGCCGCCATCTGCCGCGCCCGGTCCGGTGCGTCGCCGACGTAGCCGGCGGCGTCGAGCAACTCGCGCACGCGGCCGGCGGGCAAGTAACGCAGCACCTCCGGGTCGGCGACCAACTGATCGGCCAGCGGATTGGGTTCTCCCTGCTGCACGCCGTCCCAGGCGGCCATCGCGTGCCCACGGATCACCTCGTGCATCGCCTGGCGGTCGGCCCCGGCCCGCGCCAGTTCCATCAGCAATCGCTCGCTGGCGGCGAAGGTGCCGTAGGCGGCCAGGTTGCGCGCGACAGCCTCGTCATGGATGCGCAAGCCCCGCAGGATACGGTGGGCGCGGCGCAGCAGTTCGTCGCTCGCCAGGAACGCATCCGGCAGGATGAGGCGGCGGTTGGCTGAATCGTCCAGCGTGCGCTCCAGCAGGGAGTGGGCAGCGTTGTCCCAGGCCACGCGGACCAGCGCGGCGACGTAGCGCGCCAGGCTGTCTATGTTCTCCGCGTTGACCGGGTTGCGCTTAAAGGGCATCGCCGACGAGCCCACCTGCCGCGCCCCGAAGGGCTCGCTCCACTCCCCGATGGGGGGTGACTGCAGCAGCCGCAGGTCGAAGGCGAAGCGGTAGAGCGAGGCCGCCAATCCCGCCAACACCGTCAACACGCGGTAGTCCTGCTTGCGCGGGTAGACCTGGGTGGCGACAGGGAAGGAGTCCAGCCCCAGTTCCGCCATCACGCGGGTCTCCAGTTCGGCGGGGGTCAACCCGGTGCCGTCGAGCAGTTGTGCGTAGGAGGCAGCGGTGCCCACAGCGCCTTTGATTCCCTTGCCCAGGATGTGCTTCCACACGCGACGGAGTTCCACGTAGTCCTCCAGCATGTCCTGGCCGTAGACCGCCAGTCTATAGCCGACGGTGGTGGGCTCGGCGGGTTGGAGGTGGGTGAAGCCCATGCAGACCTGGCCGGCGTGGGTCTCAATGCGACCGGCCAGGTCCGAAAGGAGCGCGTGCAGTTGCTCCAGCAGCAAGCCAATCGCCTCGCGGACGCGCAGCACGTCACTGTTGTCCTGGATGTCGGCGCTGGTAGCTCCCAGGTGGAGCACCGGCCCACCGGTAGGACACTGTTCGGCGAAGCATCGGAGTTCGGCCATCAGGTCGTGATGGATTTCGGCCTCAATCTCAGCGGCACGGGCCAGGTCCACGTCCCCCTCGTGCGCTCGCAGGTCGGCCAGTTGCTCGGCTGTGACCAGCCCAGCCTGGTACTGCACGCCAGCCAGCGCGACCCACACGCGACGCCAGAGTCGCCGCTTGTGTACCTCGCTCCAGATGACCCGCATCTCCCCGGAGCCGTAGCGCCAGGTGAAGGGGGAAAGATATGTGTCGTATTGAAAACACGGATGGGCAGGATTTAACGGATCTTTCATGGGCTAGACCTCCACAGTTCGACAACCTTTTAGAACTCTCTTATCCATCCGCCAGTTCATCGTTCAGCCACCTAAATGCCTGCTCTTGCGTCCCATGATACACGCGACGGCCCTACCTGGCAACTCGAAGCGCAACACGCGACACTCCCGACTTGCATCCTGGCGCATTTGGGCGTATTATATCCCCACCCTACTCCGAGGAGGGCACTATGACTGATTATCGTATTCGTGAACATCCCATCCTCCCGGTTGAGGAACGATTGGGATTCGAGTTCACCTGGCAGGGCCAGGCGATGCGTGCCCGCGAAGGAGAGACCATCGCCTCGGCCCTTTTTGCTAACGGCGTGCGCATCTTCGGCCACCACGAGAAAGACGGCGCGCCCCAAGGCATATTCTGCGCCAACGGGCAGTGCGCGCAGTGTGCGGTGATGGCGGATGGACTGCCGGTGAAATCCTGCATGGTGCTGGTGAAACCAGGTATGCGGGTCGAGCCGCTAGAAGGGCAGCCCGTGCTGCCGGAGGTCGAAAACGTACCCCGGATGCGGGCCGTCGAGGCTGTCGAGGTTGAGTGTCTCATCATCGGCGGCGGGCCGGCGGGACTCTCGGCGGCGGTCGAACTGGGCAAGGCCGGCGTGCGCACCCTCGTCGTGGACGACAAGCATCGCTTGGGCGGCAAACTGGTCCTCCAGACTCACAAGTTTTTCGGCTCCATTGACGCCTGCTACGCCGGGACGCGGGGCACCGACATCGCCACCAAACTGGAGCAGGAGGTACGCCAGTTCGAGAATGTCCAGGTCTGGCTGAATACGACTGCCCTGTCCGTCTTCTCTGATCGTAAAATTGGCGTGCTACGGGAGGGGCATTACGTCGTCGTCCAGCCCCACGTCCTGCTGGTGACCACCGGTGCGCGGGAGAAATCGCTGGCCTTTAAGGGGAACACCCTGCCGGGGGTCTACGGCGCAGGGGCCTTCCAGACGCTGGTCAACCGGGACCTGGTGCGGCCCACGGAGAGACTGTTCATCGTCGGTGGAGGGAACGTCGGCCTGATCGCCGGCTACCACGCACTCCAGGCCGGCATCCAGGTCGCCGGCCTGTGCGAGGCGCTGCCGGAGTGCTCCGGCTACAAGGTGCACAAGGATAAACTGGCCCGCCTGGGCGTCCCTATCTACGTCTCCCACACTGTCCTCAGCGCCAACGGTGAGGAACAGGTAGAGTCGGTGACCGTCGCCCAGATTGACGAGAACTGGCGGCCCATCCCCGGCACGGAGAAGACCTTCGAGTGCGACACGATCCTGGTCGCCGTGGGGCTGGACCCGGTGGACGAGTTTATCCACAAGGCACAGGAGTTCGGCCTGCCGGTTTTCGCGGCGGGGGACGCGGAGGAGATCGCCGAGGCATCGGCGGCGATGTTCACCGGCCGCATCAGGGGGCTGGAGATCGCCCACAGCCTGGGGCGAGACGTAGGTGAGATTCCACAGGAGTGGTACAGCACCGCCGAAATCCTCAAGTCTCGCCCTGGCGCGGTCGTCACCGAGGACATCCCTGAGATGGAGGAGGGGGTCTTCCCGGTGATCCACTGCTCCCAGGAGATTCCCTGCAACCCCTGCACCTCCGTCTGTCCTCAGGGCTGCATTATCATCGATGGGGAGGACATCCGGGGGCTGCCGGAATACGTGGGGGAGGGCTGCACCGGCTGTGCCCAGTGCGTCGCCGTCTGCCCAGGGCTGGCCATCACGCTGGTAGACTACCGCAAGAAGCCTGAGCACCCTATCGTCACCATCCCCTACGAGTTCTCCGCCGATACCATCCACAAAGGGGACGTGGTGACCGTGCTGAACACCGAGGGAATGGTACTGGGCAATGTGGAGGTGGTAAAGGTGCAGTCGCCGAAGTTCGCCGACCGGGCCTGCCTGGTGCGGGTGCGGGTACCCCGGGAGTACGCCCGCCGCATCGCGGGCATCCGCGTGCAGGAGCCAGCGGTGACGGAGCCGCTAGAGCGGTGCGTAGAGCGGGTGACCGACGACGAGATCGTCTGTCGCTGCGAGCGGGTGACGGCGGGGGAGATACGGGCGCTCATCCGGGCCGGCATCCGGGACATGAACCATATCAAGGGGGTGACGCGGGCCGGGATGGGGGCCTGCGGCGGCAAGACCTGCACCAACCTGATCAAGCGGCTGTTCCGCGAGGAGGGGATTCCGCTGGAACAGGTGACCGAAAACACCCGGCGGCCGGTGTTCATCGAGGTGCCGCTGGGGGCATTCGCCGGCGTCGTCACCGGGGAGGGCCTGGCCGAGGAGGCTCCAGTGGTCCACGCGACGGACGTGCACGAGGGAGGGATGTAGGCCAGCGAGGTTGCGCCATGCAGGATGCCTTTGCCACTCATCGGCCATCTTCAGACATGCTGGCCCGGCGTCAACGCCTGGCCCTCATAGTCGGGGTTGGGCTTCTATTGGCTTACTTCCTGAGCCGATTGGGTATCGTCGAGACGCTCGAGTTAGCGACCTACGATCTTCGCTTTCGAATGCGTGGCGGACGTCCCGCCGACGCCCCCGTCGTCATCGTCGCCATCAACGACGAGAGTTTCAACGTTCTCGACCAGAATATCCGCACCTGGCCTCGCGCGGAATATGCCCGCCTGATAGATGGTATCGCCGCCGGTGGTCCGGCCGTCATCGGCGTGGACGTGGCCTGGACCCACGCCGGAACCGATGCCGGTGGCGACGAAGTGCTGGCGCAAAGCCTGAAACGAGCCAGTCCGGTAATCCTGGCCAGCCTCATAGAACATCAAGAGGGCGTGGGGTACGAGTACGACCGGTACGCCGCTCCGGCCGAGGCCCTTGCCGAGGCCGCCGCCGGCGTTGGGTTGGTCAATATGGCCTTGGACGTCGACGGCGCCGTCCGGCGGGTCGCCCTTCACCGGCTCTACAACGATGTGTGGTATCCGGCCTTTGGCTACGCGGTCGCTCAAGCCTACAAGGAGTTACCTACGCCAACGGGCGATGGCGGAGCTCCTGACCTGCTGATCAACTTCCGAGGTGGACCCAATACCTTTCCTACAGTGTCCATGTACCAGGTGCTCAACGGCGGAGTGCCTGCTGAAGTCTTTGCTGACCAGATCGTCCTCATTGGCTTCACCACAATCCTGGAACAGGACCTCCACATCACGCCCCTTGACCGGACTGGCCTGACTCCTGGCGTTGAAGTCCACGCCAACGTCGTGGCCACGCTGTTGAACAACGACCCCATCCGGCGGGTGCCGGTCTGGCTTTCCATGTGTCCCAGTCTGACAGCCGTCGGTCTGACCGCCCTGGCCTTCTGGCGATTCAAGCCTGTCCAGGCAACAGTGATGGCAGGAGGCGGTGTTCTTCTTTACCTCGCCGTAACGTTTCTCCTCTTTGCGCGGGCCGATCTCTGGTTGCCGGCCGTCTCGCCAGTGGGTTTGGCCGCCATGACGGTCGCGGGCGGCCTGGTGGAGCGGGTGTTTATCGAGGAACGAGAGAAACGCCGCATCCGAGATCGCTTCCAGAGCTTTATGGCCCCGGAGCGACTGGCCGTTGTCCTGAACCGCTGGGAAGAGTTAGTAGCGGAGGACCGGCCCGAGGTTGTGGCCACGGTGCTCTTTTCCGACATCCGGGGCTTCACCTCGGCCACAGAGACGTTGACGCGCCAGGGCCGGGGCGGTGAGGTGATCCAATTTCTCAACCGCTACACCGACGCCATGGTCGAGGCCATCTTTGCCGAACAGGGGGTGCTCGATAAAATACTGGGCGACGGGCTGTTGGTGCTCTTTGGCGTGCCGGAACCGTCGCCCGACCACGCGTTGCTGGCGGTGCGGGCGGCGCTGCGCATGGCGGCCCTGATGCCGGAGTTGAACATCATCTGGCCGCTGCGCGACCAGCGCCCCTTGCGCATTGGCATCGGCATTCACAGCGGGCCGCTGATGGACGGTATCGTGGGACGGGGTCGCCGCGTGGAGTACACCGTCATCGGCGACGCGGTCAACACCGCCTCGCGAGTGGAGGATTACACAAAGGAGGTGCTGGCCCGCCGCATCGAGCGGGAGGGAGACGACGGCCAACCCGGCGCGACCATCCTGATCACCCAGGCCACCTATGAGCAAGTCAGGGATCGCATGCGGGTGGACCCAGACGTTCCTCCTCTCCAGGCCAAAGGGAAAGCGGAGCCGATTCGAGTTTACCGTGTGTTGGGAATATCAGACGGCTTTGAAACACGAACGGCACGAAGGGACGAAGCGCACGAATCTGGTTCACAATGACAGGTCAACGTTCGTGAAATTCGTCCATTCATGACCTTTGTAATTCGAAGCTTTCCGGAGGTGTAAAGTGAAAAAGAGATTCTGGATTGTGGGTGGTCTGGTGTTGGTGGCAGCAGTCGCCATTGTCCTGTTCCTGCTCTCCAGCAGGGGTGAGGAGCACCCGGCGACGGTCGTCGAGGCAATCAACAAAGTAGACGCCCGCCCGCGCCCGCAGGACGACTGGCAACCGGCCGTCGCGGACATGGTGATCTACGGCGGTGGGCAGGTGCGCACGGGTGCGGAGTCATCGGCGCGGCTGGAACTGCTGGAGGGGATGGTGCGCCTCTCGGCGGATAGCGTCTTCACCGTCAAGGAGAGCGTTACGCGGAAGGGTGCGCTGCTGACGACGCTTTTTTTGCAGGAGGGGCGGCTGTGGGTTCACCTGACGCCTGACCAGCCCCACGAATTCACCGTGGAGACGGGCAACGCGGTGGCGGCGGTGCGTGATACTCACTTCAGTGTCAAGGTGGCCGATGGCGAAACGCTCGTTTCGGTGGCGGAGGGAGAGGTCGCGCTGACGGCCCAGGAGCAGAGCGTGACCGTGGTTGCCAGCCAGCAGGCGACCGTGGAGCCGGACCAGCCCCCGTCCCCACCGGAGCCGATGAGCGACGAGGAGCGTGCCCTGTGGGTCACCGAGGGCGAGATGCCCGTTGGCGAAGTAGATACAGGAATGGGAGGCAATCTCTCCATCCGAGGGGTTGTGAGGGATAGTTCAGGAACTGTTGCTCCCGACGTTTATGTAACGATTACGGTTTATGAGGAAGGAGGTGGTGGGAGTATTGGTCAGCTTTGGGATTGGGGTTTATTCACAGACGAGACAGGGGCGTATGCCTTCAATAATCTCCTCAGAGTGGAGGGAGGCCATTATGAGGTTTGGTTTAATGGTCGCCAGGAATATGGAAAAGTGTACGAAAACAGTGGTTACCATATTAGTGAAAATGAGATAAGCGGTGACGTATACTTACTTGATGTCACAGTGCATCCTGTTACTGGTAGTGCGTTTTTTGGAGTAATCCAGTACGAAGATGCAGATGGAGCCATAGAGAATTTTCTTTCCGGCCCGCTCGGTCCAGATCATTTCATTGAATTAAACAGAGGGACTAGCGCTCACCACGAATATAGTATAGGTTCTGAATACCTCACAAATGATGGCAGCACAGTATACCTCAGTGGTCTTGCAGGTGGGACATACCACTTAATATTTCAGTACAGAAGGTCTGATGGAGTATGGGTTGGTTGTACAAGTCCTTCTTTTGAGATACTCCCTGGAGAAACAAAGCAGTTTGACTATATAATTCCCTTAGACCAATAAGGCTGCGCCCTTGTCCGTGCAATCGAGGCGCTTGGTACATTGGAGGAGATGGAGAACGGGGTCTACTACCTGAGCCTGCACGCCTTCAGCGATGCGCCGGAGGGAACGGCCGGGCAGGGCCTTGACTGTGAAGAGCGATCGTGGGTTCTTGTTGAAGTGGGAGTAGCCTTCGACAGCCAGGAGATACGCTTTGATGAACACAGTAGGAGAAAGCAAAATCACGCATTACGCACAAGGAGAGATGTGATGACAACCAAAGTCTACGACGCTATCATCGTCGGCGCAGGGAGTGTTGGGCTTCCGGCTGCCTTTTTCCTGGCCCAGGCCGGGCTCAAACCGCTGGTCATTGACCAGTTCGCCAGCCCGGGCCAGGGCAGCAACAAGGCCGCCATCGGCGGCATCCGCGCCACTCACTCCGCCCCCTCCAAGATTCGCCTCTGCATTGAGTCTATTGAAGTTTTCTCCACCTGGAAAGAGACTTACGGTGACAACATCGAGTGGTACCAGGGGGGCTACTCCTTCGTCGCCTACCGGGAGCGGGATGAGCGTATCCTGAAAGATCTGCTGAAAATCCAGCAGTCCTACGGGCTGGACATCCGCTGGCTGGAGCGAGATGACCTCCTGGAGGTGATCCCGGACCTGAACCGGGAGGGGTTAATCGGCGGGACCTATTCGCCGGGGGATGGATCCGCCTCGCCGCTCCTGACCGCCCACGCCTTCTACACCCGGGCGCGGGAGCGGGGGGCGGAGTTTCGCTTCCGCGAACGAGTCACCGGCATCATTCGCCGCCGGGGACGGGTGGTGGGGATCCGCACCGATCAGGGGGGCTACGCCACCAGCACGGTCATCAACGCCGCCGGCCCCTGGGCGCGGGCGGTGGCCCGGATGTCCGGATTGGATGTGCCGGTGGTACCGGATAGCCACGAGGCGGGCATCACCGAACCAGTGGCCCGCTTCCTGGAGCCGATGGTGGTGGACATCCGGCCAGCCGAGGGCTCCAAGAATTACTACTTCTATCAGCACGGACCCGGCCCCATTGTCTTCTGCATCACGCCGGAGCCGCCCATCGTCGGCACCGACCGCCGGGAGACCGCGGTCTTCTTGCCGATGATCGCCCGGCGGATGGTGGACCTGATGCCCAAACTGACCAACGTCAAGGTCCGCCGCACGTGGCGGGGTCTCTACCCGATGACCCCCGACGGTTTCCCCATCGTCGGCCGGGCGCGGGAACTGGAGGGGTACATCTACGCCGTTGGTATGTGCGGGCAGGGGTATATGCTGGGTCCGGGGGTGGGCGCACTGCTGGCCCGGATGGTGCGGGAAGCCCTCTCGCCGGAGGACGAGAAGGTGCTGGAGGAGTTGAGCCCGTACCGGGAGTTTGGGGGGGAGGAGAAACTTAAGTAATGACCAATGACAAATGATGAAATGACAAATGATCAACTTGACAGGCAGGAAGATTGAAAGAACTCCTCGAAGCCACTCGCCGCGAATTGGAGGGACAGCAATGAAACTACGTATCCTCTCCCGCAAAGACGTGCGCCGGGCGCTGCCGATGCACCAGGCCATTGAGGCAATGAAAGGGGCTTTTGCCCAACTTTCCACCGGTCAAGCCGACGTGCCACTGAGGGTGGCACTTAACGTACCCCGCCATAACGGCGTCACCCTCTTCATGCCGGCCTACCTGTCCGCCGACGACCAGATGGCGGTCAAGGTCGTCTCTGTGTTCAACGACAACCCGGCCAAGGGGTTGCCGCTCATCCACGCACTGATCGTGGTCGTGGATGCGACGACGGGGAGGCCGGCGGCCGTGATTGACGGAACGTACCTGACCGCGCTGCGGACGGGCGCGGCCTCCGGCGCTGCCACGGATCTGCTGGCCCGCCGAGATGTCCGCAGCGCTGCCATCTTCGGTGCTGGCACGCAGGGGCGTACTCAACTGGAGGCAGTCTGCACCGTGCGCCCCATCCAGACAGCCTGGATCTACGACGTGATGCCGGAGCGGGCCGCCGCCTACGCCGCCGAGATGAGCCAGCGGCTGTCGCTCCCGGTGAGGGTGGCCGAGACACCGGGCGACGCGGTGCGCCAGGCCGGCGTCATCTGCACTGCCACGATTTCCTCAACCCCTGTGTTCGAAGATGCCGACGTGCGGCCCGGGACGCACATCAACGCCGTGGGTGCCTACACCCCGGAGATGCAGGAGATCCCGGCGGAAACGGTCCTGCGGGCCAAAGTCGTGATTGACCATCGGGAGGCCAGCCTGGCCGAGGCCGGCGACCTGCTGATCCCGCTACAGCAGGGGTTGATGACCGAGGCTCACGTCTGCGCCGAACTGGGGGAGATTGTCGCTGGCCGCAAGCCTGGGCGGGCTTCGCCGGAGGAGATCACGCTCTTCAAATCGGTGGGCGTGGCCGTGCAGGACGTGGCGGCTGCTGGCGCTGTGCTGGAGGCAGCCCGGCGGCTGAACCTGGGAGCCGAGGTGGCTCTGTAATCCTGCCTATGGCCTTGCGGTGGTGGCGACGCAGCTGACTGTCCTATTTCTTATCTGCGAAAATCTGCGTGAATCTGCGTCCAGATAAGATTTGCCAGCCAACCAGCGTCCGTCTCTCTGGTTTTCCCTGCGGTGAAGCAAGGTATGCGCAATCATGACGCAGGTGACGTTGGACATCACTTACTGAAGCAATAGCATGAACGATCTAGAGACATTCATTGCCACCTTCGTGCGGCGGGAAGTGGCCAAAGCGGGAACCGAGACCCGCTATCGGCAGCCGCTGGTAGGCTTTGCCGATGCCGCTGATCCCCGCTTCCTCCAACTGCGGGAAATCGCCGAGCCAACTCACCTGCTGCCCGGCGACCTGCTGCCGACAGCACGGTCGGCCATTTCCTTCTTCCTGCCCTTCGCCAAGGAGATCGTGAGAGCCAACCGGGCAGAGCCACGCCAGGTGGCTCGCGGGTGGGCATTGGCCTACGTCGAGACAAATGCGCTCATCAACCGCATCGCCCAGCGGCTCATCACTGCCCTGGCCGAGCGGGGCGTGAAGGCCGCGGCGGAGCCAGCGACGCACAACTGGGATCCGGTAAGCCTCGTCAGCCGCTGGTCGCACAAAAGCGTGGCGGCCATCGCCGGCCTGGGCAGCTTCGGCCTGCATCACATGTTGATCACCGACGCCGGATGCGCCGGGCGATTCGGCAGTCTGGTGGTGGATGCGGTGCTGGCACCGACGCCGGTGCCTGGAGCTCCTGCTCGCGAGCGTTGCCGTTACTTTCACGATGGAAGCTGCAGGGTGTGCGTGGAGCGCTGTCCCGTGGGCGCGCTGACCGAAGATGGGCTGGATAAGCATCGCTGCTACGAGTGGCTACTGCAGGTGGCCGAGCACTTCCGCGGGTTGGGGCTGGCCGATGCGTGCGGCAAGTGCGCCACCGGCCCCTGTGCCTTCAAATCCAGTCGGGGAGATTAGCTGCGGGAGGACAGAAGGATGGCGAAGAAAAAAAAGAGCACGAAGAAGACAATGCCCATGCGTGTGTTAGAGCAAAAGCAAATTCCCTACGAATTGCACCAACACGCGCATAAGCAGTACACGGCCGAAGGCGTAGCGGAGGATCTGGGTGTTCCTGTAGCCTGGGTGGCCAAGGCGATGATCATCCAGCGTTCCAACCGCCAGTTTGTGCTGGTGGTGATACCCGGTGACTTACGTCTCAGCCTCAAGAAGGTCGGCGCGGTGTTGAACGACAAGAACGTGATGCTGGCTGCGGAGCGGGATGTACAGCGGGTGACCGGTTACCAGGTGGGGGCGGTTTCAGTATTGGGTTTTCGGCGGGTGGACGTGCCTACGTATGTTGACCAGCGTGTTTTGGAGCCGGAGCGGGTGATTATCAGCGCAGGCCGCCCGGACGCCGGGCTGGCTCTCTCGCCCGATGCCCTGATGCAGGCGCTGGAAGGAGCCGAGTTGGGCGATTTCTGCGAGAAGGGCTGATTCGACCGTGGCTGGGAACCAGGCTTTCAAGAAGAAGCCTGGTTTCTTACTGGCGCATCACAACTCGAGCAAGAGCATGTGATGAGTTTGAACTAAATCTGAACAAGGGAGTGATAGTTATGGATCTACCTAAGACGGCTGACGTCGTCATCGTCGGTGGAGGCGTGATGGGCGCTAGCACCGCCTATCACCTGGCGCTCAAGGGCTGTCGGAACGTGTTGCTGCTGGAGCGAGAATCATTCTTCGGCATGCAGGCCACGGGCAGATGCGCTGGCGGCATCCGCCACCAGTTCGGCACGGAGATCAACGTCCGCCTCTCCCTTCTCAGCCTGCCGATGCTGGATCGTTTCGAGGAGGAGTTGGGTCAGCCGATTGACCTGCGTTACTGTGGCTATCTCTTCCTGCTGACTAGAGAAGAGGACGTGACCGCCTTTCGCCAGCAGGTGGAGATGCAACACCGGTTGGGCGTGGGGACGGAGTGGCTGGAGCCGGCGCAGATCGCTGATATGGTGCCGCTGATCAACCTGGAGGGAGTTCTGGCCGGCACCTTCAACCCCCGCGACGGCCTGGCTGACCCCAACGGTGTGGTCCAGGGTTACGTCTCTGGGGCGCGGCGGCTAGGGGCGAAACTACTGAACGACGTGGAGGTGACCAGCATCCGGACGGAGGGCGGGCGGGTGCAGGGCGTCGTCACTAACCACGGAGAAGTAACGACGCCAGTCGTCGTCAACGCGGCCGGGCCGTGGGTGGGGGAGGTGGGTGGGATGGCTGGTGTGGATATCCCTGTCGTTCCCGTGCGCCGCCAGATCATTGTCACAGGCCCCATTCCCCAGGTGCCACCCGACTTTCCCTTCACCATTGACTTCGCCCTGTCCCTATACTTCCACCGCGAGGGGCCGGGCCTCCTGACCGGCATGTCGAACCCCGACCAGCCGGTGAGTTTCGACCAGGCGGTGGACGAAGAGTGGGAGTTGGTGCACCTGGAGGCGGCCATGAAGCGCCTGCCCATCCTGGAGCAGGCGGGGCTGGCCAGCCGCTGGGCTGGGCTCTACGAGAATTCGCCAGACGCGCATCCCATCCTGGGCCAGATCTCCGAGGTGGAGGGGTTCTACTGTATCGGCGGCTTCAGCGGCCATGGCTTCCAGCACGGTCCCGCCTGTGGCCTGCTGCTGGCGGAGGAGATCCTGGACGGAGCAGCCCACACGCTGGACATCACGCCGCTGGACATTGACCGTTTCAAGGAGGGGAGAGAGATCATCGAATACAACGTCGTGTAAGACGAGCCGGGGAATTGCTCCCTCACCCCCCGTGCTACCGCACTTCTACTGTTCCGGCGATTGGTAGTCAGCCCCCAGGATGATGGAGATGTCGTACGGGGCGTTAGGATCGGCCCCGTGCACCACGGCCGTCAGCGGGAAGCCAAGAGAACGGGCGAGGTACTCGGCCGTGTAGGTCTTGCCTGTGTAGACGATGACCAGCGACTCAGGATAATCGGATCGGTCGGCGTTGTCGGTGTGCGTGATCTGCAAGCCTTGCTGCTGAAGGTACTCGGCCGTGAGCGCGGCCAGTCCCGCCGCCGCCGTCCCGTTCAACACCTCGATAGTGGCCGCCTCGGCCTCGAGGCGCGCCGCCGGGTCATCTGCCTGCTGAGGCAGGGGGGCTTCGGTGGTGAAGATGTAGTCCCGCAGTTCCCGGATGCGGTCGCGCACCGGAATCAGCACCTGCTGCCCGTCAGGTGTTTCCCAGAATTGGGTGTAGTGCTCGTCAACCACGGCGTATCGGATTTTCTCAGGGTCCACTTCGCTTGCCAGTTGTGCCAGCGCGACGACCTGATCCAGCGTCAAGTCGGTCACCACCGAGCCCTGCAACGTTTTCCACAGTTCGGGCGCGCGGGGTGCCAGTTGCGGCAGCAAGTCGAGCCGCGTGATCTGCTCAAACAACGCCAGGATGACCTGTTGTTGGCGCTTGGCGCGGTCGAAGTCACCACCAGTGGTATGGCGGGTACGGGCGTACTTAAGTGCCATCTCGCCGTTGAAATGCTGCCAGCCAGCGGAGATGTAGAGTGGATCGTAGCCATAAGCCTCATCGGGATAGATGGGGTCCGCGATTTCCTCCTCCACGTAGATGTCAATCCCGCCGATGAGGTCCACCAGTTGTTCAAAGGCGGTGAAGTTGACGCGTGCGTAATAGTGGATAGGAACACCGAGGTTGTACTGCACGGTCTTGACCGCGAGCGCCGAACCACCGCCAGGATAGTCGTAGAGTTCGCCGAGGTAGTGAGCGGTGTTGATGCGCCCCTCTTCGTAACCGGGGATTGGCACCCACAGGTCACGCGGGATGGAGAGCATCCCGCCGCTCACCGTGATCGGGTCAATCGTCAACACCAACATCGTGTCGGTGCGCCAGGGGCCCTGTTCGTGCTCGCGCTGGTCAATGCCCATCACCAGAATATTGACTCGCTCGGTGCCGTCCCAGCGTGGCAGCGGCTTTCCTGGTTCGTAGACTACGCTGCCGGTCTCATCATGCTTTATAGTGAAATCAGGCAACACATCGGAAGCGGCGATGTGCTGCCGCACCTGGTCGAAGACGAACAGCCCCGCCGCACCAGCGACCACCAAAAAGAACATGACCAGGCCGGCCGTGAAGAGTTGTTGAGCCACACCGCTCGAACGTTGTACCTGCTTTGCACTGCGCCGCACTATCACCCTCCCGACAAGAGCACCGCCTGCTGTTGCTGGAAACTGCGGCGGTGCCAGCGTTATCTGACTCTTTAAGACCGATTACTGGGAGCAGATTATAACACGATTGCCGCAATCAGGGTAGTGATGCCGCGTAGAGCCGCCCGCCACTGACCACGTACAGTCGCCTCGCTGCCTCGTCCACCGCCAGCGTTTCCAGCGCATCGAAGGCTTCGACGGCGCGGAACTGCGCCTGGAAGGCCCCGTCAGGCCCCAACACGACCACGCGCCTGTTGCCACGATCAGCCACGTAGACCGTACCACTGCTCCCGTTTGGATCCACCGTCAATGCAACCGCCTGACTGATGTCGCTGGAGCCGGGTAGGCCACGCACATCGAAGGACTGGGGTTCGCCTTGCAGGCATTTGATGACTGTCCCACCCTGGTAAAGGATGTAGACGTTGCCGTCTATAGCCATGTCCAGCGCGTCCCCCAGCGGTCTGAGCGGAGGAGTGACGAAGTAGCGATCAGGCTGCTCGGGATAAACGGAGCCTCTAGGCTCATAACGCCAGATTTGGTCATTGATGGCGTCCAGAATGTAGAAACGGCCTCTGAAGGAGCCGGCAGCCCTGGGCGTGCCAGCCGGTGGCGTACCCAGGAGGGAACGCGCCAACCGAGGAACTCCCCCTTCGTCCGTCCAGGCCGGGTCGTAACTTACCAGTGCCCCGCCCTCTTCGAGGATCAAGAGACCACTCGTCTGCCGCTCGCCTCCAGGGCCGACCCAGGCGAAATCCACCAGTCCACCCACCTCGCCTTCGCCGACCTGCTGCCCGGTTTGCACGAAGATGGGCTCGTTCTCTTGCTCAACCACGCCATCCCCGGCCGGGTTAAGTGTCAATTGAGCTACCCACCCCCCCGCCGGGTCGAGGACGAAGACCATCTGTCCGTGGATGACCAGTTGACGCGGGATGGTGCCCAGTCCGAAGTCCCACAGTTGGGCGGGCTGCAGGCGGACGACGCCGTCGAGGAAGTCGAGGGCAGCCTGGGCCTGAACATGTAGCGCCACGGCGACCGGGGCGTCGGGCCGCAATGCGGTAGCAGCGGTAGCATGCTCCAGCGCGACCTCCCAATGGGACCGAGCCTCTTCTGAGAGACCCCCGGCGGCCTGGGCCAACGCGACCGCGTTCTCCGCCTGGTTGATGCAATCCTGGAAGCGCACATCCGCCCCAAACGAGCGGTAGGCCAGCGCCACGATGATGGCCAGCATAACCGGGATGCCGATAGCGACAGTCATCATCACGGCCCGGTTCTCCTTGGGGACTGGACGGGGAGAGCGCGCCCGGCGATGAGGCTCCCGATCGGGGCCAGGGAGCATGCGCCGGAACAACGTGCTCACCCCACCGATCAGCCCCGTGCCAGCGGCAGCAATCCCACGTCCCCCAGCACGGATGCCCTCTTTCATTCGTTTTCCCAGGCTGAGTCTCAGTTTGTCAGAGGGGTGTCGGGCTGGCTTCGGACGTGCGCGGGGCTTCGGCCGGGGCAACGTGCGCGGCTCGACGGCCCGACGGCTCGACGGAGCTCGACGAAGTCCGGACTCGCCGGAGTCTGATCTCGCTGAAGTACTGGGGCGGAGGGATGGCCGAGGGGCCTCACGAGCCACTGGTGCTTCCCCTGGCAGAGCCCAACGCACAACTAGCGCGACGAAGTTGACTCCGGCCCCAATCTGCTCCAACCCCTCCAGCACCTCCTGCACCTCGGCACGGGGCAGCACGCGCATGATGGCCCCCTCGCCAGCCTCCCGAATCAGGGCCGGCGAGGCCAGGAGCAATGTGTCACCTGTGGCGATGAAGGTATGGTAGAGACGCACGTCAGCCAGCCGCCCTATTCCCAGGGGACGTGGTTCCTCACCACGGGAGAAGCACTCCAGGCGCTTTCCGCGAAGGAAACAGGCCCGGCCAGGGCCAGCCTGGAGGATAAAGATGTCATCATCGTGCCAGGTGGCGCAGATGAGGCCGCCATCGCACCGGTCAGAGGGGGCGGCGTGCAAATTGGTGCGGAACAGATAACGGTTGGCGGCCGCCGCCGCCTGGCGCAGTGCAGCCGTGATACTGCCGCTGGTGGACCAATACGTCTTTGCCACCACCTCGCGCAGTTCCCGGTAGAGGTGTGGCGACGCCGGCCCGGTCAGGTCCAGCAGGATGAAAAGACGTTCGCCTTCCCGACCACGGGCCGCCCGTGGCGGCGGGGTCAGGGTCGTAGCACAAGGCGCGGCATCTTCAAGGCGTGTGCCACTGACGATGCGCAACGTGCCGACGATAGGCTCAATCGGGAGACCAGCGGGATTAGCTGGGTTCATCTCACTTCACGAGTCAGAGGTTTCCTCTCTCACTTTCTTTTGCGCTCCGTACTCAATCGCCTCCTCTCGGACAGTGTAGGCCCGCTCGTGGGGGCCGACGGTGAGGAAGACGACGGTCTCGTCAGACAGCCCTTCGCAGAAGCAGAACCTGCATTCGGGGACGCGACGGCACTCTTCACAGACCACGAAGATGATGCGGAAATTACGGGTGACGCGAATGCTGCGACAGCCGCGCAGGTCAATCCCTCCCGGCACCTTGCCCAGGCGTTCGGTACCCGCGTAGGGGTCAGCGAGCACTTGAGCCATTCTTCGGTCAATGAGGTGCCGCAGGTTCCTGTACCGTCGGTAGGCTTTGGCAAAGCGCGGGCCCCAGCCCTCTCGATAGGCGAACCTACTGGTCAGCACTCAGGGCATCCTCCCGTGACAGAATCCTTAACGTTCCTGCCTCTGCCATTCTCAACGTCTCTGCTAGATCTTCGTGAATTGGCGACCCCGGCTCAACGATGGTCGGCTCCTCGTAGAATCCCCATGCCTCGAATGCACGGGTCACTTCCTCCCGTACCACGCGCCGGATGAGCGCCTCCAGATCGGCCACGCTTAGCGTAGCCGCCACCTGAGAAACGGCCGGTACTGTGGACATCATCTCACCCCCAATAGTCGTTTATCTCTGACATTAACATTATACCGCCACCTTCGCGCCGATGCAACAGCGGATCACACAGCCAGCGCCCTCTCATCCCCCATCAATCCCAACCCGGTCAACTCGCGGTAAGCCAGCGTCCAGGAAGCAGAGAGGAAGGTGTCCACCACGCTGTTGATGGCGGCCCCCGCCAGCCACGCCAACAACCCGATGATCAATGTCAGCGTGATGAACAGCAGCGGGGAGACAAACACCGTCAGCAAAACAACCGCCATGAACGACATCACCACCAGCGCCAGCGGCAGGCTAATCACAATCGTCACGCCGATTCCGAGACCCACGAGGATCAGCCACAGTAGCGCCAGCGGTCCCAGGTGTTCCCGCAGCACCGCCCAAGCACGGAGGATACTCCCACGCACATCATACCCTTCGAGCACACAGGCCCGAATAGCCAGCCTCTGCAACACGCTGAGGGGGATGGAGAGCAGCACCGCCAGGCAGATAGTGGGAAACAGGCAAGCGAGGAGAGCGAGCGTTACGGCGAAGACACCGGGCATCATCACTTCGGGCCGCTCCTGCCCGGCGATTACGAGCACCATCCCAACCACCGGGAGCACACCGGCCAACGTCATCACGGCCACCGGAAGCCCAAGCAGCAGACGGATGAGAAAGACCGGCCAGAGGTGCGGCCTGCCTGCCAACCAGCCAGCCCGCAGGTTCACCACCCCACGGTCCTCCGCTGCTCGCACCTGGTCCACCAGCGCCGCCCGCCCCAGCGCGCCCAGCAGTGCCAGTCCAACACCGATCACAAGCCCCAGCAGTACGAGAGCCACCACTGTCACAACGGAGTAGGGGCTGCTCAAAAAATCAACGAGTGCACGTTGCACCTGCGGCGACAACTCACGCGCTGACTGCTCCCAGCGGACGCCGCTGCCCGTACCGATGCGCCTGCTCACCGTCCCCAGGCTGACCAGGAAGCCGAACAGCCACAACATCTTGTGCCGCCATGTGATCTCCCACGCGCGGCGAAGAACATAGCCAAGATCCATCACGTAACCCACCTACTCCCACTCAATCGTCGCCGGGGGTTTGGAGGTGATGTCGTACACCACCCGGTTGACCCCCGGCACCTCATTAACGATGCAGTTGCTGACGCGAGCCAGCAGTTCGTGATCCAATCGCGCCCAGTCGGCGGTCATAAAGTCTTTGGTTGTGACGGCGCGGATGGCGATGACGTGCTGATACGTCCGCTCGTCTCCCATCACGCCTACGCTCCGTACCGGCAGCAGAACGGCGAACGCCTGCTGCGTCGCCTGGCGTAGCAGGCCCGCTGCACCCAATTCCTCCAGCAGGATGGCGTCCGCCGCTCGCAACGTCTCCAGCCGCTCCCATGTGACCTCCCCAATGATACGCACCGCCAAACCTGGCCCGGGGAAAGGCTGCCGCCACACGATCTCATCCGGCAGGCCCAGCGCTTCTGCGACTGCTCGTGCCTCATCCTTGAAAAGATGGCGCAGCGGTTCGACCAACTCGAACGACATATCCTCCGGCAGCCCTCCCACGTTGTGGTGCGTCTTGATGCGGGATGCTGCCTGTCGCTCAGGCCCGCGACTCTCGATCACGTCGGGGTAGAGCGTGCCCTGGGCCAGAAAACGCACGTCCCCTAATCTACTCGCTTCCTGCTCGAACACCCGGATGAAACGCTCTCCGATAACGCGCCGCTTTTGCTCCGGGTCAGTCACCCCCTCCAACGCAGCGAGGAACTCCTCGGTCGCGTCCACCGGCACCAGTCGCATGCCCAGCTTCTCCTGGAACGTGCGCACCACCTGCTCCGGCTCGTCGCGCCGCAGGAGGCCCGTGTTCACGAAGATGCAGGTCAGTTGATCGCCCACGGCGCGGTGTACCAGCGTCGCCGTCACGGCGGAATCAACCCCGCCGCTGAGTCCACACACCACCCGGCCCGTCCTCACCTGGGCGCGGATCGCCGTCGCCGCCCGCTCGATGAAGGCTATCGGCGTCCAATCGGGCGTACAGCCGCAGACCTCGATGGCGAAGCGGTGTAAAATCTCCTGCCCCCGGTCCGTGTGCACGACCTCGGGGTGGAACTGGAGGCCGTAGAGCTGCCGCGCCAAGTCACCCATCGCCGCCACGGGGGAGTTGGCGCTGCGGGCCAGCACCTCAAAGCCCGGCGGCACCGCCTCAATGCGGTCACCGTGGGACATCCAGACTCTGAGATTTTGGGGTTTGAGACTTCCGAACAATGGATCATCTGAGCCGCCCAACTCCACCTCCGCCAGCCCGTATTCCCTCTTGGCGGCGGGAGCCACCCGACCACCCAGGCGATGGGCCAGCAGTTGCATCCCGTAGCAGATACCCAACACCGGCACGCCCTGTGCCAGTACATAATCGGGCAATCTGGGCGCGCCGGAGGCGTAGACGCTGGCGGGGCCACCCGAAAGTATGAAGCCCTGGGGCTCCAAATCCAGCACTTCCCCAGACGGCGTATCCCAGGGGAAGAGCTCACAGTAGACGTGCGCCTCCCGCACACGCCGGGCGATCAGTTGCGTGTACTGCGAGCCGAAGTCGAGGATGGCGATAGCGTCACGTGCCACCGTGATTCTCCATTCTCACGCCTCCTCATTCCTCCAGCACAATTCGCCCGTCGCGCATGTCGGTGATGACGGCAAGCGAGACGACAGGTACGTTGAGATAGGCCAGTGTCTCCCGCCCGCCCTCGAACTGCTTCTCGATGGCCGTGCCAATTCCGACCAACGTCGCGCCGGCGTGCTCGGTCAGCCGCACCAACGCCTCAATCGTCGCCCCCGAGGCCAGAAAGTCATCCACCACTAGCACTCGGTCGCCCGGCCCCAGGAATTCCGCCGAGACCATCAGAAACACGTCGCTCCCTTTGGTGTGCGAGGGCGCGACCTCGACGAAGACCGCCCCTGTCATCGTGGCTGGCCGGATCTTGCGGGCGTAAATGACCGGCACGTTCAGCGCGTGCGCCGTCGCCAGCGCCGGGGCGATGCCAGAGATCTCGGCCGTGATGACCTTGGTCACGCCGGCGTCAGCAAAGTGACGAGCCAACTCTCGCCCGACTTCGAACATCAGATGCGTGTCAATCTGGTGGTTGATAAAACTATCCACCTTAAGAATGCCCCGGCCCAGGTTCTTGCCTTCGGCCAGGATACGACGTTTAAGTGCTTCCACCGCAGCCTATAACCTCCTCTCAGGATTTAACACCATTCTACACGATGCGCCCACGTCTGACAAGTTGGTAATGCGTGATGCGTGATGCCTGGTTCCGTTTTACGCTTTGCTGCGAGATGAGCACTTGCGGTTTATCGCTAAACAGCCTATAATTATAGACATCACACTGGGGAGCGGATAGATGCCTGCTGAATGGATTATGCCCACTGAGGGAGAAACGGCTGAGTCCTCTGTCGGCCAGGAGATACATCCAATGGAGGAGATGCTTGAGCGTTACCTCTCCTGCCAGCGTCTGGAGCGCGGGCAGATCGTTCCAGGGGTGATAGTCCGCGTCGGCCCCAATGAGATCATCGTAGACGTCGGCGCCAAATGCGAGGGGGTTGTGCCAGGGCGTGATTTAGAAGGGATGTCACCGGCAGACCGTGATGCCATCCGTGCGGGCGATGAGGTACTGGTTTACGTAGTCAACCCAGAGGATGCCAACGACAACATTATCCTCTCCCTCTCCCGCGCCCAGATAGCACGCGACTGGCGTGAGGCGCAGCGCCTCCTCGAAAGTCAGGAAATCATTGAGGGAAGAGTCACCGGCTGCAACAAGGGCGGCGTAATCGTACACATCGGGAAAGTGCGTGGTTTCGTGCCGGGCTCACAGTTGACCGCCTCGCGCACTGCTAATCAACCAGCCGCCAGCCCGGACAGCGATGATCGTTGGGCAGCGATAGTCGGCAAGACCCTCCAACTCAAGATCATCGAGGTTGACCAGGAGCGTAACCGGTTGATTCTCTCCGAGCGGACCGCCTTACGTGATTGGCACAAGAGCCAGCGCAAGAGACTGTTGAACGAATTGACTGAAGGAGACGTGCGCCAGGGTCGGGTCATCAATCTGGCTGATTTTGGCGCTTTTGTTGATCTGGGCGGGATAGATGGACTGGTGCACCTATCCGAACTCTCCTGGAGACGGGTCGCGCACCCGCGTGAAGTGGTGGAGGTGGGGCAAGAGGTCGAGGTCTACGTGTTGGGAGTGGATCGGGAGCGCCAGCGAGTGGCCCTGAGCCTCAAGCGGTTGCAGCCCGATCCCTGGGCCTCCATCGAAGAGCGATATCAGGAGGGGCAACTGGTCGAGGGGATGATCACACGCCTCACTAAGTGGGGAGCCTTTGCCAGCATCGTTGGCGACGAGGCCATTGAGGGACTGATCCACATCTCAGAACTAGACGTGGGGCCTGTCGTTCATCCCCGCGACATCGTCAAGTCTGGGCAGCTCGTCACGCTGCGCGTGATAGGCGTGGACGGGACGCGCCATCGCCTGGCGCTAAGCCTCAAGCAGGTCACTCAAGGAGAATACGTAGATCAGGATTGGAAGGCGGTACTTGCGGCCGAGCAACCTGAACCAGAAAGTCCGCTCTCGGTCGCGCTTTCTGAGACATCTCTTGTCAGTAAAAGGTCTTCTCCAGATGACGGAGGTCTCCCGAACACAGAGGGGTGAGACGAGGTAAGGTTCGTTCGCCTCTGTAGACGGCATAGATAGGACAAGTGGTAGGGTTATGGACAAACTAATGAGATTCTTTACCGATGCATCTAGACGAGCACTTAAGTTAGCCCAGCAAGAGGCCGAGCGGATGCACCATGCCCAGATCGGCACCGAGCATCTCCTGCTGGGACTTTTGCGTGAAAAGAGAGGTGTTGCCAGCCGCGTGTTGCGCGAACTGGGATTACAATCCGGCGACGTACAGCACTGGGTCGAGCGATTTAGCACCGCGCGACGGCGACCACCTTTGCTCAGCGCAGAACTTGACCTCACTCCCCGCACCAAGAGGGTGCTGGAACTGGCGGGGGACGAGGCCCGGCGACGGGGCGATCCCCGCATAGATACACACCACATCTTGCTGGGGCTGGTGCGCCAGGGTGACGGTACTGCGCTGGAAGTGCTCAGTTACATGGGCGTCACAGGCGAGCAAATCCGCCGCCATACCAACCGGATATTGCAGCGACAACCAGTCTTCGCTGGAAAGCAAAAAAGGAAATCTTCCAAAGCCCCACTGATAGACCAATTGGCGATTGACCTGACCTCCCTGGCTGAACAGAGCAAACTGGATCCAGTCATTGGACGGGAGCAGGAGATCGAGCGCGTGATCCAAATCCTGGCACGGCGGACGAAGAACAACCCGGCGCTCATCGGTGAGCCCGGCGTGGGCAAAACGGCCATCGTTGAGGGGCTGGCACAGCGCATCGTCGCCGGTGAGACGCCTGGGCTGCTGCTGGATAAGCGCGTGCTTCAACTGGACGTCGGATCGTTGGTTGCCGGGACGATGTACCGGGGACAGTTCGAGGAACGCGTCAAGAGAGTTATCGCCGAGCTCAAGAACAGCAATAACATCCTGTTTATAGACGAGGTACACATGCTCGTCGGGGCCGGGTCGGCCGGCTCTTCAGTGGACGCGGCCAACATCCTTAAGCCAGCCCTGGCCCGAGGCGAATTGCAGTGCATCGGCGCGACCACGATGGAGGAATACCGCAAGCACATCGAATCGGACGCGGCTTTGGAGCGGCGCTTCCAACCCGTCATGGTTGAGGAGCCATCGGTGGAGGAGACGATCGAGATTCTGCGTGGTGTCCGATCAGCATACGAGCAACACCACCGGCTGCGCATCAGCGACGAGGCATTGAAGGTCGCAGCCCGGCTTTCGGCCCGTTACATCTCCGACCGCTATCTCCCAGACAAGGCGATTGACGTGGTAGACGAGAGCGCCTCCCGCGTGCGGATGTACAAGGCTCCCCGCGCCAGGAATCTACGGGAGTTATTCGCCAAGCTAAAAATCGTTCAGCGAGCCAAAGACTCAGCTATAAAAGAACGTCGGTACGAGGATGCCGCCGCGCTGCGGGACCAGGAGATCGAATTGCAGGAGCGACTGGAAGCCATGCGTGCCGACTGGGATGCTGATTCTCCCAAAAATGGGGTCACCGTCAGCCCCGAGGACATCGCAGAAGTGGTCTCGATGTGGACCGGCATCCCATTAACCCAATTGCAGAGCAACGAGATGGAGCGTCTGTTGCACATGGAGGAGGAACTCCACCAGCGCATTGTGGGCCAGGACGAGGCCATCTCGGCGGTCGCCAAGGCGGTACGTCGGGCGCGGGCCGGGCTTAAAGACCCCCGCCGGCCCATCGGCTCCTTCATCTTTCTCGGTC
>Ga0190284_1000467_pt1 | contig 23036 bp, 18 predicted proteins | sample 48691812_MG_FD_161668 | JGI IMG/M metagenome (GOLD analysis project Ga0190284, IMG submission 161668) | Hydrothermal vent microbial mat bacterial communities from Southern Trench, Guaymas Basin, Mexico - 4869-18-1-2_MG | ecosystem: Environmental > Aquatic > Marine > Hydrothermal vents >...
AAGAACGTCCGCCGGAGTATTGGGTCTCCATGGAGATGGACAAGACCGTCGGTTCCATTGAAGCCGCCGGCGAATACACCGTTGTATTTAAGCTGAAAAGAGTTGAAGCACCGTTTATTGCAAACATGGGGATGGATTTTGCCAATATCATCAGCCCCACGGCTTTTTTGAAAAACCCCAAAGAGTTTTTGAGAACTCCTGTTGGAACCGGTCCGTTTAAATTCGTAAAGTGGATCACGGGCGACCGTATTGTATTGACCAGGAACAACGACTACTGGGACAAAAAAGGAGGTCCTTACCTGGAAAGGATCGTCTTTAGAGCAATTCCGGAAAATTCGGTTCGTTTTCTGGAGCTAAAGACCGGCAATATTCACATCTGTCAATTCCCCAACCCGGCTGATATTGATCTGGCCAAAAAAGACCGCAACCTGATACTGCCAACACAACCGGGAATGAACGTCGGCTACCTTTCATTCAATCACACCAAGGAACCCTGGAAGAGCAACGTCAACCTGCGCAAGGCCATAGCCCATGCGATCAATCGTAAAGCAATCGTCGATAATATCTATCAGGGCATGGGCCAGACCGCTAAAAATCCCATCCCGCCCACAATGTGGGGTTATAACACGAAGATCCCGGGTTTTAAATACGATCCTGCACTGTCAAAGAAGTTGCTTGCAAAAGCCGGATATCCCAATGGAAAAGGACTGGGTGAAATTACACTATGGTCAATGCCTGTTCCGCGTCCTTATAATCCGGACGGCAGAAAAATCGGTGAAGCAATGGCTGCAGATCTGGCTAAAGTCGGCATCAAGGCCAAAATTGTTACTTTTGAGTGGGGGACTTACCTGAAACGTCAGCGAGAACAACCGGCAGAAATGGATCTGTTCCAGCTTGGCTGGACCGGTGATAACGGCGATCCGGATAACTTTCTGGCTGTTCTGTTTGATGGATTAGCTTCCAGTTCCATCAGGACACAGTGGCATAATGAGAAGTACCACAGCCTGATGGTCAACGGCAGACAAACTGTTGATCAGGCAAAACGCGCTAAAATATATAGGCAAGCGCTGCAGTTGATTTACGATGAGTGTCCGGTTATCAGCATAGCTCACTCAACGGTCATATGGCCGGTACGGAAAAACGTAACGAACTTCAAACTTCATCCCACGGGATCTGTGCGGCTGAAAAACGTGTGGCTCAAGTAGCCATGGGAAAACAACTGTAAAATATGTAAACAGGGGGAAGAGGGTAATTCTCTTCCCCCTTTGTTTGTAAACTTTTCATCTAATTTAAACCAACAAAACCAATCGAACTATATTTTCATGCTGGCTTATATCATCCGACGCATATTCATTTTGATCCCAACCCTTCTCGGGGTATCTATCCTCGTCTTTGTAATGCTCCATCTAACTCCCGGTGATCCTGCCGTACTGCTTCTGGGTGAAAGGGCAACTGAAGAAACGCTGGTTGAACTTCGAGAGCATCTTGGGCTAAATGAGCCGCTTTACGTACAATATGGGATGTTTATGAAGCGTTTGATGAAAGGCGATCTTGGCGAAACCATCTGGACCCGCCAGAAGGTCTGGACCGAGGTCAAGCAACGCTTTCCCGCCACCATAGAACTTACTGTTGTTGCCCTGTGCATCGCCTGTTTTTTCGGTATAATTTTCGGTATTATATCGGCAACCAAACAGTACTCCATATTTGACTATGTCAGCATGGTCGGCGCACTGGCCGGTGTCAGCATGCCTATATTCTGGCTGGGGCTGATCTTTATGCTGATTTTTTCTCTCAACCTGGGCTGGCTTCCTATTTCCGGGCGACTGAGTGTCGGTATTGATCTGGAAATCATCACCAATTTTTATATCCTGGATGCTGTTTTAACCCGGAACTGGGCGGCTTTAAAAGATGCGGTCTGGCATATCATCATGCCTGCAGTGACTTTGAGCACCATTCCTATGGCCATAGTCGCCCGAATGACGCGTTCTGCCATGCTGGATGTTCTGCGCCAGGATTATATTAAAACAGCCAAGGCCAAAGGGCTTTCAAATTTTACCGTGACTTTCAAGCATGCCCTGCGCAATGCTCTCATTCCTGTGGTAACTACAGTGGGTCTGCAATTTGGTGTGGCGCTGGGCGGGGCTATACTGACCGAGACGATTTTTGCCTGGCCCGGTGTGGGCAAATGGATGTATGACGCCGTGATGCAGCGCGACTACATGGTCATCCAGGGCGGTACGCTGTTTATTGCAGCAGTGTTTGTTGTAATTAATCTGTGTGTTGATGTGTTATATGCGATTATTAATCCAAGAATCAGTGTTCAGTAATGAAACAGGTTTTATATGGAATAGCTGCGCTGCTTTGTAAGTTGTTACTTCGTTATCGCAAAATAGTAAAACAAATAAACTTATGACCAAGGAAAAAGCACAAAAAAATCCTTTTGATCGGCACCCGATGCTGGAACAGCTAAGTCAGCTGTGGCGTAACAAGACAGCTGTTGTCGGTCTGGTGATTATTACCGTGTTTATGTTAACGGCCATTTTTGCTCCACTGCTTAGTCCCCACGATCCGCTGGAAGTTTCCCTCTATGATCAGATAAAACCACCGGTTTGGCACGAAAAAGGCACATGGAAAAACATTCTGGGAACGGATGACCTGGGCAGGGATACTCTTTCCCGTATTATTTTCGGTGCCCGGGTATCCCTGGCTGTGGCGGTGATCAGTGTCGGCATAGCCTTTGTTTTCGGCGTCCTGCTCGGCTCTATATCCGGATATTATAAGGGAGGGATTGATAGTATCATTATGCGCATCATGGATATTATCCTGGCATTTCCATATCTTTTGCTGGCCATTGTTGTTGTGGCCTATCTCGGCCCAAGCCTGGAGAATGCCATGATGGCCATAGGTATCACCTATATTCCACGGTTTGCGCGCATTGTGCGCGGCAGCGTACTGGAAGAATGTGAAAAGGACTATGTTATGGCGGCACGGTCCATCGGCGCTAAAAACTGGCGGATAATTTTCCTGGCGATTTTGCCGAACTGTATGGGGCCTCTGATTGTTCAAACCACCTTAAGTATGGCCTCGGCAATCCTGGATGCGGCTGCCCTGAGTTTTCTGGGGCTCGGTGCCCAACCGCCCACTCCCGAATGGGGAGGAATGATCGCCATGAGCCGTGGCTTGATTCTGAGAGCATCCTGGGTGATGACATTTCCCGGTATTGCGATTTTGCTGGCTGTTCTCGGCTTCAACCTGCTGGGTGATGGTCTGAGAGATGCACTTGATCCGAGGCTGAGAGACTAATTAGTGGCTGAACGAAAAGTCACGTTCAGACAAAATCCGAAAAACGAAATCCGAAAAACGAAACAAATTTGAATATCAAATGACAGAATGACCAAAACTAACTATGCCAGAAGCGCGGGAAATACGATGTTTTTGTCACTAAAAATTCGTATTTCGCACAGGTGCTAACTAATAGAACTTAAAGAACATATGTAGTCCTTTGGACCAAACCTTTATGGACAATAATTACCTGCTTGATATTCAGAGCCTGAAAACTTACTTTTCTGTTCGGGGCCAGACTGCTAAGGCCGTGGATGATATCAACCTGACCATCCAGGCCGGTCAGACCCTGGGCCTGGTGGGAGAATCCGGTTGCGGCAAAAGCGTGACAGCCCATTCCATTATCCAGCTCATTCCTGATCCTCCAGGCAAAATTATGGGCGGTAAGATATTCTTTGAAGGCGACAATCTTTTAGAATATTCCGAGGCCCGGATGCGTAAAATTCGTGGTAACCGGATTTCCATGATTTTCCAGGAACCTATGACATCTTTGAACCCTGTTTTCACTGTAGGAGACCAGGTTGCTGAAGTAATCCGCCTGCATCAGAGGCTATCGCGTAAAGATACTCAGGAACGCGTTATCGAAATGTTTCAATTGGTGGGAATCCCGGCACCGGAAGCCCGACTGAACGATTACCCGCACCAGATGAGCGGTGGTATGCGCCAGCGGGTGATGATTGCCATGGCGCTTGCATGTAGTCCTAAGCTGATGATTGCCGATGAGCCGACTACAGCCTTGGATGTTACCATTCAAGCGCAAATTCTGGATCTTATGGATAAACTTAAAGATGAAACCGGGGCCGCCATCCTGTTTATCACCCATGATCTGGGGGTAATTGCAGAGATGGCCCAGCACGTTGCAGTTATGTATGCCGGGAAAAGGGTGGAATTCGCCGACGTCAACACCATATTTTCTAATCCCAAACATCCGTACACCATTGGGCTGTTGGAATCGATCCCGACTGTCGGCAGGAAAACTTCAGACGGGAAACTCAGCACCATTTCCGGTACCGTACCATCGCTGTTCAACCTGCCCAGCGGCTGTCTGTTCAGTGACAGGTGCCCGGATGTTTTTGATGACTGTCGAAAAGTCGAACCGAAGATGTATAACGCTGGAAAAAACCATATTGCACGGTGTTTAAAATATGCCTGATCATGCCAAAACCCAGTACTTGCTTGAAGCAAACGATGTAGTAAAATACTACCCAATACTGGGAGGTGTTTTTTTAAAGCAGGTGGCATCTGTTAAAGCGGTTGACGGTATCAGCTTGAACATCCGCAAGGGAGAAACCTTGGGATTGGTGGGTGAATCCGGTTGTGGTAAAACCACTTTCGGACGGGTCATTCTGCGGCTGGAAGAACCAACGGCCGGTGATGTGTTTTTTGAAGGTGAAAACATCCTGGCCTACGATCAAAACAAGATGCGCGCATTGCGTAAAAAAATGCAGATTATTTTTCAGGACCCCTTCTCTTCTTTAAATCCACGTAAAAATGTATCGCAAATTATTGGAGAGCCCTTGTTGATACACGGGGTTAAGAATAGAAGACAAAGAGAAGAACGGGTGCTGGAGCTTCTTCGTGTTGTCGGCTTGCGGCGTGAGCACATGCGCCGTTATCCGCATATGTTTTCCGGGGGACAGCGCCAGCGGATCGGTGTTGCCAGAGCACTGGCCTTAAATCCCGAACTGATCGTATGCGACGAAGCCGTCTCAGCGCTGGATGTTTCGATTCAGGCCCAGGTGCTTAATCTTCTTAAAGAACTTCAAGATGAATTTGAGCTCACCTATCTGTTTATCTCTCATGATTTACATGTTGTCGAACATATCAGTGACCGTGTGGCGGTGATGTATCTTGGAAAACTCGTGGAAGTTGCAAAAAGCAAAGAACTCTACCGCAGGCCGCTTCATCCTTACACACAGGCGTTACTGTCCGCTTCTCCCGTGCCTGATCCGACTTTAAAAAGAAAACGTATTATCTTAAAAGGAGATGTGCCCAGCCCCATCGATCCTCCGCCGGGATGCCGGTTCCACACAAGGTGTATGTACACCCGGGATATATGCAGTTCAAAAGAACCGGCACTTAAGGAAGCTGAATCAGGACACTTTACCGCGTGCCACTTTGCAGGTGTGGTTGGGTTAAATCGAGCAGCCTAAAACCATTCCTTCATAGATAGCTTCTTTGGCACTCCTTGCTTCAAGGCAGTCGCCTATTCGATGGATTTCATATCCAAAAGATTTGATTTGATCGTAAAGCCTGCTATCAGATTGATATCCGATTGCAATGACAACTCTTTGAGTTTCAATAAAGGTTTCCTTTTTGTTTTTGTCGATTACCACAATTCCATTGTCTTCAACCTTCAACAGCTTCGATTCGGTAATAATCCGTACATTATTTTCTTTAAATTCTTTCAGCAGGATTTTTTTCGTCATTGTTTCAAGACCGCCTCCGATTTCAGGAAGTATTTCCACAATTGCTACTGAAGATCCGTGTTTGCAGAGATGAAATGCTATTTCGCAACCGGCAGCGCCTCCGCCGATGACGACGGTCTTTTGGGGAACCGGATTGTCACTGCATAAAATAGCTTCAATTGTGAAAACAATCTTTTTTTCAATTCCTTCAACTGATGGGAAAACGGGAATAGCTCCGGTAGCTAATAATACTACATCAGGCTTAATCTGTTTTATGGTGTCCGGTGTAACTTCGCTGTTAAGGTGGCATTTAACCTTGAATCTTTCGACCTGTCTTTCCAGAAATGCAATAAAATTCAGTATTTCTTTCTTAAAAGTCACCACACCACCAAGTTTTAACTGTCCGCCCAGTTTGGAATGTCTTTCGAAGAGATGAACATTATGCCCCCTTTTTGCCATAACCCATGCTGCATTCAGTCCTCCCGGGCCGCCGCCGATTACCATGATTTTCTTTGGTGTTTTAGCAGGAAGGATTTCCATCTCCTTTTCCCTGCCAAGCGTGGGGTTTACCAGGCATTCTACATGACCTTTTTTAAAAATTGACTCCATGCATGTATTGCAGGCAATGCAGGTCCTTATGTCATCAAAACGGCCCTGCATCGCTTTTTTGGGCATTTGGGGGTCAGCCATCAGTCCCCTGCCCATGCAAACCAGGTCTGCCTTTTGAGTTTTTATAATTTCATTGGCAATAAATGGATCGTTAATCCTGCCGACAGTCATTACGGGAATGCCCAGAGTGTTCCTGATTTTTTCAGCAGAATCAGTAAGACAGGCTTTTTTCATAAAACCGGGCTGACAGATCCATTCAGGGGTGGCATCATTACCTGCCGAGACCTGAACAATATCAATGCCGGCATGGGTCAGAATTATTAGAATCCGGATACTCTCTTTAACAGCAAGGCCACCGGGTACAAATTCCTGGGCACTTATTTTAAAAGATAGAGGGAAATCGTTACCAATTCGTTTCCTTATCTCCTGGACCACTTTTCCGGCGAACCGTGTCCTTCCGTTAGTATCACCGCCATATTCGTCTTCCCTGATGTTTGAAAATCCGGAAAGAAACTGATTGATCAGGTAGCCGTGAGCTCCATGTACCTCAATAAGCTCAAATCCGGCTTCTCGTGCCCGAACAGCAGCATCGCCGAATTTTTTAATCAACAAACAAATACCGTCAATTGTCAGTGGTTCCACATCTCCCATTATCGTCGGGCAACGCAAGGGTGACGGAGCATAAGGTTTTTGTTTTATAACTTTGATTGATGTCTGCCTGCCTGCATGCTGCAACTGAATGGCGGGAACAGCGCTCTGGGATTTAATTGCACGGGCAATTTTCGAAAGTCCTTTTATAAACCGATCGTCGTAAATACAGGCCTGGTGGTTGGATACAATCCCTTCCGGCGAAACAGCGCAGGCTTCTGTGATAACCATGGAGGGGCCTCCGGCAGCCCTGAGCCGGTAATGATTAACGGTCTTGTCTGTGACAGAGCCGTCATCGTCTAACATAAAGGACGCAAGGGCAGGTAGTACGATTCTGTTTTTAAGCGTAAGACCTTTAAATCGGAAAGGAGAAAAGAGATGTTTTACTGAATCTTTTATATTGTTCAATGGAGATATATCTATTTTTGAGTCTGACACAGGCTTACTTGGCATATTTGTGTAAGCGTTCACGGAACGCTGAAATTAGAAAATAGAAAATAGAAATTTAGCCCTCATGCCTTTGTATTGTTGATGAACACATCCAATTTTGGGCCGAGTTCTTCAACTTTTGTTTTTTCATATTTTTACCACGGATTTGCACGGAAATTTCACAGATATTAAAAATTAAAATTCAGTGTCTCTCCGTGAAACTCCGTGGTAAATCTTTTTAATTTCAAGTTTCAAGCCGTGAACGGCTACAATAAACAGAGTCAAAATACACATTTTCTGAGAATAACTCTTCCTGTCTTACCGTCACATCTTCCTGTTATGGTTATATGCGCTCCCTTTTCCTGAGCAATAACATTTTTTTTATGTTCTTTATCAAAAAAGCATTGTATGCCACAGAGGCTATTCTTTGCTTTCAAGCAGATATTAAATTTTCCAATCATATCTTTTCCAATACTGCCTATCTCACCGCTTACCGAAACGACTTTTCCTTTGAACTCTTTATCTGCAGAAGGTTCATTCTGCTCATATATTTTATACAGCCGGGACGCTGTTATCGAAACAGCCGGGTCTGAATAATTTACGTGTGTTTTTTCGTCTATTTTATTTACCAGTTTTGGATAGATATAAAAAATAATCGATACTGCAATTATAAAAAGAACAGCTCTCGCTAAAACATTTTTTTTAATTAAATTACCACAAACCGGGCAGTATTTATCCTTGTTGTCTATTTCCCTGCCGCATTTTTTACATCTGATTTGAGCCATTATTTTCCTTTAGAGAAAGTTTTCTGTTTATTTTGTGGCTGCAAAAGTACGGGTAATATAATATTAAATCAGCAGTGCGTCAAAGGAATAATAATTGCTGGATAGATATGACACCAAACACTTGTTGAGTCTTCCTTTTAAACTGATTTATTCCGATTATATTTTTTCAAATGCGTTTTCCCTGCTGCATGTTGAATGTTTTCTTGAACTTAAGACAATTTATGTGCTATAGATACTGGCTAATAGAAAACCGTTGTTTTTTGTCGGGTATACCATGGCTTTATAAGTTGAGACCTTTGCAAAATGGTAATTTTTGAAGGTCTCTCCAAGACAAACAGGTAAAAATATGAGCCTGCGAACCAAATTGCTTGTTTTCTCTATTATTCTTGCATTGATTCCCTTGGGAATTGCAGGAAGGAGTCTGATTAAGATAACCAGAGATGAGTTAAAAAGTTCTGCCAATGACAAACTTATCGTAACGGCTAAAAAGGTAACACAGGAAATTGAGGACTTTTATAAATATTCCTGGCTGGCTCCTCTCAGGTTAATTAAAAAAGCTGTTGAAAGTGAAGACCTAGGTGTTAATGCAAAGCTTTCTCTTCTGACCGAAGGAATTAAAAATATAACTGACATCGTTGCGCTTCAAATTTCTGTTCAGGGCGCTTCGACCCCACTTCTTGTTACTCAAGACGAATTTTCGAATAAACTTAGAAAAATATCTGTCGATTCAAAGCAATTCCTGAAATTAACACCCAAACAGATTGCCGCATTAAAAAAGAAAGAAGAAATCTATGCAGGCGATTTAACATACCTGATCGAAGCAGATGCATGGCTAATTACACTGATCCTGGAACTTGACAAAAGAACCTTTGGCCGCAGCGCAACCCTTTCCGCCAGAATAAATCTTGATCGCCTTAGAAAACGCATTGAAAACAATCAATCTGCTGAAAAAATTCCCATAATCCTAATTAATCCGCAGGGACGAAAGATTTTTGCATCCGGCATGCCGGATCTCAGCGAGAACCGGCTGGTGAAAACAGTGAAGGAATTGCTGGCTTCGAATATCCGCACAATTGGCGTCCAGCCTTATCAGCGGCCCTCAGGCGAGAAAATGTTGGGTGCATACGGTATTCCCAGCATCCTGAACATGGGAGTGATAGTTGAGAAGAATGAAGAAGACGCCTACCAGGCGGTAGCAGAGATGCAGCGCAACCTTATCATCTGGATTGTTTTCGGTTTTTCCGTCGCCGTGGCTGGAGCAATTATTGTTTCTGTTTCTCTGACAAGGCCCCTGTTGAAACTGACACGGGCTGCGCGCCAGATTTCGGAAGGCAATCTTTCGATTCGTATTGAAGGCAGAGAACAAAAAAACGAAATTGGTGAGCTGTCCACGGCTTTTAATAAAATGGTGGATGATCTTCGTTTGTATATTGATAAATTGACGGAAACTACAAAAGCCAAGGAAAGGGTTGAGAGTGAACTGGAACTTGGAAAGACTATTCAGCAGGGTTTTCTTCCTAAGAAATTTCCCCGGTTAAAGGAAATTGAAGTGTGGGGTAAATGCGATCCTGCACGGGAGGTTGGGGGAGATTATTTTGATTTTTTTCAGATTGACGATAATAATTGTGGAATAGTAATTGGTGATGTTTCCGGTAAAGGTGTTCCTTCCGCACTTTTTATGGCTGTAAGCCGCACACTATTTCGAATATTAAGCTCCAGGGACTTACCGCCGGACATGGTGCTAACCGAGTTCAACGACAGACTTGTGGCTTTGGACCAAGGGGCAAATATGTTTATAACATTATTTTATGGTGTGTTTAATATTACTACCGGTAGATTTATTTATTCAACGGCCGGGCACAATATGCCGTTTGTAAAGAAATCAATTGCTCCAGGTGAAAAGTTTGGTCTGTTGCCACAGATGAAGACCATGGTAGCAGGGGTGATGGAAGGTATGTATATGGAGCTATCCGATATCAGTCTGAAGAAAGGGGGAGCTATAGTTCTGTATACCGATGGGATTACCGAAGCTGTAAATGAGAAAGATGAGGAGTTCGGAGAAAAGCGCCTTGCCCAACTTCTTGATAAGTATGCATACATGTCCGCACAAGATATGTGCGAAAAGTTAATTGAAGATGTATATGCTTTTCAGGCCGAAAGAGAGCAGTTTGATGATATGACGATGTTTATCTTAAAGGTTAAATAGGGGTGAGGGGTCGTGGAGTTTCTCCCAGAGACCTTTGCAAAACGGCACTTTATGCCCGATTTCTGCGACAGGCTCAAATTTCAATCCTCGAAATATTCAATATATTCCAGTGGTTGAAATTTTCGCCTTCCTTGAACTCGAGCAAAAATTACCATTTTTCAAAGGTCTCTTCCAAAAGATTTTTTGGTGAACCGTTAGCGCATTGCTGATAGTCAGCGGTTCGCCTGGGGAATAGCCCAATAGCCCGTGCAATCCTTAACAAACGAGTACAGTACCCCGTACATGCCCCCTATCCTTTGCGTTAAGCCCATACAGGCAGAGACGATCATCGCTGCCGTGGAAATCTGTTTACTGGGGCTGGTTCAAATCTAATCTCAGCGAGATAGCTGCCGTACGAAAGTCCCCCCGATAATATTGTTAAGGATTGCACGGGCTATTGGGCTATTCCCCAGGCGAACAGAGCAGTGATTGAAAAACTCCCAGACCCCTCAAACAAGGAGTGGCGCAAGTTCTTCTATGATTTGTTTCATTACAGGTCCTGCTTTTCCCATTATCAGGTAGTCGCTGATATTTCCTGTCAGAGGGGTTTTTTCCGGATTGATTTCTATCACTTTTGCCCCTGATTGTTTTGAAATAACAGGCATAAAGGCTGCAGGTTGTACTATTGCTGAGGTACCGACTACCAGCATGATATCACACTGGGAAGCGGCCTGCCTGGAATGTAGGAGGTGATTTGGTGGAATCATCTCTCCGAAAAAAATACATTCGGGCCTTAAGATGCCTCCGCACTCACAGCGTGGCGGCATTTGCGACATACTTACACTGATGGTTTCCACTCGTTTATCACAGGCCATGCATTTCTGCCATGCAAAATTTCCATGAAACTCTATTACATCCGTGTTTCCTGCCTTCTGGTGAAGTCCGTCAACATTCTGCGTAATAACAGTTTTTAGGATTCCCAGTTCTTCGAGCCTTGCCAGACCCAGATGACCATCATTTGGTTTTGCCGTGTCAACTATATCCTTCATCTCCTTGATAAGTACACTCCACACTTTTGCAGGATCTTTCATAAAAGCATCGATATGAGCAAATTCCATGGGATCAAATTTTTCCCATATCCCGCCTTTTCCCCTAAAGGGTGGAATTCCGCTTTCTACAGAAATACCTGCGCCCGTTAGGGCAACAACATTTTTTGCTAAAGCAAGATCTTTGGCTGCTCTTTTTATCAGGTCATCCATAAGTAAAGAATCCTGGCCCAGAGGACCAGGCTTTGGTTATCTCCAGAGGGGATTTGCTTTATTGAAACTTCATTGACTTACTGAAATTCTAAATAACAAATTCCAAAAAACAAACAAATAACAATGACCAAAATTTAAAATTCCAAACAAATAAAACAATCGTTTTAAACCGGTTTGGAATTTGGATTTTGATATTTATTTGGAAATTGGTGCTTGGGATTTGTTGTTTGAGACACCAAACTCCAAGGTAGAGCCGAAGAACTCTGACCTGGCCCAAAGGACTATGTTTTTCAGGGCAAGATAAAACTTAGCTTTCCAGATCAGGTTACAACTCAAACGTCATATCGCATCCTACGGCAAAACATTCCATATTATTGCTTTTGTCAGCTATAATTTTACCACAGGTTTTAACAATTTTATCCATTTCTCGGTCAGTTCTTTCCTGGTTTAGATGGAAAAGGCCCACTTTTTTAACTCCGGCTTCAAAGGCAAGATTGAGAACATCAGTATATACGGAATGCCCCCAATCAATAAACGTCTTATACTCTTCCGGTGTGTATTCCGCATCATGGATAAGAAGATCTGCTCCGGAAGAAAATTTGACATAGTCTTTATAAGCAAGACCACCAGGATGGATAAAACCGAGTTCATTGTCTGTTAAGAACACAAAGGACTTGCCGTCTTCAATGAATTTGTATCCACTGCCGCCATTGGGATGACTAATCGCTATGGGAACAACTTTTACCGAACCGATTTCAAACTCCATGGGGCATGCTTCTTCATAAAGCAATTCCGCTTTTATATCAGAATATTTTACAGGAAAATGGGGGGGCGCCATGATGTTGGAGATTATGGCTTCCACTAATTGACTGTGAAAAGGGCATCTGTGCATCCTGAACTCAGTATGGTTGGAATAAAGCGGTTTGAAATAAGGAAACCCCATAACATGATCCCAGTGAGTGTGGGTAAAGATGAAATGGTATTTGTTTTGGTTTTCCTTAGTTAAAAGATTGCCGAGCCTCCGAATTCCTGTGCCGGCATCAATGATAATTATATCTTCGCTCTTTGTCCTGATTTCCAGACAGGTTGTATCGCCACCATATTTAAGATATTCTTTTCCTGAAACAGGAATAGAACCTCTTGAACCCCAGCATTTTATGTACATGTCTTAACCTTTCCGAAAAAAGTATGCCAGATGCCGTCACGTTCCCATTTTTTTATAATTTCAGCACCTTTTTGTTTCAGCGTGCACGCAGCATCTTCTGCCTGGCTGCGCAAAAGCCCTGACAGGATAAACCATTTTTTTGATAAAAAACCTTTTGAATTTAGCAGATTTTTCATCACATCAAAGTGGATATTTGCTATCACAAGATCTGCAGAGTTGTCTATGAAAATTTCAGCCGATCCCTGAATTACCATAACGCTTTCATTTACGTTATTTAACTGAACATTATTTTCAGCAGTCCTGGCAGCAAGTAAGTTTTTATCAACAGCTAAAATTTTTTTACATCCCAGCCTTGCGGCAGCAATTGCCAGCACGCCTGATCCTGTTCCGAGATCGAGAGCCGATTGCATTTTTGAACGGGAAAATGCCATTTCAAGAGCCTCAAGGCAGTTGTAAGTTGTGGCATGGGTTCCTGTACCGAATACAACACTAGGGTCGAGACTTATGTGAAATTCATTCGGCCCTCTATTTGAGTTGTCCTGTCTTTTATCCCATGGATGCGTGATGAAAAACCTGCCTGCACTAAAAGGAGCAAGAGTTTCACCATGCCAATCATCATATGTCATATGATAATTGTCAAGAAGGGTCAAATGCGGCTGAGCATTTAAAAGGTTTTCCACCTTCTTTTTTGACGGCCGGGAAAAGAAAAGAAAGGAAAACTCATCCTCTTCCCAGTTGCCGATAAAATCTTTATAAAAAATTTCGCTATCAGAGGATAGATGCCCTTTAAGATAGTAGATATATAGATCTTTATACGCTTCAGTCATTTTTTGGCAACTGATCCATATACCATTCCATTGGATCAAGTAATTTATAGCCCATTTTTTCCAGTTTTCTTTTTACAGGGGCAACATTTTGAGTCAAAAGATAAGGGAAAACAGCCCGTTTTCCTTCTTCCCAGTATCTGGCCACCAGAATACTCCCACAAGAGACCTTCTCTTCGGTAATGGCATCAACAATTTTTTTAAGCTGGCCGATCTTTTCTTCCACAAGAAGGCAAAGAAGGGTACCTGGTTCTCCGATTCCAAGAACATTAGTGAATGTGCGGAGAAGATCCCGAACAGAAAGAATACCTTTCAGTTTGCCCTGTTCATCAACAACAGGAAAAGCTCCCACTCGTTTTTCCTGAACAAGCAAGAGGGCATCTTGAATGGTATGTAACGGAGAAATTGTAAAAGGATCTTTTGTCATAATATCTTTTACTTTAAGCTCCGAAAATTTTTCCTTCTCTTTTTCAAAATCATCCTTTTTAAAAAGCTCATATGGCAGAGCACTTCGAATATCGCGATCCGTTACTATTCCGATTAAAGTATTATCATCTTCGACAACGGGAAGGTGCCGGATGTTGTGCTGCACCATTTTTTCCTGTGCTTCAAAAACATCAGCCTCCTTACCGATTGAAATGACTTTTTTTGTCATTGATTTTCCGACAAACATTTTATCCTCCAAACCCCACTTGAAATGATGGCGGGTATTTTAAAACGGTTTTTAAAAATAGTTTTTTTGCTTTTTGCGAAAATAGCAATTCTTACATTAGCTCTAATTATTATAAGTTTGCTCAAATCAGCCACCCAATAAAATACTAACATGATTCTTTGCAAGCTCAGGAAGGCGTTTGAGCGAGTATCCTCCTTCGAGTATGGTAATAAGCCTGCCGTTTGAGTAACTGTCAGACATTTCCATAATCTTTTCCATAATCCACGAATACCATTCGGTTGAAAGCTTAATACCTGACATTTCATCGTCCACATGGCCATCAAAACCTACCGAAACAAGAATTACTTCGGGCCTGAATTTTTCAAAATCGGCTATAAGATCTTTTTTAATCAGTTTTTTGTACTCTAAATCCCCCTGGCCTGGAAGGGCCGGGGAGTTTTTTGTAAAACCGTAACCAAGGCCTGAGCCGTATTCAAATTCCCTGCCCGTACCAGGATAGGCGAATGATGGATGTTCATGGATAGAGTAATAAAATACACTGGCGTCCTGTTCGAAAATGTGTTGTGTGCCGTTTCCATGATGAACATCGAAATCAATGATTCCGACATTTGTTATGTTCCACTGTAGCTGAAGGTATCTTGCTGCAATCGCCACGTTGTTGAAATAGCAAAATCCCATGGCTTCAGCCCTTTCCGCATGGTGTCCCGGAGGGCGGACGGCACAGAAAGCATTATCTATTTCATCTTTCATAACCAGATCTACAGCGTCAAGTATGCCCCCGACAGCCAGCAGCGCTGTCTCAAATGTCTCGTTGCACATCTGGTTGTCAGGATGGCAGAATATTTTTTTCCCAGTCATGCAGATATCCTGGAAACTGTTAATATAATCTCTATCGTGAACAGCTTCGATCCACTTTAAGTCTGCCCTGCTTCCGTTTATCAAGGTAAGCTTTGGGAGAAGATCAGCCTCGTTTATCCCTTTATAAATAGCATCAAGTCTTTCAGGTATTTCGGGATGATAATCACTTGTTTCATGAAGCATATATCTTCGATCAAATAAAAAGCCTGTTTTTTTCATATCTCTTCCTGTTCTGGAGCAATTAATAAAAATCTTTCATCACGAAAACACGAAATACTGCAACTGTCATTATTAATAAAGTATTTGTAACTACTCACGTAGTCAGGCTGAAGCTGTTTAGACTGAAGCTTGCATGCCTCTGGCATGGCTGAAAGGGCCTTAAGAGCACGATTGCCGTGCTGTGGCGGAATGTGATTCTTGCACCAAACATGGCATCAAAATGCGCTTTTCCCTAACAGTCTTTAGCCTATCCATCTAAGTAGTTACAACTACTTGATAATTTTCTCAAATATTTCAAATGCCGCTTTTACAGATTGATTATTTTCCGGCATTTCTATTGTCGGTTGTCCGTTTAAATCATAATCGTATATCGTGTTATCCATTGGGATCATCCCTGCCAGTTCAAGATCTTCAGCATTAAGAATGTTTGAAACAGCCTCGGGAATGCTGTTTTTTGTCTGGTTGATAATAAGATAGCTTTTTCCTACACCGATATTGAGATCTTTTGTAAGCTTGTTGATTCTCACTGCTGCCTGAATTCCCCGCCTGGATGTGTCTGAAACAACGAGGAGAATATCAGGATTGCTTGTAGTCAATCGGCTTATATGTTCCATTCCGGCTTCGTTATCCATTACAATATAAGGATAGTTGTCTGTCAATCTTTCAAGAAAGCCTGTAAGGAGAGTATTGGCAGCACAGTAACATCCCGCTCCTTCGGGTTGCCCCATAACGATGAGATCATATCCTTCTGATTCTACTATTGCCTGTTCCAGCTTCATGGACATAAAAACATCTTTGGTCATGCCACCCGGAACGATTCCTTTTTTCATTTCTTCCCGGGCATTTCCCAGGGTTTGGTCAAATTCAAGTCCGAGCACTTCGTTGAAATTTGCGTTGGAATCGGCATCTACTGCCAGAATCGGTGTCTTTCCGGTCTTTACCAGGTATTTTATTAAAAGGCCTGCAAGGGTGGTTTTTCCTGTGCCTCCCTTTCCGGCCAGTGCAATTGAAAATGGCATTTTATAAAAAATTTCCTCCCATCAATTTTGATGGCGTCGTAGCCATCGGTGATACTTTTTATAAGGTTATCAATTTTGCGTTCAATGTTTGAACATATTTATTTTCACGTATGTATAAATTAGGCCAGTTGCAGCTAACAGTCAAGCATCTTTTGCACATACTGCTTTAACGCAATGGTATGGCTTAAATCCCTTGCAATATACATTTCCATATGGTAGCTGTAAAATTTATTTTAATAATGGCAACCTATAAAAATAAAAAGGAGCGGAGGAATAGGAATGGAATTTGAACTGAATAAAACACAAAAGGATATTCAAAAAGCTGTCAGGGATTTCGTAAAAGGTGAATTCGACAAAGATCTTGCTCTTGAACTATCAAAAAATCACGAATTTCCAAAGAAAATCTGGCAAAAAGCCGGGGAAATCGGTCTCATTGGAGTGCACTTTCCGGAGGAATATTCCGGGCAGGGACTTGGCAGCCTGGAAGATATTCTTGTTATTGAAGAGTTATGTCGAGGGGATTCAAGTATCGGAAGTGCGGTTGCCCTTTCCAGTTTTGCTTCCGAGCTCATTGTCCATTATGGAAGTGATGAAATGAAGGAAAAATTTCTTCCCAAAGTCGCTGAAGCACAAATGCTTTCCGCAGGTGCTTTTACCGAGCCGGATCACGGCAGCGATATTACGTTTATGGATACAACTGCCGTAAAAGATGGAGATGAATGGGTTGTTAACGGCGGAAAAACTTTTATCACAAATGGCGGACTTGCAGGGTTCTATTCCGTTATGTGTCAGACTGATCCGGACGCAAAGCCATCTTACCGTGGCATAAGTTTGATTCTTGTCGAGGCGGACCGTGAAGGTTTATCTACTATGGATGTGGGAGACAAGATGGGTATTACTACGATGTCCACAACGGAAGTGATACTAAAGGATGTCCGGGTGCCTTTGTCCAATCTTATTGGAGAAGAAGGCAAGGGATTTTATCATGTACTTCATTTTTTCGATGAAAGCAGGATACAGGTTGCAGCCCAGGCGCTTGGAATAGCTCAGGGAGCCTATGATCGGGCACTTGATTATGTTAAGAAGCGTGAACAATTCGGGAAAAAAATCGCCCAGTTCCAGGCTACTCAACATAAGCTTGCAGATATGATCACAAAAATTGAGCTTGCCAGGCTAATCACTTACAAGGCTGCCTGGAATTTTGACCAGGGTCGTATCGATCCCAAACTTACATCCATGGCAAAGATGTATGCTGCCCGCACTGCTGTGGAAGTCGCTGACGAGGCGATACAACTTTTAGGTGGATATGGGTATATGACGGAATATGAAGTTGAACGGTTCTACCGGGATGCAAAGATCACAGAAATTTATGAAGGGACCAAGGAAATTCAGAAAAATACCATAGCCAGTTCGGTCATTGGTAAACTAAAATAGTAACCGTTCACAGGCACGCATCTGCACGCGCTCAGGGCAACCAGCATAGCAGACTATAGCTGGTCGCCCTGATCACGCACATCTGCAGCACCTGTGAACGCTTACAGAAATGAGATTGTGCGACCTTTTTGTTCCGAATGGGCGTGAATGGGTACAAAAATCGTAACCGGCAACCGTAAACCGTATAACCGGCAACTGTGAACGGTTACCCAAAATAGATATTGGAGGCTATCATGCTTGATTTAATTAAAAAGACCATGCTTACAGGTGTTGGTCTTGCACTTTTGGCAAAGGATGAAGTAGAGGGCTTAGCCAAAGAACTTGTTGATAAAGGTAAAATGTCTGAAAAAGACGGAAAAAAGTTTTTAGATGACCTATCTAAACGATATGAGGAAGTTCAAAATAAACTGGAAAACAGAGTGGAAAAAACCGTAAAAGAATTTCTTAAAAAAGCAGATATCGTAACTACTGATGAATTAAAGGCGCTAAAAAAGGAGATAAGAGAGCTTAAAAAAGCCATTAGTAAGGATGAGTAGAAAATGACATAACCGTTCAAAGGTTCAGAGTTCAGGGTTCAAGGTTGATAGTTTAGTAAAAAGTAAAAAAACCACTTTTTACGAACTCGTCAAGGGTAGAGAGCGATACGTGGCGTTGAATCAGCAATACATAACGATAACCGTAACCGTTTTCGGGTTCAAAGTTCACCGTTCAAGGTTATCTTTCTTTCGTTGAACCAGTAATATACGCCCTGAAACTCAATATTCGTCATGTATTTAACCTATGTCACGAACAGTTCACCTTGCACTTCGGCGTAAGACTGTTAAGATTGGCAGTAAACCAACAACCCCTGAACCTTGAACCTCTGAACGCTTATTTACAACCTAAAACCAACAAACCTTCCCTATGCTCAGTATAAAAAAAATAGGTGTTATAGGGCGTACTTATCGCCATCTTAATCGCTATCGCCAGATACTGACCGTTCTTTTCAGATACGGCTATGGTGATCTTATAGATCGGCTGAAGATTGACCAGTACATTGAAATCGGTCTTCAAATGATCTCCAGAAAAAGTCGCGAGCGGGTTGAAAAGCTGACTCGTGCGGAAAGAACCAGGATGGCCCTTGAGGAATTGGGGCCGACCTATGTTAAACTGGGACAGATACTTTCTTCACGTCCCGATCTTGTACCGGTTGACTTTATACAGGAATTTTCCAAACTTCAGGATAAGGTTCCTCCATTTCCATTCAGTGATGCAAAACAGATTGTCCAGTCCGAACTCGGTTCTACGCTGGAATCGCTTTTTGATTATTTTGATGAAAAGCCTTTTGCTTCAGCTTCGATAGGACAGGTGCACAGGGCCAGGCTGCAAGATGGCGAAGAAGTTGCAGTCAAGGTTCAACGCCCTGGAATAACGAAGGTTATAGAAGTCGATCTTGAGATAATGCTTCATCTTGCAACACTTATGGAACGTCACGTAGAAGAGATGGAACTGCAAAGGCCGGTTAAAATTGTTGAGGAATTTGCCAGAACCATCGAAAAAGAGATCGACTACACGATTGAAGCAACCAGCATGCAGCGCGTTGCAATGCAGTTCTTAGACGATCCGAACATTTATATTCCAAAAGTTTTTCATGATAAATCAACAGAGCGTATCCTTACGGCCGAATTTATTAACGGCATCAAGGTGTCTGAAATTGATCGGATAGAAGATGCCGGTCTCGACAGAAATATTATTACGGTCCGGGGAACCGAATTATCATTAAAGCAGGTTTTTGATTATGGGTTTTTTCATGCTGATCCACATCCGGGTAATGTTTTTGTCCTGCCGAATAATGTAATATGCTTGATAGACTTTGGAATGATGGGCAGTGTTGACACCTTTACAAAGGAAAGATTTGTTGATCTGCTCGATAGTATAGTGCGCCAGGACGTATCAAAAGCAGCCCAGACTATCCTTAAACTTACAACCTGGGATGAAGCGCCGGATGTTCGTTTTTTTGAAAAAGATGTTTCAGAGTTCATGATGCAGCATCTTTACAAGCCGTTAAAGGATATCAAAATCGGCAGACTGCTTCAGAATATGATAGAGCTGGCTTCTAGGCACAGGCTGACGATCCTGCCTGATCTCTTCCTTATGATTAAGGCTCTTACCACCGCTGAAGGCGTTGCTCTCATGCTCGATCCTGATTTCGACATGATCGGTCACACAAAACCCTTTATCAAGCGGGCAATAATGGAAAGGTTTAGTCCGAAGAGGATTGCAGGAAACTTTTATAATCTGGCATCAGAAATTATGCAATTTATGCAGCAGTTCCCCAAAGACGCTCTTGAAATTACAACTTTGCTTAAAAGTAAGAAGTTGTCATTAAACTTGGAGCACCGGGGTCTTGAAACAATGCTTTCCACTTATGATCAGATAAGCAACAGGGTGTCGTTTTCTATCATAATTGCTGCTCTGATCATCGGGTCCGCTCTGATTGTTATTTCCAATGTTCCGCCTCTTTTTTACGGAATATCCCTGATCGGTATTGTCGGGTTTTTAACTGCTGCAATAATGGGAATGTGGCTTTTGATAGCAATATTGAGAAAAGGGCGGCTGTGAAAGGGAGATGCCTTTACGACATCTCCCTTAAGTGTAAATATTGAAAAAAGTTAATCGCCTGTGGCAGCGCCGTGCAGCTTGATTTCAACTTTTTCCGTAAGACCTTCATAGTACTCACGAAGGATTGCAACAACTTCGTCACGGCCGAAGTGATCCGGAAGGTCGCCGCCTTCGGAGAGCATCTTGCGAAGCATGGTTCCTGAAAGGAGCACGCGATCGTCTTTGCCGTGGGGGCAGGTTCTCATAGAAGCCATGCCGTCACATTTGTAGCAGTAGAAGGTCCAGTCAATCTTCAGGGGTGTGCAGAGCAGGGCTTTGCCTCCTTCAGGCTTGGGGATTTGATCAAAAATTGTCTGGGCTTCAAACATACCATAAAAATCCCCGACACCGGCATGGTCACGACCGATGATCATACGGGAGCAGCCATAATTCTGGCGGAAAGTTGCATGAAGCAGGCCTTCCCTCGGACCGGCATAACGCATGTCAAGGGGATATCCGCCCTGAACAACATTGTCATCCACGAAATAGCCCTTTACTAGAGCGTCGATACATTTTACACGAACGTCGGCAGGGATATCACCAGGTTTCAGGTTTCCTACCAGGGAATGGATGTAAACCCCATCACATACTTCAACTGCGATTTTGCAAAGATATTCATGAGATCTATGCATCGGGTTTCTGAGCTGGAGAGCTGCTACCTCGCTCCACCCTTTTTCTTCAAATATCTTTCTTGATTCTTCAGGTCTCATATAGACGCCGGCATATTTTGTGGGATAATTACTTTCGGTCAGAACTTTTACCGGTCCTGCAAGGTTGAACTCTTTCTGTTCCATGACCATCTGAACACCGGGATGATCGTCTTTTGCAATTTTCCAGAATTCTTCAGCAGTTGCAGTTCCTTCACCCATGAAGACTTTTTCGCACTCGAATTTTTTATCTTCTTCGGTCATTTCGTATTTTTCAGTAACTTTCATGGTTGCAAGCATTTCGTCTTTCTCGGGATCGTAAAGAGCTATTTCGTCCCCTTCGCTGATAGCACCTGCATCTTCACCGGAAACATCAATAGTTACCGGAATGGGCCAAAAGGTTCCGTCTGCAAGGAGGAAGTCGTTACATACGCCTTTCCAGTCCGCCTTTGTCATAAATCCTGTGAGAGGGCTGAATCCGCCTATTCCCATCATGATCAGGTCTCCCTTTGTACGTGGGGATACTAAGATTCTTTTAAGACCCTCAGCCTTTTTCTTTTCCGCTTCCAGTTCTGCGCCTTCCAGCAGGCAGCAGGTCAAGCCCTTCCCTCCATGAGGTGGAATTAAATTTGCCATCTGTACCAGTCTCCTTTCAATGGTTTATTGGGTTAATCGTCCTATATTAGTCGTTTACAACGACCGTTATTTTCACTTCCTGAAAAAGGAATATTTAGTAAGGATGAAGATGCTTGTCAAGGCAAATCCGGTCTTTTAAAAGGGCATAATTGCGTCTTTGGATGAAAATGGGAATAATTTCTTGATTATGATAGACAATATTATTAAAATCCATTAAGGGGAAAAAGCTATAATTTAAAAAGGGAAGCGCTAAATTACGATTTATTTTATGAATATGAAAAAACTGTTATGTATATGTATATTAATAATTGGCATTATATTCATGCCGATTGCCCTTTCTTTTGCCCAGGGAGGAAGTATCAGAGGCAGTCTTGGGCTTGAAACAAAAGATGGGAAGGTTATACATGGCGATTGGATAAGAGTATTGCTTGTAACAGAAAAGTTTGAAGTTAAAAAAGATACAAAAAATTCCGGTATGGATAAACATAAACGGATGGAATCTATTATGAATGCCCATATCCATTTTTTTAAAAGAGTCAGAGAAAAGATGGAAAATCCAAGTTATGTTGCAGCAAGCACTCTGACAACTTCTGATGGGGCTTTCAGGTTTGCTGGTGTTAAGGCCGAACAATATTATATAATTGTTACGTTTCCGGCAACCATCAACGGATGCAAAGTTGCCTGGCAGGTTCCGGCAGAAGTGCGTGCAGGGGAAACGGCTTATATCAAGTTAAACAATAGCAATCTGGCACTACCGACATATTCTAGAAATAAATAGATGATAGCTCATAGCTCACAGCTGATAGCTGATAGCTGATAGTTAAAAGGATTTTTTATCATTTTACTATGAGCTATCAGCTGTGAGCTATGAGCTAATATATGGAGATTTTTATGGACAAAGGCTACATGGGCAAGGTTTTGTGGGTTGATTTAAGTTCAGGGAAAATTGAGGAAGAAACAATTCCTGACAGTGTGTATGAGAAATACCTGTCCGGCTTGGGGCTGGGTGCATACCTGCTTTACGGCCGAATATCTGCTGATGCCGATCCTATGGGCCCTGAAAATATTCTGGGGTTTCTTTCAGGGCTTTTAACCGGTACCGGAAGCCTTTTTACCGGCAGATGGATGGTTGTGGGAAAGTCTCCGCTTACAGGGGGATGGGGTGATGCAAACTGCGGCGGCAACTTTTCACCGTCCATAAAAAGATGCGGATATGATGGTATTTTTTTTAAAGGAATAAGCAAAAAGCCGGTTTA
>Ga0190284_1000469_pt1 | contig 22899 bp, 19 predicted proteins | sample 48691812_MG_FD_161668 | JGI IMG/M metagenome (GOLD analysis project Ga0190284, IMG submission 161668) | Hydrothermal vent microbial mat bacterial communities from Southern Trench, Guaymas Basin, Mexico - 4869-18-1-2_MG | ecosystem: Environmental > Aquatic > Marine > Hydrothermal vents >...
TGTCGAAGTAGAGGTCGATGTCGTGCTGTGCCCAGATGACGCCATTGCCGTCGATGTTCTCGAACCAGGCGATGTCGGCCTCCTGCGCTAGGATGCCGTCGGTGAGGTCGGAAGCGCCGGCGAGATCAATGTCGCCATCGCCGTCGATGTCCCCGGCATGGATGTAGTCGGCACCCCAGAAATAGTCGCCCACCACGTGCTTCTTCCACGACGATCCGTCACCTTTCAGGTTCTCGAACCAGGCGTACTTGCCGTTCCGGCCTAGCCCCGGATCGTCGCCGTAGTACGCGGCGCCGATCACGTCCAGGTCGCCGTCTGAGTCGACGTCGGCCGTATCCACGTGATGCGCTCCGTAGAATTCATTGTCCACCACGTGCACGACCCAACTGCCTGCGCTGGGGTATTCCCACCAGTAGATGGCACCGCGGGAGTGGAGGATATTGTAGACTGGATCGGTGCTGATGACGTCGACTGTCCCGTCGCCGTTGAGATCCCCCACGGCCACGCAGTTGGGCCGGTCGGCGTCGTAGGCGATCACGCTCTCCACAAAACTCGACCTGGGCTCGGCGGTCAGGGAAAGCTGGCCGGCTATAGACCGCCAGCCGACGCCGCTGGATGTGTTGAATCCGCCCTCCCAGATGGGCGACGGAGCGGGTGTCCCGGGGCCGGCCGACCAGTCGGACTGCACCGCCTCGCCGAAGGCGAAGGAGCAACTGTCCATGCTGACAAGATCCTGCTCCGGATTTTTCAGCAGCGCCGCGTGGAGGGAATACTCGCCCCGCGAAAGCGGCGGTAGGGTCTTGGTCAGCCATGCTCCGTTGCTGTAGGTATAAGCAGCGGGAAGGGAGACCGATGGATCATTCATGATCCAGGTCCGTTTTCCGTTGGGATCGATGAACCAGATGTAGACGCCGAGCTGAATCGCATCGCCCGGATTCTCGAGGCTGAGCCCCACATTGACCACCTCCCCCGAGACGTAGAGCGCCTTGTCGGTTTCGATCGCGATGTTCGCCAGGGAATGGACGACCTCGATGGTGCCCGAGGGCCAGGAGTAGACGGTGTCGTAATAGTAGTAGATGCCGGCCGTGTCGAAGTGATAGGTGAACGTATCCCCCGGCGAGAGCACGCCCGAATCCCACAGCCCGGCCTTGCTGGTCGTGGTGTGGAAACCCTCGAGGTTCGTCCACGTCACCGTCGTGTCGACGGGAATGTGTGCCACCTGGGGAGCGAAGCCGTCATCGGTGATGGAGATTTCGAAAGCCGGAGCCGCCTGGATTTCCGCCGGCAGTACTCCTATCCCCAGTGCCACGACGCAGAATACACAGATCGAAAGCCACGGTTTTTTTTTCATGTCTCATCCTTCTGTCTGTGCAGTTCGGTTGCGGTTTGCCTTCTCGACACCGGCGCCTGCGCACCTATTCGCCGCGGATCGAGCCGGATCCTTTCAATCCACCCATCACTACATAGCCGCCGCAAGACCGGTCCTGACAAAAGATAAATCATTAATTATGTAGGGATTCCCCCGGGAGTGCGTCTGACAGCCCCCTTTCTGCCTGCCGGTATTCCCTTGCAACGCTCACCCGGATTCTGCAATGTGAGACTCTACATTTTTCACGGTTGGCGGAGACGCTTGATGGCGCGTCTCGGTCGCGACGCTGGATGGCCATCTCAGATCAAGTAGTCGGCAATTACCGTACGGGAGCCAATCATGAAACGTAAAGCTTCAGCTGTCTGGAAAGGCGATCTCAAAGGCGGACGAGGCACGATCTCGACCGACAGCGGTGTTCTCTCCGATACCCAGTACTCCTTCAGCACGCGCTTCGAGGAAGGCAAGGGCACCAATCCCGAAGAATTGATCGCCGCCGCTCATGCGGGCTGTTTCTCGATGGCTCTTTCCGTCCAGTTGGTCAAAACCGGCCTGACGGCGGAGAGCATCAACACGAAAGCGGCCGTCACGCTCGAGAAAACCGATGCCGGATTTACCATCACAGCGGTACATCTGGACGTGACGGCACGAGTCCCCGGCGCGGATCAGGCGACTTTTGAAACGGCAGCCGGCAATGCCAAGGCCGGATGTCCGGTATCGCGGCTGTTGAATGCGAAGATAACGATGGACGCCAGACTCGAAGCCTAGCACCCCCGCCGAGGCAGGAAACATCAGCGACTGCGCCTGATGGCCGTGACGTATGAGATCGGAGTACGTTGCGCGGTCACGACAGCCGTGCATCTCGTGTTCAGATCCATACTCCATGCACTCCGTGAGAGTCGTTTCTCATCTTTTATCACAACGAATAATCGCGTCCTTCATCGGGGGGTCACCAAAGTTCGGCGAGGATCCGAGCTTGCATCCGGTCAATCGTTCCGCTTTCGTTTTTCCTCTTCCTCTGCGCCTCGGCGTCTCTGCGCGATATAATTTTCCATTCCACCAACCCACAAAAAAACGGGACACTGCCTTGCGACAGCGTCCCGTTCGGATTGTGTGTGTGTGTCGTTCTGAGGACAACGCCGCTCGGGCAGCGATCATCCCGATCTGCTGCGCCCCCCTTACGGCAGCGCCGCTCTCACCGCCTCGTCGATCGGGCCCCAGTAGATCCCGTAGTAGAGGGTTGCCAGGCCGAGCACGCAGAGCATGCAGACGAAGAGCCCCTGGATCCGGCCGCCGCGGGCCTCGATACCCTCGGTCACGGCGTCCTTGAAGAAGAGGTACTTGGCAATCCGGAAGTAGTAGAAGAGCGCCACCACCGAGTTGAGCGCGGCCACCAGCGCCAGCCAGTACATACCCTGGTCGATGACCGCCACGAAGAGCTTCATCTTGCCGATGAATCCCACTGTCGGTGGCAGCCCGGTCAGGGATAGCAGGAAGATCACCATGAAACTGCAGGCGTACGGCGCCTTCCAACCCAGGCCGCGGTAATCCTCGACGGTCTCGCGGCCGTAGCGGTTGGCCAGGTACATGACCACGCCAAAGGCGCCCAGGTTCATCAAGAGATAGGCGATCAGGTAGAAAACCACCGCATCCACCGTGCCCATGCCGGTGGTCGAGGCGTAGCGTCCATCTCCCTTGATGGCAGCGAAGAAGGCCGCCACACCCATCAGCAGGTAGCCGGCGTGAGCGATCGACGAGTAGGCCAGGAGCCTCTTCAGGTTGTCCTGCTTGATCGCCGTGATGTTGCCGTAGGTCATCGTGGCCGCGGCCATCACGCCGAGCAGCAAAGCGACCTCGCCACCCCACTCGGCCACCGGCATCCCCCCGGAGATGAACACGTCGTTCATGAAGCGCAGGATCAGCCCGAACCCGGCCGTCTTGGAGCAGACCGCCAGGAAGGTGGTCACCGGCGTGGGCGCGCCTTCATAAACGTCGGGGCACCAGAAGTGGAAGGGGAAGGCCGCGATCTTGAAGCAGAAGCCCACGAGGATCATCACCAGCGAGACGGTGATCGCCGCGCCGAACTCGCCGCCGATATGGGCCGCCACGAAGGCACCCATCTCGGAGAGGTTCAGGCTTCCGGCCATTCCGAAGAGGATCGAGAAACCAAAAACCATCACACCCGAGGAGAGGGCCCCGTAGACCACGTACTTGAGCGCCGCCTCGCTCGACCTCTGCTGGCCCTTGAGGAACCCCGCCAGTACGTAGGACGTAATGGAGAGCATCTCGAGTGCCAAGAACAGGAAGAGCAAGTTGTCGGTGGACACCAGGAAGAAGATACCCAGGGTGGACGAAAGGATCATCGCATAGAATTCGCCGATCCCATCGCGATCGAACTCGCGGAAGAATACAGCGTAGAACACGACCACCAGCAGACCGATCCCGGCAATGAGCTTGAAGAGCAGGGCGAAGGGATCCACCACCACGATACCGAAGACATCGTGGCTGCCGCCCTCGGCGCGCAGCCGCAGGACGAAGTAGAGCACCAGCGCCGTGCACAGCAGGGAGATGATCCCTGTGATCTTCTGGTCTTTTCCGCCCAGGATCAGGTCGGAGAAGAGGGCCAGGAGGATCCCCACGGTGAGGACTACCTCAGGCCATATGTAGTGCAGGTCGTTCAGATATTCCGCCAACATCGTCTCAGACTCCCGTTACTGGAGGAACGACAGCAGGTTTTGGAGCGAGGGCCACATCCAGTCGATCAGCAGATAGGGGAACACGCCCAGCAAGACACACAGGAAGGCCAGCGGCACGAGACAGAAGATCTCGCGGCCGTCGGCATCCGGCATATCCTTGTACTTCTCGTTCAAAGGCCCGAGGAAAATGCGCTGAATCGTCCAGAGAAAGAAGGCCGCCGTAACGATGAGTCCACTCAACGAGATCACCGTGAGAAGCGGATAGACCTCCCAGGCGCCAAGCAGGCAGAGCGCCTCGCTCACGAAACCGGCCAAGCCGGGCAAGCCGAGAGACGCGAAGATCCCGACGATCGCAAACCCCATGTAGCGCGGCATCCGGGACGCCAAACCGCCGAAGCCGTTGATGTCACGGTGATGTGCCCGGTCGTAGATCACGCCCACCAGGAGGAAGAGCATAGCCGAGGATGTTCCGTGGTTGAACAACTGCAGGTTGGCCCCGATCATGCCGGCATCGGTGAAGGCCGCCGCGCCGAGCAGCACGTAACCCATATGGCTCACCGACGAGTACGCCACCAGCTTCTTGAAGTCTGTCTGCGCCATGGCTACCAGCGCGCCGTAGACGATGTTGATCATCCCCAAGACGGCCAGGAAGTCGGCGAAATAACGCGTCGCTTCGGGAAAGATGCCGAAGTTGATTCTGAAGATACCGTAGGCGCCCAGCTTCAAGAGGATGCCGGCCAGGATCACGGAGATCGCCGTAGGGGCTTCCACGTGCGCGTCCGGCAACCACGTGTGGAAGGGGAAGACCGGCACCTTGATCGCAAAACCGATGAAGAAGAACATCCAGATCCACTTGGAGAACTGCATGCCGAGCAGTAAGCCGCCGTTGACCAGGTTGTCGCCGGACAACTGCCCGTTGCGGCCCAGCTCCGTGAGGGTCAGGATGTTGAAGGTGTGCGGCTCCGCTGTGAGATACAGGGCGATCATGGCCACCAGCATGAGCACCGAGCCGACCAAGGTATACAGGAAGAACTTGATCGCCGCATACTCGCGCCGCGGCCCCCCCCATATACCGATGAGGAAGTACATCGGCAGCAGCATGATCTCCCAGAACACATAGAACAGGAAGAAGTCCAGGGAGATGAAGACACCCACGATCCCCACCTCGAGCAGCAAGAGCAGCATGAAGTAGCCCTTGGCTCCGCCCTTCAGCTTATCGATGTTCCACGACGAGAACACCGCAATGAAGAGCAGCAGGCAGGTGAGGAACACGAGCGGGATGGACAGGCCATCGATCCCCACGTGGTATTCGATGTTGAAGGACTTGATCCAAGAAACCTTCTCGACCCAGTGCATCGCCGTGTTGCTGTAGTCGAAATTGATCCACAGATAGCAGGCGATCAAGAGCGGTATGCCGGTTGCGATTGCGGCCACCGTCTTGATGACTTCGTTTTTGTCCTTGGGGATGAAGAGGGTGACGAGCATCCCCAAGACGGGTACGAGAAACAACAACGTCAGGAAGGGGATACCATCCCCCGTACCGACGGCAACCTGACTGATTCCAGTGGGATCCATCTGTTGTTCTGACCTTCCGTTAACCTGTTGACACCGGCCTTCTCAGGAGAGACCGCAACCCATTCTTTGAAAACCTGTATCTCACAGACCGGAGCATCCGTCCCGGTCGCTCGCGATCACAATTTTTTATCCACCACGGCGGCAGCCCCCGCCGCGGCGAGCGCTCAAACCGCCACTCAAACAAAGAGCATGAGCACGCTGATGATCACCGCCCCCAGCAGCGCCAGGGCCAGATAATCCTTGGTGTTCCCCGTCTGCAAAACGCGGAAGAGACTGGCCAGCAGATGCGAGAACCACCACCAGAAGTTGACCATCCCATCAACGATGTATTTGTCCACCAGCCCCTGCGTAAACGACACGAAGCGGGTGAAGTAGCCGGCAAAATTGACCAGGAAGTCGATCGCCGCCTCGATTGTAATCTTCAGTAGATTGCAGAATTTACGCAGCCCCCTCACGAAGACCACGTCATTGAAATCATCGAGATAGTATTTATTGACCACAGTCTTGTAGACCGGGCGGATGGCCGTCGCCACCTTCTCGGCGCTGAGTACCTTCTTGCCGTAGAACAACCAGGCGAAGAAAAATCCCAGCACCACCATGGAGAGCGACGCACCCAGCGCTCCGTAGTGCGCGGTGTGATGAACTTCATGCATCTCGTGGTGGAGGTGCTCGAATTCATGCTGCGCATCATGCATGTGTGCCGACTCCGCCATCACCACAGCCTCGGGCCGCTCGACGAGATCGCCGTACCAGGTTTCGGCGGCGGTCTGCCAGGGCAGGATGGTGCCCGCGGCGAAGATCGCCAGGATGGCCAGCGCGATCAGCGGGATCGTCATGACCGGCGGCGACTCGTGCGCGTGATCGTATTTCTCCTGGTTCTTGGGCTTACCCCAGAAGGTCATGTGCATGAGACGCATCATGTAGAACATGGTCATGAACGCCGCTAAACTCGCGAAGACGAAGGGCATGTAAGCCGCGCCCTTCTCGGCCATACCCCATTCCAAGGCGTTGGCGATGATGGCATCTTTCGAAAAATACCCCGAAAGACAGGGCACCCCGGTGAGTGCCAATGTCGCGATCAGGAAGGTGCCGTGCGTGAACGGCATCTTTTTGCGCAGCCCTCCCATGTCGCGCATGTCCTGGGTGTGCACGGCGTGGATCACCGAACCCGACCCGAGGAAGAGGCAGGCCTTGAAGCAGGCGTGCGTGATCAGGTGGAAGAGACCGGCCGTGAAGCCACCAACACCCAAGGCTAGCATCATGTAGCCGAGCTGGGAGCAGGTCGAATACGCCAGCACCTTCTTGATGTCGAAATGCACGATCCCGATGGTGGCCGTCACGAAGGCCGTGATCATACCGATGATGGCGATGATCAGCAGCGCCGTGGGCGTAAAGAAGGGGAACATGCGGCCCACCATGAACACGCCGGCAGCCACCATGGTCGCCGCGTGGATCAAGGCCGACACCGGGGTGGGACCGGCCATGGCGTCGGGCAGCCACACGTGCAGCGGGAACTGCGCCGACTTGGACATCGCCCCGCCGAAGACCAGCAGTCCCGCCAGGGTCAGCAATCCCTGCGGTGTGATCCAGCCGGCGTAGATGCCGATCTCCGCCGCGCGCTCAGCCCACTCACCGCTCTCCACGCTATGGAAGATCTCACGGAAATTGAAGCTCCCCGTGACGTGGAAGATAATAATGATCCCGGCCATGAAGAAGCAGTCGCCCACCTTGTTGACCATGAAGGCCTTGTCGGCCGCCTTGGGCGGCTCTTCCTCATAGAAGAAGTACCCGATGAGCAGATAGGAGCAGAATCCAACCAGCTCCCAGAAGATGAACATGAACAGCAGGTTGTCCGAAGCCACCAGACCGAGCATGGAGAAGCAGAACAGTCCGAGGTAGGCGAAAAAGCGCTGATAATAACGATCTCCGTGCATGTAGCCGATGGAGAAGAGGTGGATGAAGAAGGAAACCACCGACACCATCATGAGCATGACGATGCCTGCGTTGTCCAGCAGCACCCCGGCGAAGACCTTCACGTTGCCGTAGTCCAGCCACCTCCACTCGACCCCGGTCTTGATCGACTCGTAGCAGAGCCCGGGATCGTAGACCCGGAACATCTGTATCCCCAGATAGACGGACAGCAAGGCGCTGAGGCCGATCGCCGTGGTGGGTACGAAGTCACCCTTGCGGGGCAGCTTGATCCCGAAAAAGATCTGGATGATGAATCCCAGCAAGGGGATGAGCACGATCGCCATGGTGATATAGGCCGGCGTCGCAGATTCAAAAAACTGTTCCATTACCTCGTCTCTCCCGGACCGGTCAGGGACTTGTATTCCACCTGACTGAAAAGGATGAGTTCGTCAGCGCACCTACTTCTTCATGAGGTTGGTCTCGGTCAAATCGACCGTGCCATAGTTGTTGAAGATCTGCAAAATAATGGCCAGAGCCACGGCCGCCTCCGAGGCAGCCAGTATAATGATGAACACCGCGAAGATCTGGCCGTCGATCCCGAATCCGCCGAAGCGTGAAAAGGCCACGAAGTTGAGGTTCGCCGCGTTGAGAATCAGCTCGACGCCCAGCAGGATGTAGATGGCGTTGCGCCGCGTGAGAATCGTCAGCACTCCGAAGAGGAACAAGAGCCCGCTCACGATCAGGTAGGCGCTGATGTTGTCAGGTGACAAGGAGAACTCCATCGTCATACCTCCCTTTTTCGGCGGGCGATGAAAACCGCCCCCACCACAACGACGAGCAGAAGAACCGAAGCCAGCTCGAAGGGGATCAGGTAGCCCTCGCGGTCGAGGAACGCCTCGCCGATCGCCGCGGCCGTCGGTTCCAGGGGCTGCTCCAGTCCGCCGCTATGCAGTGTGTTCAATGCCGTGGCGACACCGCCGAAGGCCGTGAGCAAGAGGATACCCACCGCCAGGGTCAGTACGCCGGCGGGCACGAAGCGGATCCAGGGCACCCGTGTGGACTCTTTCGGTGTGAGCATCACGGCGTAGAGGATCAGCACCGTCACACCCCCGACGTAGAGCAGGATCTGTGTCGTGCCGATGAAGTCGGCGCCCAGCGTCCAGTAGAGACCGGCAACGCCGATCAGGGCCATGACCAAGGCGAAGGCCGAATTGATCAGCCGCCCGAGGAAGGCCACCATGGCCGCACCGACCACTGCCAGAAGGGCGAAAAACCAGAACATCAAAACGGACATTGTCATATCCGAACCCCTTTAAACCATCTCGATCTACCCGCTCTCGGGCTCACCACTTCGTGGCTATCCAACCTGGCCCTCCGCCTCGACGAACGGCCGACCACAAAGGGACTCTGCACCGCCGGACGCCGGATAGAGAATGAACTCCATCCCAGCCTGGCAAGCAGGATTTTCAGGGAACGTTGTGCTGTCAAGAGAAACAGAACAGAGACTCAGCTATTTGCTGGTGCCATCTTAATTTTGGATACTATTTGTCGTCCTTACCCTTACCGCCCTTGTTCTTCTTGCCCTTACCCTTGGGGTTGGGGGCGGCGGCCTCGGATCGATCGGACTTCTTTTCGCTCGCAGATTTGCTGCTCGCAGATTTGCTGCTCGCAGCTTCGCTGCCCGTGGCATCGGCGTTCGCGGCGGCGGCGGCGGCGGCGGCCTCTGCGGCTTTCTTCTTCTTATCTGCCTCGGCCTTCTCTTTGAGGAGCCTGATGTTCTCCAGATCCTCCTCGCGCAGGCCTGTCCACTCGAGCAGATCCTTGACGACCTCGCGCCGGTCCTCGGTGGAGAGATCGAAATCCTGGGTCATGACCAGCGAAGCCGCCGGACATGCGTCGACACAGAGTCCGCAAAAAACGCACTTATTGTAATCGATGCTGAATTTTTTCCATTCGAACACGCGCTTCATATGGCGTTCGAAATCGATCTCGATGCACTCGACGGGGCAGACCTTGGCGCAGAGCCCGCAGCCGCGGCAGCCCCCTTGAGTGAGCTTGTGCTTACCCCGGTAGCGCTCCGAGACAGGGAGCTTCTCGTCGGGGTACTGGACGGTCACCGGTTTGCTGAACAGGTGTTTCAACGTGACCGACATCCCCTTCAGGGTGGAGACGATGCCGTCGTTGAGATCTTTAAAGTATCCGCTCATCGTAGCGTTTTACTCTCCCTATTAGACACCAGGGATCCAGTTCCACCCGGCATACTCGTAGACAGCCGCTCCGACCACGCAGAGGAAGGCGAAGGGGGTCAGGTACTTGTACCCCATGCTCATCACCTGGTCGACGCGCAGCCTCGGCAGGGTCCAGCGCAGCCACATCTGCATGAAGACCATGAACATGATCTTGGCCATGCAGATCAGGGCTCCGACGAAGACCATCCATCCGCTCGAGGCGAAGTCGAGGTCGACGAAGGGCAGGTTCCAGCCGCCCAGGAAGCAGGTGGCGAAGACCCCGGAGACGATGAAAACCGAGGCATACTCTTCCATGAAGAAGAAGGCGAAGCGCAGCCCCGAATACTCGGTATGGAAGCCCGCCACCAGCTCCGACTCCGCCTCTGGCATGTCGAAGGGTGCGCGCTTGCAGCCCGCGATGGATGACACGAAGTAGACGACCGCGGCGATGAAGAGCCATGGCGATTGCCAGATAAACCAGCTCCCCTGCTGGGCGTTGACGATGTCGGTGAGGCTGAAAGAGCCCACCATCAGGATCGGCACCATGAGGGTCATGGCTGCCGGGATTTCGTAGGATACGACCTGCGCGCCTTCACGGATGGCGCCGAGCAGCGACCACTTGTTGTTCGAGCTCCACCCGGCCATGATCACGCCCACCACCTCGATCGAGGCGATGGCCACGATGTAGAAGACACCCAGGTTGAGGTCGTTCACCACCCAGCCCTGGCTGATCGGCAGCGCCACGAATCCGGCGATCGCCGCGCAAAAGACCAGGGCCGGAGCCACCACCCACAGCACGGCATTGGCAGCGCCGGGGCGGATGTCTTCCTTGACGAAGAGCTTGATGCCGTCGGCCAAGGACTGGGCCCATCCGTGCCAGCCTCCGGTGCGCATGGGACCGATACGGGACTGCATGTGAGCCGAGACCTTGCGCTCCATCCAGATGGCGAACATGGCAAACACGCCGAAGACTCCGAAGACTGCGGCGAACACCACCGCGTAAGCCAGTACGTGCGGTAGAAAGGCCATCTCCTGCATCCAGCCGATGCCGGGATCGCTGAGAAATTCGCTTCCTTTGAAAAACTCGATGAGGCTTTCCATTGAGTCCTCTCCCCGGACTTTCTTTACGCTGTTCGATCCACCTGTCGCGTTGATCTATGGCTCATCTATGACCTACTATTTTAGTTTCCGCTATCGATCCACCTCGCCCAGCACGATGTCGAGGGAGCCAATGAAGGCCACCACGTCGGCGATCATCAGGCCGGGCAGGATCTTGGGGATCAGCGAGAGGTTGTTGAAGCTGGGAGCCCGGATGCGCACGCGCCACGGGATCGCCGAGCCATCACTCACCACGTAGTAGCCCACCTCGCCCTTGGGGTTCTCGGTGCGCACGTAGGCTTCACCGGCGGGCGGTTTGATATTCTTTTTGACTTCCTTGGTGACGATGTCGCCGTCGGGCAGGTTGTCGAGGCACTGGCGCACGATGCGCACGCTCTGCAGGATCTCGAGCATCCTGACCCAGTAGCGGTCCCAGCAGTCACCCACAGTTCCCTTGAGCCCCTCACCTGTGCAGACGTCGAAGTCGAGCTTGTCGTAGACCAGGTAGGGGAAATCGCGCCTCAGGTCGAAATCGACGCCCGAGGCCCGCAGGCAGGGACCTGTCCAACCGAAGGCGAGGGCGTCTTCGGCGCTGACCGTGGCCACATTGGCGGTGCGTTTGATGAAGATCTGGTTGTTGGAGAGGATCCGGTTGTACTCCGGCCAGCGCCGCTCCTGTTCGTCGAGGAAGCGGCGGCAATCGGCGATCCAGCCGGTGGGCAGATCCTCGCGCACCCCGCCGATCTTCATGTAGTTGAAGGTCATCCGGGCGCCGCAAACCTGCTCGAAGAGCTTGACGATCCACTCGCGTTCGCGGAAGGCGTAGAGCAGCGGGGTCCAGGCGCCGATGTCGAGGGAGTAGGTTCCGAAGGCCACCAGGTGGGAGGCGATCCGGTTCAGCTCGACCATGATGGTGCGGATGTACTGGGCGCGCTCCGGGGCCTCGACGCCGAGCAGCTTCTCCACGGAGAGGCAGAACCCGAGGTTGTTGTTCATGCCCGACAGGTAGTCGAGTCGGTCGGTGTAGGGCACGAACTGCGGGTACTTGAGGTTCTGCCCAACCCGCTCCTCGCAGCGATGGAGGTTCCCCACGTCCACATCGGCATAGGTGATGATCTCGCCGTCGGCTTTGATCACCAGCCGCAGCACACCGTGCGTGGCAGGATGCTGCGGGCCCATGCTGATGAGCATTTCCTGCGTGGGCACATCTGTGTATTTTTCTGTTTCAGGCTTCATGGCGGTCCAAGAATCCCTCATGATTGGTGTCTTTCTCGTCCCCGGCTCTATCCCTCGGCCTTGCCGTCACTGCCACTGCCGGCAGCTTCTTCGCTGGCAGCGCCCTCGGCGGCGGCGGCCTTGGCAGCTTTCTCCTCTGCCTCCCACTCCTCGCGCTTGACATCTGTGAGCGGGATCCCCTGGAACTCCTCGGGATCGACGTAGTCCCGGCGCATCGGATGGCCCACCCACCCTTCCGGCAGGTAGATGCGGCGCAGGTCGGGGTGCCCTTCGAAGCGGATGCCCACCAGGTCGAAGGTCTCCCGCTCGTGCCAATCGGCGGTCGGATGGACCGTCGAGGCCGTGGGCACGCTCGGCTCCTGAGCGTCCAGCTTCACGCGCAGCACGATGGCATGCTTGAGCACCGTCGAGAGCAGGTGGTAGACGCACTCGAAACGATCCTCGTAGGGCACGCCGGAGAGGAGAGAAAGCTGATCGAACCGGAGATCGTCGTGCTCTTTCAGAACGCTGAGCACCTCTTGAAGCTTGTCCGGTTCGACGAGGATCGAGGGATCGATCGGGCCCTCGGCGAATTCGAGGAGACCGGCCACACCCTCCGCTTGGAGCTTTTCGAAAATCTGTGCGGGCTGCATCGCTTTCCTTATCCCCTAAAAAACCGGATCAGTTGCTCTTGCGGGTCAGGACCTGCTGCTTGCGGATCTTCTCCTGAACGCGCATGAGGCCGTCGAGCAGCGCCTCGGGACGCGGCGGACAGCCGGGCACATACACATCGACAGGGATGATGTTGTCCACGCCCTTGATGATGTTGTAACCGTATTTACAGTAAGGGCCGCCGCCGACGCCGCAGGCTCCCATGGCGATCACCCACTTGGGCTCGGGCATCTGTTCGTAGAGCCGCTTGACGACGGGCGCCATCTTGACGTTGACCGTGCCGGCCACGATCATGAGATCGGCCTGGCGCGGGCTCGCGCGGAAGACCCCCATCCCGAAGCGGTCGAGATCGAAGTGCGCCATGCCGGTGGCCATCATCTCGATGGCGCAGCAGGCGATGCCGAACGTCACGGGCCAGATCGACGAGAGCCTGGCCCAATCCACGGCTTTATCGGCGAGCTTGAAGAGCCCTACGTTAGGCAGTCGGTTTTCCAAAAGACCCATGGATCTATTCCTTCTCCTGGCTAGGGCTGGACCGGAACGTCTTGACCCACTCGAGGTCCCCCTTGGCCCAGACATAAATCAGCCCGATGAATAGAATGACGATGAAAACGAGACCTTCGAAGAGCGCAATCCCCCCGTTCCCCTCGGCGAGAAAGCTCTGGAACACCTTGGCCCAGGGAAAGAGGAAGGCTATCTCCACGTCGAAGACGATGAAGACCAGCGCTACCGTGTAGAACCGCATGTCGAAACGGACCTGGCCGTCTCCGACCGGATCCTTGCCACACTCGTAAGTGAGCAGCTTCTCGGGGGTGTCCTTTTTGGGGCGCACCAGGCTGAGGATCCACATTCCACCCACGACGGCAAAGAAACCGACGAGGAGAAAGATCATGACGGATTGATAATGGAGGAGCATCGATCATCTCCTGCACGGACAAAATGAACATCAAGGACCCGGATCGGCACGTGGGAAGTCGCCTCGATGCCGGATGCGATCGAGAAGTGATGGCAGGCCCGAGACTGACCGGGAACCGCTGGTGCGGTGGGGACTTTTTCAAAAAAATGTAGAAGGAGCCATCTTAATGGATTGGAAAGGTTGGGCAAGAAAAATCGCAAGCGATTTTAGTCAGCATCCGCCCGGCGCCGCAAAGGTGACCTGCGACCGGCTCGAAGGCGTGTAAAATCGTCGTTTTCGGCCGAGAACACCTCGGATTCAGGGTCCCCGGTAAGTCACGAAGCTGGTGGGTGTTTCGAACACCTTGACCTCGTAGAGCGGGACGGCGGCGTGCAGATTGTCCCAGATCCAGAGGGCGATGTTCTCGGCAGACGGGTCGCTGATGATCTCGTTGAGGTACGAGTGGTCGAGGATCGAGATGACCTTGTCGTTAACGATCTTTTTGAGCCGTACGAAGTCGAAAGCCAAGCCGTTGGGGCCCACTGCGGCCTCCACCGTGATATGGATGGTCCAGGTGTGCCCGTGAAGTCGTTCGCACTTGCCTTTGTATTTCAAAAGGTTATGTGCACCATCGAAGCTGAAAACCTTGGTCACTAGCATCCCCTCATATTAGCCGATCCCACGCCACGACGCCAGATACATTTTCTTCCCGCGGCGTACACCTTGCCGGGAGAGATCGTGTCGCCCTACGATCGATCGCAGTCGCCGCGAGGGACGCCGACGATACCCAACTTTGGCGTTCCGTAGATCCTTTACTTAGGCAAACCCGTAGCTACGATACATCGTCCTGCGGATGGGGAGTGTGCGTCGAGCCGGATGCGTAGGCGCTTACCCGTACCGGCCGGTGATGTAGTCTTCCGTCTCTTTGAGGTGGGGTCTGCGGAACATATCGCCGGTGGCGCCGTATTCGATGATGCGTCCCATGTACATAAAAGCTGTGAAACGACTGGTGCGCGAGGCCTGCTGCATGTTGTGGGTCACGATGAGTATCGTGTACCGACCTTTGAGCCTGTAGATCAAATCCTCGATCTTGTTGGTGGCCACCGGGTCCAGCGCGGAGCAAGGTTCGTCCATGAGCAGGATCTCGGGTTTAGCGACGATGGCGCGTGCGATACAGAGGCGCTGCTGCTGTCCCCCGGAGAGATCGAGCGCGCTTTCATGCAGCCGGTCCTTGACCTCGTCCCAGAGCGCGGCGCTGCGCAGAGTGCTCTCGCAAGCTTCCTCCAGCACGGCTCGCCGGCGCACGCCATCGATGCGCAGGGGATAGACCACGTTCTCGAAGATGCTCATCGGGAAGGGATTGGGCTTCTGAAACACCATACCCATGCGCTTGCGCAGTTCGATCACGTCGACTCCGGGATCGTAGATCGAGTCTCCGTTCAGCTTCATGTCCCCTTCGACCCGCAGGTTGTCGATCAGATCGTTGATCCTGTTGACCGACCGGATCAGGGTGCTCTTGCCGCACCCCGAGGGACCGATCAACGCGGTGACCTGTCCCCTGGGCACGGGCAGGGTGATATCGACGAGCGCCCGGTCATCTCCGTACCAGAGGCTGAAGCTCTCGATCTCGAGCACCGGTTCCTCATCGAGCAACGAGGCATGCATACGGGTGGCGAACTCCTCGCCCCTGGCGATCGCATCGAGGCATCCGGGGGCTCCCGCCGATCGATCGGGCTGGTCCTCGCCTGCGGCGCCGGTGAGCTCCTCCACGTCGGAGGGCAGGCTCTTCCAGTACGAAGTGATCCTGGAGCCCTCGGGAGGTGCGTTGGGCGCGTTCCAAAAATCGGACCGGATCGAGCCGGCAGCGGAATCCTCTTGGTCGCTGTCACGCTCGTCGGCCTCACGCTCTTGCCGGCGATCCTCGATAAGATCCTCGTCGTGCATCACATCCTCCAGTTTCAAAACGGGCTCGAGACGAAGCGCCTGTGCAAGCGTGAGCGCAGCCAGACGGCGGCGATGTTGAGCACCGCGATGATCATAATCAAGAGCAATGTGGCGGTGAAAACCATCGGTTTGGCGGCTTGGGGATCCTGGCCCTTGAAACCCACATCGTAAATATGGAAGCCCAGGTGCATGAATTCGCGGTTCAGCCCGAAGGGCGGGCTCCACGAGAGCGGCAGCTCGGCCGCCGTCTTGGCCGCTCCCACGAACATGAGCGGCGCCACCTCTCCGGCGCCGCGGGCCATGGCCAGAACCATTCCGGTCAGAATCCCCGGCAGCGCCCGGGGAAGCACGACGCGTTTCACCGTCTGCCATCTGCTGGCCCCGCAGGCGTACGATCCCTCGCGCATCGAGTTGGGAACCGCCGCCAGGGCCTCCTCGGTGGCCACGATGACCACCGGCAGCGTGAGCAGGGCCATTGTCAGAGCTGCCCAGATCATCGCTCCCGCCCCGAAGACCGGTTGGGGCAAGCTGGTGCGATAAAAACCTTCGAAGTAGGGACTCGTTGCGATCAGCACGATCACCGCGGCGCTGCAAACAATCCAGAGCAGCGCCGAGGCGGTGCTGTGAATCCGCCGCTGTGCGGATGCCTTTTCATCGGGTCGGGAGATGTTTTTGAGAAAGATCGTGAACGCTGCCAAGCCCACGAGACTCGCCACTCCCAGCAGGACGAACCAAGCTGGCTTGGGCATCGTCCAGGTCGGGCCTCCATCGATGAAACCGCCGACGCCGAAACAGAAGAATCCCAGCCCGAAAACGCCGAAGACGATGCTCGGCACACCGGCGAGGTTGTTCACGGCGATGCGCACGATGCTGACCACGGGGCCGGCCTTGGCATATTCGCGCAGGTAGAGCGCCGCCGCCACCCCGAAGGGCGCCACGATGAGCGCCAGCAGGAGGGTCAGAATCACGGTGCCGACGATCGCCGGGAAGACGCCGCCCTCGCGGTTGGCCTCGCGCGGCTCATCCCGGAGATACTCCCACCAGCGTGAGAGATAGACTCCGACCTTGTCGAAGAAGCCGAGCTGGTTGGCGGGATAGGCCCGTACGATCTCGTCGATCCGCAGGAGCGTCTCATGAGGAGCGTCATGGCCGATCCCGGCGGTGCGCAGTCCCAGGAGATAGCGTGCATGGACCGGCGTGGCCGTGCTCGTCCCCGTGGCCACCTCCACGTCGCGCCGCTCACTCCAGAGCTGCCGCGCCGTGGAGTGATAGTGTTCGAAGAGTTCCCACACCGCGGACTCGCCCTCGATCACTTCGACGAGCGCGATGATATCGATAGCCCGGTCCAGGGACTCGGGAGCGAGGACCCGGCGCTGCTTGCGGACCCCCTCCCGCACCATGGCCAGCACGCCGAAACGGCTGTCTGTGCGACGGGGTGTCAGGCTTCTGATCAGCCGCCCGGCTTCGGCCCGCTTGTCCTCGAGGCTTCTGAAACCGGCCGCACCATCGACGTTCGCGATTGTCTTCTCGATGAAAGCGAAGGATTGCGGAAAACCGTAGAAACGCCCCCCTTCCAGCCTCTCCACCACCAGTGCCCAGCGGGGAGCGGTCTCAACGGCCACCATGCGGTCATCGATCCAGCAGAATCGGCTGCTCGTGAGGCGCGCGTTGCCGGTGTGGAACAGGCGCCGCCTCACCACAGTGCGGCCGGAGGCGGTGGCACTCGTCGCGCCGGTCCGCGGGCCGGGCGCGGCCGTCCCGTCTTGCGGCGAATCGACATCGTCGAACCGAGAGCTCTCGGAACGGACCGATTCACCCATGAAGACGCCGCCCTCCTGCGTGACGATCTCGACGACCGGCTGAGGCCAGAAGATCGTCAGACCGAAATAGAGGATCAATCCAAGGAGGCCGATCACCAGAGCCAGGCCGAGAACGAGAGCCCCACCGGTGAGCCAGATGAACGGTTTCCCCGGGGCGAAGAGGGAGGTGCGCCGGCTCCGCCCCGACCGGCTGCGGGATGTTGCATTGTGCTGCGCGCCGCTGCCTGAAGCCGCTGAGGAGTGTTCCGGATCGAAGCCCGCGCGTGCTGGTTTCTCTGCGGTCATAGGTTGGAAGCCCTCCGCCTCGATCGCAGCCGCACGAGCTCGGCGATCATATTGACGATGAAGGTCATCGTGAACAGGACGAGCGCCGCCAGAAAGAGGGTGCGATAGTGGGTGCTGTTGTGCACCGCAAGGCGCAGCTCGTCGGCGATGTTGGCCGAGAGCGTCCGGGCACCGCCAAAGATGTTCAGGTCCAGAATCGCGGTGTTGTCGAGAGCCATGAGAACGATCATGGTTTCGCCCACGGCGCGACCCAGGCCGATCATGAGCGCCGAGAAGAGACCGCCCATGGCGGTGGGAATCACGACCGTCACGGCCGTCTGCCACTGTGTTGCACCGGCACCGAGCGCTGCCGAGCGCAGGTGCTCCGGAACGGCGGAGAGGGCGTCGTCGGCCAGGGTGTAGATGATCGGCAGGATCGCGAACCCCATGACTACGCCGACGATCAGGGCGTTCTGCTGCACGTAGGAGCGCATCGGTGAGAGATCGAATCCCAGGAGAAGCCAGTTCCCCCGCAGGTCGAGGTTGAAGGCATCGAGGAGCATGGCCAGAGCCAGAGCGGCCAGGACGGCCGTGAGCGTGGCGAGGAAGAATTTGGAGATGTCGATCCAGGCCACCGTGGCGCGCCCCCTGCCGCGGATCCGATGGCCGACGAGGGGTGTGATGAAGCGACGGGTTGAGAGCGCCGCCCCCAGCCAGCAGAGTGGAAGCAGGATATAGAACCAGCCGCCGAGCGAGCTCGCGAAACGGCCGGCGGGATCAGCACCGATCGCGGGATTCCAGGCCAGCCAGCCGCGCATGTCCCCGGCGAAAAAGAGCCTCTCCATCAACGGCCCGAGCAACGTGGCCAGGAGGATGCCGGCCAGCAGCGGGACGATCAGAACAATCGGGCGCCAGGAGCCCAGGGGCCGGGTGAACCCCGCCGGCAACAACTGCCAGAAGTAGGCGCAGCAGAAAAAAGCGATAGGAACACAAAGGAAGAACATGAGCACCGTCGGGATTGTCCGCTCCACGAAGGGCGCGAGCACCAGGGCCGCCAGCACACCGAGCACCACGCTGGGCAGGCTGGCTAGAAGCTCGATCGAAGGTTTGATCACCGCTCGGACGCGGCGATGCAGGAACTCGGAGGAGTAGACCGCGGCCATCAACGCGATCGGCGCCCCGAAGAGCAAGGCGTAGAGCGCGGCTTTGATCGTTCCGAAGATCAGCGGGATCAGTCCCAGCTTGGGCTCGGTGTCGTCGGAGGCACCGCCGGTCTGCCACATGTGCGACGGAGCGGCATACCGTTCGTACCAGACCGGAAGAAAAAACGATTTATAACCTGCTTCCGGATGCCGGGTGTCGAGGCGGAAGTGAAAGCCGCCGTCGGCGGTAAGGGCGAGCAGTCCGTCCTCCTTGGGCGCCATGCTCAGCCCGATCACCGATCGAGACCGCGGCGATGGCACCGTGAAGCACGCGACAAGCTGCTCGGTGCTCACGTTGATCAGATGCACCTCACCATCCTCGAATCCCAGAGCCGCCAGGCGCGAGCGCTTCGAGAACGCGAGCGACCTCAGCGGCGAGGAGCGCTCGGCCAGGTGTTTGGTCACGATGAAGCGGTAGCGGATCTTGCTCGCCTCGCAGGCCATGTCGAGGCATCGCCGGTCGTGGAGCTTTTGCGGTTGAGCCTTGAAATCCTCCTGGCGCACCAGGAACCCGCCCTTCACGCGCCCCTTCGAATCCCCCCAGACGAGGGTGTTATCGCCGAGGAGCAGGCCCAGCGCCGTCAACGACGTGCCCCGCGGAACGAGGCGTCCCACCTCGGCGATGAAAGGATCGAGTGGATCGGCACAGTTCAGGCGCAGCACTTCTCCCGAGCGCCAGGCGACGTAGAGCATCGGCTCCTCGCCGGCGAGAGCCATGAATGCAGGTTCTCCCGGGGCCAACGGCTCGAAGGGCAGCGAACGGGGAGCTCCCACTTCGATCCCTTGCTCGCCTGTCGCGAAGTTCTCCTTGAGTGTGATGTTCACCATGGTGAGCGCGTAGGCGCCGGCCGTACCGGTAAGGGCACAGATCGATGAACCGCGGGTGTGCACCAGGTGATCCACGAGTAACACCGGTGCCGAGGTGATCGCGAGCGTCGGCGGCGGCGGCGGTTCTTCGATGACCAGCTCCTGGAGCCGGTACCCCCCCTGCGGGCCGCGCTGGATCCACCCTCTTTCCCAGGGGACTCCGGCGGCTGCATCGGGCGAGGGGCCCTCGAGCTTTGCACGGATCTCGGCGGGGAGTCGATCGGCCTCGGGATAGCTGGTTCTGAAGCCAATGTTCCGCAGCTCGATCGTGCCGTCGGCGAAACCTAACACGACATCGCCGGTGCGGTTCGACGGGGACACCGCCGTAAGAGCCCGCTCGCCGGTCTCGAGCCGTTCGTCCCACAACAGCTCTCCGGTGGTGAGGCCAGCGACCTCGATGCGCCCATCCGGCGCGAGCAGCCACGCCAGCGTCTGGTATTCGTCGACGTCCACTCGCAACGGCCCCCGGGAACTCGCTCCTGGGAGCACGTTCGTGGCGTTTTCAACCACGGCCGGTTGAAAGAGGGGAATCGCAACCCACAGCAGAAAGATTCCCACACCCATCAGGGCGACGATCGTGCCCACCCCGCCCGTGGTGATCAGAACGGAGGCCAGCGTGTCGGCCACGAGGACCCTCTTTCGCGTCCGACGGCGGGGAACATGATCAGAGCTCGCATTGGCCTGTCGCATGCAAATGATTCCTCGCTCAGAAACGAGTGGCGGCGCCGTGCTGCCGGCACCACGGTCCCCTCTCAAACGCTCCCGATCCATCACAGCGTACGCGATGCGCGCCGGTGGCTCCGGCTTCTACCGGGTGGTGAATCCGCTTTACACACCCGGTTTGGCGACGTCGAGTGCGAGGCCCACCTTCTTCAGATCTGAGGTGGCGATGGGAGTCGTGATCGGCAGATACCCGTCCTTGATCACGGCTGCCTGCCCCTCTTTACTAAAAACGAGCTTGAGGAACTCACGGCGCTGTGGATCGAGCGATTCTCCCGGCCGCTTGTTCAGATAGATGGTGAGATATCGGGCCAGAGGGTATTCGTTCACCGTCGCAGCGGATGGACTGACGAAGCCCGCTTGCGCATCGATGGCGATCGGCACGACACCCACGCCTACGTTCCGGAATCCGATCCCGCTGTATCCGATGCCATAGAGGTCGCTCGCCACGGCCTGAAGCACCAGGGCGCTCCCCGCCTTCTCCCTGACGGTGTCCCGGAAATCACCCTTGAAGAGGGCGTGCATCTTGAAGAAACCGTGGGTTCCCGAGGCGCCGTTGCGGCCGTAGAGATTGATAGGCTTGTCGGCCCAGCGACCGGAGAGACCGACCTGCCCCCAGGTGGTGACGTCAACGCCGCAGCCGCCTTTGCGCGTCTTGGAGAAGATGGCGTCGATCTGCGGCAAGGTCAGTCCGCTCTCGACGATCGGATTGTCCTTGTGCACATAAATGGCGAGCACATCGATCGCAGTGCGTACCATGATCGGCTTGTAGCCGAAGCGCTTCTCGAAAGCGTCGATCTCCTTCGATTTCATCGAACGGCTCATGAGCCCGAGGTTAGCAGTCCCGGCGACGAGCGCCGGTGGCGCGGTGGACGATCCCTTGGCCTCGATCTCGACGGTCACGCCGGGATAGATCCGCTCGAACGTCTCGGCCCAGAGCGCCATCAGGTTTTTCATCGAATCCGAACCGACGCTCTTGATCTCTCCCGAGACCTGACCCGCCTGCTGGTAGGGCGGCAGCTCGGCAGCCGTCTCGATCGGCTCACCGGCGCGTGCAGGTGCCGGATAGAGTGCGGCGAGGAGCACGACGAATGCCGATCTCACCATGGTTGCCGTTTTCACAGGATCATCCTCCCCCCCATCCCGGCCGCTACGAGAGCAACAGCCTCCCGAAATCTGCTCGACACCGTTTTGCGATCACTTACCGGTGGGTCTCAAGGATGAACCCGGGATGTTAAGGTTTGATGAGCCGGGAATTAAAAAACGGGGCAGCACCGCAAACCTGGCGCTTCAAACGCCACCAGAGTTCGGGGTTCAGCAGCCGGTGTGACTCGAGCGCCGGTTACTCCAGGAGCCAACAAGTGCAGGTGCTGTGAGTACCAAGCGCAGTCTGAGGGGACGGGGAGAGTGAAGATCGAAAGCTCATACCATAGTCTCGCTCTCGCGATAGTGCCCATCGGTAGCACGACCGGTTTAGGGAGGGCATGGCACTGATGATGATGGCGTTACTCCAGTTCTTTCAGGCTCTCGGCTGTCGCTCCGAGACGACGTCAATTTTCGAGCTGAGCTTCATGAAGAATCGCATTCTCATGGACTGCATGATCGCAGCCTTTTTCGCACAGCTCGCGGTGCTCTCTCTATATCCCCGCTTTAAATTGGATATTCGGGACCAAGCCGATCACCATGATGGGCAGGCTCGAGGACCCCGGCGTCTCCGTTACCATTCTGATCGCCGGAGGGCTCGCCATCAGAACGCCCAGTGACAAGACCTTTCCCCTGATCCGGGAGCTCGTCGACGATCTGGTGACCGAAAACGGCGAAGAGATCGCCAGAGTCCTCTTTCTGCTCTGCCAGCGCGCGAAGATGATCGCCGAACCGGCGGGAACCGCGCTCCTGGCCGCGATCTTGAGCCGCAAACTGCTTCCTGGCGGCAAGAAGGTCGCAGCCTGTATCAGCGGCGGCAACCTGGACCTCAACCTCCTGACGCAGATAGTGGAGCGTAACTTCCTCATCGCCGGCCTGAGATCCAAGTTTGCCGTCGAAGTACCCGACAAACCGGGAGTCTTGAACACCCTTCTCAATGTGCTCACCGAGCTCGGAGTGAATGTGGAGTCGATCTCCCACGACCGTCTCACACCGTCGGTACCTCTCGGCCATGTGCGCATCACGATTTGCGTCCGGACCCTCGATGAGAGTCAGATCGCCTCCATCGAAAATTCGCTGCGCACCGCTCGTTTCGCGTTCGAACGTTTGACCTGAGCCGGCTCGAGAACTCTTCCGCAATCGCGCCGACGGAGTTCTGCGAAGTTCAGAACTCCTGACACGCCTTTTTAGGCTTGATGCAATCGACGATTCGTGAAGGTTCCGCCCCAGAACCTCGACATGGTGAGAGTCCGAAGATTTTCGAAATAGTGCTTTAATACTTC
>Ga0190284_1000470_pt1 | contig 22893 bp, 20 predicted proteins | sample 48691812_MG_FD_161668 | JGI IMG/M metagenome (GOLD analysis project Ga0190284, IMG submission 161668) | Hydrothermal vent microbial mat bacterial communities from Southern Trench, Guaymas Basin, Mexico - 4869-18-1-2_MG | ecosystem: Environmental > Aquatic > Marine > Hydrothermal vents >...
AGGGGTCGATTTTTCATTGAAAACACCGCCGGAGTGGCTAAAATCAGTATGTGCCGCGGAAATAAGCCCGCCACACATCGACGTCGACAGATTTTCACCCTCGCCGAAACAGTTTTGCAATTGGCTCGAATGGATACCCGCCTTGGCGGGTATGACAAAAAAAAGGGGAAGCGGAAAAAAACTTGGACAAGATGCCCAAGCCACCATATTCCTTTGCCCAACAGCGGGGATTTCGCTAGAATGTCGCGGCAATGAGAATGTCCGTTAAATCATCCAGGCCATTTGTCCTAAGCGCGCTGCTGGTGGGGGCGGCGGTGATGACCTTTCTGTCCCCAGCCTCGGCTGGCAGGGTTCGAGGTTTGTTCCACTGGGCAATCGCACCGCTGGGCGACGCGGGGATGTACTTCGTCTCGCGAGTCAAAACCACCAGCGAGCCAACGGGCGGAATTTCCCCCAGCCAGGCCAGGGAACTGAAGCGCCAAAACGAAATCCTCCGCCGGCGTCAAAGGCTGTTGGCAGCTCGCCTGGCCCAGCTTGACGGGCAGATAGAATCAGGCCGAACCGTCATCAGCAGATTGTTTGGCCGATCGCAGGACGTGCCCGTCAAACTCATTCCCGCTCGGGTTGTGGCGGAGGACTCGCTGCCGTATGGCTGGTGCAGGCTGATAAACGCGGGCCAAAAGCAGGGGGTGTCGCCGGGCCTGGCGGCAACCACGCGAACCCTGCTAAGTGACCGCAGCGAAAAGTTGCCGAAAAATCTCGCTGTGCTCTCGGGCCAGGCCCTGGTGGGGCGGGTCGTCGAATCGTCCGCGTACTCAGCCAGGCTGCAACTGCTGACGGATCGAGGCTATCGCGTCGGAGCCCAGGTTCACCGGGTTATCAACCCACGCAGCCGGCGAACCGTGCGACATGGCGACAGGCTGGTGAAACTCACTCCACAGATAAACAGGCCTGTCAATGTCCTTGCTTGCGGCGACGGAGCTGGCGGAATTGTCGCCCGCGAGGTGCGACTGGCTTACAACATTCAGCCTGGCGACAGGCTCCAGACTCATCCGGACTCGCCCGAGTTGCCCGTAGCGGTCGAAATCGGCACGGTCGCCAGGGTGCTGGACGACCCGAAACATCCGGGCATGGTAACGCTGGAAATTTCGCCCACAGCAGACCTGCCGCCGTTGCGCGAAGTTTTCGTCGTCGTGCCCACCCTAGCCGGGCTGGGCCAGAGCGGAGGGCGGTAGCTATGCGATGGGTTCCGCTGATAATTTTCGCGTATCTTTTCGCTCTGCTCCAGGCGACGCTGGGCAAGATACTCACGCTCGACCGTTTGCCGATAGGCCCTGTCGGGCCTGATGTGCTGGTGCTCCTGGCGGTGTTCGTCGCCCTCAATGTGCGACACCTGGCTGACGGCATGATAGCGGGCTGGATTATAGGCTTTGTAATCGACCTGACCACCGGCGGCTCGGCTGGGGATGTTACGCGCATAGGCCCGATGGCTATCGCCTATGCCCTGTGCGTCTGGATGGTTTTCGCTGTGCGCGAGGCAATGTTCCGCGACCGGGCTGGGCCTCAGATGATCTTGGCGGGAGTGTTCTGTCTGGCGGCACACGGAGCGTGGGTAGCTGTCCAGTCCATCTTCGCCAGCGGCGCGGGCTGGGCCAGCTTCGGCGAGCTGATGCTCCAGGTGCTGCTAAGTGCGATATACACCGCACTGCTCATGCCGTTGATGAACTTCCTGCTGACCCCGTGCAGGAGCATGATAATATCCACTCCGCTGGAGCAGCACCGCCGAGGCCGACGACATTGAACGACGAACTGCTGTGTGAGATTTTTTCATAGCTTTTCGTAACTATTGTTTTGCATAGATTTTAACCGTGTTTTGTAGCATAAGATTTATTTCGGAGTTCAGATTGCGGATTTCGGATTGTTTCACGAAACCAGCTCAAACCGAAATCTGAAATCCGAAGTCCGAAATTGTCCGGGATAACCAACCAATTTTATGTTCGCACACGATGCCCAACGGTAAGACCAGGATTTAATTTCGCACGCACGAGCTGAGGCGCGTAGGATTTTTTGGTGAAATTCGCGCCAGGCCGGTTAGAATGGTCTCGCAGTTGGGCGTAAAAGAATTGAGCAACTACACAGGAGTAATCGCATGAACATAAAAGTTGCGATTGAGCCCAGTGAAGAAGGCGGCTTTACCGTCTATGCACCGAGTCTGCCCGGATGTATTTCCGGGGGCGATACGAAAGTCGAAGCACTGAACAACATCAAGGAAGCAATCGAACTTTACATCGAACCGGTGGAAGACGATCTTATCTGCGGAGCAAACAATGAAGTAATGGAAGTTGCGATATGACAATTATGACAAACAATCTGGAAATTCTTGCCTGGTCGCCGGGTATATGGGAAGTTGTCGTCGTGCTGGTGGTTGTGCTGCTGTTGTTCGGCGGCAAAAAACTGCCCGAGCTGGCCCGAGGCCTGGCCCGGGGACTCAAAGCCTTCAAGCACGAAATGAAAGATGTAGAAAATGAATTAACCAGCGACCCCGACGAAGGCAAGGCCAAAGATGCAAGCGACGAAACCCCCACGGATAAAAACTCGCAATAATCAGGAGAAGTTTATGTTTGGCGATATCGGCAAGATAATGAAGATGGCTGGCGAGATGAAACGCAACATGCCCGCTATGAAGGAAAAACTCGAGGCAAGCACCTACGCAGCCTCGGCTGGCGAGGGGGCGGTGCAGGCGACGGTGAACGGCAAGCTGCAACTGACTGACCTGCAACTTTCCGAGGAACTTCTCAAAGACGCCCAATCGCTGGCCATGGCGGAAGACCTTATAAAGGCCGCTATCTCCGCCGCCCAGGCCGATGCTGCCGATGCAGCTGAGGCTGCGATGAAAGAACTCACCGGCGGAATAGACCTCGCTGGGCTGATGTAACCATGGCCAATTATAGCGACACAATTCAACGCGTGATGCACGAACTGGGTAACCTGCCGGGCATCGGATCACGCACGGCTGAGCGGCTGACCTTTCACCTGCTGAAAGCTCCCGACGCCGAGGCCCTGGCATTGGCTGACGCCATCCGCGACCTGAAAACGCTCATCCACCCCTGCAAAATCTGCTACAATCCCACCGAGCACGATGTGTGCAATATCTGCTCCGACGTCAATCGCGACGCGAGTATTATCTGCGTCGTCGAGCAGCCTAAGGACCTCCTGGCCATCGAGTCCACCGGCACATATCGGGGCGTGTATCATGTGCTGATGGGACACATCGCGCCGCTGGAGAATATCGAGCCTGAAGATTTGACCATCGACTCGCTGATAGATCGCGTTCGCAACGGCGAGGTGCGAGAAGTTATTTTGGCGACCAATCCCACCGTGGCGGGCGACAGCACCAGCCTGCATATCACCGCTGAACTAGAGCCATTAGGCCCGCGCGTAACCCGCCTGGCCCGAGGCCTGCCTGCAGGGGGGCAAATCGAATACGCAAACAAATCCATCCTCACCGACGCCATGAACGAACGACGCGAAATTTGAGATTAGGCAATAGGCAAATGGGGAATAGGCAATAGGTATCCACGGATTACACGGATTTTTTTAGAAGAAAATTACACGGATTTTTTTTAACCAAAAAAATTTGTGAAACCGAAGGTTCACTAAATCCTTTTTTTATCCGTGGACTCTTGGACTCTCGACGATGTTGTGCAATAGGCAATAGGAGCAATATGACGGACCAGCCTTGGACGGTTATGAAGCTGTTGGAGTGGACGCGGGAATATCTTGGCCGGGCCGGGGTAGACTCGCCCCGGTTGTGCGCGGAGGTGCTCCTGGCTGCGTCGCTGGGGTGCGGGCGAATGGAACTCTATGCACGCTTCGACCAACTGCCTGGCGAGGCTGAGCTGGGGCGGTTTCGCGATAGCGTTCGCCGGGCTGGGGCAGGTGAGCCGGTGGCTTATATAACGGGCCAAAAGGAGTTCTACTCCATTGGGTTTCGCGTCGGGCCCGGCGTGCTTATACCCCGGCCTGAGACCGAACTGCTCGTGTCCAAGGTGGTGGATTATCTCCGCGCAGCCGATGGCCAAACTACGGTGTGGGACGTCTGCACGGGCAGCGGATGCGTAGCGGTGGCGGTGGCTTGCAACGCGAAAAACGCGACCCTGCTGGCGACGGATATTTCCCCCGAAGCTCTGGCGACGGCGGCGGAAAATGTAGCCTGCCAGGACTTGGCCAATCGCGTAACCGTAGCCCGGGCGGAGTTGCTGTCCGTGCCGTCCGAGTGGACGGGGCCTGGCGAGTTCGACGTGATAACCGCCAACCCGCCTTATGTTGGCGACGACGATGAGGTGGGGTTTTCCGTGGATTACGAGCCTGCCCTGGCCTTGCGGGCTGGAGCGGATGGCTTGGATATTATCCGTCCGCTGGTAGCCCAGGCACCGGCCTGGCTAAAACCCGGCGGCCTGCTTGCGATGGAATTTGGCCACGGACAGGCCGACGCCATCCGCGAAATTATCCTCGCGACAGGCCAGTTCGACGAGCCTGCGATACTGCAAGACCTCCAGGGAATCGACCGCGTAGCCCTGGCTAAAAAACGCGAAAACTGCCCGCTTAGCCCACTGCCCGCTTAGCCCTTGCCAAACGCGGTGGAAAAGCGGAGAATATCTTTGTGGTTTGGACTTGGCAGGCCTGTTACCTCTTTTAATCGGGAAAAAATCATGGCAGAGCAGACGCAAGGTATCCGCAGCAAATGGCTGTTGCTGACGGCGGTCGTTCTCGGGGTGTTGGTGGTGGTTATTTACAACGCCCATATCCGGGCTATTCGGCAGGAGTTCGCGGGCAATAAAATTTCGCTGGTGAAGGTTACGCGAGACTTCAAACGCGGCGAGAAGATAACCGTCCGCTATGTCGAGCGGGAGCAGATTCCCCGCAGCTCTGCCAAGGCGTTCGGCAATGTTCTGCGGTGGAAAGACCTGGACATCCTCCGCGAAAATGGCGGGCGGGTCGTCAATCAGCCTATCAATAAGGGCCAACTGCTGCTGTGGGATCACCTGCTGGACTTCCGCCGCACTCGCCCGTCCAGCACGCTGCGCGAGGGCATGGTAGCTATCCCCATCGAGTTCGATGCCGACCAGTCGCTGGGCGATATCCTCAGCGTCGGCGACACGGTGAACCTCAAGGGCATGTTCGCCATCGGCGGCAAGTCTGCCCGGATGTACCGTATAATATCAGGCCTGCGAGTGCTGAACGTCGGCGGCAGAGGCGCAGCGGAGCAGACGCCCGGGCGGTCTGCCAGGGCGGGGAGCATGAGAAATTATCGCAAAATTACCGTCGAGGTGGATGAGGACGTCTCGCTGCAGTTGTCGAATATATTTTCGCACATGCTGGGCAAGGTGCAGCTGGAGCTGCGACGCCGAGACGCCAAGCTACCAGCTGACGCTGGACAAATAAACCCAGCCCTGACAACCCTGGCCACCCAAGCCCGAACAAAAAAGACCCGCCGGGCGGGGAAATAATTGAAACGCAGCACAGCCACCCTCGGCTGTGAAAATATGAGTGGGCTGTCAAAAAAACACACAGCCGAGGGCGGCTGTGCTACATGTGTGGCACTTGGCTTTGGAATGAATAAAATGGAAATTTGGATTTACAATCAGTATACCGATGTGCGTGAGGTCGAGAAGGTTCCGGACGAGGCTGTGTCTATCGGTCGGGACGAGGAGAACGATGTTACGCTGGCGTCGCCGTTTGTTTCGCGGCGGCATGGGCGGATTGTTTTCACCGGCGGGAGTTTTTATATCGAGGCCCTTGCCCGGGGCGGTTTGGTCGTAGCCAACAAGACCGTCTCGCCGGGGGGCAGGGTGAAGATCGAATATGGCGACGAGATTCGCATCGGCGAGTTCAGCCTGTATATGATGCAGCCTGCCGCTAAGCGCGTCGCTCCGGCCCGGCAGAAAATCTCGCCGCGGAAACGCGTCATCGAGCTGGAAGAACGAATGCACGCCGAGCTGCTCGAGCAGCTGGACTTGCGAGTTACGGGCCAGGCTGGCTCGGCGGACGAGAAACTCGTATCGCTCATCAAGCGACACCTGGGGAAAATTATCGACTCGCACCTTGGCGAGGTTGACCGGGAAATGAGGCTACACGTTATCCGCGAGTTTCTCTGGCGGTCGGTCGTTTCGGAAATCACCCGCCGGGGCACCGGCAAGCTGATGTACAGCTATGGCTTTGAGAATACCGACATGGTCCAGGCCAGGCACGAGGAAGTTATCGCCCGTGTCATCGCCGATATCGTAGGAGCTTTTCCGCTGCGGCTTCGGCCTCATACGCTGCGGCAGGACGTCGCTGCTATCGAGGCTGGCTGGGACGGGCAGATGAAGAAAATCGCGCCGCGTCTTACGCCCAAGCTGCGGGACTACGTCGTTCGGCGGATGCTGTCGAAGGAAATCGAAGACGTCGTCCTGGGCTATGGCCCGCTGCAAGACCTGCTGGAAATGCCAAACGTCAACGAGATAATGGTCGTCGGCAAGGATCGCATCTACATAGAGAAGGATGGCTTGGTGCAGAACACCGGCAGGAGTTTCTTCTCCGATCGCATCGTCGAGAGCGTCATCGAGCGGATAATCACGCCCGTCGGACGGCGCATCGACCGGTCGCAGCCTTTGGTCGACGCACGCCTGCCCGACGGCTCGCGGGTCAACGCTGTGATAAACCCACTTAGCCTGTCAGGCCCGACGCTGACGATACGAAAGTTCGCGCAGATTCCCTTTACCATCGACGACCTTATCGAGCGGGGCACGCTGAACGAAGCGGCTGCGGACTTCCTCCAGGCGGCGGTGGTGGGGCGAAAAAATATTCTCATCTCCGGCGGCACGGGCAGCGGCAAGACCACCACGCTAAATGTGCTCGGCGGGTTTATCCCAGCCCAGGAGCGGATTGTAACCATCGAAGATTCCGCTGAACTTCAGCTGCATCAGGAGCACCTGGCCCGCATGGAAACCAGGCCTGCCAACATCGAGGGCAAGGGGGCGTACACCATCGGCGACCTTGTCCGCAACGCCCTGCGAATGAGGCCTGATCGGCTGATTGTCGGCGAAGTGCGAGGCCCCGAGGCCCTGGACATGCTCCAGGCGATGAACACGGGCCACGACGGTTCGCTGAGCACCATCCACGCCAACAATCCCGACGACACCATGCTTCGGCTGGAGACGATGGTGCTCATGGCCGTCGATATGCCCGTGCGAGCTATCCGCGAACAAATGACAGCAGCCCTGGACTTGATAGTTCAAATCGCCCGCACGCCAGCTGGCGACAGACGCATCACGCACATCAGCGAAGTCGTCGGCATAGACCCCGACACGGGCAGGGTTTTAATCGACGACATTTTCAGACTAGCCCAGCCAGCCAGCCCAGCAGCCGCAGGCCCAGCGGGTCAACAACTCAGACACACCGGCTACATCCCCCGCTTCGCTGAAGAACTCATAGACCAGAATTTCCTGAGCATCAAAGCGTTTACATAAAAGCAGAAGTCAGAAGTCAAGACAATTTGCCATGCAACAAGTTGCATGACCTACGGTCTCTAAAATTCTCGAACTCCGCTAGAGACACCTGGCGGGGTTACGCCGTGGTTGTGTGCGGGGTAGCCACGCGGCGCCCGTTAAAACTGAAAAAAAACGATAGGCATGTTATGAAAGCTAAAGATTTCGACAAGAAGTTTGATGACGGCGAGGACATTAGCGGGTGTCTCGACAACTCCAAAGCTACCCGGCCCGGGCGAGAGCAGAAACGAGCTGATACGACATTCAGAATAGAGTGCAGCCATTGCAACACATCGCTCAAGGTGAAAAAGGAGCTTGCTGGGCGCAAAGGCAAGTGTCCGAAGTGCGGCACCAAAATCGTGATTCCAATACCGCTGGATGAATCGCCCGAAACAAGCCCGCCCATTCCACCGGCCACAGAACGGCAAAAGGAATTCGCAAGCTCGCTTGGCATCGAATTCGCCCCGGACATCAATCGTCGCGAAATCAGTGTTCTGCTGGATAGGGCTGTCCAAGCACGGGACGATGAACGTTTTGACCTGCTCCAGAAACTCGATCAAAAAGAAGGCAAGCACTGGGAAGAAATGAAGCAACAGGTGATTGCCGAAATGGACGCCGACGATCTGCCATTGTCCAAAGCCCCAATTGGTCGAATAACCGAGGCTCTTGATGATCGTGGCTTGGCGTCAATCCTCATCGCTATTCCGTGGGATGATATTGTTGACTTTGACGACCTGGCTGGTGCAAATGTGCAAATCTCCTTTGGAGATATGATGCAACAAGAAGATATGGAAGCGGTAGTAATGCAGATTGCGGCAAATATTATGAAGCGTCGTACTTCGTAGACAGACGGGTGGCGTTGTTGTGAAACATTCTGACTCCTGCTTCTAGCGTGGGCGAGGTTTTTCGCGGTGATATGTACGCCGGAAGAATTGATGGGAGGAGCAACCTATGAAAGATGAAATACTGGAAGAGCTCTGGAGAATCAAAGACCAGATTACATCCGAGACCAAAGGAAACACGAAGGTACTCTTTGAACGCCTGCGGGCAATCGAGCTGAAGCCTCATCAGCGGTTGGTGAACCGAACATCTCCTGCCGGAAAGCAACACGCGTAGCAGGCCGATTGCACAACCGCGGCATGGCTTGGGTGGCTTATTCTGTGTTTGGGTTGGCGCCTACTGTGTGGACGACGATGGTGTTGGTGTGGCCTGGCTTGCCGATGGGTCGGCCTGATACCACCACCAGGCGGTCGCCGGTTTTTGCGATGCCCAGCTCGGCTACGACTTTGGAAACCTCGTTCAGCAAGTCCCGCGTATGTGTCGGCGTCTGGGCCAGCCTGGAGATAACGCCATAATACAAGCACATTCGCCGGACGGCGGTCTCGCTCGAGGCCAGTGCGAGTACGGGCCTGGACAGGCGAGTCTTGGCCATGGCCCGGGCGGTGTCTCCCGTGGCTGTGAAAAGCGCCACCGCTGCGACGTCCTCTGTCCGAATGATTTCCCGCACCGCCGAGGCGATAGCAGTCGTCGTCGGCGAGCCAATATTCTCGACCAGCCCCACCTGGGGCGCGTTGTCGTGATAGGCCTGGATGGCAGCGACGGTTTTGTTCATTACCGCTACCGTCTCGACGGGATATTTTCCCACCGCCGTCTCGCCAGAGAGCATCACCGCGTCGGCGTGGTCGAGCACCGCGTTGGCTACGTCGGAAACTTCCGCCCGCGTGGGGGTCGGCGAGGCTATCATGCTCTCGAGCATCTGCGTAGCGATGATACAGGGCTTGCCCATCCGCTGGGCCAGGGCGGTAATTTGCTTCTGGGCAACAGGCACAGCAGGCAGGGGCATTTCCACGCCCAAATCTCCGCGGGCTACCATTATCGCGTCAGCAGCTGATACGATATTTTCCAGGTCGTCCAAGGCTTGGGGCTTTTCTATCTTGGCGATGATATGGGCAGAGCTATTGCGACTTTGCAGCAGCTCGCGCAGGGCCAAGACGTCGCCAGCCCGCTGGACGAACGACAGTGCGACGTAATCGAAATCCCGCTGCGATATCCACTCGACGTCCCGCCGATCTTTTTCCGTTAGAGCTGATAGTCGCAAGTTCGTGCCCGGCAGGTTCACGCCCTTGCCGCTGCCCAGTATTCCGCCGACGAGAATTTTGCAAACTATCTCGTCAGGCGGGCATGTTCGCAGTACTTCCATCTCTATCTTGCCGTCGTCCAGCAATATTTGCTCGCCGGGCTTGACGTCATCGACCAGCTCAGCCAGGGTGGTCGAGATTCGTCTGGTCGTGCCCTCTATAGGATTGCGTTGGATTACAATTTCCTGCCCTTGGCCCAGCAGCACCCCGCCGCCGGTCATCAGGCCGACGCGAATCTTAGGCCCGCACAGGTCGCCGCAAACTGCGACGGGACAGCCCAGCTCGCTTTCGACCATGCGGATATTGCGGAGAAACTCTTCCCGCTGCTCGTCGCTTCCGTGCGAGAAGTTTATCCGAAACGCGTCGCACCCAGCCTGGACAAGTTCTCGCAAAATTTCGACCGAGCCACTAGCAGGGCCGACCGTTGCAAGGATTTTAGTACGTATCAACATAGTAGTCCTTTCGCGGGTCTAGCCACCCCACCCGACAATTTTTTTTAAAGTAATCAGTAATCAGCCTGCAGTAATCAGTAGAAGCAAAAACAACAAAAACAGCGGAACCATCCCGATACATCGGAAAACACGGATAGACACTGATTTTTTTAATTTCTTTTTTCTTGTCATTCCCGCGAGGGCGGGAATGACACGGGGGGGGCTTTGGTTATTGGGTATTCAATGGGCATTGGGTATTTGGACATTGGGCATTTTTTTCGTTATTCATCATTCGAGCTTCGTAATTTGTTATTTAACGGCGTCAATCGCAGCTATAATCAGAGCGTCCCCTTTGTTGATGGTATTTCGCCTTGGCGGGCTGGGTCGATAGCTTTGGCTTGTCGCAGGGCCTGGGCGGTGGCTTTGAAGATAGCCTCTGCGATGTGGTGGTCGTTCGAGCCGTAGGGTACAGCCACATGGAGATTTATCCGGGCGACGGCTGCGAGTCTGCGGAGGAACTCCTCGATTAGCTGTGTGTCGAACGAGCCTATCTTTCCGCCGGCGAACTTCACGTCCCAGACCACAGCGGATCGGCCTGATATGTCTATCGAAACTTCCGCCAATGCTTCGTCCATCGGCACGCGGGCCGAGCCGTACCTCGCGATGCCAGCCTTGTCGCCAAGTGCTTTGTCCATCGCCTCGCCCAGGCAGATAGCGACGTCCTCGACGGTGTGATGGTCGTCGATGTGCAGGTCGCCCTTGGCTCGGACTTTCAGGTCGCACAGGCTGTGCTTTGCCAGGTGGTCCAGCATGTGGTCGAGAAACCCTACCCCGGTCTGGCAGTCGGTTTGGCCCGTGCCGTCGAGGTTTAGCTCGATCGATATTTTTGTTTCTTTCGTGTCGCGTTTTATGCTAGCAGTTCTGTTCATTATTGCGTCCGTGCGGGTTCTGTTCGAAAAGTCTCATCCGGCTGCAAATTCCTCTTTTCAGTTCCAACCAGACTTTTCAGACGGAGCCCTGGTTATCTCGCGTCCCAGGCTCGCAGCATGGCGGTAACTTCTTCCGCCGAGCCTACGGATATTCGCAGCTTGTCTTTCATATCGTCCTGATTGAAGTATCGGACGAGAACGCCGCGGGCCTTGAGCTTCTGACAGATGTTTTTGCTGTCGCCGCCGGGCGGGCTGACCATCAGGAAGTTTCCCTCGCCAGGCCAAACCGTGCAATGTCTCTCGCCCAGCTCGCGCCCCAGCCGCTCTCGCTGGGCGAGAATTTTCTCCACGCACTGGCGATGATACGCCTGGTCTGCTATCGCCGCTGCTCCCACCGCTGCGGGTAAGGCTCCGACGTTGTAAATTGCTTTAGTCTTGAGCAGCTCACGCCTCAGCCCGGGCCTGGCTACGCCAAAGCCCAGCCTAAGCCCAGCCAGGGAATATCCCTTGCTCAGGGTTCGCAGGATGATAACGTTGTCCCGCCTGGCTGCGAGTTTCAGCGCGTTGGCCTGGGCGAAGTCCGCGTAGGCTTCGTCGATAACCAACAGCCCGTCGAGCTGACCCGCCAGCCAGTCCAGCCTGTCAGGCTCGACCCACGCACCTGTCGGGCTGTTGGGGTTGGCGAGAAAAGTTACGTCGCCCGCTGCCTTGGCCAAGGCTTCGATGGGTATGGCGAATCCCTCAGCCTGGCCAGTTGGAACCTCGATAATGTCGCACCCCGCGACCTGGCCCTGCGTGCGGTAATACGGGAACGTCGGCGTGGGATAGACCACCGAGCGACCAGCCCGCAGCGCTGAGCGGATGATCATGATTATCAGGTCGTCGCTGCCATTGCCCGGGATAATCCAGTCAGCGGGCAGGGCTAGGACTTCCGCCGCGGCCTGTTGAAAATCCTTCGCCATCGCGTCGGGGTAAAGCCGCAGACTGGAACAGTCGAACCGCCTGAGCACATCAGCTACAGCTGGGCTTGGCGGATATGGATTCTCGTTGGTGTTGAGCTTGACCACGCCCCCAAGCTCGTCAGGCTGCTCGCCCGGAACGTAAGGCTCCATACCAACAATATTGTCTCGGAAAAAACTCATAACAAGAAGGTAACAGGCGGATAGGCAATAGGCAAGTGGGCAATAGGCAAATAGGGAATAGGCAAAAAAGCAGTCCACGGATTTCACGGATTAAGAAAAGATTTCACGGTTTTTTTTTGATATAAAAGAATCCGTGTAATCCATTTTTAATCCGTGAAATCCGTGGACTCTTTTACGCACTTGCCGGGTCTACAATATCGAGATCATTCTTTCCAGGGCTTGTTTTAGTGTGGCGTCGGGGTAGGTCAGGCTGATGCGGAAAAATCCCTCGCCGGTTTCGCCGTAGCCTCGGCCTGGGGTTACCACCAAGCCTACTTTTTCCAGCAGGTCCGCTGCAAACGCGCCGGAGGAGCTGTAGTCTGCCTCGGCGTCTGGGCGGATGTATTTTTCCGGCACGGGCGCCCAGATATAGATGGTGCTTTTGGGCTTGTCCATGCTCCAGCCATGCTTGTTCAGCGTGTCGACCACCAGGTCTCGCCGGCGTTTGTAGACTTCGTTCATCGGCGGGATAACTTCCTCTGCCAGGTCGAGCGCCTTTGCTGAGGCTAGCTGCACCGCTCGGAGCGTGCCGTTGTCGATATTGTCTTTGACCTTGCCCAGGGCAGCCACAGCTGATGCATTGCCAACCATGCAACCAACCCGCCAGCCTGTCATGCAGAAGGCTTTGGACAGGCTGAAGAATTCCACCGCTACCTCGTCGGCGCCGGGCACCTGCAAAATGCTCGGCGAGACATAGCCGTCGTATGTATTTTCGCTGTAAGCGGAGTCGTGGCAAATGAGGATGTCGTTGGCTCGGCCGAACTCGACAGCCCGGGCGAAAAACTCCAGCGAAGCCGTGGCTGTGGTGGGGTTGTTGGGATAATTCATCCACATCAGCTTGGCCTGGCTGGCGACCTCAGCGGGGATTTCGTCGAAGTCGATAAGGTAGCCTTTCTCCGGTCGCAGGGGCACATAGTGCGTCGTGGCGCCGGCGAAAACGTGGCCAATGTTATACGTCGGATATCCCGGCAGCGGCGCGATGCCGATGTCGCCCGGGTTCATCATCGCCAGGGGCAACTTGGCTATGGCGTCCTTGGAACCCATGGTCGTAATGACCTGCTCGTCGGCAAGCTCGACGGCCCAGCGACGCTTGTAGAAATCGCGAATAGCTGTGGGAAACTGAGCGGCTGGGGAGTCGCAACCGTAGCGATGGCGGTCGGGGTCGGTGTCATCAGCTACAGCCCGGCAGAGTTCTTCGATGACCGCGTCGGGGGCTGGGTAGTCCGGGTCGCCAATGCCCAGCGTAATGACATCCACACCCTGGGCTCGCTTGGCTGATATCTTCCGGCGAAGGTCAGCGAAGAGGTAAGGCGGCAATTGTTCCAAACGTTGTGATAATGAAACTTCCATTTGTAATTTTCCTTTTCGAGAAAAAGTTGTCAGTAATCAGTTTTCAGTAATCAGTAAAAGCAAAAAACAGCAGAACACGAATGACACGAAAAACAAAAAGAAAAACACAGCCATCCTAACAAGATGGCTTGACAGCTCCGTAGGAGCGATATCTTTGTAGTAAAAGGCGGTATGAATTTTTAGCTCCGTAGGAGCGGCATCTTGCTGTTGGCATTGGAGCAATTTAAGATGTCGCTCCTACGGAGCTTGGTTCGTGGCGGTCTTTTTTCTACAAAGATGCCGCTCCTACGGAGCTAAAAAAAATGCGGATTGACATTCTGGCGACCCAGCCACAACCCTGTATGTTTATTGGTTAAAATGCGACTAACAATCGAATTTCTGCCGTCTATGGGATGGCTGTGAAAAAAATAAACAAAACAAAAAAACTACAAATAAAAATTCGTGTCATTTGTTTTAATTCGTCATTTGTGTTCTGCTGTTTTTACTGATAACTGATAACTGATAACTTTTAACGTCCTACCACATGTCCGCGATTTCGCGCGCTATGTCTTGGTATGTTAGTAGTACTGCCAGGCCTAGGATTAGTACCAGGCCGACCATTTGTATTGCGTTGACTATTTTTACTGGCAGCGGTCGGCCTCGGACTTTTTCGATGATCAGTAGCACCGCGTGGCCGCCGTCGAGTACTGGCAGGGGCAGAAAGTTGAACACCGCCAGGGCCAGGGAGATGAAGCTCATGAGGTAGACCAGACTGCTCAAGCCTCGCCGGGCGGTTTCCATCGCGATAACCGCTATGCCCACAGGCCCGCGAGCCTGCTTCGAGGCGGAAACCCTGCCGAGTATCATGCTGTAAATCGAGCGGTACGAGCTGAGGATTAGCCTATAGGTTTCCTCTACGCTCCAGGCTGCAGCTATTGCGGGGTTGCGATGGACGATGTGTACGGTCATCGGCTCAAACAGCGTCGGGCCAAACAGCGTTAGGGTATAATCGTCGGGTTGGAACGCAGCTTCAGTTAGCTTGCCCAGCGAATAAGTTTTCCGCAGGTCGCCGAGCTGGCAGGTGAGTTTGATTTCCTGGCCTGGCAGTTTTTTGAGCGTCTCGAACAGCCCCAGCCAGGTCTTGACGGGTTGACCGTTGACGGCAAGAATTTTCGCTTCGCTCTGGACTCCCGCCTTGGCTGCGGGTGAGCCGGGCCTAACCGAGGCAACTGTCAGGTTGGCCAGGTCCGACGCGTTGCCGATGCCGATGAGCGCGCTGCCGTTGCGCTGGGCGGGGGTGATTTCAAAGGAGATTCGTTGGCCAGCCCGCAGTACGGTTATGCGGGTTTTCGCGTCGCCGATTTTCTCGCTGAGTTGGCGGAATTGTCGGATGGTCGGGTTTGGCCTCTCTGCGTACGAGATGATGATGTCGCCGGGTTTTATCCCCGCCTTGTCCGCGGGCGAGCCTTTGGAGACGGAGTCTACTTTCAGCCTGGGTCGCAAGCCTAGGATGTCCAGCATGGTCCAGCCAGCTCCGCCTGCGATTTGACTTTGCGGCAGGGTTCGCGTCTGGCCCGCGGGGGTTTGCAGCGTAACTTCCTGCTTGGCGTCGTCGATGGCGACGGGCCAGGCTTCCAGACGCGTGCCGTCGCTAAGGTAGACCACATCAGGCCGACTCATCAGACTTGGATGGACGGTGATGTCGACGGTCTTGTCGTCTCGCTTGACGCGGACGACCACAGCCTGGCCTGTGAGGTTCTGGATAATCGACGCGAGCTGCCAGGAATTATTTACGGGCTTGTTGCCGATGGCGACGACCTCGTCGCCTGGCTCGAACGGGGTGTCGGTGATGACATTGCGATCCTGGCCCACCGTTAGGCTGCTGGCTGGGACGATGCCGAATATCGGCGCTCCGAGGTCTGCTTGCTGCTTCGTGCCGATGACGGTTTGGCCCGCATATTCTTTATTGTTGATTTTCCGCGTGAAATCCACGGTGAACTTGTCGTCAGGGCCGGCGAGAATCGCAGCCATCTTCAGGTCGCCAAAGCGGGTAACAGCCCGGCCGTCGATGGCGGTGATGCGGTCGCCCGCAGCCAGGCCTATCCATTTGGTTTTGTCCTCGGCGGGGTTTTCCGCTGTCGGTGGCGCCTCGCCTTGCCATTGGATAACAGTTTCGCTGGCTGGGTAGTCCGGTGTAACGCCGCCTACATATGGGGCGGGGAAGTTCATGCCGACCATGATGAGGATGAGGAAAAGTATCGGTGCCAGCAGAACATTCATGGTAACCCCAGCTGCGATAACCACGAACCGCTTGCCGACGGGCGCGGCGTTGTACGATCGCGGGTCGGGTTGTTGGTTTTCGTCGAGCGGCTTGAAATCGTCTTGGCCTAGCATTTTGACATAGCCACCGATCGGAAACGCGCACAGACAGTAGTCCGTCTCGCCGAGAACAAAGCCGATCAGCCTGGGCCCCATGCCCAGAGCGAACCGCTCGACCTTGATACCCGCCCAGCGAGCAGCGAGGTAATGGCCCAGCTCATGAATAAAAACCACCAGGTTAATGCCGATAAGAAACTGCGCCAGTAACCACACCCATTCAAAAATACCACTCATGCTTTATGTCCTTTTTTTTGTTCGTTTTTATGTGTTGTTTTTATATTTTCTCTTTTTTCTTTGCCATTCCCTCGCAAGCGGGAATCCATTCAATCACACCAAGTCATCGTATAAATCCAGCCATCAAGGATTTTCTTTTTCGATCAGCTCTATCTTCCACTCCCTGTTCCATTTTTTCAATTGTTTCTCTCGGCGGAGGGCCGATCCAACATCGGTAGTATGTTCGTAAAAAATCAGCGTGTGTACATTGTTTTTTTCGTGAATCCGTCGATGAGATTGTTTTTGTGTTCGTATACGCGTCTTGCCAGGTTGCTCGTTACGCCGATATAAAGCGTACCGTTATGCTTACTGGCCAGGATGTAAACATAATAGTTTTTCATGGTACCATGGATTCCCGCTCCCCGATCAGGTCGAGGACAAGCTTCGCGGGAATGACAAAGAGGCAGCTCCATCGCGGGTAGGAACAATTGAAAAAAATATCAATCGAGCCTGTCGCACAATAATTCTCGAATCCAACCATTGGATTCGATAGCTGCGCAAGAGAGGTGGCTCAAAAATCTCGTTCTCACACAGTTTTTGTCAAAAATTCAATTCTCTCATATTTTCAAATCATGTTTGGCCAGCTGAGAAACAAAATATTGTACCAATCAGCCCAAACGCTCGTTTCTCTCACGCCCAGCGGGCTTTTCCGCTGCGCCACAGCTTCAGCAGGTTATGCGCGGCGCATATCAGCGACCACTCGCTACGGCAGGCTTCAAATCCTCGCCGCATAAACTTATCAATACCACGAGCATCTTTAATCTGGCCGAACACCGGTTCGACCGTCTGGCCTCCAAGTTTGTAAAGTCCTCGGCCTCGGTCGGTTCGAAGTTTTTGCTCCATCAACTCTGTGGCCAACAAATCTTTCGGCGGCAGCTTGGCCGGCGGTGGCTGATCCTGCGGCTCTCGCATATTCTTCCGTTGTTTCCAGTCTTTTTGTGTCGCTACCACTAACTCAACATCGCCAGCCGGGGCCTGCGTAAAATTATTTTCGCCGCAATATCCGGCGTCAGCCAAAGCTACGCCAATCTCTTCTTCTATCTCAACTTACTGCCTACTTGCCTACTCCGCCTGGTCGATTTTTTCGGCTAGGAATTTTCTGACTTGGGTGATGTTTATTCGTTCCTGGGCTTGGGTGTCGCGGTGGCGGACGGTAACGGTGTCGTCTTCGAGCGTTTGGCCATCGACGGTGAAACAGTATGGCGTGCCGGCTTCGTCCATGCGGGCGTAGCGTTTGCCGATGGACTGCTTGACGTCGAACTGGCAGGTGTAGTGCGGGCGAAGTTCGAGGTACAGCTTCTGGGCGACCTCGGGCATGCCCTCTTTGTTGACCAGCGGGAAAATCCCAGCCTTTATCGGAGCCAGGCGCGGATGGAACTTCATAAAAACCTTGCTGGGCCTGGTCTCGTCGGGCGTGTAGGCTTCGCACAGCAGCACGAGCACGCCGCGCGTCAGGCCACTGGCAGGCTCGATGACATGCGGCAGATATCGCTCGTTGCGTTCCTGGTCGAAATATTCCAGCTTGCACTTGGCGTGTTCCTGGTGCTGGGTAAGGTCGAAACACCCGCGATGGGCAATGCCTTCCAGCTCGCCGAAGTTCGGAGTAGTGAAGGGGTACTTGTACTCGACATCCACGCAGGCTTGGCTGTAGTGGGCAAGCTCGTCGGCGTCGTGGTCGCGGAAAATCAGATTCTCTTTGCTCACGCCCATGCTCAGCCACCAGTCCATCCGCTGGGCCTTCCAAAATTCGTACCACTGCCGGGCGTCATCGGGCGGGCAGAACCATTCCATCTCCATCTGTTCGAACTCGCGGCTGCGGAAAATAAAGTTCCGCGGCGTAACCTCGTTGCGAAACGCCTTGCCGATTTGAGCAATGCCAAACGGCAACTTCACCCGCATCGTGTCGAGGATATTTTTGTAGTTCAGGAAAATTCCCTGAGCCGTCTCAGGCCGAAGGTAAACCTTGCTGGACTCGTCCTGCACAGCTCCGGCATATGATTCGAACATCAAATTAAAAAGCCGCGGCTCGGTCAAATCTCCGCCGCAATTCGGGCAGGGCGTAACCGGGCCGGTATCTTCCAGCCGCTCGGTAGCCAGGTATTTTATCGCCTCTGCAACGCCGTACTGACGCTGGGGAGTTTTCTCGACCTCCTCCGCAATCCAGGCCAGCGTCGCGTCGGTATCCCGCACCATCGCCAGGCCCGGCGCGAGCTTCTTGCCGCGTTTTCTATCTCTCGCCCAGCGGCGCAACTGCTCAGCGTCGAACTCGACAGACTCGTGCGAGGCCGCTTGCTCGCCCTGCGATTCCTGCAAGAAAACTTCCGTCAACGATTGGTACCATGGGCTGTCGCTCAGCATGTCCTGGACATGGTCGCTGCGGAAGAGTTTTTTGCATTGTCGGCAGGTTTGCATCGGGTCGTTGAACCCGCCGACGTGGCCGGACGCTACCCAGGTTTTCGGGTTCTGGATTATCGAGCTGTCCAGGCCTACGATTTGCAGCGGCGCCCCGTCCGGGCCGATGGGCGGACACTCCACCATGTGTCGCCACCAGTGGTCGCGGATGTTATTCTTCAGCTGCGTCCCCAGCGGGCCGTAGTCCCAAAAGCCGTTGATGCCGCCATATATTTCCGAAGCGGGAAACACAAACCCCCGCCGCTTGCACAAAGCTACCAGTTGCTCCATCGCCGCATGATCCGCCATGTTTTTTGCCCTTCTCGCTACGAAATATCATAATAACACAGCAGGCATACTAGCCCCTAACCCGCAAAAACACAAGCCCACAAAATATCCGTTTCAAAAACAATCCGCTTGACCTGCGTGGCGGAAGTCTGTAGAAATAGCCCTTTGCGGTACGTGTGAAATTAGACTTTAGGCACCGCTTCGGCGGAAATTTATTGAGGAGCAACAAATGGCAAAGATCGATTTTGGTGGTACGAAGGAATATGTCGTTACGCGTAAGGAGTTTTCATTGGCCAAGGCTCGGCGGGTTCTCAAGAACGAGACCATCGCGGTGCTTGGCTATGGTGTGCAAGGCCCCGCCCAGGCGCTGAATATGCGGGACAACGGTTTTAATGTTATCGTAGGCCAGGCCAAGCGGTTTAAGAAGGACTGGGACCGCGCGGTTAAGGATGGTTGGAAGCCCGGCAAGACTCTGTTTGACATCGACGAAGCTGCCCAGCGCGGCACGGTCGTGCAGATGCTGGTCTCCGACGCCGCTCAGAAGGCTATTTGGCCTGCGGTTAAGAAGAACCTCAACGAAGGCGACGCGCTTTATTTCTCGCACGGGTTCAGCATTGTTTATAAGGATCAGACCAAAATTATTCCGCCAGCGAATGTCGATGTGATTCTGGTGGCTCCCAAGGGTTCGGGCCTGAATGTTCGGCGGAACTTCCTTAACGGGGCTGGCATTAATTCCAGCTTTGCGGTGTTCCAGGATTTCACAGGCCGGGCTGACGAGCGAACGATCGCTCTGGGTATCGCGGTCGGCTCGGGGTACCTGTTCCCAACGACCTTCGAGAAGGAAGTTTACTCCGACCTCACGGGCGAGCGCGGCGTTCTGATGGGCGCCCTGGCTGGCGTGATGGAAGCGCAATACGACGTGCTCCGCAAGAATGGCCATAGCCCGTCCGAGGCGTTCAACGAAACCGTCGAGGAACTCACGCAAAGTCTCATTCGGCTGGTGGACGAAAACGGCATGGACTGGATGTATCAGAACTGCTCAGCTACCGCTCAGCGAGGCGCGCTGGACTGGAAGCCCAAGTTCAAAAAGGCCACGCTGCCCGTCTTCAAGGATTTGTATAAGAGTGTCGCCAACGGCACGGAGACGCGTCGAGTTCTGCGAGTTTGCGGCGCGAAGGATTACAAAACCAAGCTGGACAAAGAGCTGGCAGCCATTCGCGACAGCGAGATGTGGCAAGCCGGTGCCGCGGCACGAAGCCTGAGGCCTAAGGAAAAAGCCAAAACTGTTACCAAGGCTACCAAGGGCGTGGGCGGCAGAAAAAGCAACTAAGACGGTAACCGTTCACACAAAAACTGGTTGCACCATGAAGATGTAACAGATTAACCACGGCGGACTTTCCCAATCGGGAAGCCCGCCGTTTTTTTTATGTCAAGCGGCTGTCATCGGGGCTAAAGGTTTTTGCCTGTTCGGTTCGATAATTTTTATAACGATGGCGAAGGACGTTGCGAAAAATACTAAAGATGCGAAAAGTTCTCCCAGCTCGCCCGAGGTGCGGATATCCGCTGCTGCCCAGGCTGCGGGCGTCAGTTCGCAGACCATCGAGTACTATATAATGATAGGCCTGGTGGAACCCATCCGCCACAAGGGTCGGAGCGGGCGGTTCTTCGACGAGAAAATCATCAGGCGAATTAGACTAATCCACGAGCTGAACGAAACAGGCTACACCCTGCAAAACATCCGCGATATATATTTGAAACCCCCAAAAAAAACACGACTAGAAAATGTGTAATAAATCGGGGCGAAAGGATTTGAACCTTCGGCCTCTGCGTCCCAAACGCAGCGCTCTGCCAAGCTGAGCTACGCCCCGAATTTCACTTCGGCGGGCTAGTCTATCCAAAATGGATAATAAATCAACCCTATTCTCGCGGTATTCTCGCAGCGGCGCTAATTTAATGGCTTAGTGTGCGAGATTTTTTCATGGCTTTTCGTAATTATTATTTTGCACAGATTTTAACCGTGTTTTGCAGCATAAGATTTATTTCGGATTTTAGATTGCGGATTTCGGATTATTTCACGGAACTAGCTCAATCCGAAATCTGAAATCCAAAATCCGAAATTGCCCGGGATAACCAACCAGTTTTATGCCCGCACACGATGCCCAATGGTAAGACCAGGGTTTAATCTCGCACGCGATGGCCTACTGACGAAATAAAAAAGTTCACACACGGGGGCTGATAGGCTAGATTGATGGCACGATGAAAATAGCGTTGGCACAATTCGATCCGGTCATCGGCGAAATAGAAAATAATCGTCAGCGGATAGCGGAGTTTATTCGCGACGCGGCCAGGCTCGGCGCCCAGTTGGTTGTCTTCGGCGAGATGTCCGTCGTGGGCTACCCGCCGCGAGACCTGCTGCGGAAGGATGGCTTTGTCGCAGCTAGCGAAAGGGCCCTCGAGTCGCTCGCAGCGGAGACTGGCGAGATATCCGCTCTGGTGGGCTTTGTGCGAAAGGCCCGCGGGCCTGGCGGGCGAGGCTTGGAAAACTGCGCAGCCCTGCTGGCTGGGGGGGAGGTTCGGGAAGTTCACGTCAAGACGCTCCTGCCGACGTACGACGTTTTCGACGAGACGCGATACTTCGCGCCCGGCGGCGAGGCTACGGTGGTCGAGGTGGCGGGGCGAAAACTTGGGCTGAGCATTTGCGAAGATTTGTGGGACGCCGACGCACTTGGCGGAGACTTGTACGGGGAGGATCCCGTCGCCAGGCTGGCCCAGGGCGGGGCGGAGATTATCGTGAATCTCGCAGCCAGCCCATACGAAATGGGCAAGGCCTGCCGACGCGAGGAACTCTTCGCCCGCCAGGCTCGGCGACACGGCTTGCCCATCATCTATGTCAACCAGGTCGGCGGCAATGACGAGCTGATATTCGATGGTTGTAGCGGCGTCATCGGCCCGGATGGAAAAATTATCGCCCGAGCCAAGGAGTTCGCCGAAGACCTGCTGGTCGTGGACATGGACGGCAGCAGCGACGCCCGTTGCGAGCCGCTTGGCAGCGAGACACAAAGGCTCGCAGCGGCCTTGAAACTCGGGCTGCGGGACTACGTTACCAAGTGTGGGTTCTCCAGCGTCGTGCTAGGTTCGTCCGGCGGAATCGATTCGGCGGTGGTAGCAGCCCTGGCTGCGGACGCGCTGGGCCCAGAGAATGTGTACACCATCGCCATGCCCAGCCGATATAGTTCCGACCACTCCCTGGCCGACGCGGAGCAGCTGGCGAGGAACCTTGGCGTCGGCTACGAGATCGTCCCCATCGAGCCGATGCACGCAGCCTTCGAGCGGGCATGCGGCGAGCTGTTCGCTGGAGCCGGCGGCGAGTTGGCAGCGGAGAATATCCAGGCCCGGATTCGCGGGAACCTCGTGATGGCTTATTCAAACGCGATGGGACATCTGCCGCTGGCGACGGGGAACAAGTCCGAACTTTCGGTGGGCTACTGCACGCTCTATGGCGACATGTGCGGCGGGCTTGCTCCGATAGGCGATGTGCTAAAGACGAAGGTTTACGAACTGGCGAGGCAGCTAAACGACGAGGCAGGCCGGCCATGGATACCGCAAAATATTCTCACCAAGGCTCCCAGTGCCGAGCTTAAGCCCGGGCAGGTCGACCAGGACAAACTCCCGCCATACGATGTACTCGACGAGATTCTCCGCGAGTATATCGAGCGGGACAAGACAGCTTGCGAAATTATCGACCTCGCGGGTTCCGGCCAAGGCGAGCTTATCCGCCGAATCGTCAGGCTGGTGGACCTCTCCGAATACAAACGACAACAAGCCCCGCGCGTGTTGAAAGTGTCAGGCCGAGCCTTCGGTATGGGCCGACGAGTACCAATAGCACAGAAATTTATGGTTCATCCGGTTAATGCGTAGGTGCTGGTGTGGATGTTGTGGGTGGCGTTTTCACGCTGGCCTATCGAGCGATGCTTTGAGCTGGCCAAGCGAAACCTCGGCATGGATCATTTTGAGATCCGCAGCTG
>Ga0190284_1000471_pt1 | contig 22884 bp, 17 predicted proteins | sample 48691812_MG_FD_161668 | JGI IMG/M metagenome (GOLD analysis project Ga0190284, IMG submission 161668) | Hydrothermal vent microbial mat bacterial communities from Southern Trench, Guaymas Basin, Mexico - 4869-18-1-2_MG | ecosystem: Environmental > Aquatic > Marine > Hydrothermal vents >...
TCTCCTGATAAGAAGTTTTCTGATAAGAACTTGGGCGATCCACGCGATCAGCCCGTCGACACATGGGCCACCAAGCCCGAACTTGTGTCAAGGGGGACCCGGCTTTCATAGTTTCTTTCAGGGCTTGTTTTCCGTTTTGCGTCCGTTACCCAGGGCGTTGCCCTGGGCTGATATAGCCGGCCCCTTCAGGGCCGAGGAGCCAGCCGCCCGCTTCAGGGTCGAAAAACCACCCGGCCGGGGTGCTACTGGGCGACGACTCTTGGGAATCTCGATCTCGTCTCGTCCTGAGAGATACGCCCCGGTGATCGATTTCTTCGTCTTGCAGAGCTTGTCAATGTCGCCGGTGACGACCACCTTGCCGCCGCGGACGCCCGGGCCGGGGCCGAAGTCCACGATCAGGTCGGCTGCGCGCATGGTCTCCTCGTCGTGCTCGACCACGATGACCGTGTTGCCCATATCCCGCAGCCGCTCCAGCGAGTCGAGCAGCCGACGGTTGTCGCGGGCGTGGAGCCCGATGCTGGGCTCGTCCAGCACGTACAACACGCCAACCAGCCCGGCGCCGATCTGGCCGGCCAGGCGAATTCGCTGCGACTCGCCGCCCGAGAGCGTCGGGGCGGTGCGGTCCAGTGCGAGGTAGTTCAATCCGACATCGTGCAGGAAGCGCAGCCGCCCGCGAATCTCCTTGAGCACCTCCTCGGCGATGATCCGCTCGACGTCGGTGAGTTCGAGCCCGTCGAAGAATCGGGCCGCCTCGGCAATGGCCATCGCGGACACCTCTTGCAGGTTCAGCCCGCCGAGCTTGACGGCCAACGCCTGGCGGTTGAGCCTCGCCCCGTGGCAGTCCGGGCAGACCGTCCGCCGCATGGACTTCTCATAATAGGACCGGACGAAGGCGGACTTGGCTTTGCGATGCTTCTCATGCAACTCGGCGATGATCCCGGCGAACTTGCCGCCGTGCCGCCATACGCCGCCGGACCAGCGCCATTCGAAGGTGATGTGCGCCTCGCCGGTACCGTGGAGCAGGGCGTTCTTGGCCTTCTTCGGCAGCTTGTGCCACGGTGTCTTCAGATCGAACCCGACATGCCGGGCCACGCCGCGGTAGATGTGCCGCCGCCATCGCCCGATCTTCGAGCGCATCGGCCCCAGCGCGCCGGTGAGGAACGACCTGCGTGGATTGGTCACCAGCAGTTCCGGATCGAAATCGAACTTGGTGCCCATCCCGTCGCAGGTCAGGCACATCCCGGTGGGGGAGTTGAAGCTGAACAACTGCGGCGATGGCGGCTCGAAGCCCAGCCCGCACTCAGCGCAGGCGTAGCGGGATGAGAGCAACAGATCGCCACCGGGGAATGACGAACGAGCCGCGGACTTCAGTCCGCGCGGTCTTTCGCCGCGCCGCGACCCTTTCGCTTTTCGTCGGACCGCGCGAACTGACGTTCGCAGCTCGTTGGCGATTGCACCGCTGACACCCTCCGCCGCTTGTACGATCAGCGAACCGTCGCCGAGTGTGAGCGCCGCTTCCACAGCTTCCGCCAGACGCGCCCGCAATTTCTCGCCGAGCGTTATGCGATCGACGACGATCTCGATGCTGTGGCGCTTGTTCCGGTCGAGTTGAGGGTCTTCGGTCAGCCGCATCACCTGCCCGTTGACCCGGGCGCGGGTGAAGCCCTGCTTGAGCATGTCCTCGAATAGGTCGCGGTATTCGCCCTTTTGACCGCGGACCACGGGGGCGAGGATCATGAGCGTCGCCCCGGCGGGAAGGGACAGGATGCGCCCGACGATCTGGTCGCGGGTCTGGGCGGTGATCGGCCGCCCGCACTCCGGGCAATGCTGCCGTCCGACGCGGGCAAACAGCACCCGTAGATAGTCGTGAATCTGCGTGATGGTTCCCACGGTGCTGCGCGGGTTCCAACCGCTGGTTCTCTGCTGGATGGAGATGGACGGACTCAACCCTGTAATCAGGTCGACGTCGGGCTTGGCCACCTGGCCGAGGAACTGGCGGGCATAGGAACTGAGGGACTCGATGTAGCGGCGCTGTCCTTCGGCGTAGAGCGTGTCGAAGGCGAAGCTGCTTTTGCCGCTACCGGATACGCCGGTGAAGCAAATCAGATGGTTGCGCGGCAGGGTAAGCGAGACATTTTGCAGATTGTGCTCGCGCGCCCCTTTGACTGTGATCGCTCGGGATTCCATGTGTGCACCCTCCCGCGCGTGGATCGAGGAGTGCGCCCCTACCCGCTCACCATCCGTTACACGGTACCAGCGCCGTCTAGAGCCCGCGGATTCCTGGACCGAGCCGCGACCGTGAGGGAGCGGACGGTGGAGGCGGCATAGCGGTATCATGCATGGCCACGCAAGCGTGGACTATGGCACCCGCGTTCGGAAGGCCGACGGTCGGCAGGGACGCCGGCTGTTACGGATTCAGTCGGAGTCCGGCAGCCGCCGGATGCTCCGCTCGAAACCCACCCACCACACGCGCCAGCGTTCCTCTTCTCGCACCAGCCGGACCTTCACGACAACCGACGCGTTGGGGTCGCCGCCGGGATCCTCGGCTTCGAGCAGGACGTGTACCTCGTCCATTCCAGCGGTGACTTTGGTCCGCGGCGAGGACACCCTTTTGACTTGCATCCGCTCCTTGGCTTTCTCAAAGGCGAAGTCGAAACTCCCCACGTAGTGCCCCAGTGTCGGCGCCCAGGTGTTCACGGTCAGGTACACGCACTCTTGGAAATCAGCATGCTGCGAGCCGATGATCCCGATGTGGTGGCGGTGGATGGTCGATGGCGCGGCGAGCGCGAACTGCTTGTCTAACGCCCGTTCGCGTGCTTCGATGTCCTTGCCGGCCTCGATGTCCTCCCGGATGGCTTGCAGCAGGGCGTAGGTCACCATTTGCGGTGTGGCGTCTTCGTCCAGCGTCAGTCCGGCGATGGTCACGTCCGCCACGACCGGCTCTCGAAGGTCGGCGTCGGCCAGCCGGGCGTCTTGCTTGCAGGCTGCCAGCATTGTGAGGGTCGCACCGATCGCCACCCACGCAACCGCTCGAAACCTGCCGTCAGTCGGCCGCGGTGGTCGTGTACTATTGTCGAAGTTGCTCATGTCAACCGTAGTCTAGCTTCATCCCTCCGCATTGCAACGCAACCGAGTCCACTTGACAGGCGAACCCATTTGGTCGACAAGCGCACCGGAGTCAACGGAGGCGTGGGAGTTTTGCCGGTGGCCGATGTGAATAAGAATCTTTGGGCACCCTGGCGAATGGAGTACATCCGCTCCCTGGACCAGGAGCAAGGGCAGAGCGGGTGCTTTCTGTGCGATTACTGGGCGCATCCCCAGCGCGATGCCGAGAACCACGTCGTTTGGCGCGGCCGATCCGCATTTGTGGTGATGAACCGTTTTCCCTACACCAACGGGCATCTGCTCGTCGCCGTCTCGGCGCACAAGGGCGACTACGACGCATTCGCCGACGAGGAACTGCTGGAGATGCAGGTCCTCACACGTGACGCTGTGCGCCTCCTGCGCGAGACCGTCCGAGCCCAGGGTGTGAACGTGGGCACCAACCTGGGGCATTGTGCCGGGGCGGGGTTGCCCGACCACCTCCATGCGCACGTCGTTCCGCGCTGGATGGGGGACACCAACTGCATGGCCGTCCTGGGGGATACGCGCGTGATTCCCGATGGTCTCGATCCGCTCTACCGCGAGTTGGTCCGGAACGCGGCTGCGCTGGGCATCACCGATCGGTGATCGGTGGAAAACCAATCCCACACCCGAGAAGCTGTGGTCTTGATGCCTGTGATTCTGTTGGCGGTTTCCTATACGGCAAGTGTCGTTCTCACAGGCGCGTTTGTCGCCGGGTTGTTGGGGCTCCTATGGCGACGAGAGCGCGCACGGGGGCGGCTCGCCCGGTTGGCCAGGGGGCTGCAACTGAACTACACACCCGTGGACGCGCACGGTTTGCACCGTCGGTTTCGCGGCTTGGAGTTGTTTCGCCAAGGGCACAATCGATATCTGTTCGACATTATCTCCGGCTCGACGCGGCTGGGGACGGTGCACTGCTTCCGGTATCGCTACGAGCGGGGTTTCGGTGTCGAGCGCTGCACCTATCGGTGGGTGGTGGTCGTCCTGCAACTTGCCCGTCCGGTGGGCGATTGCTGCGTGCGGCATCCGGAACTGCCCGACGGGCAGCCAGGCCGTCGGCTTGACCGGTCGGACGGAGCCGACTTCGCGCTGGCGCCGGAGCAAGTCGCCGCCGCCGCCGCACCCAGCGGCGAATTGAAGACTTGGTATGAATCGCTGGCCTTCCCGACCGCCCTGGAGTGCCGCTATCATCTTATCAGCCTCCAGGTGGTTGACGACGGTTCCGATGCACAATACGAAGGTCTCTTGGAAGCGATTCAGCAGGGGGGAGGCCGGGTACTGAGTACTGAGTGCTGAGTTGTGTTCCGAGCCGCGACCGGAGGGAGTGGAATGAAACTGTAGGGCGGGCTGTGCCCGCCGTTCTGGCGTCCGCATCGTAGATGACTGAGAGATGGCGGGCATGGCCCGCCCTGCTGACAGGTCGCAATGGAGACCCCAATGGTGTCCGGTGTCACTCCCGAGTCCTATCAGAGAGAAGTCCCCGACGAAACGGGGCGGTTCGGTGCCTACGGTGGTCGCTACATGCCCGAGATGTTGATGCTGGCTGTCCAACGGCTCGAGGAGGCCTATGGCCAGGTCCGCGACGATCCGGCATTTTGGGCTGAACTCGAACGCCACTACCGCGAATACGCCGGTCGCCCAAGTTCGCTGTACTTCGCGGCGCGCCTCACCGAACGGCTTGGCGGGGCCAAGATCTACCTCAAACGCGAAGACCTCAACCATACCGGGGCGCACAAGATCAACAACACGCTGGGGCAACTCCTACTCACCCGCCGCATGGGCAAAGGGCGCGTGATCGCCGAGACCGGTGCCGGACAGCACGGCGTCGCCACCGCGACCGCGGCGGCGCGATTTGGCGTGGCGTGTACGGTGTACATGGGAACGGAAGACATTCGCCGCCAACGACTGAACGTCTTCCGTATGGAACTCCTCGGGGCGAAGGTGGTTCCCGTGGAGACCGGGCAGAAGACGCTCAAGGATGCCATCAACGCGGCCCTGCGGGACTGGCTGGCCAGCGTCGAGGACACCCACTATGTGATCGGTAGTGTGATGGGCCCTCATCCGTTTCCAATGATCGTCCGCGACTTTCAGGCGGTCATCGGGCGGGAGACGCGGGAGCAGATTCTGGCTGCCGAAGGGCGATTGCCCGACACGGTGGTGGCCTGCGTCGGCGGAGGGAGCAACGCGGCGGGCATCTTCGCCCCGTTCGTGAAGGACGAGGGCGTCGCCCTGGTGGGCGTCGAAGCCGGCGGCATCGGGCCGGGTGTCGGCGAGCATGCGGCGACGCTGGGGCACGGTCGCCCCGGCGTGCTGCACGGCATGAGCACCTACGTGCTGCAGGACGATGACGGCCAGACCCACCCGGTCCACTCGGTTTCCGCGGGGCTGGACTACCCGGGCGTGGGGCCCGAGCACTCGTATTGGCGCGACGGCGGGCGTGCCACCTACCTGTCAGTCACGGACCGGGAAGCCCTGGATGCCTTCATGCTGCTGAGTAAGATGGAGGGGATCATTCCGGCGTTGGAGAGCGCCCACGCGGTCGCCCACGTGATCGAGATCGCCCCCAAGCTGCCTCGCGACAGGATCATCGTGATCAACTGCTCGGGGCGGGGGGACAAGGACGTTGCCGAAGTGGCCCGGTTGCAGGGGATGGACATCTCTTGAGACTGCGTCAGTGGTTGGTGTTGGTGTGTATCCTGCTCGCCGGTCTGTCGTTGCGCGCGTTGTACTTCTCGGAACTCGTGCATCAGCCCGACTTCTGGCGTCCGGCCCGTGACGCGGAGTTCCACGACTATTGGGCGCGGGCACTGGCGACCGGGGACTGGGCGCCGCCTTACGCCCAGCGCGATCCGCGAATACGTGAGACCCCCTTTTTCAGACCACCGGGGTATCCGTACTTCCTGGCGATGGTCTATCGACTGGCCGGGCTCGGTTGCGTGACACCGCGCATCGTACAGGCGGGTCTGGGGCTTGTCGGCGGTTTGCTGGCGTTTGTGTTCGCGCGGCGCTGGTACGGCGCAGGTGTGGGGTTGGTCCTGGCGGCGTTGATGAACGCGTATTGGGTGTTCATCTATTTCGAGGGCGAACTGCACGCGCCGGCGCTGCTGATCGTGCTGCTTTGGGCCATCGTCGGGGTTGCAGCCGGCTGGACCGAGCGCATGAGTTTCCGCCGGGCGATGGCAACGGGTGGGCTGGTGGGGCTGGCGGCCCTGGTCCGGCCCAATGTGCTGCTGCTCGTGCCGGCGATCCTGCTGTGGGGAGTTTGGATTGCGCATCGCCGACGCAGCAGCCGCCGAATCCTCCGAATCGGTGCCGGTCTGCTCCTGGGCACGGCGGTGATCGTCGCACCGGCGACCGTCAGGAACTACGTCGTCTCGGGCGAATGCGTGCTGATCACCTCGAACGCAGGCATCAATCTGTTTATCGGGAACAACCCGCGCGCCGACGGCGGTGCGGCCAAGGAGATCGCCGGTCTCGGGGATTTCGGAACCTGTTACGACTATCCCGCTCTCGTGGAGAACCTGGAGCGGGCCCAGGGGCGGGAACTGACGAGTTCCCAAGTCTCGGCTCACTTCACTCGCCAAGCGCTGCGCTGGATCGCGGCGCATCCGCTCGATTTCCTTCGGTTGACTGTGCGAAAGACGTGTCTGTTTTGGGGGCCGCGGGAGATATCTCACGACAAGGCCATTCGTTGCGCACGCGAAGACTCGGCCGTGCTCGCGAGAGTGCCGGTCAATTTCTGGTTCGTCTTGGGGGCGTGTCTCGTGGGTGTCGCCTCGCTGGTAGGCGAAGCAAAAGGCGAGCGGAAGCAGGCGCGTGATCCGCAGGTCGGTCTCCACAAGCGCTGGGAGGTTTCCGTCCTGCTCCTGGTGGTGGTGTTGACGTTTTTTCTCTCGATACTCCCGTTTTTCGTTTCGGCGCGGTTCCGCGTGCCGATCGTGCCTTTCCTGCTCTTGTTTGCGGCCTATGGGTTGTGCCGCCTCGCCCGTTTGGCCGCCACACGCGGGAAGCGCGGTATCGCCTTGATGGTCGCGGCGTTGATCGCACTGTCGTGGCTGGCGGGCAGGCCGGCGCCGGTGTCCACAATTGAACTGGCTGAATGGCATTTGGACCGCGGCATGGCCTACCATCGCATGCTGCGATTCGAGTCCGCCGCCGAGGAGTACGCGCGGTCGGTGCGGTGTAGCCCGAACGACGCCGAGGCACGTTACTATCTGGCTTATGCGCTGGCGGTGCAGGGACGGTCCGACGACGCCGCCGCGCAGTATCACGAGGTATTGCGCATCGACCCGGATCACGCGGCGGCGCGGCGGCGCCTGGCGGTTCTTCAAGCTCGCGGGGAAGAAGCGCGGGCAGACGAGGAGTAGGCGATCGAATTGGCGGTGCGGGTATGGGTCGATATACTACTGCGGTTCCAAGGGGGACGACGATTGGTGAAGAAGGCCTGGAAGCTGACAGTTCCACTGTTCGTGCTGAGCGTATGCGGCGCGTACATCAGCCTGCTTCTGCTGGACAAACATCTGCTCGAATCCCATGGGCCGCGCTGGTTTGCGGCCGTCTGCGGCGACGAACCCGCTGAGCCGGACACGGACGTCGCCACCACCCAGCCGGACGCCGATCAAGTCGTGGGAGCCGAAGAACCGAGCCGTGACCGTAAGGAAGCGGACAGAAAGGCAACCAGGCAACCAGGCAACCAGGCAACAAGGGAAGAGGGCGGCAGAGAGGCAAGAGGCAAGAGGCAAGAGGTAGGGCGGGCCGTGCCCGCCGCCGCGGAACCGAGCCGCGACCGTCAGGAAGCGGAAACAACAGAAGTCGCCCGGCACGGCCTGCGCGGCGGTGCCGATTGCGACAGTGTGCTGGCAAGCCGCTGGGGAACGATCCCGCCCAGACCCAAAGACGACAACGGCGCGCCCGGCGCGCCCAAGGTGCACGAGGGCCTCCTGGGTCTGCCGCCGATCCCCTCGGCGTATTTGGGGTTTGTCTACTTCACCAGTTTGGCGATCTGGTTTCTGTTCATCGGCCGGGCCAGCCTCGATCGGGTGGAATGGTATCGCATCCCGCTGGCGTTCATGATCTGCGGCGTGTGCTTCGCCCTGTTCTTCACGTACATCATGTTCACCCAGACGGAGGAGTGGTGCCCGTGGTGTATGGTGACACACGTCATCAACGTTATGATTCTCGCGGGCATGATCCTGCTGCGCCCGAAGAAGGCCGAGGCGCTCGCCGTCGCGCCTGCCGTGCCGGCAGAGTCTCGGGCAGTGGACCTGGTGGCGTCATCGCCGGAATCCAATGTGGGGGAGGGCGCCGAGCCCGAACCGGCGCCCTTGGACGAGTTGGCACGGCAAGAAACTGCTGCTCGGGCGGATTCCCACGCGGTTCGGTCGCACCCGTCGTATCGTCTGGTCGCTACGTGCGTTCTACTCTCCGCGGCCACGTGCGCGATGGTGTGGAACGGCTACGCCGTGCTCGTCGAACAGGCGAAGAGCGAGCGGGTTCGCAAGGAACTGGACGCTTTCAGGAAGGACACGGCACTCCTGGCGGCGATCTATCGCCAGGCGCCGAAGGTGAAGATACCTATCCGGCCTGATGATCCGCAGATCGCCGAGGGCGAGTTCCTTTGTCCGCTGGTGGTGTTCAGTGATTTCCAGTGTCCGGCCTGCTCGACGTTCGCCAGACTTCTGGAGAAGCGGATTCAACCCCTGTTTCACAATCACCTACGGATAACGTGGAAACACTTCCCGCTCTCCACGGAGTGCAACAAGAAGATCAAGTACAACAGCCACCCCCAGGCGTGCGAGGCCGCCCGCGCCACCGAGGCCGCCCGAATGCAGGGGGGCAGCGAGGCTTTCTGGAAAGCGCATGATCTGTTGTTCGTGGCACGAAAAAGACTGAAGGGCATGGACTACAGGGCCTTGGCCGAGGAACTCGGGCTCGACCCCGTGCAGTTCGAGGCGGATATGTACTCAGAAGCCACCACCGCCCGTATCGCCGAGGATGTTACCTTGGGGAAATCCCTCGGCGTACGCGGTACGCCGTCGGTTTTTCTGAGCGGACGGCGGGTGGAGAGCAAGCTGCTGCGCATCATGCCTTTTTGGCAGATGGTGGCCCAGCAGTCGAATTTCCTGCGGGACAAGAAGATCTACGCCCGCAAGGAGCGGCAGCGCAAGGCCGGTCAGGCGCCCGCGGCGACCAGCCAACCCGCCACGCCGCCGGCTACTCCAGATACCCCAGGTCACTCAGGCGCTCCGTGAGTACCTGCATCTCCTCTTCGGAATAGACCTGATCGTCGCTGACTTCGCGTGTCACTTGCTGCGCCGCTTCGCTTTCGTAGTGGATCGGCGGATCGAACATTCCCTCGATCACGCGTCCTTCCATATCGTCCGGGATGCGCACACCCAGCATGGCCAGGATGGTGGGGGTGGAGTCGATGATGTCGGCGGAGAAGCGTTTGCCGGCGGCGATTCCGGGCCCGCAGGCGGCGAAGATCCCCTCTTGGCGGTGTGTGCCTTCCATGTGCCGAGGCGTTAACCACGTCACCGGGCGCCGCCCGCGAATCTTGCGCACCACCGACAGCCCGTCGCGCGGTACGAGCAGCAAATCCGGCAGCCATTGGCAGTCGGTCCGCAGGCAACCGTAGAGCTCTTCGGGCTTGTGGACGGCTTTGTAGATGGTGACGGTTCGACCGCCGGGCTCTACGCACGTAGCGGACAGGAAGCGCTCGCGCAGTTCGTCGCGCAGCGGCTCGTACTCGTCGGGTTCGACGATGCCGGTTTGCTGCCGGCCCTTGAGGTTCACGTACAGGAATCCGTTCATGCCCGCGTGCATCACGCAGGCCCGCGTGCGGGAGAAGTCCACCGCCAGATCGTGCTCGATGTCGATGTTGCCCGCCGCGAACTTACCGCCCTTTTTTTTCACGAACCATCGGTGAAAGAGATGCCCGGTCCGGGCTTTCGCCTGGGCGCCGCCCGCGCGCAACGTCAAGTGCCCCCAATTGATCAGCAACAGATTGGGCTGGCTTCGGCCGTCGAGACTGCCGTGTCCGTGGTCGGACATGACGAAGATGTGTGCCTGCTCTTGGCGCGCATAGTCCCTCAGTTCGCCCACGGCAACATCGAGTTCGGCGAAGCACTTCTCGGTCATTGCGGTGCGTTGCGGCCAGCGATTCCGAGACCGTTCGTCGAGGTACTTCCAGGTTTTGTGCTGAAGGTTGTCCACGAGCTTGAAGACGACCATCATCGCGTCCCAGCCGTACTGCTCACCACAGAAGCGGGTCACCGCCGCGCCCTGGTGAAAGCTCCTGCTGATGGCGGCGATGTTCTCCGCCACCAGTGGGTCGCCGCCCAGCGCCCTGCGCCGCCATTTGTTCTTGAAGGTGTAGTCCGGCCAGCGGCGGAGGATTTCGCTTTTGAGTTGGGGCGGATAGGTGAAGCCCACCTGTGTGCCGGGCGTTTCGAAGCCGCTGACCATGAAACCGTTGACCGGCGTGGGTGGATAGGTCATGGGCACGTTGATGCTGCCGACGCGAAGGCCCTTGTCGCCAAGGATATTCCAGATGGTGCGCACGCTCGCCAGACAGTTGGTGGTGTTGAAGCTGAGCTTGTGCGTGCGCACGTTGTAACGCTCGAAGTCGATGATGCCGTGCGTGCCCGGGCTTTTGCCGGTCATGAAGGTGGTCCAGGCAGCGGGCGTGATCGGCGGCACGGTCGAGCGCAGCACACCCGAGGTCCCGCCTTCGACGAGCGCCCGCAGGTTGGGCATGAGGCCGCGCCGGATCAGCGGGTCGAGCACGTCCCAGGTGGCGCCGTCGAGACCGATGATCAGTACGCGCTTCGCCGGCGCGGGCAGGTCGCGCACGGGATCGGTTGAGGAGGACGGCGTCGGCTGGGCGGCAGGTTCGGGCATTGTGAATTACTTTTTCCGCAGCGGTTATCTTCCGTTGTAGCAACACGTTTCGAGTCGAGGGAGTCTATCGCTCCGTTTGACCGATTGCAACGCGGCGGTAGCGGCGGTATCTGTAGTACGGTTGTTAGTGCAAGAGACTCGTGTTTCCTATTGGCGACCGAATGTAAGCGTTCCTCGTCCCGTTCGTCCGCCCGCCGAGACGGGATGGGGCACTTTCGTATGCGGACAGTCCCGGAGGGACGAAGGATAATAGCCCAGGGCGCGAGCCCTGGGATAGGGGATTAGTAAGGATCCCTAACCCCCAAAGGGGGTGGCGGAATGATGCACCTTGAGAGTGTCTTGCGAGAGCGTTCATGTTTGAATCCGCGTTTTCCGTCGCCCCTTTCAGGGGCTCGCGGGTCCTGGGCCTTGGTTACCCAGGGCGACCCTTGACCCGCGGCTGCGCCGCAAGTCAAGGGTCGCCCTGGGCTTTATTCCGTCGTCCGCTTCGCGGACTGTTGGGGTGGACAGGCAACCGAACTGGAAGGAGCCGACATGAGAATCATCCGCGAGCCGAGCGTCTATCTTGTGGGACGCCAGACCACCAGCGAAGCCGACATCGCACGTTTTCTGGCTGACCATGACGTAGCGACGTGGGATACCGACAGCTCCGCCGCCGGGGAGAAGCTCTGCGAGATGGCCGGGCGGATGTGCTACATGAGCTTCGCCGCTCCGCGTCCGGGCGGCAACGCGGCCTACATCGAACGTTTGCTGTCCGTTGCCCACGGTAGCGTATTCGAGCACGCGACGTGGAACTTCATCGTCACGGGTGTGTCGCGCTCGTTCACGCACGAGTTGGTTCGCCATCGGGCCGGTTTCGGCTATTCCCAACTGTCACAACGGTACGTCGACGAGTCCGTGGCGGACTTCGTCGAGCCGGATTGCATCGCCGCGGACGCCGAGTTGCACGAGGTCTGGCGGTCGGCCGTCGAGCGGGCCCAAGAGGCCTACGTGAAGCTGGTGACCGGGCTGAAGCACACGTTCGCGCATGTCGAGGACAAGACCCTGCGGCGCAAGATGGCCCGCCAGGCCGCCCGCTCCGTGCTCCCCAACGCCACCGAAACCAAGATCTTCATCACCGCCAACGCCCGGGCCTTGCGCCACTTCATCGAGCTGCGGGCCAACGAGCATGCCGAAACGGAAATCCGCAAGGTGGCGTCGATGATGTGCCGGATGCTCCAGAAGGAGGCCCCGAACCTCTTCGGAGACTACCGGCTCGAACCGCTCCCCGACGGTACGCTGGCGGCGCGAACCGAGTACCGCAAAGTCTGACGATTGGCGAGCGTGGGCCGCGTTACGCACCTAACAGTACAGGGGCTGTCGATTTAATCTGTAGCGTCGCCCCTTGTGGGCGGCGTACCTCGATTTTTCGTCACCCACAAGGGGTGACGCTACATCGGAGATCGCCACGGACGATTAAACCGACAGGCCCTGCATCGCAAGGTAGCCAATGCGTTGTAGCGGCCTGCGTCTCGCAGGCCGTTCGGCCGACGGGGACGCCGGCCGCTACACACAAACCCGCGACTTTGCGCCGTACCGCTAATCTCGCCTGACCCACAGTTCCTTCAAATGCAGCGGGCTCGGCTGATCGTAGTTTGCTTCGATCCACGCACGAACCTCGGATGTGTCCAACTCCCGGAGAGACGGAGAACGCTTCCAATTGCCGAGTTTCACCAGGATGACCCTGGGCTTGGCCTCCGCGAGTAGGGCGGTAATCTCGTTGAAGAGCGGTTGCCCGTGCGCCCCGAGCTGACCGGCCTTTTCGGTGCCGATGAACGGAATCGCCGACGGTCGGTCGACATCCCAATAGAGCTTCGGCCCGTAGCCGAACACGAATAGGGATTCGTCCGGGTGCGTGTGGCGGCGGACGGCTTCTGTGAGGGTGGCGTAGTAGGTGTCCGTCTCTTCGATGTAGAGGTGGTAATACTGCTTGGCGGCCTCGCGGATCTGGGCTCGTAGCGGGAAGTACATCATGAAGCCGAACCACAATACACCGACGATGACATGGTAGGTGGGCTGAGACTGGGTGATCCGTCGCCCCGAGCGGAGCAGCAGGTAGACTCCGTGGGCGCTGAGCATGACCAGCGGCGGCAGGGCGACGCCGAAGTAGGGCAGTCTCCGATGAGGTCCGACCAGCGCCAGATACAGGGCACACACCATCCAGGCCCAGAGCAGCAAGAGCAGCCCCGACGGACGCTTCCCCACCGCGTCGTCATCTTTGTCGGGCAGTCCGCCGACAACCCGTCGCAGGAGCGGCTGCACTAGAGTGGCGATGGCCAGGATGGCCGGCAGCGCCATCACGCGCTGGTGATCCCGCAGGCCGAAGAACTCCGGTATGAACGACGACCCCGCCCCGGATGTGAAGTACAGGCGATTGAAGTCCACAACGGCGTACCACGCCCGTTCCGCGTCACTGGTCGCGAGGATGGCGACGGCAGCTGAGGCAACGATCATCAGCCATCCTGCACCAAAGCAGGCCAATCGGGAGACCCCCTCGCGGAGAGGCAGACGGCGACGGCCAAGGAGGTAGATCGTGTGCAGCAGTACGGCCGCCGACGCGGCCAGCGCGGTCTGCTTGAGAAAGAGGCCCGCACCGCCGCACAGTCCGGCTGCCACAAGAGCGGCCCGCGGGCGCCGGGCGCCGGTGAGCGCTGCGCAGTAGAGCGCAAAGCAGGCCAGTTCCATCGGCACGAAGAACGTGTTGGGCCGATTGCACCCGACATGGTACAGCCAGATGTTCAGATACAGCGATGCCAGTACGGTGGCGATTCCCGCCGCGCTCCATCCGTACAGTCGCTTTGCCACCGCAAACACCAACGCCGCCGCCCCGCAGACCGCCAGGGCGCACAACACCCGAATGCCGACCAGGCCCCCGCCGGACAACCCGATGCCCAAAGCGTTCAGCCAGAAAATGCCCGGCGGCTTGTTGTCCCACAACTCCGTGTAGAGAGTGCGCCCGTTGACGATCTCTCGTCCGTAGTAGGCGAAAAGCCACGCGTCGAACTCGTCCACCCGCTCGTGGGAGTTGAACTGGGCGGTCGCCAGAATGGGCACCGAGGCGAGGATCGTGGCCAGCACGATAAGGGCCGGTTGGGTGGCGCGCTTTGACGGTTCCCTTGCCAATCGTCAATCCCCAATCGCCAGTCGATTCAACCGTTGGTGCCCGTGTCGGCTCCGTTGCTGTCGAGGTCTTGGCCCACGGTGGCGAGGAAGGCTTCGATATCCAGGTAGTCTTCGTTAGTCAGTGTGGGACGGGACACGTTCTGGTGGTCGTCGTCACCCTCCAGCACCTCCTCGAGGCGTTGGGCGGACGTTCCCACGAGCGGTTCGCCCAGGGCGGCCCCCTCGGCGTTGGTACCGTGGCAGACCGCGCAGGCCTGCTCGGCTGAACGATAGAGTGCTGCGCCCGCTTCGGGATCGGCAGCATCCTCCTCGGCACCGTTCGTGGTCGCGGCCGGGTCGGCGATGTCGAAGGAAAAATCCCCGTACCCGCCTGCGAGGTCGGCGTTGGGCGTCGCCTGCCCGGTGCCGGTTCCGCCACTCGGTGAACACCCGACAATCAACGCGACCAAGACGATCGCCGGAATCGCGGCAGCGTTCTGAGAACCCGCAGTTACCCAGCGTCTAACCCTACAGCGCAAAGTCGTGGGTCTGTGTGTAGCGGCCGGCGTCCCCGCCGGCCGGACGGCCTGCGAGACGCAGGCCGCTACAAGGCGTTGGCTACTTTGCGTTCCAGGTTTGGTTAAACGGCGCGTCATCGCTCAGTCCACTTCGCCGAGGTCTCTGTCGCAGTATGGGCAGTAGTACCGGTCGTCTCGGTCCTTGGGCACGACCCAGCGGCCGCCGCACGTGCTCGACGCGCACCGCATGGCCCGCTGACCGGTCTTCTTCTCGCACTTGGGGCACCGGACCGGGAAGTCGTCAAAACCGAATTCCTCGTTGATGACGAAATGGTGTTCGCACGCCGCCTCCGTGCAGAGCACGTGGAAGTCGCCGGTTTCAGCCGCCGGAGAAGCGTTGGGGGGCTGGAGCGCCTCCAATGCCCAGATCAGCAACGATAGGACGATCAGCCCACCTACGGCGTAGACGCTGTAGCGAATCGCCGGCGTCGCCCAAATGAGCACCGGCTCCTCACGAACGGCGCTTTTCCATTCGTCAAAGCCGGCGCGCACCGCAGGCCAGCCCTCGCGTATTGCGGCAATCCACTGGGTTAACTTGCTCTCTTTTTCAACCGGCATCGCGGCTCCTCGGTCTCTGGGGTGAGACAATGTGTGCTTGACAATACCACGTTCTGGGCAGATTCCAAGGCTTCACTGCGCACCATTCGCTGAACCACCGCCGGTGCGGGCTTGACAGGTGCCGCGGTGTGCCGTAAGAGTTAGGCGTAGTGCAGTGGGGCGCGGTTGCGGTTTTGTAGCGACGGTGGTTATGGTCTCCGCTGAGCGTATTTCCATCGCCTTCCTTGGCTCCTGTGTGCCGCGGCGGTGCGGCATTGCGACCTTCGGTCATGATCTGGCCGGCGCTCTGGTCGAACACATCGATTCGCAACCCCTGGGGGTTTCCGAGCGGGTTCGCTACGTGGCGGTTAACGACCGCGACGGGGCTTACAGCTATGGGCCGGAGGTCATCGCCCAGATCGGTCAGCACCGCAAGGAGGATTATCGCAACGCCGCCGAGTTGCTCAACACGAGCAAGATCGACGTCCTGAGCCTGCAGCACGAATACGGGCTGTTCGGGGGGGACTGCGGTGAATACCTGTTCGATCTGTTCGGTCGCCTCACCAAGCCCGTGGTTTCCACGCTGCACACGGTTCTGACCGACCCTTCCGAGCGCCAGCGCGAGGTGCTGCGCCACGTTTGTGATCGGAGCAGTGCCGTGATCGTGATGGCAGAGCGCGCCCGCACTTTGCTGCGGGAAGTCTACGATGCGCCCTGCGAGCGTGTCCACGTCATTCACCACGGTGTGCCCGACGTTCCGCTGGGTGACACCGAACCGTTCAAGGAACGCTTCCACGTTTCGGGGCGACCGACGATCTTGACCTTTGGCCTGCTGAGTTCCAACAAGGGCATCGAGTTGATGCTCGATACGCTGGCCGAGGTGGTTCCGGACTTTCCCGAGGTGGTGTACATCGTTTTGGGGGTCACGCACCCCGGCGTAGTGCGTGAATCGGGCGAGTCGTACCGCATGTCGCTGGAGAGCCGCGCCGTCAAGCTCGGGATTCACAAGAACGTCAGGTTCCACAACCACTACGTGTCTCTGGCGGACCTGTGCGAGTACCTCCAAGCCGCCGACATCTACGTTACCCCGTACCGGGACAAGGAACAGATCACGTCCGGCACGCTGGCCTACGCGTTGGCGTCGGGGAAGGCGATCATCTCCACACCCTATTGGTACGCTCAGGAGCTGCTCGCCGACGGTCGTGGGCGGTTGGTCGAATTCGACGATGTGAAAGGCCTGGCCGACAACCTGCGCGAGCTGTTGCGCGACCGGGACACGCGCGAAGCCATTCGCCACGCCGCGTACGAGTACGGCCGACAGATGACTTGGTCGCGGGTCGGCAAGCAGTACTGTGGCGTTTTCGAGCAGGCCCATGCCGAGGCGGCTGAGCGGCGCCGGCAGGTGGCTGCCGTTCCGGCCATTCCCATGCGACTCTCGCTGCCGGAGGTTCGGCTCGACCATCTCTTCGCCATGACCGACGACACGGGCATTCTCCAGCATGCGGTCTACGCCACGCCGGACCGCCGCCACGGCTACTCGACGGACGACGTGGCCCGGGCGCTCATCGTGACCGTCATGATGAATTCGCTCTTCCAGGACGAGAAGGTCATGCCCATCCTGCAGCGTTACCTGTCGTACCTGCACTATGCCCAACCGGGCGCCGGCGAGCGATTCCGCAACTTCATGTCGTACGACCGGCGCTGGCTCGAGCCCGCCGGCAGCGAGGACTGTCAGGGACGGGTGATGTGGGCTTTGGGGCACCTCGTTTCCCACGCGCCGAACCGCCTGACGCAGCAGTTGGCCAGGGACCAGTTTCGCAGCGGACTGCCGGTGATCGAGATGCTCACGTTTCCGCGTTCCTGGGCACTGAGCGTTCTCGGTTTGCACTATTATCTGCGCGTGTTTCGCGAGGACGTTCCCGCGCGTGAGATGATGGAGACACTGGGCGGACGGCTCGACAAGGTCTTCTCTGAGCACGAGTCTGACGATTGGCCCTGGTTCGAGGATGAGGTCACGTACGACAACGGCCGGTTGCCACAAGCACTGATTATCGCCGGGTTCGACCTCGGTCGTCGTGACATGGTCGAGCGCGGGTTGCGTTCTTTGCGCTGGTTGCTCGACGTGCAGACCGCCGAGGAAGGCCACTTGTCGGTCATCGGCAACAAGGGATGGTATCGGCGCGGGGATGGGCGGGCGCGCTACGATCAGCAGTGTCTGGAGTCGGCGGCACTGATCGGGGCGTGCAAGGCGGCCCATCGCGTGTCGGGCGATGTCAAGTGGCTCGGTGAGATGCGCCGCTGTTTCGACTGGTACCTCGGGCGCAACGACGCCGGCGTAGCCATGGTGGATTTCAAGACCGGCGGGTGCTATGACGGCTTGATGCCCTCCGGGTTCAACCCCAATCAGGGGGCGGAGTCCGTTCTCTCTTGGCTCCTCTCCCTGCTCATCATGCATGAGATGCAGACCGGTGACCCGCCCGATGTGGGGTAGTCACACGTCCGGGTCTGTGTGGAGTGAAACAAGCATGTCGGAAAGGGCGACTGATCCGCGGCGGCGGTTGCTGAAGCGTCACCCGGCCAACCCGCTGCTGTCGGCCTGGAACTGGCCCTACTTCGTCAACACGATCTTCAACGCCGCGGCGGTTCGCTTGCCCTCCGGTGAGACGTTGCTGCTGTGCCGGGTTGAGGACTGCTCGGGACGATCTCATCTGTGCGCCGCCCGCTCGGTGGACGGCGTCAAGGATTGGACGATCGATCCTGAACCGACCCTGTTCCCCGACGCGGAGGGCCACGACGAGGAGCTTTGGGGCATTGAAGATCCGCGGATCACTTGGCTCCCGGAGTTGGGCAAGTTTGTCGTTGCCTATACGTGTTACTCTCCGCCCGGTCCCGGGGTGTCGCTGGCGCTCACCGCGGATTTCCGCGAGTTCGAGCGCATCGGCAACGTGTTGCCCATCGAGAACAAGGACGCGGCCCTGCTGCCGCGTCGTTTCAACGGGCGCTGGGCGATGATTCATCGGCCGGTGCCCAGTGCCGGCCGGTCCCACATCTGGATGTCCTTCTCGCCCGATTTGAAGCACTGGGGCGATCACGCCGTGCTGCTCGAGGCTCGGGACGGGCCGTATTGGGACGCGCGGAAAATCGGTTTGTCCACGCCACCGATTGAAACCCCGCAAGGCTGGCTCATGACGTACCACGGCGCCCACGCGACGGTCGGCGGATGTCTCTACCGCATGGGTCTGGCGTTGCTGGATCTTGACAACCCCGGCACGTGCCTGCTGCGCAGCGATCGCTGGGTGTTGGCTCCGGAGACGGACTACGAGCGCGTCGGCGACGTGAGTGGCGTGGTGTTTCCCTGTGGGCACGTGATCGGCGAGGACGGCGACACCCTCCATCTGTACTACGGCGCGGCGGATACCTACATCGCCTTGGCCACCGGCAGCATCCGCGAAATGCTCGACTGGCTCAGAGAGCACAGCTCATGCGCATCGCCATGTTAGCACCGATCAGTTGGTCTCTGCCGCCTACCGGGTATGGACCGTGGGAGCAGGTTGCCTACAACCTCACCGAGGAACTCGTCAAGCTCGGGCACGAAGTGACCCTCTTCGCCGCCGGCGGGTCGGCGACCGGCGCTACGCTCGTCGAAACCTGCCCATACGCGCTGTCTACCTGGCCGGAGGAAGAGCGCACCGCCGCGTGTCGATTCGATCCTCAAACCGGTTTGCTGGAAGGTCCGCCTGACGGGCGCGGGTGGGAGGAGTTGCACATCGCCACTTGCATGGAACGGGCCGCCGCCGGTGAATTCGACGTCGTCCATTCTCACCTCCACATCCATGCCCTGGTATGGTCGCGGCTGATCGGCTGTCCGCTGGTCTCCACCCTGCACGGGGCGGCGTGGGTGCGGTCGGCCCATCCCATTCTCACGGCGTACAAGGAGAACCCGTTTGTTTCTCTGTCGAACGCCGAGCGCTCCCTGCTACCCGAGCTGAACTACGTTGCGACGGTGTACAACGGCATCCGTCTGGAGGATTTCCCTTTCGAGCCGGAGAAAGACGATTACCTGCTGTTTGCCGGGCGTCTTGCTCCGGAGAAAGGCCCCGACGTCGCCATTGCGATCGCCCAGCGTGCCGGTCGTCGCCTGCTCATCGCCGGCATGATCGAGCCGCAGTATCAAGACTACTTCGACGCGAGGATCAAACCACACCTCGACGGTACACGTGTCGAGTACCTTGGCTTACTGTCGCAAGCAGAGCTCGCGCCGGTGTACCGCAAGGCCGCGGGTGTGCTGTTTCCGATCAGTTGGTGTGAGCCCTTTGGGCTGGTAGCTGTCGAGGCCCAGGCCAGCGGCACACCGCTCATTGCCACGCGGTTCGGCGCTCTGCCGGAGATCATCGTCGAAGGACAAACGGGGTTCGTCGTCGATTCCGTGGACGGTGGCGTGGCGGCTGTGGACCGGTTGGCAACCCTCTCGCCTGCCGCCTGCCGCTCGAACATCGAGACGCGCTTCAGCGCCGGGCACATGGGCCGGGGGTACGAAGCGGTCTACCGCGCGGTGCAAACCGACGGGGGCAAGCGAACGGGATAGGCTCACTCAGAGAGCAGCTTCAATAACATCCCGATGTTGATGAGCATCGAGAACGCCAGGAAGAATGCGAGAACAGCCACCAGGGTCCAGTTCTGCTGGGGCCCAACCGGTGGCGCAATCTCCTCGGGCGTGGGCGTGGAGACGGTCACGCCGGAGTCGGCAATGCTCCGCAGTACCCTTTGGTCGTAGCGCTTGCGCGCCTGAAAGGGGTGATCCCCGCCGAGGACCGCTTCGATGTCCGTGATCAGTTCGGCAGTCGAGGCGTAGCGGTCGTCGCGCCGCTTGGCCATCATGACCTCGACGATCTCGCCGCAGCCCGCTGACAGGTTGACGTTGACGTGGTCGGCCGGGACCAGCGGCTCTTTGAGATGCTTGTGCATGACTGCCGAGGGTGTGGAGGCCTCAAAGGGGACCCGTCCGGTCACCATGTGATAGAGCGTGGCGCCGAGTGAGTAGACGTCCGCGCGGAAGTCGATGTTGATCTCGCCGCGAATCTGCTCGGGGCTGATGTAATAGGGAGTGCCGTAGGCGCGCCCGGCTTCAGCCTCGGCGGTCTCAAAGTCGCTGACTTCGCGGGCCAGACCCATGTCCGCCAGTTTCACCACCCCGTCCTTGGTGATCATGATGTTCTTCGGTTTGACGTCGCGGTGGATGAATCCCCGGGCGTGGGCGTGTTCCAGGGCCTGGGAGACCTGGAGGACGATGGAGAGGGCCTCGCCTTCATCGAACCGCTTGCCGTTGCCGAACCCGTCGTACACGGTCTTCCCATCCACGTACTCCATGACGAAGTAGTGGTATCCGCCCGCTTCGCCGACGTCGATCGCCTGCACGATGTTGGGGTGGTTCAGGCGCGCCGCCGCCCGACCTTCACGGTAGAACCGGTCCACGAACTCCTTGTTCTCGCTCAGGCGCTTTGGCAGAACCTTGACGGCCACGATCCGGTCCAGGCTCAGTTGCTTGGCCTTGAAAACCGCAGCCATCGCCCCCTGACCCAGCTTGGACATGATCTGGAACCCGGGGATCTGCTGGGCCGGTTGGTACATGGAATCGTCGTCGGCCGCTTTGAGAGCCCGTTCGATTTGGGAAGAGGTAACGTATTCGGCCTCGATCAGGACGTCGGCCAAGTGCTTGTCCACGCCCTGTTCGCGTAGCGATTTCTGCTGCTCGACACACTGGGCCATCTCGTCTGCGCCGACGAGGCTCTGCTCTACCAGCAGACGTGCCAGTTGAGTGTCTTCTCTGTTGTTGTTCGTCTTCGATGCCACTCGTTGGCCACCGACAAGTCGTGAACGAACGCGGCGGACACACAAGGATCACGCCGGTTCAGTCGCTCATTGGCGACACTGTATGCCCGCTCGTGCAGACTCGCAACCCTGAGAACCCGTCACCGTGGAGACGATCGAGCCCAGCAGAACCCATAGTCACAACCGCATGTCAAAACAGGGAATTATAGCCCTCCAATCGGCGATAGTCTCAGAAGTTCTCTCCGATCAACTCCGCCAAGGCGGTCCCTGTGAAATCCGGCTGTCTCTGCCCGCCGATCAGATCTTCCACCAGGCGCACCTGCCGGGCCGTGAACAGGCCGATAATCTTCTCATCGGCCCATTTGACGCCCAACATGTGTCCCATTTCCCTCACCAGCCGGTCCATATTGGCTCCTTCGGTGGCGGAGATGCTGAGAACGACTTGGCAGTACTGGGCCTCGATATCCGCGGATGTCCATGCACTACCCAGGTCGCTCTTGTTCAACAGCAACAGCGTCGGGATGCCGACGGGGCTCCATGGTTGGTGGGCGTCGGGAGGAGGCCCGGACCCGTCGAACACCCGCAGATGCAGGTCAGCCGTAGCGCCTCGCTCGCGAGCCCGTGCTGCCGCAAGGTCGTCCAGATTGCCCCCCGAGTGTCCGCGCCCGACACCTTGGCCCGAGTGTTCGTGCCCCGGCGTGTCAATTAACGTCACCGGCACGCCCGCAACAGCCGTCTCCTGCGACACCCAATCGCGCGTCGTTCCCGCCTGCGCCGAGACGATCGAGCACTTCGCACCCACCAGGCGGTTGGCGAGCGTGGATTTGCCCGAGTTCGGCGGGCCTGAGATCACTACCGTGGCCCCCTCGACCAACCGCCGGCATCCGCGCGACGCATCGAGCAGCGTTTGCAGCGCTCCCATCGCCGCCGGCGGATCATGCGCCGCAGTACGGGCGATTCGTCGAAGTTCGGCCGGCAGGGCGTTCCTTTGACGCAAGAGAAAGCGCACCCCGCGAGCCGTCCGCGCACGTGCCAGCGCCTCGTACACCTCACGCGTAATGATGTTCGATGCCGGCCAACAACGGTCGGCGATCTCCTCGCGTGGAATGAAGGTCGCCCCGGCCTGCGTGAGTGCCATCACGATGCGCTCCACGACCCGCAGCCCACCATGCGCGCAGATGTCAAACGAACGTTCCTCCTCCAACGAAGCGACCCGGTCTTCTGGAACCGGGACGGTGGGAAGCACGAGCACCTGATCGATGAGCTCTTGCCCGAGGCGGAACTCGCCGTAGTGAATGCAGTCCGTTTCGAGGCGTTTACCGTAGCGGCTACGGTGGCGGAAGACGCTTGCCAGGATGCGCTCGGCGCCGTGCCCCTCCATGCGAATCACCGCGATGGCGCCGACACCCGCCGGCGTGAGCAAGGCCACGCGTGGGCCCGCGTCCGTTCGCGCTTGCGTCGTTACGCCGGCTTGACCGGTGCTTGGCATCTCAATCACCGTGCGCAATCCCACCCCACAAATCCGAGCCGCGACCATAAGGGAGCGGTCACACGCCGGGCACTTCTCCCTGCGCTTCCGCTCCCTTCCGGTCGCAGCTCGGTTCCGGAGGCGCCCTCGGCAGCCCGCAGTTTCACGCGTGACAGAGCACTAGTGCATTGTCACACCTGAATTGACGGGTACGAGCCGATTGGGTGCCACTGGTGGCTTGCCCACCAGTGCCTTCCTCATTGATGTTGCGTGCGTAACACTGGCGGACAAGCCGCCAGTGGCACC
>Ga0190284_1000472_pt1 | contig 22864 bp, 21 predicted proteins | sample 48691812_MG_FD_161668 | JGI IMG/M metagenome (GOLD analysis project Ga0190284, IMG submission 161668) | Hydrothermal vent microbial mat bacterial communities from Southern Trench, Guaymas Basin, Mexico - 4869-18-1-2_MG | ecosystem: Environmental > Aquatic > Marine > Hydrothermal vents >...
GACTTTCGCCGGTTGCGCCCGGCCCGAGGAACCTTGCCGTTGAAGCTCGGGCAGGCGGTCCTCGGCGCTCAGGCAGCCGCGGACCTGCAACTCGGCCCCGGTGACCACCTTTTCTCCGATCAGCAAAGCCTGTACGACATCAGCAAGACATATCCGCTGAAGATGCACGTCGTCGGGGTGTTGGAGGAGACCGGTTCGCCCGACGACCAGGCCGTGTTCGTGGACGTGAAGACGGCATGGATCATCCAAGGCATCACGCACGGCCACCAGGACGTGGCCCAGATCACCGACGAATCGATCATCCTCCGACGCGATGATGATCAGATCACCACCAACGCCTCGATCGTGGAGTACAACGAGGTCACGCCGGACAACATCGGATCGTTCCACACGCACGCCGCACCTGACGACCTGCCCCTGTCAGCCGTCATCTTCGTGCCCGCGGACAGCAAGTCCGGCACACTCCTCAAGGCGAGATACAGCCTGTCCGACACGCACCGCATGTTGGTACCCGAGGAGATCGTCGAGGAGTTGATGGGACTCGTCTTCAAGATCAGGCGTTTCTTCGATGTGAACTTCGCATTGATCACCGTCTCCACGATCCTGTTCATGGTGCTCGTGTTTCTACTATCACAGCGAATCCGCAAACGCGAGATGGAGACCATGCGCAAGATCGGTTGCAGCAGGATGACGGCATTCCGGCTTCAGGCGACGGAACTATGTATTATACTCGTCATGAGTCTAGTGTCGACCGGAGTGCTATCCGTCATGGTCGTCTGGCAGGGCAATCGCATGTTCGAGCGAATGCTGGAAACAGGCGCGTCTGATCAGAGCCCCGACCGCGAGGGAGGGGTGCCGCGAGCCTGGGCGGCACCGCTCCCTCACGGTCCCGGCGCTGATCCGGAACATGCGATTGCCCTGGGTCGTCTGGGTAGCCCCGCGGTTCGTGCGCCTCATGTAGCGTCGGCCCCCTGCGGCCGACGTGAACGACAGAATGTAGCGTTTTGCTCGCGCGAGAACGGATTATCGCACCAGCGGCAGTCTGAGCCGGGGCGTGTCGCCCCGGACCGGCTCGGCACGAGCCGGCTCTGATTTGTGACTTTTCAAATACGCCCCCGAAAAAGGAGATGAACCTATGTCGCAGAATGTTTGGTGCGCTGCTCGGTGGCGATTCCATCGCCCGTTGGCATTCGCCGGTTTGGCGTTGGGCTTGATGTCGGCGTGGGGATGCGAGGCCGAGAAACCCGCGGCGGCCACCGCGAAGGCCGGAGGATCACCGGAGGTCTACACGACGTTCTACCCTACGACGTACTTCACCCAGCGCATCGCCGGCGACAAGGTGAACGTCGCTTGCCCGTGCCCCGCTGGAACGGACCCGGCCTATTGGATGCCTGACGAAAAGACGATCCAGGCGTATCAACAGGCCGACCTGATTATCATCAACGGCGCATCATTCGAGAAATGGCCTGGCAAAGCCATGTTGCCGCCAACACGGGTGGTCGACACGGCGAAACCTTTGGCCGACGAATTCATCGTCCTTAAAGACGCCGTGAAGCACACCCACGGACCGGCAGGCAGTCACACACACGAAGGCGTCGACGGGCACACGTGGCTCGATCCGGTCAACGCCAAGACCCAGGCGAGCGAGATCAAGAAAGCCCTGATCGAGCGTTTCCCCAAACACAAGGACGCCTTCGAGAAAGGCTACGCCGCGCTGGCAACGGACCTCGACGCCCTCGACGCAAGCCTGAAGGCCCTCAGCGCGAAGCTGGGGGATCAGGTCCTGCTGAATTCCCATCCGGCCTACAACTACCTCGCCAGGCGCTACGGATGGAAGGTGAAGTACTTCCATCTGGACCCGACAGAAATGCCGAGCGACGCGACGTTCGCCAAGGTCAAGGCATCCGTCGAACAGACTCACGCGAAGATCATGCTGTGGGAATCTGAGCCCACCGAGGACATCGCCGCAAGGTTCGCGGCGCTCGGCCTGAAGAACGTCGTTTTCTCACCCTGCGAGGGCCTGGATGCCGAGGAGTTGAGAAGCGGCAAGGACTTCATGTCGGTGATGCGCGACAACATAAGCCGCCTCGGAAAGTCCCTGTAAGCCGTCACCACCAAGAAGGTACATCGCAAGAACGGCGGTGCCGGCCTGCGTTCACCGAGTTCTTGCGCCGCGGCAACGGGATGCTCCAGCGTGAACCGAATACCGACCGCACACCAGTCGCATGGACGTCTTGAATGACCAGTGAAGTGATGCGAGCATGGACTCGAAGGCGCCAGGTAGTCCTTTTCCTCATCATGGCGCCCCTGATCGTCGCCGGAATCCCGATTCGGAGCAGCGCCCACCCCGCGCATAAATTCGGTTGCCCCTTCCATACGGTCTCCGTGGCGGAAACACACAAGCTGGCCCGGGACGAGTTCAAGATCGTCTTCATCTACGTAACCGAGCCGGGCGCCTCGGCCTGCTCGTTCCTCGAGCGTCCGACCTGGGACGACTGGCTGGCCTTGGACCTCTTGGTCCTGGAGACCGTCGCCATCAAGTCGATGCGTGCCGGGACGCAGATGCGCTGCGCGCCTACAAACTCGAGCAACTTCCCGCAGTGCTCCTGCTCAACGCGGACGGCTCGGAACGCCGGCGGTTCGCTGGGACCGATTCTGTCGAGGAACTTGTGCGAAACCTGACGGCCGACCTGAGCGGCCGGGACTCCGTGATGCGCGTCCGCAAAGCAGTCGAAGCCGCCGGTGGAGATGATCCTATCACACGTGAACGACTGGCGAAGACACTGGCTCGACACGGCGCATTCGCCGAGGCCGTCGAGGCGTACCTGTGGTGTTTGGATGTCGGCTTGCAGAAGCATCTCTCCTATGCCGCAGCGCGCCGTCGTTCCGTGCTCAAGGCGTTCGTCGCAATGACCGACAAGCACCCGTCAGCCCGCAAAGCCATCGAGGAGCGCCGCAACGCCATCGAAAGGACCCTCCTTACCACGCGAGACGACGCAAACCTGGCGAGAAACCTGGCGGAACTCAACCGTTGCCTGGGCGACGAGGCCCGCAACCTGAGCCTGTACGATCGTCTGCCAAGAAGGAGCAGGGCCCGGCGTATCCTGTTCGATCGTGTCCTCCACCAACTGGTCGAGCACAAACGGTATGACGAGGTCCTGGCAACCCTCGACCCGATGACGGCATTCATCGAGGAAACCCGGCTCGCCCGGTTTAGCGGTATTCCGAACACTGACGGCCCCGAAGCCCGGCTGCGACGCGGCACACGAGCCTTCGCCGTCACACGGGGTACTGTTCTCGTTGAGGCGCTGGCCGGAAACGGGCGCGTCAGTGAAGCCCGCGCCCTCATCGACAGGATCCTCGGCGTCGACAGTTCGGCACACGTGCGTGAGAGACTGAATCATCACATCCGTCGCACCCACAGTCCGGAACTGATCGAATACATCGAATCCAAATCGGTCAGTCCCGACCATAGTCGGAAACGACCCCGCAACTGACTTGTTGTGACGCCCCGTTGCTCCGGCTGGCATGACTACCACATTAGCCTCCACCGGAAAGGATTCTTGGGGGAGATAGGTGCGAGAAGGGATTCTCGCACCAGCGGCCAGAGGGCCACCTAAACTATCACGGCCACCACCCTGCCGGGTCCATGACAGATCAGGCGGAGCTGATCAGAGCCCCAAGCGCCAGCGCGGGGTCTTCACGGACAGACCGTTGGCATTTGGACCCGCTGACCGGCGGGACGCCGATGCTCCCCAGCGCTCGGGGCTCGGATTCGGTACGCGGCACGGGCGATATCACGCCCCGCTTGGCTCACTCGCGAGCCGCCTGAACTGTCATGGACCCCACCCTGCCTTGCCGGCCGGTTTCTGGTTTCACATTCCGTCTTCCACCATGCATAATGGGCAACTCGACTGGAATACTTGTTTGTAGGGAGATCACCATGGCCTTGGTTGTCTGCTGTCCTTGCGGAAATCCGCTTGATTGTGACAACCTCGAACTCGTCGTCTCTCTGACCTGCCCCCGGTGCGAGCGCGAGATCCTCCTGGAACTGGACACCGGGGGTGAGCAAGCTTTGCGGATGATCCTCACCGTGATGGAGGGCACCCACTGGGTGGGAGAGCGGTTCGTCATGCCCATCGGCACGAACCTCGCCATCGGCGCCGCCAGCGGCAATTGGCTCTCACTGGATAGCGAAGACTTGGCTGACGTGCATTGCCGGCTGCACGTGACCAAGCAGGGCCAGGTCGCCATCGAGGATCAAAACAGCGCCTCCGGCACCTGGATTGCCGATCAGCGAATCCAGCGCGGCCAACTGTCACCACAGCAGTCATTAACGATAGGCAAGTTCCGCTTCCGTCTCGACATCCAAGCGGCTGACGGCATCGAGGCGGCGCCCCCGAGTACCCCGGCGGAGTCGGACGCTCGGCCCCTTCCCATCATGGCCCGCGTGAGGCCCTTCGAGACACCGGGCTTCTGGCTGATCAGCAACCGGTTTCAAGTTGCCCGCAGCCTCATGATAGCCTCTGCGTGTCTCATGGGGATCTATCATACGTGCAGCCTTCATCTACTGTCTGAAGACCGCGGCTGGGAGCCACGTAGAGCAGTTCTCGCCGGATTGGTGATCCTGGCCACCCTTTTGATTTCAGGGCTCCGGGTCACTCAAGCCCGTCGGCACTTCAAGTTTGCCGCCGTGCTCGTCCTCGTGCTCCTCGCGGCCGTGGACGTCCATTGGACGATACCGGTGCCGGCCATCGCCCTGTTGCTGCTGGCCGCGTGCCTGATGCTGTTGATCACGAGGGTTCCTTCGCAATCGACCGCAATACTCGCGGCATTTCTCGGCATTGCGTCCATCACCACGACCATTGTGATAACAGTGCATGGGCTGATCAGTCTTGCCGCTATGTACGGGATCTGGACGTGAACATGCGCAATAGCCGTTTGCGGAAGCCGACCGTTGGACTTGCAGCTACCCACGCGTAACCACACCTGAACCGCATCATATCCGGACGTTCCTCAGCGGCGCTCGACTCTCGGCTTACGGTGATTGAATCTTCCCGGCGATCCCAACTATACTATCTATGACTGTGCTTGTTGTTTCTTTCGGCCTGCGCTGCAACCACGGTGGGGATCATCTGGTGCAACAAGACCGCGGGCACTCAGGAGTTAAACTCGATGGCTGATGCGAACAAGGCTTGTCAAAAGTGTGGCACCACAATCACCCCGAACGACATTGTCCAACGGAAGGCAGGACTCGTGCAGGGAATGTTACTCTGCCCGAGTTGCGTCGAGATGAAGCGCAGGGTGGCCCTGCAGGCCCGCGCGGCCGCATCCCAAACCGCTGCCGCTTCCGCCCCTCAGGCGACCGCGGTGGCCAAGCCGGCCCCACAGGATGAGGCAGACGAGCTCATCACCCTCGTCAGCGACGACGAGATGCCCGGCAGCAAATCGAAGATCCGCAGCTTCGCAGAGGGAAGCACCTTAGGCGGCGCTCACCATGATGAGAGCCTGAAACGCGCGCTCGGCGGCCCACAGGATGCCGCGACACGCGTTCGGACTTTCCACTGCAAGCTGACCGACGCCGGCTTGGCGAATATGGACGACATTATGAACGAGTGGCTCGACAAGCACCCGGATGTCTATATCAAGAACGTCACATCGTCGATCGGCGTCTTTGAAAGCAAGACGAAAGAGCCGCACCTGTTCGTCTGCGTGTTCTACTAAAAGCGTCTAACCGCCCAGGACAATCCACAAGATGCTCCTGCCGTTGAAGACGGCGTGCAGGATGATCACCAGGATCAGCGATCGTGTCCTTGCATACGCGTAGCCCAGGGCGATACCGAAGAACGTCAGCGCCGGGACCGTGTCGAACACGCTGTAGTGAAACACGCCGAATGCGCATCCACTGAACAGCACGGCCAGCCACGGCGACCGCCACCACTTGGCCAGGGCCGTCTGCAACATGCCGCGGAAGAACAGTTCCTCCATGATCGGCGCCAACACCAGCGCACCGATCACGGTCGTGGTCTTGATCAGGATCGATGTGTCTTCCGCATGAAGCGTCTGGAGCGCGAGGTGCTCGGGCAGAACGTGCTCGGGGAAGACCAGCAGGATCGCAACACGCGTCAAGGCGAGCATGGCGGCACAGACAGGCCAGATCGCGATATAGGCCAGCATCGCGGCAAGACAATGCCTCGGGATCAAACCGCCCCGCAGTCCCCAGCCCGACAGGCCGCCCCGAATCCGCAGGATGCCGAGGTATACCAATACCGCCGTCGCACCCAATTGACCGACAACTTGTGCGAACAACTGTGGGGCCGTCGGTAGTATGTCTTCGGCGGGCGCGGAGGTCGATTGATCCACGGGAGGCACCCCACCCCAGAGCCCAAACAACGACAGGAAGAGCCCCGGCAGCAGAACCACCGCCATCAGACCGAACAGCAGATCGGCGATCTCGAAGTCGTTCGCGGGCGGTGCCGGCAGTCGAAGAACCTCTCCCCAGCGGCGTCGCCAGCCAAGAACGGCAGCACCCGCGACGATCATCACGGCGCCGACGGTCAACAAGACGAGCTCGGCGAATTGAACTGTGGTTAAGTCTTGTGGCATCGGGCTGTTGATTCCCCTGTTCGCTATTCCTAAAGTGGCGATCGGAGTCAAGATGATCGGGACTATATTGGAAAAAATCGTCGAGACCAAGCGCCGCGAGGTCGCCGAAGCGAAGCGCGCCCGACCAGCGGCGACACTCCACGCGGAGATCAACGAGGAAACCCCACCGCGCGATTTCTACGGTCGGGTGGCGGGCAGCGGCTCCGATATCCGGTTGATAGCCGAAATCAAGAAGGCATCCCCCTCTGCGGGCCTGATCCGACCCGACTTTGACCCGGTCGCCATCGCCCGAACCTACGAAAGCTGCGGTGCGGCCGCTCTCAGCATCCTCACCGATCGAACCTACTTCGCCGGTGAGTTGCCGTTCATCAAGGCGGTCAAACAGGTCGTTTCTCTGCCGGTGTTGCGCAAGGATTTCATCATCGACGAGTACCAGATTCTCGAGAGCCGGGCGGCCGGGGCGGATGCCATCCTCCTGATTGCCGGCGTCCTGTCACCCGAGCAGATCGAAGCATATAGTTCTCTCGCCTTTCAGCTTGGCATGACCTCGCTCGTGGAGGTCCACGACGTCGAACAGCTCAAGGCCATCTACGGCTTGATCGATCCAGAGCGGTGCATGCTGTTGGGCATCAACAATCGAAACCTCCGCACGCAGACGACCGACATTCGCACCACGCAACGTCTGGCTCGAGTGTTGGGCCCCGGCGTACCGTTCGTCTCTGAAAGTGGAATCAAGTCACGCCGGGATGTCCGGCGTCTGCAAGATGCCGGCGCGACGGCACTCCTTATCGGGGAGACGTTCATGCGCGCGTCGGACATCGGCGCGAAGATCCATGAGTTGATGGGGTGGGATTGAGGGCGGTATCAGCTCGTGGCGCGGTCGAGTGCCGCCTGGAAGTCCTTCTTGCTTTGTAGCCCGACGAACTTCTCCACGACCTCGCCGCCCTTGAAGAGCAGGACCGTCGGGATCGCCTGGATGGCGTACTTGACCGGCGTCTGTTGGTGTGCGTCTGTGTTCATCTTGCCGACCTTGATCTTGCCGGAATACTCGGTGGCAAGCTCGTCGATGACCGGGCCCATTGCCTTACATGGCATACACCAGTCGGCCCAGAAGTCAACCAACACCGGCGTGTCCGATTGTATGACATCGGATTCAAAGTTGGCATCCGTGAATTCAAGCGTATCCGCGCCAGCCATGTCTCGATTCTCCTTCAGGCATTAGGCGCCGCACCTGCGGCACAATACACAGTGGTTCTACCTGCCCCTGCCCTTTGCAGCCGCGAGACAGAACAGGCGGATTCTAGAGAACGGCGGCCTTCAAGTCAAAGCCTCCCATCTTCCCACTTGATCTCACCGGCAGGCCTTCTTACGGAGCGTGCATCGCTCCTCGGCAGGGTCGTGCACGCCCTGAGCCCGTGGTACACACGGGTCCATGACACTATCGGCGGGGCTGATCAGAGCCCCAAGCGCCAGCGCGGGGTACTCATGAACGGACCGTTGGCATTCAGACCCGTTGGCCGGCGGGACGCCGATGCTCCCCAGCGCTCGGGGCTCGGATCAGGTGCCCGACGCGGGCGATGTCACGCGCCACTTCGCTGTTTCGCGATCCGCCTAAACTGTCATGGACCGGTGCACACCGCCTACAACCGTAGTCATGGACATTCATCTAATCCTCGTAGATGATGCCCGCGTCTTGATGTTTGAATAGCGAATGAAACGCCGTCCCTGATCGTGAAAACCACCGTCGAGACGACGGTGCCACAGTATTGCCACGGGCTGCTATCCGTGGGTATGCGGTGTTGTCCTGGAGCTTCTTCAGTGATTGATGTTATTCTCATCGTCGCCCTCGTTCTGTTTGCCCTTGCGGGCACGGTCCTGGCGGCCCTGCAATTGCCCGGCACATGGCTGATCCTCGCCTCGGCGGCCGGCTACGATTGGTACTATGGCTGGCAGCGCATCGGCTGGCAATGGCTGCTCGGCCTCGCGGTCGTCGCGGCGCTGGCTGAGCTGCTCGACACCATTGCCTCCGTCATCGCCACCCGACGGGCGGGGGCAAGTCGACGAGCGACCATCGGGGCGCTGGTCGGTGGATTCGGCGGCATGATCCTGCTGTCGGTGCCCGTTCCGGTGGTCGGAACGGTGGTTGGCGGACTCGTGGGCTGTTTCCTCGGCGCCCTGCTCGGCGAGATGACGATCCGCGACGACATTAAAGCCGGCACGCGCGTGGGTCTTTTCGCCGCGCTCGGCCGGCTCGTCGGACTCATTGCCAAGACGGCGGCCGCCATGGTCATTGCGGGGGCCGCGCTATCGTTGGCCGTCCGCGCGATGTTGTAGGAGAGGCTACATAGCTCGGCAACAGACGACATGACCCACAAACGACTGATAGCGATCACGTTGATCCTCACGGGCTGTGCGGAGACCACGCCTCCACGCATCCATGACGGTCGCTTGCGCGGCAAGGCGCAGCCTGTACGACGATCAACAAGCCGAAGCACAACCCAAGCTGTTACGGATGAGCTGGTGGCTCACTGGGTCGCCCAACTCGGGGCGGCGGATTTCGAGGTCCGAGAGTCGGCACAGCGGCGTCTCGCCGAGCTGGGAGATGCCGCCGCGCCGCATCTGGTGGGGGCCGTGGCCGACCCGAATCCAGAAAAGGCCGGCCGTGCGGCTGTACTGTTGGGGACGCCGACCGATCCGGCGCTGCGCGTCGAGTTGGCGGCGAACCTGCTGGCAACGACCGATCCCGACACGATGGAGTGGGCGGTTCACATGTTGTTCGACTCACCCGGTGAGGTCTGCGACCTGTTCATGGAGCGTGCCGAGCGTGCACGCGGTGTGGAGCGCGTGGTGTTCGAGCCTATTGTGGAACAACTGCGGTCTTGGAAGCGCATGGACGACCTGTTCCAACGCCACCACGCGCGCATTCGACAGGAGAAACCGGAAGACGCAGCGCGCATGTTGGAAATGCACCTCAGCTCGAATCTCTACCATGCCGAGGCGGCATACTGGATGGCCCTGGATGCCCTCATGGAATACCGCGCACGAAACCTCCACGGGTACGAAGCCGTGCGTAAACCGGCGAGCCGTCCCGCGCGCTGACCGCCATGTTGTTCTAAGGATTCTACCACAACCTGCGGCAACGGCGCCAAAGCCTGTGTTATTCACAAGCCAGAGGCCCATGCCACAGGAGGCATTGGGATAGACCCTACGGTGCTCTTCGGACCACCCGTTACTTGCCCGCCGGTGGGAGAATATCCGCAAGCGTGGTCTGGAGGAAAATCCCCTTCAGCGATGCCGCGACATCCTTGTGTGCACGGCTCATCACTGCCTGGACAGGCTGGGGCAGACCCTTGACCGGTTTCGGCTTCTTGTCGTTCGAGACCAATGCGCCCACGCCGTCGAAAATGTCGTAGACTGTAATACTCTTGACGGCGCGATTGAGACGAAAACCACCTCGCGGACCTCGGTCCGAATGCAGGATTTCTGCGTTCGCAAGTTGACTTAGAATCTTAGCGACGTAGGCTTTTGGTAACTTATGTTTCTGCGCGATGTCGTGTGCCCGCACCCCCGTTGGGTGGGGGGTGTCGCGGTGTTGCTCGGCGATCTCATACAACGCGAGCAATGCGTATGTTGCTGTTTTGTTTCGAATCATGATCGTTGTCCTATTCCTTTGTTGTGCCGCAGACATGCGGCACCCATTCCCTATTACCCCTTCCCCGGTGGCCGGCGATCGTCTGACGATGCCGATCAACGGGTTTCACGCAGTGGTGGATCATAGCGGACAAGTAATGTTGTGGCCACATGTTATCCGGTAACTGGACAAAAAGAATGAAAAATGTCGAACAGCGGCAACACCGGCCCCCGGCGTGGCTTCGAGCCATGGGCGCCCGCGAGCTTCCGCCCATATTGATCGCGGGTGGATGTGAGTACCGCCATGTCAGGACCTTCAAACACGATTTCTTCGCCGCTACCGGCCTTTATGAGGGCTCAAAGGGCAAAGTCGTCCTCAAAGTCATGCGCCGGGCTCGTTTATTGGGGTTGCCCATGGATTGGCTGGGTGGACTTTTGGCGCGACACGAGGTCAGGTTATACCGACTGACCCAGGCGGTCGAGGGCGTGCCAAGACTTATCGGACCATGGGGATTAACTGGTTTTGTCCATGAGTTTGTCGAAGGCCGCCCACTCGCCAAGGAAGATCGGCCGGATGATCGCTTCTTTCCCCGACTCTCGGCGATGCTGGATGAGATCCATGCACGAAAAATGGCCTATGTCGATCTGGAAAAAAGGGAGAATATCCTGCTCGGAACCGATGGTATGCCGTTTTTAATCGATTTTCAGATCTCCTGGCACGTGCCGTTGAATCGTGGCGGCGGGACGTGGATGGCTCGGCTGATCCTGGGCATCTTGCAGTCCTCTGACCGCTACCACCTCCTGAAACACTGGCGACGCCACCGGCCGGATCAGCTTGAAACAGAGAAGATCGCCGATTCGTACCAGGCACCGTTCTGGATACGGTGGCATCGGGCGGTGTTCAGGCCCCTAACCCGGCTGCGCCGTCAGGTGTTGGTCTGGCTGGGCGCCCGGTCTTCTACCACGGGCCGGTCCCCCGGATAATCCAAAAAAATGGCCAGAATAGGGTAGATACCCGATTGTTTTGGACACCCCCAAATGGATATATAAGAAGGTGTCCTATTCCCCTAAAAAGGGAAAGCGCCGGGTTCCCGGCGCTTTCCCGTTTTTTTCACGGCAAACCGACCACAATAAGCGACCTACACTGTTATCAGGTGAAATCTTTGCGTCTAGCGAAGAATACTGTGGCACCGGCGTCTCGCCGGTGGGTCACAGGCGGGACGCCTGTGCCACAGTTTGGCTGCGGCCAGAGGCCGCGCTATGTGGCTGCCTGTGGAATAGTAACCTCCAGCCAGACGCAATCGGCCAGGGTCTTGAGCCTTGCCTGGGCCAACTCGGCGGGCAGGATGACGACATCACCCTTCTCGAATACTTCCCGGTTTGTCTCGCCGGTGTGAATCTCCCCCCGCCCCTCCAGCACGATCCAACAAACAAGTTCGTCGTATGGGATTTCCTGCTCGGCCCCTTCGATGAACCGGACTTTCTCGATAATGAAACTGGGGCACGTCACGAGCCGTGTGACCGTCGTAAAAACGTTCGCCGTGTGGGTGCGTTTCTCGAACTGGGAAAAGTCGAGGTCGGTGAGGATACAGCCAAGACCCTCATCGACATGTAGCCCCGCGTCGCTGCCGGGCCGGACACGACCATAATCATAGAGCCGATAGGTCACGTCCGAGGGCGTCTGGATCTCAGCCACGACAACGCCGGCCCCAAGGGCGTGCAGCGTCCCGCTGGGCAGGTGATACGTCTGACCAGGGCGAACAGGAATCTTCCGCATGTAATCGAGGATCGCGTCCGGCCGCTCGGACATCGCCTTGGACAGTGCCTCGACCGTGGCACCGGGGACCATACCGCGGTAGATGGCCGCGCCTTCGACGGCGGCAATGATGTGCCACGCCTCGTGCTTGATGCGGACGTCGCCGCCGAGCCGTTTGACCGTTGCCGGATCGGGATGGACCTGTACGCTGAGGTCCTGTGCCGCATCGAGAAACTTGATCAACAACGGGAACCGGCCATCGACGGGCTGCGCTCGACCCAGCAGTGCCGGCCCCCACGCCTCGACGAGTTCGTGCAGCGTCTTGCCCTTGGCCGGCCCACGGGCGACGACGGACTGACCGGCTTCGAGGTCGGTGCACTCCCAGGATTCGCCAATGGTTTCGCCGGCGGGGAGGTGCTTGCCGAAGAGCCGCTCCAAATTACGGGCGCCCCAGATCTTGGGCTTGTAGATGGGCTCGAAGATCAGCGGATAGGTTTGCATGATCGGCGGATTCTAACATGTCCGCTCACGTGTGGGTAGCCATTTGGGTCGGGTCAGCAGACCTACACTGTTATCAGGTGAAATCTTTGCGTCTAACGAAGAGAACTGTGGCACCGGCGTCTCGCCGGTGGGACCACGGGCGGGACGCCCGTGCCACACTTTGGTTGCGGCCGGATGCCGCGCTGTGCCACAGCTGGGCTGCGGCGGAGCCGCGCCAGGGATCTCGGCGCTCTATCTTCTGCACTCAATACAGTCCGCCGCCGCCGAGGCCGAACTCGCTGGGATCCTTGGCGAATTGTCGGGCCGTCTCTACGGAGATGAGACTCTCATCGATTAGTCGGTGCAGGTCCGCGTCCAGCGAGAACATGCCATCCTTTCGGCCGCTCTGGATGGCCGAGTCCAGGCTTTCGATCTTGCCCTGTCGGATCGCGCTTCGGACCGCGAAGTTCGCGGACATTGCCTCCATCGCCAGGACGCGGCGGCCGCCGTTGCCGCTCGGAAGCAGGTGTTGCGCAACGACGAACTGCAAGCTCATGGAGATCTGTGTGCGGATGTCGTCGTGCTGTTCGGATGGAAACAGATCGACAAGGCGCGTGATCGCGCCCTTGGCATCGGTCGTGTGCATCGTGGAGAGGATCAGGTGGCCCGTCTCGGCGGCGGAAAGCGCGAGTTGTGCCGTCTCGCGGTCCCGTATCTCGCCGACCAGGATCACATCAGGGTCTTGCCGCAGCCCGAAACGAAGGCCGTCATAAAACGATTTGACGTCTACACCGACTTCTCGCTGGGTCACGATGCTGTCCGACATCGGCGGGTAGATATACTCGATTGGCTCCTCGACGGTAATAATGCGATAGCCGCCGCGGGCGTTGAGCATTTGAATCAAGGCTGCCAGACTCGTGGTCTTGCCGCTGCCGGTGATGCCCGTCAGGAGAACCAAGCCGTTCTTTTGAGAGATGATCCTCTCACCGAGTTCGGTCACAAAGCCCAGTTCCGTCAGCGTCGGGATTTCGTTGGGGATTGCCCGGAAGCACGTGCCGCAGTCGCCCCGGCTGGCGAACAGGTTGACGCGAAATCGCTCGACCCGATCGCCTTCGCCGAGTTGAACGGCGAAATCCAGGTCTGTTGCTTCCTTCAGCTTTGGCGCTACCTCCGGCGGAGCAACGGTCTTGACCATCGCCAGGGCGTCGCCGGGGGCGACCGGCGCCTCGTCCACCGCGGACAGCTTGCCATGGATGCGATACATCGGCCGATAGCCCGGCACCAAGTGCAGGTCAGACGCCTCGGCCTTGGCCATGCTGCCGAGCAGTTTCAACAGTCGGCCGTTCGCGGTTTCATCCATCCGATCACCTCGCGCAACTGGACCCCAGGCCACCCGACGTGGCTTCCTGGTATGATACCCGACGCCCGCGTCAGAGTTGCAGGGTCTTGCCGCGTCCCCATATAATCATGATCTTACCCGGCCGATTTTGGAGGAAAACATGTCCACGACGTTCAACTGCCCGGCCTGTGGCAAGACCATCGCTGCAGAGGTTACCATCGGCACGCAAGTCCAATGTCCACTCTGCAATCAGGTTGTCACGGTTCCCGGTGATGCCTCGCCGACGGCGCCGATGCCGGAGCAGACCGCGGACAGGCCAGTACCGCCAGGCGGCGCGGCGGCGCAGGTTGGATACGCGACAGTGACAGGCAGATCGGTGAGCCAGGGGCTTGCCATCGCAGCCCTGGTCTGCGGGATCGTCGGGTTGGTCGGTTGTGCCCCCGTCGGCATCGTCGGATTGGTCCTGGGCATCATCGCGCTGGTCCGTGTAAACCGAGATCCCCGCCGCTACGGCGGCAAGGGCATGGCTATCGGGGGTATCTGCACCGGCGCCCTCAGCATCCTGCTCGTGCCGATGATGATCGCCATCTTGTTGCCGTCGCTGAGCCGCGCGAGGGAATTGTCGAAGCGGCAGGTCTGTATGGCGCGGATGAGCGCGATTGGGCAGGCATTGTATACTTATGCCCAGGACGACCCCCAGATGTTTCCTGAGCTGGGCGCAGATTGGCAGGCGCGGTTGATTGATGCGGGCTATTGTTCGCCACAGCAGTTTCTGTGTCCGTCAGACTCCAGAATGACCGGGTCATCGTATTACTACGTGCCAGGCTATAGTACGACATCGGACCCGACGCAGATCATCTTGTACGAAGACCCTGCCAACCACGGTGGCGAGGGTGGTAACATCCTGTACCAGGACGCCCACGTCGCCTTCGTGAGATCACCAGAGTACGAAGAAGAGATCGATTCGATCACGCTACCGGATGGAACCCCCTGGGCGCCGCACAAGAGCCCATGAAGCATGCTACCGGGTACGTGACAGTTTAGGCGGCTCGCGAATCGGCGAAGTGGAGCGTGATATCACTCATGTCGGGCACCTGATCCGAGCCCCGAGCGCAAGCGAGCGGGTGCGAAGACCAACGGTCCGTCCACGAAGACCCCGCGCTGGCGCTTGGGGCTCTGATCAGCCCCGCCGATTGTGTCATGGACCCCATGCTACCCCCCGGCCAAGGCCGGGGGCTCTTGGGAAGAATGCAGGTCTTCCAGTTCGGCCAGATGTCGCCTATGGTCTTCCAGATGGCGGGCGACGAGCGTGCTAACCTCGGCGTTGCTTGAATCGCCGGCAACGGATTCGTAGGTTTCCACCAGCTTGCGGGCGCCGGCAATGGCGTCCGGCACGAGGTGGATCAAATCGATGTAGTGCATGCCGCCGGTGACGATCGAACGCCGCGGCGTCGCCGGCGCACCGCGCAGCTTCAGGATCATTTCCACCAGGCCACGCTTGTGCGAAGAATGGTCGGCAACCATCCTCTCGACCAGAGTACGACCCGCCATGGCCGACTTGTCCACGTAAGGGGCCGCCTCGCCCAGACGGGAGATGAAGCTATCTTCTTCGGCTTCCAACAATCGGTTCAGAACGTCGATGGTTTGTTCGTCTGGCATGGTGTTGTCTGTCGGTGGGCTGATTAGTCTCTCTATGGTGGCAAAACATCCTCACGCAGAGGCGCGGAGATCGCAGAGGAAGAACGGAAAACTCATGGCAGCCCCTCAATAATCTTTGCGTCTCTGCACCTCTGCGTGAGGTTATTTTCCAACACGGCCGTTGCTTCTACGCTTGGCTCGGTCAACTGCACCGGCGGCGGCCGCTCCACAACGGCGTACAGGTCGCGCGATCGTTCGTCGGAGAAGTCCTTCAGCTTACCGGCCCACAGCGTGCCTACCAGAAGAATCGCCAGGGCACATGCCGCTACGGCAAACTGGCCGGGCAGTGACGCACGGATGGCCGGCTGGCCGTCGTCACGGAAGCACATCGCGTACGCCACACGGGCGTAGTAATAGAGGCTGATCAGCGTGTTGATGACCGCCACAACGACGAGCCAAACGAGACCGCCGTCAAACAAGGCGGCGAGGAGCCACCACTTCGCAATGAACCCGCCCAGCGGCGGCATGCCGACGAGACTGAAGAGGAACACGACCATGGTGACGGCGATGAGCGGACTCCGGCGGGCCAGGCCGTTGAACGCGCCGATATCTTCCCGGCCGGTCGCCCAATAGACCATCGCCACACATCCGAACGCGCCGAGATTCATCAGTAGATAGACCGTGACGTAGGCGATGATCGCGCTGAAGCCGGGGTGCGACTGTCCCGTTGCCGCGCCGGACGGATGCCAGATGATCGCCACGGCCATCAGCATGTAACCGGCGTGCGCGATGGAACTGAACGCCAGCAGGCGCTTGAGGTTCGTCTGTCGATAGGCGGAGAAGTTTCCCCAGGTGCACGTGATCGCCGCCATGATGGCAATCACCAACGTCACGTAGTACAACGTCTCCGATGGATCGGCCAGCGGCGCCGCGACGACCGAAATCACGCGCAGGAGCAATCCCAGGCCGGCCGCCTTGCTCGCCACACTCAGCCACGTGGTGATCTCGATCGAGGCCCCTTCGAAGACGTCTGGGCACCAGAAGTGGAACGGTACCGCGGATATCTTGAACGCCACGCCGATCATGAACGCCACCAGCGACACGCCCATCAAGACCGTCGGCGCCCCTCCGGCCGTCTCGGAGGCGATGGCCCGGCCGATGGCGGCGAGGTCGAGCGTGTGATATTGGCCGTACAGCAGCGAGGCCCCGTAGATCATGATGGCGCTGGTCACGGCACCGAACAGGATGTACTTCAGCGAGGCCTCCGCGGCGAGTCGATGCTTCTTGCGAAAGCCGGCCAGCCCGTACGACGGGAGGGAGGTCATCTCCACCGCGAGTATGATCATCAGCAGGTTCGTTGTGCTGACCATCAGCGACATACCGAAGGCACTGCCGACCAACAGGACGAAGAACTCAGTCGCGTCTCGTCTCCGCGACAGCCGCTCCGGTAGCCCCGCCTCACCATTCAGGAACCACATGCCGGTGATCAACACGAGGAAGATGCTGACCAGGAAGATAAAGAAGTAGCTGAACTGATCGGCGACCAACATCGGCGCGTAGCTATCGGGAGTCATACCAGCCCAGTTCCCGTCGAGCCAGGTCGAGCCGAACAGGCACATCCAGGCGGTCAGCAGACCACCGACGACGGCAATACCGCCGGCCGCATGCCGGTTTCGACCGACGACCAGGGCGGTAATCAGAATCGCGACGATCGTCCCGACCAGGACCCACAGCGGAGCGAGCATTGATAATTGCTCGATGTCCGGCATCCACATGCCGGCGGCGAGGGTGTTTAGCCGCGACCCGAAGGGAAGCGCACCCTCAGAAACGCCAAAACGCCAAAATGCCGAAACGCCATAATCCATCATCATCATCAATCGTCAATCCGCAATCGTCATTCTGCAATCGTCCAGTCAGCCTCCCATGGCCACCGTCATCCGCTCGACGGTCGGTCTCACGATGTCCAACAGGTCGTACAGCGTGCCGTTCATCAAGTTAAACGTGTACTTCGGCAAGATGCCCATGAAGATAGCCAACACACCCATCGGGATGAGGATGGCGGTCTCACGGGCGGTGGCGTCTGGATAGTGGGCGTATTCCTCGCGGAGCTTGCCGAGATAAACCCGCTGAATCATCCACAGGATGTAGGCCGCCGTGATGATCACACCGAACGCGGCGATGACGGCCATCGGCTTGGCCCAGGACCACGGGGCGTTGAACGTGCCGAGCAGCACCCAAATCTCGCCGATGAAACCGCACAGCGACGGCAGCCCCAGTGACGCAAAGAAGCCCAGCGTCGCCATCGAGCCGTACCGCGGCATCGACAACCACAGGCCGCCGAAACGATTGATGTCACGATGGTGCGCGCGGTCGTAAATCACGCCGACCAGGAAGAAGCACATGGGGCTGGAAATCCCGTGGGCCAATATCTGGAACATCGCGCCCTGGAAACCGATGTCCGTCATCACCGCGATGCCGAGCAGGACATAGCCCATGTGACTGATCGAGCTATAGGCGACCAGACGTTTGAAGTCGGTCTGCGCCAGGCAGCACAATGCGCCGTAGATGATGTTGATCACCCCGAGCGCCGCCAGCCAATACGCAAAATCCGCGGCGGCGGATGGAAAGATCGGATAACACACCCGCAAAAAGCCGTACGCGCCCATCTTCAGCAGGACGCCCGCCAGGATCATTGAGATCGGCGTGGGAGCTTCGACGTGGGCATCGGGCAACCAAGTGTGGAACGGGAAGATCGGCACCTTGATCATGAAGGCGATGAACAGCATGATGAACATCACCTTGGCGAACGGCCAGATGAGGAACATCCGCTCGGGGTCGTTGAACGCCTCGTGGATCGTATGATTCGTCGCATACGCGAGCAGGTTGAACGTGCCCTCACCGTGCATCACCTCGGCACTGGTGAAATACATCGCCAGCAGCGCAACCAGCATCAGGACGGAGCCGGCCAGCGTGTAGATGAAGAACTTGATCGCCGCGTATTCCTTGCGGGGCCCGCCCCAGACGCCGATGAGGAAGTACATCGGCAGCAGCATGACCTCCCAGAAGATGTAGAACAGGAAGAAGTCCAACGCGGCGAACGTACCGAGCATCCCGGTCTCGAGCAGCAAGAACAACGCGAAATAGCCTTTCGGGCTGCGGTTGATCTTCCACTTGTCGAAGCCCCAGCTCGCCCAGGCCGACAGCCACGTGATCAGCGTCGTCAGGATGATCAGCGGGAAGCTGAGGCCGTCGATCCCCACGTGCCAGTTGATATCGAAGCCCCCGACGTGAATCCAAGGCACGATGTGCTCGAACTGCATGTGTGTCCCGTACGTGCCGACGAAGGCCCAGGGCTCATCGCCGAGGAACGGTCCAAACAGCCAGCACGACATAAGCATGGTAACGAACGTGAAGGCCCATGTAATCGATTTTGCCAGGTGCGACGGGGCGATCAATACAAAGATCAGCCCGATGACCGGCAGGAAGATGATCACGTCCAGTAGGTATTTCATGTTATCCACGGGGCGACTCCGAAAGTCTCTCAGACGCTCCAACAAAACATGTGGCACCGGCGTCTCGCCGGTGTTCCACTATGGGCTTTGGCGCCCGCGCCAGGGTCCTTGTTCGTTCCTGCTCCATTCGCGGTGCTATCCTTCAGCCATCGAAACCCTTGTACTCACGAGCCAACGATAGCCGGCTTCCAGTTGGTCAAAGAACAACACTGCCAACAACACCACCGCCACGGAGCCGGCCGCGACCAGAACGTAGGTCCTGAGTCGGCCGGATTGCGGGCGACGGATTTCCGATCCAATATCAAGCGCCATCCCGGCAACGCCGTTGGCGATTCCATCCACCAGGCCGAAGTCGCCCTTGTTCACGGGCATGTCGAGCTGGCGGCCGGTGAAGATGCCGATCGCGCGCGTGAAGAAGGCTGTCAGATTGACGAGCCCGTCCACCACGATGTTGTCGAACAGCTTCACGACGTACCCGAAGACGATCGTCCCACCGACGAGCACGTTGTCATACACGTGATCGAAGTAGAGCTTCTGCTCCAGCGCATGGTGCAGCCAACTCAGCGGGAAAACCTGTCTGATCCGTTTTGAGACGTCGAGGCCGTTGCGATAGATCAGCCAGGCGATGCCCATGCCGATGATCCAGGCAAAACCGACAAGGCCGATCAAGGCGGTGTGTGGGTTGTGCCCTTCGCTGTGGGTGAGGGTCATCATCGTCCCGTCACCGGCCTCGGCGATGTCGTGAGCATTACCATCGAACGCCACGATGGCAGGCGCCTCGGTCGCGACGGTCGCGGAATGGTCGATCAGATCCCGGAAGACGAAGTAGCTGCAAAAGACCGTGCCCACGGCCAGCACGACCAGCGGGACGAACATCTTCCAGTTTTCGTGGGCGTGCTCGTGGACGTGCTCGTCCCGCGGATTGCCGCAGAACGTCAGCCACCAGCAGCGCATCATGTAAAACGGCGTGACATAGGCAATGATGATCGGCAGCCAGAACATCCACTTCGGCAAGGCAGGCAGCGTGGCCGCGATGCCAAGCTTGGCAGGCGTGCCGGTTGCTGCGTGGTGTTCTCCCCCACCTTGTGCGGCTGCGTGCTGGTGGCCATGACCGTGCGCGCCATTCTCGCTGGGCCGAGAATCCGTTCTCGGCCCCCCTGTGCTGTCGAGGCGCGGGACGGGATTCCCATTGGTGGTGGATGCGAGAAGGGATTCTTGCACCAGCGAAGCACTGGCAGGCAAGCTGCCAGTGGCACCCTTCGCATGCCCGCCCGCATCGTTCGCTGCCGCGTCGGTCTCGTGTAATGCCGGCGTGTTGTAGGTTCGTTCATACGCGACGGCGAGGATCTCGTCCTTGCTGAAGAAGCCGCCGAGGCCGAAATGCGTCCCGGGGATGCCGAACCCGGCGATCGCCAGCACGCCGACGAAGAACGTCCAGCAGGTAAACGGCATCTTCTTGCGAAGGCCGCCCATCTTCGTGATGTGCTGCTCGTGGTGGCAGCCCTCTATGACCTGGCCGGAGCAGAGGAACAACATCGCCTTGAAGAAGGCGTGCGTCATCAGGTGGAACAACGCCGCGATCCACGCCCCGCAGCCCATGCCGAAGATCATGTAGCCGAGCTGGCTGAGCGTCGAATACGCCAGGACCTTCTTGATGTCCGTTTGCACGATGGCAATCAAGGCCGTAATCGTCAGCGTGATACAGCCGATGACGGCGACGAACATCTGGGCATCCGGTGTCAGTAATCGGAAAACCCGGGCGACCAGATAGACGCCCGCCGCAACCATCGTCGCGGCATGAATCAACGCACTGACAGGCGTCGGGCCGGCCATCGCATCGGGCAGCCAGACGTGCAGCGGGAACTGGGCGCTCTTGCCCATCGCCCCGCAGAACAAGCCGATGCCCATCAGCGCGGCAAGGCCATAGCCGAATAAGGTAAAGGGGCTGGTGAAGAGGGTCGCGCCATTGGCGGCATTGGCTGCCACCGTTGATACAAGATCAGGATTGGCCTTGAACCAGTTAGTAGCGAAGACACTCAACTGGCCTGCTGGAGCTGCTCCACCCTCGCGTGCAGCCAACTCGAAGGTGACCGCGGCCTGATCCAAGTCAAACGTGCCGAGGTACAGCACGACCAACGCCAGGCCGATGATGAAACCGAAGTCGCCCACGCGGTTCGTCACGAAAGCCTTGATTCCAGCGTCGCTGGCGAATTTCTTGTCGAAATAGAAGCCGATCAACAGGTAGCTGCACAGCCCGACCAATTCCCAGAAGACGAAAAGAAACAGCAGGCTACTACTGACCACCAGCCCCAACATGCTGAAGGCAAACAGCGAGAAGTAGCAGAAGAACCGATGGTATTTGCAGATCCCGTCGATCTCGTCGCTATGCCCCTCCATGTAGCCGATGCTGAAGAAGAAGATGCACGAGGAGACGAAGGTCACCATGAAGAACATGATGACTGTCAGTGAATCAAGCTTGACGCCGACGGTGATGGGAATATCTCCCATCGCTCCCCAGTCAAACCGGTAAGCATTGGCAGTCAACTCCGCCCGTGCGTCCGGGGTCGCGTCCCACCAACCGACAAGCACATACGTCGCCAACGCGCAGCTCAACAAAATCGATGCTAAGGCGACATAAGAAGCCCACGGCTTGCCAATCCTGTGGCCGATGAAGGCAAGGACCACAAAACTGATCAGCGGTATTACAACGCCAATGGCTAAGGCGGTTTGGTATTCCATGTCGAAACGTCAAAAAGTCAAAACGTCAATAAGTCAAATAATCAAACGTCATAAAGCCAAAACGTCGAAACGTCGAAACAGCCATTAGCCCTGGGCGGGAGCCCAGGGTTCGCTGTGTCTAAATGCCAAAACATTGGACTCATGGCTGCAAAGACTCTGTCATCACCACCGCAACTCGTCCCCACGATCCACATCGATGATCCGCAGGGTGCTGTAAAAGTTCATGAATATCGCAATGCCGATGGCCGCCTCCGCGGCTGCAAGCAGGATCACAAACAAGGCGAACACGTGGCCGTCCAGGCCGCCGGTCTGATACTTGCTGAACGCGACCAGGTTGATATTGGCGGCATTCAAGATCAACTCGATGCCGATCAGGATCCCGATCGCATTCCGCTTCGTGACCATGCACAGGATCCCCAGTGAAAAGATCAGGACCGAGAGAATCAGGTAATGAGTCAACCCGATCTCGAATATGGATCGCAGAGAATCTTGAAACTCGGGCGACAACATGGCTCGCTACTTCTCCGGTCTCGACAGGTAGGCTGCCCCGATCATCACCACGAGCAGCAACACGCTGGCCACCTCAAACGGCACCAGGTAATCAGTCAACAATGATGTGCCAAGTTGCTCGACCATCGGCGACTCGGCCAGGGGAGTATCGGTCGCCGTGGCGGCCCAGTCGGCCCGAAGCAACAGCGTGCACATGCCCACGGCCAGCAGTACGGCGACCAGCGCCGCCGCGATCACCTGCCCCCGAGTGGGCGTAAAGGCCACCCACGGCGACTTGCTCGTGAGCATCACACCGAAAATGATCAGGATCAGCGTGCCGCCGACGTACACGATCAACTGAATCGCCCCGATGAAGTTCGCGTTCAGCAAAAAGTACAGGCACGCCACGCCGCCCAGGGCACCGAGCAGCCAAACCGCCGATCGGACGATGTTCTTCGACAGGACGATGCAGAGCGCGCTGAGCAGCGCGATGCCGCTGAACAGATAAAAGGCAAATGCTTCCATGAGTTGAAACGTCAAAAAGTAAAAAAGTCAAAACATCAAAATGGCGCGGCATTAACGTTTGCTGCTACCCAACGGGGAACGCGTCTTCCCTACGAGCCCGGCAGGTGGTCGATGGCCAGATAACCCACCATCCGTCGCCTGTTCGCAAAA
>Ga0190284_1000474_pt1 | contig 22729 bp, 22 predicted proteins | sample 48691812_MG_FD_161668 | JGI IMG/M metagenome (GOLD analysis project Ga0190284, IMG submission 161668) | Hydrothermal vent microbial mat bacterial communities from Southern Trench, Guaymas Basin, Mexico - 4869-18-1-2_MG | ecosystem: Environmental > Aquatic > Marine > Hydrothermal vents >...
CTTCGTCAAAACTCAAGACGGCACTTCGTGCTCCTCGCTTTGTGCATTGTCCGCGGCCAACGCCCGCGGCTACAGGATCAATTTCTGTAGCCGGTCGCGCCGAGGCCGGCTTTCCTGTCCACTGAAGCCTTTGGCGAAGGTGGAAGGCGGTCCGAATCATTCCGGCTGAAGCCGGTACTACCAGCCAATTCCTACCGCTTTTCCTTCACGAACTTGATTTCTTTTGCGACGCCCTCGACATTTCGAAGAATAATGCTGACGGGCAGAATTTTTTCGATGGTGCCGCCCGCAACCCGGTCGCCCGTTTTGTAAAGTTTGTCATTAATCATAGCCAGCGGCATGTGCGTGCTCCACAAAATACCCTGCAGTGTGATGTTTTCATCCGCCTTGCCGGCGTCGGCCTGCGGTACCACGGGAACCACCGGCTCCACGGGAGCCATGATAAGTGCGGGGTCATAGGCTCCGTTCTGCGCCAGTTTCCGGCTCAGCGCAACGGTCTCGGCGCGGAGCGACTGGATGGAGGAGTCATAGTAGGATGCAAACTGCCCGGTCTCGACCCGCTGCTGCCGACGGTAATTGACATAACGCACGGCCAGCAGCAGGAGCGCCAGACAGCCAACCAGAATTAAAAGCGTTCGGGCATGAATTTTCATAGCCGATCTCCCCTGCCGCGTTCCGTGTACACTTTGCTCAGTACCGCTTCAACCTGCAGCCGATCCATGTTTTTCACCGTGCGCGTCAGCCAGACCTTCTCTTCATAAATAAGCGGGTCTTTGTTCTTCAGGTGCTTGAAAAAGTTGGCGACCTCGCGGCCCGATCCGAACCCCTTCAAATCCATCGTGACCCGCGCGATGCCCAGCGCTCCATCCACGGGCTCCTTCGTCACACTCATGGAGGTCATAATGAATTCCGCGCGCCGGGCTGCTTCATTGCAGAAAGCAAGGTGAATGTCTTCGACGGATGCACCGTTGGGGGCATCCTTTTCATAGTCTTTAATGAACGCTCCGAAATGCCGCGCCTCGGCCTGCATCCGGGGGAGCAGCTGTTCCAGCATCACGGCCCGCATATAGGAGACCTGCTGGTGTTCCCGGAATCCGGCCGCGCCGAATTCCGCGATCAGCGCCAGCAGTAACGGAACGGCCAGCCACGCCGCCAGTACACTTTTTTTTCGTATAAACCGCGCACTGTCCATTACTGCTCCTTAAGGATGCCTCTGTATTTCATGATTAACACATCTTTGTTCAGAATATTTCCGCGCTCGGTAACCACCGGAACAATGGCGGTGAACTGCCGGATCAGCATCGGGTCGTTCCGCCAGTCCTGCAGAAGGGCCGGAAACTTCTCGCCGGAACGGACGCGATTCGCCGGCAGGACCAGGCTGAATTCCAGTGCGGTTCTTTTATCTTTATCCTCCTGCACAAAGGCCAACCGGTTGATAAAACTGCTGTCGCGCTGATAGAGAAGCATTTCCAGCAGCGGAAGCATGGAGTGCGTGGTGTGCGGAATGGCTCTGCTGATCGCAGCAACCTGTTCGGCATTCTGCTGCAGGGTGTCCCGCAGGGTATCCGCATAGGCGAGCATGCCGCTTTGATCCGGATGCTGCTGCCGGAAGCGTTTCTGGATAACCTGCACCTGCCGGCCGCAGCGGATTCCGTCGTGAACGTTCACGGATGCGCGATACGCCACAACGGGAAGCAGAATCAGGGCGACCAGCAGATAGACCAGCATCCAGCGGTAGATGATGCGTCGCTCTTTGGCAGACCAGATCAGTCCTTTGGCCAGATTGATTTCACCCATACTCATATTTATATCCAATTTCAATGTGGGACAGGCATCCTGCCTGTCTGGACAGGCTGGAAGCCTGTCCTACTTTCTACTTCCTGTCTAAATTTCTTGAGCGGGCCTCCTGAGTCCCAGTCCAAGGGCGGCGGCCGGACTGTACGGCTCGCCGACGTTTTGCCGAACCTGCGGGTCGGCTCCCGAACGCTCCATTTCAGAAAAAACATCCCAGATGTCCACCGGCAGCCCGGTTTCCTCCTGCAGGCGGGCCGTCAGCGCGTCCTGGCCGGCAAGCTGTCCGGTCAGCAGGATTTTTGTGGCCGGCGCGTGTTTTCGCTTCATATCATAGTGCAGCAGGGCGTCCTGAATATTGTTGGCCAGATAATCCAGATTGCTCTCCCAGCCATCGCCCGCCGAAAAGATAGTGCGCGGGTAGCTGTTTCCGTTCGAGCACATCATGATGTCTGCCGTGCGGTCGGCCAGGTTGACCACGCAGGCGGGCCCGGATGCCTGCTCGCGCGTTAAAAAGCAATACAGCCGGTGAAGGGCGGAACAGCTGACTTCAACGCTGATGGAATAGAGCCCTGCGGCTTTTATAAGGTCGAGATGGCGCTGCACGGTTTTGTGCGGCGCGGCGACCAGGGTTCCCGCCAGTTCCGCCCGGTGTCCGGTTTCGTCCGGAGCCGTCGGCGCGAGATGCCAGTCCATAGAAATCTCACCGGGATGCTTCTGCAGGGCCTCTTCGGCTTCCAGCGAGAGCGCGTGCGGCAGTTCGTCGCGGGTTAAATTTTTGTAGGCAAAGGGGCGGATGGCCAGCGCACGGCTGTGCAGGCAGGTGCAGACGGTGCGCGAGGGCAGTTTTTCTTTTTTCCAGAACTCATGGAGCTTCCCCGCCAGCTCTTTATCCGGCATTTCCGGATCATAGCGGGTCGAGGCCAGTTTGTTCAGCGTCAGGGCTTCACTGGTCTGGACAAAGTGCGCGGCGGTGATCCGGCCGAAGTTAATATCCAGCCCGACGGCGTGCTCGGTAAAGTTCAGCAGGTTTGACAAAAATTTCATACGGGCCTTTGCGACTGCGCGATGTGTGCGCGAATGAAGAGGGCGGCCCGGCAGACACCCGCATTTCGCGGAGGCCTGCCGGACGACGGTTATAAGACCGTCTTCCTCCTCATATTTTTCGGTTTACTGCAGATTCAGCCGGTTAGCGATAGCGCCGCTCCAGAGACCGGATTGGTTCATGGACAGCGCCATACCATTCAGAGCGCCGGCTCTAGCGCCTGCCCTAACGGTGATCAGGTAGGCTCCAGTAGTTGGATTGCGAGCCCCGATGGTGCGCGTTCCGGTAAAGTACTTTGCATTCTGAACTTCGGTTCGAACCATTTGAGGCAACTGGTTGTAAGTCGGCCAGGTTCCGCTTTCTGCGAACTGGACTTTCGCCGCACTCGCGAGAGTGCCGCAAATGTTCTGTCCTTCAGCGGCAATGGCGCGCTCACGGTTGTTCGACAGCAGCGGAATGACGATGGCAGCCAGAATCGCGATAATGGCGGCCACGATCATCAGTTCAACCAGGGTGAACCCGGCTTTTCTTTTGGTATTCTTCATGGTCCTCTTCCTCCTCTTTCTTTTGTTTCTGTTTCGGTTGCCTTTTTTCCCGCGCTCCGCGCGGTCGGCACTCATATTAGCCCTCGAAGTCTGTAATGCAATGCGGGAAATCCTCTTTCCAAATGCAGGACAGCCATCCTGGCTGTCTGGACAGGCCGGAAGCCCGTCCTACTTTTTACTCCCATACTCCGATACTCCCATACTCCCAGACCTCTTCTCTATCTAATATTCGCAGATACGGTAAAGACGGGCAGATAGATGCTGACGATCAGCATCAGCACCAGCATGCCGAACACGGTGATAATGATCGGCTCGAGCAGTGCCGTGCCGGTCGTAATCGCGGCTTCCACCTGGTCTTCGTAGGCATCGGCCACGCGGTCGAGCACCTCGGGCATTTTCCCGGCGTTTTCGCCCACGCCGAGCATGCGGATGAGCAGCGCCGGAAAGATTTTTGTCTGTTCCAGACTGCCCGCGATCCCGAAACCGGCAATAATCCGTTCGCGGGCCTCTAGAATGGCGGCTTCAATGGCAAGGTTGTTTCCGATTTTCGAGATAATCTGCAGCGCGGTGGCCACGGGCACGCCGCTTGCCAGCATAATGGCCAGACAGCGGCAGATGCGGGCAATGATGTATTTTTTCAGGCAGTCCCCGGCCAGCGGCAGTTTCAGCTGCATGGAGGCGATCCGCAGTCCGCCTTTGGCCGTCTTTTTATAAAAGACAAACAGGGCCACCAGGCCCGCGATGGTCAGCGCCACCAGCGGAAAATTGCTGATGAAAAAGCGGTTGATGCCGAAAACGGTGGTGGTGAGCGCCGGCAGATCCGCGCCGAGACCGGAAAAAATCTCCTCGAACTTGGGAATGACAACAAAGGCCATGACGCCGCAAATGATGGCAAAGAACACCGCGACAAATCCCGGATAAGCCATCATCGTTTTAACTTTTCGCACCAGTTTATCGCTGGCCTCCAGATAGGCCGCCAGCTGATTGAGGGTGGTTCCCAGCGAGCCGGCCTCCTCGGCGGCGCGCACCAGTCCGGTAAAAATCGGCGAAAAGGTTTTGGGATGGGAGGCGATGGCCTGCGAAAACGGGACGCCGTCGTGCAGTTTTTTAATGATATCATCGAGCACCGGTTTGAGCGGCGAGACTTCCATATCCTCATAGATGCCTTCCAGCGACTCGCGCAGCGGCAGTCCGGAGTTGACGGAAATGGCCAGCTGGCGACAGAACAGGGCCATATCTTTCAGCCGGACTTTCCGGGGGGAGAAGAGGCGGCGTTTCGCGAGGGTCAGGTCATCCGCGGAACCTCCTTTTTTAAAGAAGCGCTGGAATTCCGCGACGAGCGCGGCCAGCCGCAGCGGAAGCGGACGGCCCTCCCCGGCAGGGGTCTCCGCGGCGGGCTCAAGGCTCTCTATTTCATTCAGGCTGACCACCGTCAGGTCTTTGGCGCGCAGAACGGACAGTGCCTTCTGCCGGTCTTCTGCTTCGATGACATCGCGCAGGACTTCGCCCTGATCATTTTTTGCAGTGTAATTAAATTTGGCCATGATTTACCTCGTTATCCTGAATTATCCCGTTTGCGATGAAAATCGGTATTTCTAAATGTAGGATAGCCATCCTGGCTGTCCCGGACAGGCTGGAAGCCTGTCCTACTATAGCTGTTGGGTTACATGCAGCACCTCTTCAATGGTGGTCAGTCCCTCTTTCACTTTCCGGAATCCGTTGTGCGCCAGCGATTCCATGCCCCCTTCAAGGGCCTTTCTGCGCAACACGATATCGCTCTCCTGCGCGGCCACCGCCTCGCGCAGGACATCCGATGCTTCGAGAAATTCAAAAACGCCTGTTCGTCCGCGGAAGCCGGTGTGCCGGCAGTCGGGGCACCCCTTCCCGGCATAATAGGTCCACTCTTTGGCATCCGGATAAACAACGGAAACGAGTTCGACCTGTTCGGGCGAGGGTTTGACCGGCTCTTTGCAGCGCGGACAGATGAGGCGCACCAGCCGCTGGGCAATCACCAGTTTCACGGTGGCAGCGACCAGATAGGGCTCCATGCCGATATCCCGCAGGCGGCTGAAGGAGGACGGCGCGTCGTTGGTATGCAGGCTGCTGAGCACCAGATGGCCCGTCAGCGAAGAGCGGATGGCGATCTGCGCCGTTTCGAGGTCGCGGATTTCGCCAATCATGATGATATCGGGGTCCTGCCGCAGAATGGAGCGCAGGCAGTGGGCGAAACTGAGGTCAATCTTCTGATGAACCTGCGTCTGGTTGATCCCGTCCAGAAGATATTCAATCGGATCCTCCACCGTCTGGATATTCAGCTCGGGGCTTTTAATAAAACTCATCGCGCTGTAGAGGGTGGTGGTTTTGCCGCTGCCGGTCGGTCCCGTCAGCAGAATAATGCCGTTGGGCTGCTGCAGCACCCGCTTAAATTCTTTCAGCATGGGCGGGTCGAAGCCAACGTCTTTCATGTCCACCAGCAGCGCGCTCCGGTCCAGAATACGCAGCACCACTTTTTCGCCGTGTGCGACCGGCAGCACGGAAACACGCACGTCAATAACCCGGTCTTCCACTTTAAATTTAAACCGGCCGTCCTGCGGGCGGCGGTGCTCGGAGATATCGAGCTCGGAGAGAATTTTAAGACGGGTGGTAATGGCCGCATAGAGGCTGCGCGGCGGCGGCGTAACCTCGCGAAGCACGCCGTCAATGCGGTAGCGGATGCAAATATATTTTTCCGCCGGTTCAAAATGAATATCGCTGGCGCGGTCGCGAATGGCCCCCATCAGCAGCAGGTTGACGAACCGGATCACCGGCGCGTCATTGGCCTGGTCCTTGAGCTGGTCGAGTTCTATGTGCCCGGGCGCCTCCGTTTCCGCATCAAGGTCTTCGAGCGAAATAATGTCCTGCAGGTTTTCTTCAATATAAGCCGCAGCCCGGTAGGATTCATCAATGGCCTTCCGGATTTCCTCCTCCACACCGACTGCTTTGTGCACCTCCAGTTTGGTAATGGAACGGACGGTGTCCACCGCGCCCAGATCCAGCGGGTTGGCCATCAGCAGCGTCACGGCGTGCGAATGGTCCTGCCGGAAGGGTACAAGCGTGTAACGGCGGGCGATTTGCTCGGGCACCAGCTCAATCACCGAACGGTTAATGCGGTGCTCTTCGGGAATCTCAATGAAAGGAATATGCAGCAGGTCGGAAAACGCGCGGGCCAGCTCCAGCGAAGAGTCCAGCCCGCAGGCTTCGGCCACCTTTTTCAGGGAAGTTTCCGAGCCCGCGTTTTCATGAAACGCGTCCCGGAGCTGCTTCATACTGATTTTGGTTTTTGTACTGCTATCCATCAACGTCACCTTTTTCAATGACTCATAAGCCGTCAGAAGATTTTTATGGCAAAACCATTTACAGCAAAATCCTGAGAACCCCTCTCCCGAAATCCGGCTGTTGAAAAAATAATTTTGCTGTTCATGATTTTGTTAACCATATCTTTTGCAGGGCGGGGTCCTTGACTCCGCCTCCGAGGCCTCGGGCCTCGGCTACAATTCAACCAACCGGAACCGCTTCCATAACCGAGGCTGTTTTGTCGGCAGGCTCTTCTTCCACAGGCAGGGCCGGTATTTCAGATTCTTCGGCCGCAGCAGGTTCTTCCACGACAGTGGCAGGCTCCTCTTTCGCCGCCGCAAGATCTTCCAGCACCGTCGCTGTTGCCGTTGGTTTCGCTTCTTCCACGACAGTGGCAGGCTCCTCTTTCGCCGCCGCAAGATCTTCCAGCACCGTCGCTGTTGCCGTTGGTTTCGCTTCTTCCGGATCGGGCATTTCCTGAATCGGATATTCCATCATCGGTTCGTCTTCGATCAGCTCCTCCTCTTCGGCGAGAATCATGTCGTAATTGTCTTCGTCCACGACAGTTGCGGAAAGGAAGATCAGCAGGTCTATCGTCACGTTGTCGGCCGTGTTCCGGTGGAAAAGGCGTCCGAACAGCGGAATACTGCCCAGCAGCGGAAGCTTTTGTACCTCTTCGTTCGTCCGCTCTTCGAGCAGGCCGCCGATCACGATTGTTTCGCCGTCTTTGGCCATAATCTGCGTTTCCGCTTCGCGGGTGTTAATGACCGGATAGCGCACCAGAATCTCGTCATTGGCTCTTATGGTTTCAAACCCGACAACGGTGCTGACGGACGGATGAACGATCATGTTGATGTTGCCGTCGTCACAAATCTGCGGAACGACGTTGAGCTGAATACCGGTGCTTTCATAGCGCTCCAGCTCGGTGGACTTGGTCGGGGCGCTGGTGCTGCTGCTTTCGTTGATCTCAGTCTTAATAATCGGAAATTTCTGGCCGACTATAATGGTGGCCTCCTGATTGTTCAGCGTCAGAATGCGCGGAGCCGAGAGTACTTTGGTATCGTCGTCCTTCTGCAGCAAGTTAATAATTGCAGTCGCCTCCATACTGGCATCCCAACCCAGCGCGTTAAAGGAATTATCCCCCAGCGCCAACGAGGACGGGGTGCCCGCAACAATCTGGCCGACATTGCCTCCGTCCAAAGTAAAGGATGCCCCTCGAAAATCCAGTCCAACGTTCTTTAAAAGGGCCTCATTCACTTCCATAAAGCGTGATTCAATCAGTATCTGCCGCGGCATTTTATCCACTTCGGCAAGGACTTTGCCCACGCGGGCCAGGCTGCTGGGCACGTCCGTCACGATCAGCGTCTTGCTCCGAACCTGTCCCTTCTCCTCTTTTTGGTCCACCATCCGCTCCAGCTTGCCCAGTACAGTGGCGGTGTCTGAACATTCACCGCCGCCCTGCGAAGCAAACTGCCACCCCTTCTGCCCACGGGCCGAAACCACGCTGGCCGAGCCGCGCGACGAAAGCTGCCCCTCTATAAGCTCTTTCACGTCGCCCGCATCCAGAAAGTGCAGCGTGAACACGCGGGTTTCGAGCGGCTCAACCGCTGCCAGACTGGCCAGGTTTTCCAGCTTGCTGACCACGACCGTGTCGCCGACCCGGCGATAACCGAAGCCGTAAGGTTTGAGAATGACGTCGAGCGCTTCATCCCACCGCACGTTGTTCAGGTGGATACTGACGCCGTCGCTGATCACTTCCGGGCCAATGACCACGTTGCGCTGCGTCTGCATGGCAAACGCATTGAGCACCTGCCGGATGGTTCCGCCATCCACGTGGATGGAAACATAATCGGCTGGCGGAGGCTCTTTTTTGACCTGCGCCTCGGTGAGCGTTTCAACCGATATGGTGCCATCCCCCGCCGGCTCGTCAGCGGGTTCGGTCTGTGCAACCGCTGTCGCGCTGAGCGCGACCCATACAATTCCGCTCAACAGTACCAACAGCCATTTTGTCCGCTGTTTAGTTTGAATCCTGTGCTTCATGCCGGTCTCCTTATTTGTTTCATACATGCGCTTCGATCAGTCGAAGCAGCTCTTTGGGGTTCGTGGTTTTGGACAATGCCGCCTGCTCGTGAATCAGATCCAGTGCCAGCAGCTCACGAAGGGATTCGTTCATGGTGATCATCCCCTCCGAGCGGCCTGCCTGAATCATACTGTAAATCTGCTCGCTTCTCATTTCGCGGATCAAGCTTCGGATGCCGGAATTGACCCGCATGATCTCGCAGGCCAGTACGCGCTTGGAGCCGTCGTTGGTCATAATCAGCTGCTGGGCCACCACGCCCAGCAACACCTGCGAAAGCTGGAAATAAATCTGCTGCTGCTGTTCGGCCGGAAAGACATCCACAATGCGGCTGATGGCGTGCGAGGTGTCCTGCGTGTGCAGGGTGGCCAGAATCAAGTGGCCCGTTTCCGCCAGCGTCAGCGCCAGATGGATCGTTTCCAAATCGCGAAGCTCACCGACCATAATCACATCCGGCGACTGGCGGAACATACTGTGCAGCGCATCGGCAAACGACTCGGCATCGCTGCCGACCTCGCGCTGATCCACAATGCTGTTCATATGGTGGTGCTCATATTCAATGGGATCTTCGATCGTGATAATATGCAGTTTCCGGTGCCGGTTGATATAGTCCACCATGGTCGCCAGCGTGGTGGATTTGCCGCTGCCCGCCGGCCCCGTCACCAGAAAGAGCCCGGACGGACGGCTGGCAAACTCCTGAATGATTTTCGGCAGGCCCAGCTCGGAAAAGCAGGGTATTTCATCCGGGATAATTCGTGCCGCGATCGCCGGTGCGCCGCGCTGGAAATAAATATTGAAGCGGAATTTGGCGATGTCTTCAAAGTCGCGTGAAAAATCGATCGCCTTGTAGCTCTCGAGCATCATCTGCTGGCGTTCACTGAGAAGCTCCTCCACAAGATGTTGTAGTTCGTCCTTGTGGAGCGGCGGTGAAGCCAACTGTTCCAGCGTTCCATTGATGCGGATTTGCGGGGACGCCCCAGCCGTCAGCAGGAGATCGGATGCTCCCCGCTTTTTTACATCCAGAAGAAATGTTCTGAAAAATTCCGATCCCATAATCTTATTGCCCGTGTTTATCTCACATTGCTGCGGGGCTGTCAAATCGCCTATGTGGTAGTTTTTATGCCGCGCGGGCCATGTCTGAGCACTATGGAATGTGCCATCGAAAATATGGCCGATCGTGTTCTCCGTCATTACTTCGTCTTGATACGCGGCGGCATTCATTGCAGGACTCCTTGTTCAGTATGTAACGCATTTAAATGCATAACGACTGAGCAAGCAGTGCCTGTGCCAATTGTCCATCATCTTGTGACTCCTCTTTGGTTGCGGGTTGCCGCAACTGCATTGGCGTTGTGCTGCGATAACCGGCGATCAGGATTTATTGCAGAACCAACGTAGAAACGCCCGGATTTTTCAGACTGCAAAATGTAGAGGAAGGCTTTCATAAAAATGGAGCCAGCGGAGGGAGTCGAACCCCCGACCAGCTGATTACAAATCAGCTGCTCTACCACTGAGCTACGCTGGCTTCTGAATAATAGGGGCGGGATTATGCGGAATGCGCGGGCAAAGTCAATGGCCCAATCGGCGGGCAGGTGGAACTATGCCAATTGATAAAACTTTCCGGGCTATATTTTGGTATTATTGTGGGGCAGACGCCCTCGTCTGCCATTCTTTCGCAGGCGGGGGCGCCTGCGCCACAGTGAGAATATACACCGACAAGTTTTGGCAAATGGGATTATCCGCGTTTATAGCCGGGGCGATGGTGCCACAGGTGCTTGAACCAGAACCGCGCCGTGGCGGCAATCACAAGCATGATGAAGGCGCCGATGGTCAAGATCAGGAAAAGAGAGCCGCGAGAAGCTCCGGTGGTATAGGCGTCTTCTGAAAAGAAATAGAGCGAAAGAAGCCCGCCCATGATCAAAACAAGAACCGCCGACAGGAGCAGCCCGCGGTGGGCCCGCAATTTAAACATCGGCACTCTGTCACCCAACAAAATCATTAATCCCCTTGCGCACTTGAATGGCTTATTAAAATGGTTGTCTTTTTCTCAAAAGTAAATGTCAAAATCGGGAAATTTTGTGAAAGACCCCTTCCGTGAACAACTCCGGCGCCCTGAAACGTTGCGCTGATCCTTACCCGTATCTATAGCCGGTCCGGTGATGCCAAAGGTGCCGGAACCAAAACCGTGACGTGGCGCCAATCAGAAGCATAGCGACGAGACAGACGGTAAAAATTAACACAAACGGGCCGCGACAGGCTTCTAAATAGGCGTCTTCTGAAAAGAAATAGAGCGAAAGAAGTCCGCCCACGACAAAAACGAGGAACGCCGCCAAAAGCATTCCACGGTCGGCCCGCAATCTAAACATCGGTACTTTGTCACCTGCCAATACCATTCTCTACCTCCAGACCGTTTTAGTCATGATTAATATGGTTCTGTTTACTCCAAATGTACAGATTTAAAAGAAGCAGTATTCATTCCATACTGCGGCCTGCGCATGGATTAATGGAGTTGCGGGTTAAAAAAGGGCTCTTCGCTACTTGAACCGTGCCTCCGGCACTATTTTGCTTTGCAAAATTATTTATCGCTTCCGCCTTCATAAAATTACGGCGCGACAAGACGCTTTCAGGCGCGGGTATTATAAGATTTCTACACCCGCTTCGTTAGAGGGAGGCAGAGAGGCTCCGAGGTTGGAGGGCGACAGCGGTTGTGAAAATATGAAGCTTTTTTGGCTATGACCCATTCAAAGTGACGAAGAGCCAAAAAGCGATCGGCAGCCGCTTTCAGCTGAAGAATTTTCGGAGCCCCGGCGGCATGCACTGCGTGCCGGGGAAATAGAAACGAATGTGCCCGGAAACCCTACTCCACGTCCAGCGGGCCGCCGGGCTTGTCCTGAACGATGGCATGCCGGGCGCGGGCGGCGGTTTCGGGCCAGTCCTCGTTATAATGGAGGCCGCGGCTCTCTTTGCGGTGCTGCGCGGAGCGGACGATCAGCTCGGCCACGGCGGCAAGGTTGCGCAGTTCCAGCAGGTCGGCCGTTACCAGATATTCCCTGTAATAGCTGCGGATTTCCTCGCGGATGGTGCGGATGCGCCGCCGCGCGCGCGTCAGGCGGCGGTCGGAACGAACAATGCCGACATAGTCCCACATTACCGTGCGCACTTCGTTCCAGTTGTGCTCGACCACCACCGCCTCGTCGCTCGAAACGGCTTCGCCGAGTTCCCACGGCGGAATCGAAACCTCTGCAACCGGGCCGGGCTGGTCGGCGGCAATTTCTTGCGCGGTGCAATATCCGCAGACCAGCGCTTCGAGCAGCGAGTTGCTTGCAAGACGGTTGGCGCCGTGCAGTCCTGTGCTGGCGACTTCGCCGATCGCGTAGAGCCCCGGCATCGCGGTGCGCCCGTTGACATCGGCGACGATCCCGCCGCAGGAGTAGTGTGCCGCAGGTACCACCGGCACGGGCGCGCGGGCCATATCGAACCCGAAGTTGAGACAGGCCTCGTAGAGCGTCGGAAAACGTTTCTGCAGGAAGTCGGCATCGCGGTGGGAAATATCAAGATAAACAAACGGGTCGCCGTGCTTTTTCATCACCGAGTCAATGGCGCGCGCGGTAATGTCGCGCGGTGCCAGCGATCCGCGTTTATCAAAGTCATAAACAAATTCGCGCCCGCGGCGGTCGATCAGCTTTGCGCCCTCCCCGCGCACCGCTTCGCTGATCAAAAATGTTTTGGCGTCCGGATGGTAGAGACAGGTGGGATGAAACTGGATCATCTCCATGTCGCGAATCGGCAGTCCGGCGCGCCAGGCCATTGCCACGCCGTCGCCGGTGGCGACGTCGGGATTGCTGGTATAAAGGTAAGCCTTGCCCAGCCCGCCGGTGGCCAGCACGGTAACGGGTGAGCGTACGGCAAAAATTTCGCCGGAGTTTTTATCGAGAAAGTAACAGCCGATGCAACGATCCTGTCCGGCCAGGCCGATCCAGCCGGTCGGCACCACATCAATGGCCAGCCAGTTTCCGGCGAGGGTGATGTTCGGGTCGGCCTTGGCGCGGGCGAGCAGGCCGTCAATCAGCGCCTTGCCGGTTACATCGCCTGCATGGAGTACGCGGCGGCGGGAGTGTCCGCCCTCCTGCCCGAGGTCATATTCTTCCCGGTTTTCGGCACGCCGCTCAAAATGAATCCCGAACTCCTCAAGTTCGGCAATTCGCGCACGCCCCCCTTCGACCACGGCACGCACGGCTTCTTCCTCGCTCAGGCCGCCACCGGTTTGCAGGGTGTCGGCCACGTGCTCCTCAATGGAATCGTCCGGATCCATCACACAGGCGATGCCGCCCTGTGCATAGCGGGAATTCCCCTCCTCGGCAGTGCGCTTGGAAACCAGCAGCACCTTGCCATGCGCGCTCAGGTGCAGCGCGGCCGTAAGGCCCGCCAGCCCGCTGCCGACCACCAGGAAATCGCTGTCTCGTGTCTGCATGTTTTTGTAGGGGTTCCGGACGTTGGAAAATTTCAGCGGAACGCTACCACATTTTTTCCGTCAATAAAGGCTTCTCTTCCGCCGAAAGTCTGGCATTGTCCCGCGTTTTTGCGCAGAGTACCCATAACCGTGAGGAGGATCGATCATGATTAAAAAAGGCGGAACCTATGTGGTGATGGGGCTTTTAAATACGGATTCCATCGCCTATGCCACCGGCAAGATGATTGAGGATCTCGGCGGCAACGTCATTTATACCGTGCAGAATGAGCGCATGAAAAAGGTCTTTTTTGACCGCGGCTGTACCGACCTTCCGCAGGAAATTAAAGATGCCATGGTCATCAAGTACTGCGATGTCACCAACGAAGATGAAGTGCGCAGTGTCTTTAACGACATCGGCGACATCGACGGCCTCGTTCACTCCGTCGCCTTCGCGAACCCGAAAACCTGCCTCGGAAACCAGATGTACACCAGCTCGTACGATGATATTAAACAGGGCTTTCACATCAGCTGTGTTTCGCTGGCGACCGTTTCCCAGTTCGCACAGGAGCACATGCCGAACGGCGGCTCGATTGTAACGATATCCTTCGCCTCCCAGCTCGCGTTTCCTTACTACAACTGGATGGGCGTCAATAAAGCCGCACTCGAAGCACTGGTTCGCGCGCTGGCCCGTGAGTTTGGCCGCGAACATGTCCGCGTAAACGCGGTTTCGGCCGGCCCGCTCGCCACTAAAGCCGCCAAGTCGATCCCCCACTTTGCGCATCTGGCTCAAACCTGGAAAAAGATCAGCCCGCTTCCCTGGGACGCGGTCAACGACAAGGGCGAAGTGGCAAACTCCGTTCTCTTCCTGCTCGGGAAATATTCCAAAAAGATCACCGGCCAAACCCTCTATGTGGATGGCGGTGCCTCCGCCGTCGGTGGCGAACTGCTCAAACATGAGAAACCCCTCAAGACCATGACCGCAAAAAAGCGCGAAGCCCGCGAACGGCTCAAACGGATGCAGGAACGGCAGAAAAAGAAATAGGGGATTCAGTCGAAAGTCGAAATGTCCAATGTCGCGAAAAGACGTTCGACTTTAGGCGTTCAGACCTTTGACTGTATCCCGCCGAATGGCCTGCCAAGCCGTAGCCGATGAGCAGAATCAAAAGCTGGTTTTGGAACACACGTCCGCCTTCGCAAGACTCCGGCGTGACCGCCTTCTCATTTCGCCTTGCTCATTGCGAAGGCTGGTGACCCCAACGGGAATCGAACCCGTGTTGCCAGGATGAAAACCTGGAGTCCTAACCGCTGAACGATGGGGCCAGCAAAAAAAGCGAGGGCGTAAGATAACAAACCGGCGCAACGGGGCAACAAAAAATAGCGGTTTTTTGGTCTGTGCTTTTCCCGCGCCCCTTGGCACCATCTTCCCTGTTCCCGGGGTGCCGGACGCCGCAGGCGGCCGCGCTGAGATAATACCCGCAGAACCTGATCCGGTTCGTACCGGCGAAGGGAGAGACGTCAAAACTCCCGTCGCGGTGCGACCGGGAGTTTTTTGCATTGTAGGCGAACTCCCGAGGTCTCAGACCTCGGCTACAAAAGATGTTTTGTAGGGCGGGGGCCGAGACCCCGCCGAATCGAAGGGAAAATAATGTTGAATTTAACAGTAAATGGAAAACCGCACGAACACTGCGGCGACAGCACGATTCCCGCGCTGCTCACCGAGTTCGGTGCGAACTCGGCGCATACTGCGCTCACTGTAAACGGCGAACTCGTTGTTTCTAAAGACTGGGAAAATCACCGGCTCCGTGACGGTGACGCCGTCGAAGTCCTCACGTTTGTAGGAGGTGGATGATATGAACTCAGGGATCAGGGAGCAGGAGTCAGGGGTCAGAATCCAGGAAACACCCGACACCCTTAAACTCGGAAATGTTGAATTTAAATCCCGGCTGATTCTCGGCACCGGCAAGTTTTCGGATACCGAGACGATGATCAAGGCCATCGAAGCCTCCGGTACGGAGCTGGTAACCGTGGCGCTGCGCCGCTTCAACCCGAAGCAGCCGAATGACGATCTCTACCGTCCTCTTGCGCAGCTAAAAAATGTAACGCTGATGCCCAACACTTCCGGCGCGATGAACGCCAAGGAAGCCGTTCGCGCCGCGCAACTCGGCCGCGAACTGAGCGGATCGTCTTTTGTAAAAGTGGAAATCCACCCCAACCCGCACCATCTCATGCCCGACCCGATTGAAACCTACGCCGCCGCCAAAGAGCTGGCCGCCGACGGTTTCATCGTACTGCCCTACATTCCGGCCGATCCCGTCCTCGCGAAAAAACTCGAAGATATCGGTTGCGCGGCGGTCATGCCGCTCGGCGCCGCCATCGGTTCCGGCGGCGGGCTCTCCACCGCCGATATGCTCGCGCTGATCATTCGCGACAGCAACATCCCCGTCATCGTGGACGCAGGCTTGCGCTCGCCCTCCGAAGCCGCCGCCGCAATGGAAATGGGCTGCGATGCCGTCCTCGTTAACTCCGCGATTGCCGCCGCAGAAAACCCGGTTGCGATGGCACGTGCTTTTGCGCTCGGCGTCGAAACCGGCTATGCCGCACACGAGGCAGGCCTCATGCCCAGATCCGACATCGCTGTCGCGACGAGTCCGTTAACTTCCTTCTTAAAATAGGTCGTATAAGACCTATTCGACCTATGAAAAACCTCCCGATATGGCTAGACCCCGAACCTTGGCTAAACCGAAAATTTTCGCCAACCGAGATTCAAACCGCCCTCGGCGCGGAATCACCGAGCGAAGAAACACTCGCCGCACTGCTCTCGCCTGCGGCGGTCGACTTTCTCGAGCCAATGGCCGCGCGAGCGCAGGCTCTGACCCGCCGCCATTTCGGGCGCACCGTTCAGCTTTATGTTCCGCTCTATCTTTCCAGCTACTGCCCCGGCGGCTGCGCCTACTGCGGATTCGCTTCCGACCGCAACACGGCACGCCATAAACTTTCGCTGGAGCAGGTCGAAACCGAACTCGCCGCACTCGAAAAAATGGGGTTTGAAGAAATCCTGCTGCTGACCGGTGAACGTACGCCCGAGGCGGACTTCGATTACGTCCGCGACTGCGTGGAGCGCGCCGCGCGCCGCTTCCACAGCGTAAACATCGAAATGTTTCCGATGAGTGAAACCGAATACCGCGAACTCGCCGAAGCAGGCTGCTCCGGCGTCACGCTCTATCAGGAAACCTATCACCCCGAAACGTACGCCGCCATGCATCGGTGGGGCCCCAAAAGCGACTTTTCCGAACGATTGGAAGCGCCAGCCCGCGCACTAGCCGGCGGGCAGCGCTTCGCGGGCCTCGGAGCGCTGCTCGGACTCAGCGATCCGCTCTTTGACTGTCTCGCGCTCTACCGTCACGCCCGCCACCTGCAAAAAACTCATTGGCAAAGCGGCCTTACCATTTCGTTTCCGCGTATCCAGCGCGAAGCAGGCGATTTCACGCCGCCTCACCCCGTCAGCAATTCACAGCTCGCACAAATCGTCTTCGCCTTCCGCATTGTGCTGCCCGACGTACCGCTTGTCCTTTCGACACGCGAAACGCCCGCACTGCGCGACGGCCTCGCAGGCCTCGGAATTAATAAAATGAGCGTCGCCAGCAAAACCACCGTCGGTGGTTATGCCGAAGAAGGATCAGAGGACGTGTCACGCCGCAGCCGTGCGAAGGCGGAAGGACAGTTTGATGTCAGCGACGCGCGCGGTGTCGAAGAATTCTGCGCCATGCTGCGCAGTAAAAACCTCGAACCTGTTTTCAAAAACTGGGACGCCGCTTACCGCTGATATATGTCGAGCTTGTTTCCTTCGCGCGGTTTCGTATATAATCTGCGCCATGGACACTTTCATCAAACAACTGTCCGCGCCTCTCTTCTGGGATGTTGACCCGGAACAGGTTGATCCCGAGGCACATTGGCGGTTTGTTATTCCACGCATCATGGATCGCGGGACGCTGCGCGATGTAAAAGCCGCATGGAACTACTACGGGGAAGAACGAATTCAACAAGCCCTGCTCAAAGCCGCCTCTCTTCACAAAAAAACAATCGCGTTTTTCGCCAACCAGTTTGATCTGCCCCGCGACTTTTTCCGGGCGTATAAGAAGGACACGGGAGCCTGGAATCAATGACATTTCAGCCTCAGGCTGTCTCTCCCGCTCTGCTGGCCCTGCTTCAGACGCTGATGAAGGAAGAGTTCTTACACGCCTTCTCGCTTGCCGGAGGAACCGCGCTGGCCCTCCGGTTCGGTCATCGGGAATCGGTCGATATCGACCTGTTCACCGAAACCCCATTCGATGCGCAAGCTCTCGCCGAAAAACTCAAGAACCACTATGGCATGACCGAGGCAGAAACAGCTGAAAACACCGTCCGCGGGATCATTGACGGTATCAAAATCGATTGTATCGCCCATCAGTACCCACGGTTAAAAAATATTGAGGTGTCCGACGGAATCAGAATTTATTCTTTGGAGGACTGCGCGGCCATGAAGCTCAACGCCATCGCCAATCGAGGATGCAAAAAAGATTTCTGGGACTGCGCCGAGCTCCTGCGCACATTCTCCCGTGATGAGTTGCTCGCTTTCTGCGGCGAAAAATACGCAAACGACAGCCTTTGGAATATCGAAAAGTCGCTCGTTTATTTTGATGACGCCGAAGGCGAACCCGACCCCCGAGATCTGCGCGGGCAAAGCTGGGAAGACGTTAAGCAAATCATCCGCCGGGCCGACTCGATCTGACCCGCATCATGCTCCGCAGCAAAAACCCCGGATCCGTCTTCAAAAACTGGGATGAGGTCTATCGGTAGTGCGAAATACACAACTTGCACACGTTCGGCTGATTATTTTTATGTCCTTCCCGTGTTTGAGATATCTATTACATCTCACGATACTCCGCCCGCTCTTCTTCTTATTGGTGGACGGCTCCCCGCTTCGCTGAAGCTTCGCAGGACAGGTCGCTTGAGGAATTCCGAGAGGCCCTGAGGAGAGCAGAGAAACACCCCTTACATTCTCTGTCTTACTCGGGGCTCCTCTAGCTTGTCACGCCGAAGCCTCGGCGAAGGCGGACGTTAGCGGTTGTGAAAAATATCTCCTTCGTTTTCTTCGGTTCCTCTATGTGAACAGAGTATTTATACTGCATTCCAACCCCGACCCTTTTATGTTGTCCCCATGAAAATTTCTTACGGACTCTATATGGTAATGACGAATCCGGTGGTCGGATACGGGGCGTGCGCACAGGCGGCGGTGAACTGCGGCGTGCGTTATTTGCAGCTTCGGATGAAAGAGGCGCCACGGGAAGAAATCGTTGAAACCGCGAAACGGGTTCGCTCTATTACGGCGGACACGGCCACAAAGTTTATCGTCAACGACGACGTAAGCATCGCCAAAGAGGTGGATGCCGACGGTGTGCATCTCGGGCAGAACGACATGCCGCTTTCCGAAGCCCGAAAAATCTGTGATGCGCCCGGAAAAATCTTCGGTCTCTCCACGCACAGCGAGAAACAGGCCGAGGCCGCCGTGGCGCTCAGCCCCGATTACATTGGTGTCGGCCCCGTTTTCCCGACGCCAACCAAAGCGATTCCTGATCCTGACCTTGGTGTCGAGCGCGCCGGAAGCATCATTAAAAATTCGCCGCTGACCTGCGTCGCCCTCGGCGGCATTGATGAAACCAATTTGGCGGACGTGCTGCGTGCGGGAGCGGTCAATTTCTGCGCCGTACGCGCTATCATGCAAAGCCCTGAGCCGGAAAAGGTGATCCGGACATTACAGCGCATCTGGAACGATGCGGCCTTGACGGCGAGTGTATAGACAGATACCTTTCTCGCCCCTTTTCAATGCGGGTGTAGCTCAATGGTAGAGCCCCAGCCTTCCAAGCTGGTTGTGAGGGTTCGATTCCCTTCACCCGCTCCGCTCCGCGGGTTTCGGTTCCGTTGTTCATCGTAGACGAGGCTTCCAGCCTCGTTCAGAAGACCCCCACGTTTTGTTTATACAAACGAGGCTGGAAGCCTCGTCTACGATAACAGCCGCGAATTTTTTTATCTGCTCTGGTTACGCCTTTTCGACAGGCCAATTTTCCAGCGCGAGATTGGGATTCACGTCTTCCGGAAGGACGGGCGGGTATCCGTGCGCGAGTCTGATGGATGCGGCGCCAGCGATCATGGCGGCGTTGTCGGTACAGAGTTTTGGCGACGACAGCCGCAGCGGAACCCCGGTGGTCTCAGAAAGTTTGCCGAGTTTTTCGCGCAGTACTTTGTTGAGCGATACACCGCCCGCGCAGGCGAAGGATGCGCAGCTGTATTTTTTGAGTGCGCGTTCGACGCGGGTGGTGAGTGCATCGACTACGGCCTCCTGATAGCTGGCGACCAAATCGCGTTTAGTGTTTTCATCTGCAAGCGCTTCGGGGTGCTTCTGGACGTAATAGAGCAGCGCGGTTTTGAGCCCGCTGAAGCTGAAGCAGAGTTTGCGGTCAAACGCGAATTTCCAATCACCCCCCGCGCGATCCAGCCCGCGCGGAAAACGTACCGCCTGCGGGGTGCCGCCCTCGGCGGTCTTCTGAATGACGGGGCCGCCGGGATAGCCGAGGCCAAGCAGCATGGCGCCTTTATCGAGCGCCTCGCCCGCCGCGTCGTCAATGGTCTGCCCGACGATTTCACAGCAGCCGGGGGCTTTCATATACACCAGTTTGGTGTCGCCGCCGGAGACGAGCAGCACCAGCATCGGGAACGCTCCTTCGAGCACGGGCGGCTCCTCGCCGAGAAAAACGGAATAGATATGCCCCTCGTGATGATGCACGCCGCTGAGCGGAATATGAAGCCGCTGGCTCAGCGCGCGCGCGGCGGACCAGCCGATGAGCAAAGAACTGGCGAGGCCGGGGCCGTACGTTACGGCCAAGCCGTCGATCTGCCTGAATGTGCAGTCCGCTTCGCGCAGGGCCTGCTCGATAATTCCCGGCAGTTTTCTGACGTGGTCGCGTGAGGCAATCTCCGGCACCACGCCGCCGTAAGGCGCGTGCTTTGAAATCTGCGAATAGACGATGTTGGCGCGCACCGCGCCATCAACAGTTACAGCGGCGGCGGTTTCATCGCAGGATGTTTCTATCCCCAGAAGGATCATTTCATCCATTCCTGCTGGATCATCATCCCTTTGAGGGTTCCGAGGGCGTAGTCGAGCTGGATATCGCGGACTTCGGGATCGGTCGGCAGCTCTTTATCGGCCTCGCCGTTTTCCTGCGCCTGTTTCAGGCGGATTTTAAAGAGATCCTCCGGATTCATTTCCACGGTAATGTTCGGCTCAATGCCGTTGTCGTGAATAACGCGCTCGCTGGGCGTGTAATACTTGGCGGTAGTCAGCTTGACCGCCGCGCCGTTTTCCAGCGGCAACACCGTTTGCACCGACCCTTTGCCAAATGTTTTTTCACCAACCAGCACAGCGCGTTTATGATCCTGCAATGCACCGGCCACAATTTCGGATGCGCTGGCGCTGCCGCCGTTTACCAGAATGACGATCGGGAAGTCCTTGTAGTGCGTGCCGCCGGACGACTTGAATTCCTGCCGCCCCTTTTCCGTGCGCCCTTTGGTGAAAACAATCAGCTCGCCGCGCGGCAGGAAAAGCTCCGCGACGCCCGCCGCGGACGTGAGCAGTCCGCCGGGATTGCCGCGCAGATCCAGCACCAGCGCCTGCATCTCCTGCTCGGTCAGTTTTTCGAGCTCCTCCTTCAGCTTGTCTGCGGTCGGCTCATTGAACTGCGTAATGCGAATATAGCCGATACCGTCCTCCAGTATTTTTGCGTCTTTTACGCTGGCGACCTTAATGTCGTCGCGGGTAATGGTGTGCTCTTTCACTTCGTGGGTGGCCGGACGAAGTGCTTTGAGCGTCACGTCCGTTCCCGGCTCGCCGCGCATTTTTTTAACGGCGCCCGAAAGGCTCATGGCGCGCGTCTCTTCGCCGTCGATTTCGATAATGATGTCGCCCGAAAGAAGCCCGGCGCGGAAAGCCGGCGTGTCCTCCATCGGCGAAACCACCGTGAGCAGGCCGCTCTTCATGCTGATCACCAGACCGACTCCGCCGAAGTGGCCGGAGGTGTCGTCTTTCATACCTTCATACCCGTCTTCGTCCAGAAACTGGCTGTAGGGATCGAGGTCCTGAAGCATGCCGCTCAGCGCATGGCGGATCAGCGAATCATACCCCGCCTCATTCGTGTCCACATAACTGCGGTGCACCTCTTCGAGCACTTTGGTGAACAGCGCGATGGCTTCGTAGGCATTGGTGTAAGATTCCGCCGCGCCGACGCAGAGGCCCGTGGACAGCAAGACGGTTAAAATCAGGTTTCGTTTCATAGTTCCTCTCCGAAAATTATTCGAACGTTTTAATTACCTTGGCGGGGTTGCCCGCCGCGACGGCATGCGCCGGCACATCTTTCACAACCACGGCACCCGCGGCCACCACCGCATAATCGCCGATTGTCACGCCCTTGAGAATCATCGCGCCAAGCCCGATCCACGCGTGATCGCCAATCACCACCGGAGCGGTGCACTTGGCTTTATTTTCAGCATTGTCCGGCAGGCGGCGGTCGGCCGGATGCCCGTCGCCGTCGAGAATTACCCCCTCAGGACCGAAGAGCACGTTTTTGCCGATTTTCACACTTTCATAACTGGTGATGGCTGTGCCGTTGAGTATCGTGCCCTCGCCTACTTCAATGTACCCGACTTTCCCCGGTGCGGTTTTGGCCACGGTCAGCCGACACGGCCCGTGCGGAAAAGGTGAATATGGAGAGTTGTCGAGCTGCGCGTTTTCCTTGAAAACAATCCGCCCCTTAAAATCATCCAGGCTGAATTCATCGTCGCAAAAACTCCAGTAGCGGATCTGCGGCTTGCCAGTACTTTTGAAACTGTCCGGAACAACCGCGCCGCGCTCCTTGAGCAGCGCGATGGTTTCTTCATTAAGACGCGCCCATTCTTCATCGGAAAAATTATCGGCCAATCCTGCAGGCATAATGCTCTCCTTTTTTATCAATCCCGGAGCGTAGAAAGTTTTTACCGACGTTGGAAGGTTTTCTTCCAATGGGTTGGGGAAACTCTGTCGTCAGGCTTCCGTCAAATTTGCAATCCGGGCTGCGGTGTTGTCCCATGAAAAATGTTCAAGAACCCTGCTGCGGACATAGTCCGTTCCGGCAGTAATCCGCCGCGCACCGGCCAGCCCCTCGACTGCGTATTTCATTTTTTCCGGATGCGGCGCCAGGACGAACTCCATCGCACTGCCATGCAGCTTGACATCATACGGAATGTCCGCGCCCTGTGTTGCCCGCGCGGCAATTGCCGGACGGAGCAGCGCATGATTGGCAAGAATGCAATCAACGCCCTGCGCGCAGACTTTCTTCAGTGCTTCAGCGGTCATCGAAATGTGCTTTTTAATTTCGTCGGCGGACATGTCCCCTAAGGTTTTGACCTGATAGCCCTCGTGGCGA
>Ga0190284_1000475_pt1 | contig 22689 bp, 26 predicted proteins | sample 48691812_MG_FD_161668 | JGI IMG/M metagenome (GOLD analysis project Ga0190284, IMG submission 161668) | Hydrothermal vent microbial mat bacterial communities from Southern Trench, Guaymas Basin, Mexico - 4869-18-1-2_MG | ecosystem: Environmental > Aquatic > Marine > Hydrothermal vents >...
CGAAGTCGGCGAGCCTCTCCTCGTCCATCAACTCGACGCGATGGTGCCGCCGTTCCGATTCGACGAAGTGCTGTACGCGACCGCGCACCCGGCAATACAGGTAGGTGACGAACCGCGCCCGCGTCGGGTCGAAGTGGATCATGGCGTACAGCAATTCCCGGTGGGCGATGGCCATGGCATCGTCCAGTTGCGCTTCGCCGGGACACAGGCGGCAGCAAACGGCTTTGAGCATGTTCTCCCAGCGGACCATCCGGTGGTTGAAAAGTGACGACGTGATTCTTCTTTGCATGGGTGACTTCCAATCAATCGTTTGGAACCTCTGTAATCCGGGCGCGCTTTTGCCCTGCTTCGTCGGGAGGACGTTCTCTCTTCGCCCACCGCGGGTGGCACCGCCGACACATCTCAGCCAACCGCTCAGGTGACGTGTTGAGATAGACCTGCGTGGACGAGAGGTTGGAATGGCCGAGTAACCGCTGGACTTGGTCCAGGTCAATGCCTTGCCGCAGCAGCGACGTGGCACACGTCCGTCTGAGCGTGTGGGAAGTGGTGTGCCGCACCCCGGCGCGGCAAGACAGCGCCGTGATCATGTTGCTGACCGCCCGGCGTGTCAGGCGCTCGTTCGTGTCGCCCTGGATGAACAGGGCGTCGGTCCGTCCACCGTGCCCATGCCCGCGCGCGGCCAGGTATGCGGCGATGGCCTCCACGCACTCGGCGTTCAGCGGGACGATCCGCTCCCTGGCTCCCTTGCCCTTCACCCGTGCCCAGCGCTGATCGAGGTGGCAGTCGCCCAGGCTCAAGCCGCAAAGCTCACTGACCCGCAAGCCACTGCCGAACAGTGCATGGATGATCGCCCGGTTACGCACCGCGTTGGGTCCTTTCGCTGATGCGAGGAGCCGATCGAGTTCCTCGGGCTCCAGGGACGGCAGGTTCTCCCGCTGGACTCTGATGGGGTCGATCAGGAACAGTTCCTGCTCGTCAAGCTGTCCTTTGTCAGCCAGGAACCGGTAGAAGCAGCGGACGCTCATGCACTTGCGCCGCGCGGTGCTGGCCTTGAGCCTCAGCCCGAACAGGTGTCTCACGTAATCCTCGACCGACCGGGCGGTGAACGTCCGGTCACCATTGAAGGACAGGAACCCGGTCACGTCCCGCACGTAGGCGATCAGCGTCTCTTCCGCGAGGCCCAGTTCGATACTGACGTAGGCCTTGAATCCAGACAGGTGACAGTCCATGCCTCGGTCCCTCCGAGATGGTTGTACGGACCACCCTCGCTTTTGGTCAGAAAAAGTCAGGGCGGTTAAAAATCGTTGTTCTCGGTTTGCGCACTCCGACCGTACTCCGGAACCCTGCACCAACAGGTGAGCAGGCCACCGATAATCAGGAACGTCTGATGAACGTCAGCGCGTTACTTATGCCGCGCAGAGTGGCCCTACTCGATGGACGTCGTCGCCGCGATGTTTTGCTGTTGCCAGGTCATGGGTTGCTCCCATGAAGTGAGCTGTGTCAAGGTCGTAAGTGTTTGTCGTCGCGGAGCTTGACCAACCTCCCATTCGCGCTGGCGCTTCACGCCGCACACTAAGCTGGTCCTGTCAAGCGGAGACGCCCATTCTCCCTTTCGGGCCTCAAGGGCCAGGCGAACGATGCGGGCTGTCTCCATCGAGTGTTCGCGACAACAGGCTCGATGACCTTGCGACTCGGCCTCCTCAGTTTCCCGTTCCCAACCACCGGTCGCTCCCTCCTTTTCCCGGAGGGGAATGAAGGAAGGAGGGGGAGTTTGAGGGGGAACCTGGGAACTCTGGTTCCCCCTCAAGGCCTACCGTTTCACGCCGCCTTACGTTTCAACCGGGCGGCGTCATACACTGCTTCCTCTTTCAGCAGATGATACGCAATCACCAACAAGCGCCTGGCCAACGCCACCGTGGCGGTCTTCTTGCCCCGTCTTCGGGCCACCTTATTGAACCACGTCCGCAGCGGTCGCGTCGCGCGGGTCTGGTCGATGGCCACCAAGTGGGCGATCTGAACCCACACCGCCCGCAACTCGCGACGCCCTTCGCGACTGATCGAACCGTATTGTGTGCGTTCCCCGCTACTTCGCACGGTCGGTGCCAGACCGGAATAACCCACCAGCTTCCGTGACGACGGAAAGCGGTCAACGTCGTCAACTGCGGCCAGGAAGGTCAGGGCTGCGATCCGTCCCACGCGGGGGATGGTCTTGAGCCGCGCTGCCCGATGGTCCTTACGCTCGTACTCGGCCAATTCTCGTTCGAGGTCACGAATCGAATGGGTCAAACTCGTAAAGACATCGAAGTAGGCGGCCACGACCACCGGAAGGTGGTCTTGCTCAAACCCGTTGGCCAGGATGCGCCGCCAGCCCACGAAGCTCGACAGCGCTCGAGCCGGCAGCCGAATGCCTTCCTGGCGAAGCATCCCGCGAACCACGTTGCACACCTTGGTCCTGGCCGAGACCAGCTGACGCCGGGCGACGAGCAGGCCGCGAAGGGCTCGAGTTTCACGACCCGGCATGTGGACCGGGCAAGGCAGGCCGTCCAGGCGGAGCAACTCGCAGAGGATCTTCGCGTCGATCTTGTCGGTCTTGCGACGACTCTCGGCGATCAGCTTGACCTTCGTTGGATTCACCACCGTCACCTTCGCCCCCATTTCGATGAGCGCTTCGTACACCCAGGCCGTCTGATTCCCGGCTTCAATCGCAATCGAGAGCCCCTCTCGGACGAACCGCTTCAGCCGGCGCTGGAATGCCGCCTTCTCCGTCGCCACCTCGCCCGCGGCCAACTTCTTGCCCCGATCGTCCGTCACGTACACGTAGCTGGACAGACCCGCCAAATCGATGCCACAATAGTTCATGAGCCATCTCCTGCTGTCTGCGGTAGCGGATTTTGAGGCGTCCCTGCGACGACCTCGTACCAAATCCAAAGACTACCCGAGCCGGGGGTGGCTCACTTCATAGCTTCTCCCTTCATGCTCGATCGATGACGGAATCGGCTTTTCCATGGGGGTAGCTCTCCACGAGACAGCAGTATACCACACGTGCCTCAGCTGTTGCACCCGGTAACGGCGTGGTACCGCTCCAAAGGGCACGTGACGCCTCACGCATTTTAACCCGGACCCTGCGGACCGACGGAGACCCGACGGCGCGCGACGGAGCAACGGTAAAGGCGGTTTCCCGTGCACAGAACCACGACGAGTGAATGCCCGTACTGTCATCGCCGGGTCAGGCCCGGCGAACGAATCATCTTCGCGACCAACTGCCGTCTGGAGGGGCTCGACGCCGATGGCTACTCGGTCGCCTACGACGTCAGGTCCAAGAACCTGGTTGTGCACGTGGCCTGCTGGGACAGGATGCTTGCCGGCGGGGCCGTCCCTGTCCTCGTCGTGCCCGATAAGGCCGACCAAGTCGAGAGTCACGAGTGCGGATCGGTCGAGCGGACCGACGCACTGAGTTTCATGGAGTGAATCGATGATTGTTTCCACCACGCTGGACGACAAAGTGCTCACCGTGTTCGAGCCGGGCAAGGTCGTGGTCAACAAGGGCATCGCCCATTTCTCCGAGCAGTTCCGCAGGCTGCCGAAGTTTGTGGCGGACTATCTGGTCGCTTCGCTGGTCGATCCGCACGACCCCGCGCCGGGTTTGGAGAAGATGGACCGGCTGCTGCGAGAACACTTCATCGAGAGCGAACAACAGGAGTTGGTGAAGAGCCTTATACGCGAGAACGGCGAGCATCATCTTATCGGCCCGCTGCGCGTGCGCTACGATCAGGGACGCGACATGTACTGGGCCGAGATACCCGCACTTGGAGATCAGTATGTCCGCATCGACCTTTCACTGGTTAGAACTTTCTCGGAGAGTTTGCTTACCGCCGGTGCGTGGGGTAGAATCACTGTCGCATTTGACGGACACTTCAGCCTCGGGGGGAAAAGGTTCCCATTCGTTGTTGAGGCGTTCACGCCGTTGCAGATCACCAAGATCAACGTGGACGCCTGGGTCGAAAACCGCGCCTCCTTCACGGACGAGGAGTGGATCGACCTGCTGATTACCTCGATCGGATTCGACCCTTCCGGTCTGAGGCGCGAGGAGAAAGTCTTGTACCTGCTACGGCTCGTACCGTTCATCGAGCCCAACGTCAACCTGATCGAACTGGGCCCGCCCGAGACGGGCAAGACCTTCGCGTTCCGGTCGCTGAGCAGCTACGGCTTCGTCGTGTCCGGCTCGAACACCACCGTGGCCAGCCTGTTCTACAACAAGGCCCGGCGCAAGATGGGCCTGGTGGGCTACCGCGACTGCATCCTGTTCGACGAGATCGCCCACTCGAACTTCCGCGACGAGCGGATCGTGGCCATCCTCAAAGATTACCTCAACACTGGTCATTTCGGGAGGGACACCGAGGAGTTCACGTCGGAGTGTAGCGTGGTCTTCGCCGGGAACATTGAGTGTGACCGTTCTACTCGGCAGGTGGCGGCCCGCTGCCGCAACCTGTTCGATCCGCTGCCCGAGGTTATGGGTCGGGACTGCGCGTTTCTCGACCGGATTCACGGATTTCTGCCGGGGTGGACCGCCCCGCAGATCTCCGAATCCAGGCTCGCAAGGGGCGTCGGCTTCATGGCCGACTACCTCAGCGAGATCATGCACCAGATGCGCTCCCGCAACTACAGCCCTATCCTGCTCGATCACGTGGACTTCAATGGGATGGGCAAGCGGAGCGAAACGGCGATCACCAAGATCGCGTCGGGGCTATTGAAGCTGGTTTACCCGCACAGGACGTCCGCAACGATCCAGCGTGAGGAACTGGACTGGATCCTGGCCGAGGCCGTGGGGCTTCGCCGGCGGGTGCTCGATCAACTGGCCAGGATGGCTCCGGGTGAGTTCCGTCACGCAGAACTGTTCTGCGAATTGAAGGGAGCGGCGGCGTGACCCGAGTTCACCGCAGACAGAGCGTTCCACCACGTCTGTTTGTCACTTCGATCATGGGGGAAAAACGACGGCCCGCGCGTCCCGCGTGGGACCGTGGAGGGAGAGAAGATCACTTCTATTATCACGAAAGCTGGGCAAATGTTTGTTACCGAACCACAAGTGGAGTTGGTCGCGAGGCAGGTCTTTGACGTCGCCGGCGTAGTCGGGTTCCTCAACGCGCACGAGTTGCGCTGGGAAGAACTGCGCCGCAAGATCGACAGTGACCTGGACCTGGGCGACCGGGACCCGGAGTACGTCTGCGAACTGGCGGCGCGCCTCCGCACCATGTCCTTCGACGGCAAGGGCAGGGATCACGACGCCTACATTCAGCATCTCATCGAGATCGAACACGGAAGCGCATTCGAGCACGCCTACTGGTGCTTCGTGGTGTGGAACGTGTCCCGGTCTCTCACGCACGAACTCCTGCGGCACCGCATCGGTGTGTCCTATTCCCAACTGCGCCAATGCTGCGTGGATGGATCGGACGTCACCTTCGTGGTGCCCCCCGCCATTCAAGCCCTGGAGAAGGCCAACGCGGCCATGTTTGAGCGCTGGAAGTCGCACATGGCGGCGTCGCGCGAACTCTACGCGGACTTGGCCGGCGCGATCGGCGAACGGCACTCGGACGTCTGCGACCAAACCGAACGTTGTGAAGCCGCGCGATCGGTCCTGCCTGACGCGACGGAGACCAAAGTCTTCGTTGGGGCCAACACACGGGCGCTGCGGCACATGATCGCAACCAGGGCCCATCCGGCCGCCGATCCCGAGACCCGACGCCTGTTCGTCAAGGTCTTCGAGATCATGCGGCGGGTGTCCCCAGTCCTGATGCACGGCATGAAGGTCGTCGTGCTTGAGGACGGGACCAAGGGGGTCGAGTCCGCGTGCCCTGAACTCTGAAACTGTCTGACGATTGCATAGGAGAAGCTTATGAGCGGAGAGACTGTCCGCCCGTGTGACGTGCTGCGCGAGTTCGTGGACGACGTGAAGGCGGCGTATGGCACCGACGAGGGCGACGAACTGGACCGAATGGGCCTGATGAACGACTGGCCGGACCTGCTGGTCACCTACGACAAGGCACTCGCGGTGCTGGAACGCAAGGAGCCAGCGACGGTGGCCAAGCACGTCGTGGTCTGTGTCGAAGGCGGGACCGTTTCCCAGGTCACGACGCCGCCTGACGTGCTCGTCGAGATCCGTGACTATGACGTGGACGGGACCGAGGAAGATCGTCTGCACCAAGATGAGACCGGGCGTCGGCACACGCGGGCCTCGTGGGGCGAGGCGTCCGATCGGACAAGCGAAGGGAGCAACCCATGACCTGGAAACCGCAAAACATCGTGGCGACGACGTCCATCGAGTAGGGCCATTCTGCGCGGCATAGGTAACGCGCTGACATTCATCAGACGTTCCTGATTATCGGTGGCTTGCTCACCTGTTGGTGCAGGGTTCCGGAGTACGGTCGGAGTGCGCAAACCGAGAACAACGATTTTTAACCGCCCTGACTTTTTCTGACCAAAAGCGGGGGTGGTCCGTACAACCATCCCGGAGGGACCGAGGCATGGACTGTCACCTGTCTGGATTCACGGCCTACGTGAGCATCGAACTGGGCCTCGCGGAGGAGACGCTGATCGCCTACGTGCGGGACGTGACCGGGTTCCTGTCCTTCAACGGTGACCGGCCGTTCACCGCCCGGTCGGTCGAGGATTACGTCAGACACCTGTTCGCCCTGGGGCTCAGGGCGAGCACGGTGCGTCGCAAGTGCATGAGCGTCCGCTGCTTCTACCGGTTCCTGGCTGACAAAGGAAAGCTCGACGAGCAGGAACTGTTCCTGATCGACCCCATCAGGGTCCAGCGGGAGAACCTGCCGTCCCTGGAGCCCGACGAACTCGATCGGCTCCTCGCAGCGGCACTGGTGCCGGCACCGGTGCCGGCGAGGGGAACCAACGCGGTGCGTAACCGGGCGATCATCCACGCGCTGTTCGGCAGTGGCCTGCGGGTCAGTGAGCTTTGCGGCTTGAACCTGGGCGACTGCCACCTGGATCAGCGCTGGGCACGGGTGAAGGGCAAGGGAGCCAGGGAGCGGATCGTCCCACTGAGCGCCGACTGCGTGGAGGCCATCGTCGCATACCTGGCCGCACGCGGGCATGGGAACGGGGGACGGACTGATGCCCTGTTCATCCAGGGCGACACGAACGAGCGCCTGACCCGCCGGGCGGTCAGCAATATGATCACGGCCCTGTCTTGCCGCGCCGGGGTGCGACACACCACTTCCCACACGCTCAGGCGGACGTGCGCCACGTCGCTGCTGCGGCAAGGCATCGACCTGGACCAGGTGCAGCGGTTGCTCGGCCATTCCAGCCTCTCGTCCACGCAGGTCTACCTCAACACGTCACCTGAGCGCTTGGCTGAGATGTGCCGGCGGTGCCACCCGCGGTGGGCGAAGAGAAAACGTCCTCCCGACGAAGCAGGGCGAAAGCGCGCTCGGATTACAGAGGTTCCAAACGATTGATTGGAAGCCACCCATGCAAAGAAGAATCACGTCGTCACTTTTCAACCACCGGCTGGTCCGCTGGGAAAACATGCTCAAGGCCGTCTGCTGCCGCCTGTGTCCCGGCGAAGCGCAGGTGGACGACGCCATGGCCATCGCCCACCGGGAGTTGCTGTACGCCATGATCCACTTCGACCCGGCGCGGGCGCGGTTCGTCACCTACCTGTATTGCCGGGTACGCGGCCGGGTACAGCACTTCCTCGAATCGGAACAGCGGCACCGGCGCATCGAGTTGATGGACGAGGAGAGGCTTGCCGACTTCGCGGCGGGCGAGGCGGACGACCCGGCGGAAGCCCTTACGGCCCATGAAATCCTGGACGGGCTCGAAGAGAAGGAGCGCGCCCTGCTCTGGGGTCACCTGGCCGAGGGGAAGTCCGTGCGTCAGGTGTCGCGGGATATGGGCTGCTCGCACGTCAATCTGTTCTCCGTCCGGGACCGGGCGGTGGCGAGAGTCAGAAGAACGCACCCGACCTTGATGACGGACCGACCATAAGTCTGAACCGAGGTGTATGACCGACTGATGAGCGATTGGAATCAGAGAATTCGTGATGCCGCCGAGAAGGCGGCCCAGCACGTCGAGGCGGTCATTCGCAAGGACGGAAGCTCCCATCGTCCGTGGTGCGTCTACTCCGAGACGGGCAAGAAGCTGGGGTGCTACCGGACAAGGAAAGCAGCCCAGGAGCGCTTGCGGCAGATCGAGTATTGGAAGCGGCGGAAACGATGAAGCCGCGCGGCGGGCCAAGGATCAGTGGCGGGCCGACTATGGCCGGCCCATCCGCGCAGCCGTCCGGAGGGTCCAAACCTGCGAGGGTGTGACCAATCCCCAACGATCGGCCCTGGGCATCACCGTTCACGACACCGAGCCGCCGAGCGATCCGGACGAGATGACATTCCTGCTGCTGGGCACCCACATCCTGGCGCGCCGGAACCGTGGCCGAGTTCACCGGCCCAGACGCTGGCTAGACCGCGCATTGCATGTTACGATGACCCAGCACCCGCGGCGGGGCAGGCCCCTGGAGCGAGGCGGCCGGCGCGACGACTGGAGTATTGGGAGACGGAACATCGAATAGCAAACAGCGAATCACGAGTGACGGACCGCCCGCAGCGCAGCGGTCAACGACTAGCCTACGTAGAGTATGCTGGCGCTAGCGTGGAGCAAACCACATGCCGCTACCGACGACCTTCTGTCGATTCTCAACGCCACACGTGCGAAGCAATGAGCCCGGCTTGCTAATTGGTACAGCGAGATGATGATTCAATCACCCGAACTCTTGGGTCTCACAAAACGCGTTGCGAAGAGAATACTGCGTGACGAAAGCTCAACCGAACTGGCCCGCTTTGAGCAAGTCTGGGACCATGTTATGGAGCGTGCGCGCTTGCGCGGTTCAGTGAGAATCCAACTTGGCCCGCATTTCTTTGAACATCCGGTTTTTGAGCACCTGATCGCGCCAATCGTTGTCGTAGTTGCCGGTGCGTTGGTACCGTTGATTGCCAAGGTTTGGCGTCAGTGGCGCGATGACGACACAGGCACCAAAGAAACCGAAGAACACATCCAAACAGGTCGCGCGTACATCAAAGCCACGGAAGAACTCACCGCTGAATTGAAGGCGGTCGTCCCCCAAGAGCGAACTGAGAAATTGGTTCGATTGACTTTGACGACGACGCTGGAGTTGCTTCGTGAAGAAGAACAGCGTAACGAGACAGGTTCTTCGCGGGACTAAAGGGCAAATCCTCAATGATGTTCAGCGTTTTCTTGAGCGCACGTGCGATCAAGTTAGCCCAACGCGCGATGGTCTTCTGGCTCGCAAGGTCTTCAGAGGTGTTCTTGCCCTTCGTTTCAGAATAGCCGCGGCGAAGCTTGACGACAAGAACGTGGAACTCTCGGTTGCGACCAGCTTGGACGGGAGGCGACTCCGCCTCACGCTTCCTCCTGCCAAGTTGTGGTTGATCCTGCCCGGCGCCGTACTTGCCATGCTCATCGTGTTCCCGGCCGCTAAAGGGAACTGGATCGTTACGACCTTATTGACCATACCGGCAGCTATCCTCGTCGGCGTCGGCTTTCTAACCTTCTTTCGTTGGGCACGAACGATGGAAAGGTGTGACACTGAAGTCTCGGATTTCATTGAAGGTCTATGGCGCACTCTTGCGGACTACCAGCCGACCCCGACATCTGCTATCGTTGCCGCTTCAGCCGAAGACATGCCGAGATTTACGTGGCTTCCCCTGGGGATCGCTTTCATCGCCGTAGTCGCGTTCTATGCTTTCTGCATTTCTCTCGCTGGACTATGGTCGCCCTTGAGCACGATGCGCGGCTTTCTTATCTTCGCCGGTTTCGTAGTTCTTGTTGGAGTGGTGCATTTCTCCCTCCTTTTTCTGATGCACTCGAAATCTCGCGAGTCCGTCTACCGGGATCACTTCAAGCAGGCCTATGTATCTCTGATATGCCTTTGGGCAGGATACATGATTATGGGCCTCATGTCAGCCTACCTCCTTGGGTTGATCACGCAGCGCGGATGGGGGGCCATGCTCGAAGGGCTCACGATCTTGTTCATGTTGCCGATCATAGTTCAGTATGGCGGTATCGCTTCTGTGTTGGCCGGATTGTCGGACTTTCTCGCAGAGGGAACCCTGGGGAAACCATCTGGGCGGTCGCGACAGATCGCGGAACGCTGGGAGCGGGAGCATGGCCTTGAAGCGCCCTGGGCAGGTCGCGCAGCAGCGATCGGATTGGTTTTAACGAGCAACATAATCACATGGTGCTGTTTTGCGGCATATGGTCTGTGCCTCGTTGGTGCATTGTCCAGCTTTCTTGGATGGTCAACACCGCCGTGGCTACCGCTGCACTTAGCCCCGGTGCCGGTCGAGTTGCTCCATGGCAAGTCATGCACCATGGTTGTCGTATCAGTGATCCTGCTTGTGCCTGCCGCGTTCACCCTAGTGGCCAAGCTTATGTGGCCACGGATTGCCACCTGGCGGCTTCGACAGCGTCTTGCAGAATCAGGCAAGCTGCCTGAACGTGATTATCCAGTTCCGATCACAGAGCGCTTTGTCGAGCGCATTCGTGCGGTACTGGGGGCCCGCCGCGTGTGGATCGTACCCGGATCGATCGGCACACCTACTCGGGTCTCGCGCGTCAGCGGCTCGGGGAGGGAGTATGTGATTGCTCTCAGCGTGTTCGATGCGTTGCGCCCTCATGGAGAGCTTGAAGCGATCCTGTGGCATGAATGCGGGCATTGTGTTTTCGACAGGAAGCTGATGCGGTCGTTCTGGTTCCACACTGTGCTCGCGTGGGGAGAAGCGCTACGGTGGCTGTGGAGTGACTCGGTACGGGAAGAGCTTTTTGCTGATCGATTCTGCGTGAGCCAGATGGGGACAAGTGAGCAACTCGTTAACGTCTTGCAGGGCTGGGTGGATGCGGGCCGGTCGAACAAGCACGAGTTGAGTGAGCCCGCCATTGGCACGGCATGGCAGGTGGTTCACTGGTTCTGGTCTCCGCACTTCGCGCCGTACTTTCATCCCGCTGCACAAACACGGCTTGACGTGCTTAGGGCTTCCGCAGAGATAGCGTCGTCTGGGCGCACGACGAGCGCACATTCGCTCGCGAAGGGACGGAGATCCGCCTCGCCCACGCATGTTTGTCGTCGGTCTCACGGGAGGATTCGGAGTATGAGGAAGGTGGTCATTGGCAGCGTTCTGTTAGCAGCGGTGACCATCGGGATTTACCTTTCTGCATCCAGGCCCGTTACGCCGCCTCAGGCCAAGCCGCGTAGGGGAATCATTGACTTGGTGGACGTAATCGATGCACAAACGGAGGCGCATTTGAACGGATTGCTGATTGAATTGGAAAGGAAAACATCAGCGCAGTTGAAGGTGCTCACAATTGAGACTACGGGCGATGACGAGACGCTCAGCTATGCCACGGAAGTGGCCAACCGTTGGAAGTTGGGTGACGCGACGGAAAACAACGGAGTTCTCGTGATCGTCGCCATCAATGACCGGAAATGGGCGATTGCCACGGGTATTGGAATCCAACGGCGATTGTCCGATTCGTCGTGTGACGCAGTCGCGCAGGAATACTTTGTTCCCAATTTCAGACGAGGTGACTACTCGACGGGTGTCTGCCAGGGAACGGCGGCGCTAGCCCAGAAGATAGCGGCAATTTACGAGGTGAGTCTGTCTGGCGAGGTGCGGCGGGTGGACGGAGATTAGTCCGATCTGCCTGCGCAGGGGGCCAGTCCCACGACACGAAGGCCTGGGCAAGTACGTTTCGCCTAACCCGAGCCTGCGCAAGACGCCGTGATGGGCCTGTCTCGGATAACGGTGTAGCCCCGCAGAGTCGCCTCGTGCTTCCTGCCCTGCCCGCCCGTATCATCCCGGCCGGTTTGGTCTTATCTGGGTCCAGGGCACAGCGCCGTCCTCTACCGTGCAACGATATCCCTCCGATGGCATCTCGGCGTGAAGCGCTCGGGGTTGTCCATCGGCTAGCGATGAGCCCCGCCGCGTCGAGTTCACGCACCGCCAAGTGAAAACCCGATTCAACTATTTTTGACCGCCCGAGTTTTTTCTGACCAAAACCGGGGGGTGTCCGTACAACCCTCACAGAGGGATCGAGGCATGGACTGTCCCCATCCGGAACCAGGTGGTAGCGAGCGTCAGAAAAAAGTGCCCAACTTTGAAAATGGACCGACCAGAATCTGAACTCAGGTGTATAACCTTCTGACGGGCCATTGAGACCAGACACTCCACCACCGGCCAAGTCATAAAACCGAGTGTAACGGACTCTACCACATCCACCCACCACGTCAGGATCATGGCAGGCGTAGGCGGCGAGGCCGCCGAGGGAGAAGCTCGATGGACGAGGTGTTGATGAAGGAGGTGGCGACCAAGGTCGCCGAGGTGTTCGAGTCTCTGACGGACGTGAGCGCCGATGATTTCAAGGAGGTCAGGCGGTTGTCCCGGCAGACGGTCGGTCTGCGGGACACGGGCGGGTTCAACATCGGCGTGCGCATGCTGCGGCGCAAGGACATCCGTGAGCAGCAGGCCAAGCTGATGGCGGCGATCGCCACGGAGAAGTGGGTCGAGGGGTTCGTGATGGCGCTGCAACTCATGGCAGCCTTTGGGGTGTGAGGTGAGAGATGCTGAAGCAGACTGCTTCCTTTGCGCTGGTCTGTGCGTTGTTGCTGAGCGGCTGTAGTTCCATGCGGCTGGCCCAGGAGTCCCTGGCGACCGGCCAGGACTCGAACCTGGAGATTCGCAACGCCTTCCTGGCCAAGTCCTGGGGCCTGAACCGCGCTTTGATCACCGAATCGCGGCGGGGATACGTGGCCGAGGCCAAGTTGGCCATCCTGGAAAACGCCGGCGGGCCCGGCGGGACGGTGGATAGCGCGGTGGCCATGGAGGCCATCGATGCCCTGGCCGCCGAGCTTGCCGCCGACGAGATCGTCACTTCGGAAAACTTCGCTTTCCTCGCTTTACTCGCCGTCATGGGTGAGCGGGCCGATTCGTATCTCGATCAGGTGTACGGGTTCATCGAGGCGCAGAAGCCGATCTGGAGCCGCAGTGACCAACTGCGCTCGGCGATCATGGAGGCGACCACGGAGATCGAGGCCTGGGGGGCACTGCTGGGCGGTGTGCTGCCCAAGCTGAAGGGCCTAATCCCCGAAGCGCCGTTGCCGTAGCCTGGGAGGGGGAGAGAGCCGGGGCCGGGCGAAAGCCCGGCCCCATCCCCTCGTTTTTGACGATTTCATTTCCACTACACGCTGCGGGTTGGTGTATAAGCCCTCGGCAACCTGTTTTGTGAACGTCCTGTCCTTTGAAAGTGGAGATGAGAGATGAAAACCCTCTGTGCCCTGTTGACTCTGTTCCTGGTTCCGATGGTGAGTGGATGTTCCGGCCTCCCGGACGGCGACTGGGGCGATCCCCAGAACGTCGCCCGGTACAGCGACGACATCAAGTTCTTCGTCAAGATCGGCACCCGCATCGCGCTCGGGGAGACCGCCATCGAGCCCGAGCAGGTCGAGCCCCTGGTGCAATACTTCCAGGCTGCCAAAGAGTTGCTGCTGGACCCCGAAGGTCCCAGTTTCGACGCCGCCAAGGCGCTGGCCCTGGCCCAGTTCGATGACGATCGCTACCGCTACGTGGCCGTCGCGGTGATCGACGTCATCGAGCGCTACGCGGCGAACCATCTGGCGGACCTGGGCGACAACCTGGGACCTCTCCAGATTGTTCTCGGCGCCGCCGTTGACGGCGCCATCGAGGCGCTGACCGAGTTTCGCAGCGGCGCGAAATAAGAACGGCGCTGCTGGTCATCGTCATCTCGTTGACCATCATCGCCTCATCCGCCAATGACCCACCACCACCGACCCACCTACAATCATCACTACCATCACCACCCACAACTAATCTACGACCACTGCCAACGACGGGTCCGACCACCACCGGAGGCGAGAACCGTGCGACAGAGATGCCGTTCTCCGTTACCAGCGCCAGGTCCATGCTGGATGGTTAGGGAAGGTCGATTCGCTATGGCGTTTCCGCCGTACACACCAATCGGCTTCGCCGCCACGGTCTTTGGGGACCGCTACGCGATCCGCGACGGAGAAACCTTCGCGCAGGCCTGCCGGCGCGTGGCCGGGTTCATTGCCCAGGCGGAACAGGGGACCGAGCGTGAAGACTACGCCGCCAGGTTCCACGATCTGCTGGTCACGAACCGGTTCTCTCCGGGCGGACGTGTGTGGCGCGGGGCCGGTCGGCCGCGCGGGCAGTGTTTGAACTGCTTTACGTGGACCGACGACCTGGATTCGAGAGAGGGTTGGGGTGACGCGCTGCGGGCAGTGACCATCATCTCCGGCACCGGCGGCGGCGTGGGACTGAACTTCTCCAAGGTCCGTCCTCGCGGCTCACCGATTCGAGGGACGGGCGGCACGGCCACCGGTTCGGTCAGCCTCATGCGCTGCCTCAACGCGGTCTGCAACGAACTTCGCGAGGGCGGCGGCCGCCGATCGGCCCTGATGTTCTGTCTGCGCTACGACCACCCCGACCTCCCTGAGTTCCTGGAGGTCAAGCTGAACCAGGGGCAGCTTGAGAATGCCAACATCTCCGTGCTGATTGACGACGAGTTCCTCAAACTAGTGGATGATGACGCGGAGATTATACTCAGGTGGTACGGCGAGGAACGTGGTTGCGTCCGGGCGAAAGACGTGTGGGACAAGATCGTCCGCAACGCCTGGGCGACCGGCGATCCCGGCCTGCTGAACCTGGGCTTGGCCGAGAGAATGAACACGCTGTACTACCGCGTCAGACTGGTGTGCCCGAACCCGTGTAGCGAAATCTGGATGTCACCTTACGACTGCTGCTGCCTGGGCGCGGTGGTCCTGCCGACCCACGTGAGAAGCGGCGGGATCGACTGGGACGCCCTGGAAGAGACGGTCACCCTGGCGGTGCGGTTCCTCGATGACGTCCTGGACCGCAACGACTATCCGCTGGCGATCATCGAGGACACCTGTCGGAAGTACCGGCGGATCGGCCTTGGGGTGATGGGGCTGCACGACCTGCTGCTGGAACTGGGCGTCAGGTACGACAGCGACGAGGCCCTGAGGATCACCGAGAGGGTCATGGACTTCATCAAGAGAGCGGCCTACGAATCCAGCATCCGCCTGGCGATCGAGAAGGGACCGTTTCCCGCCATCGACCGGGAGAAGCACGCCCGCAGCGGCTTCGCCAGAGAGTGTCTTCCCCCAAGCATCCGCCGCAAAATCGAGGAACACGGGATCAGGAACTGTGCCGTCCTCACGGTCGCACCGACCGGAACGACGTCCATCGTCGCGGGTTGCTCGTCAGGCATCGAGCCGATCTTCGCTCCGGTGTACCGGCAGAGATTCGCCGAACACGGCGGGCACCGACAGGAATCCAGCGAGATCGTCGTGCATCCACTGTTAGCGAAGTTCCTGCACGAGGAACGGTCCATCGAGCACTTCCAAGGCGCGCATGAGATCGGCCCGGAGCAACACTGCGCGGTTCAGGAAGTGTGCCAGAAGCACATCGACAACGCCATCTCCAAGACCATCAACCTACCTACCGACTTTCCAGTCGAACAACTATCTCAAACCATGCGTCGATTCATTCCCCGTCTCAAGGGACTCACCATCTACCGCCACGGCAGCAGGGGGGAGTCACCCATGACTCCGCTCCCGGTCGCCGAGGCCGCCAAACACCTCGACAACCTGATGATCGGTGCTGCGGGGGGCGACTGTCCCGCCGGAGCGTGTGAGCTGTAGACCGCCACCATTCGGCCCCACCATCCGCGCCGCGAACGCAGGTGTGGAGGATGCCCAGGCAAGATGACCAAAGGCAGCGTCTGCTGGCGGACGTGGCCAAGATGGTGCAGCGCGGCCAGGGCCGCAAGGACGTGGCCCAGGCGTTGAAGGTGTCGGTCTGGGAGGCGCGGCAACTCATCACCCAAGCCAGGGTGCTGCTGGAGAACCTCCCCACCGTCAGGTTCGACGCCACCGATCCGCAGTTCCGCTCGATCCTGCTGCGACAACTCAACCGGCCCAGGACCGTCAAGACGCTGGCTGGCAAGCTCAACGTCTCGATCGAAGAGGTTGAGGCGGCGATCACCGACCTGGAGGATCGAGGCTACATCGTCAAGCGGGTGGGCAATACGGCGCAGCTCGGCAAGACCGTTCAGGCCGGTGGGCGCAGGATTCACTTCCCCAACCACTTCCACGGCAAGCCCATGCAGTTCGGCGTGGTGTCGGACATGCACATGGGGAACAAGCACTCGCGTCTCGACGTGCTTGAGGCTGCGTACGACGAGTTCGCGCGTCGCAAGATCAAGACCGTGTTCTGTCCCGGCAACTACGTGGACGGCGAGGCCCGGTTTAACACGCACGAACTGGTGGTGCACGGGTTCACCGACCAGGCTCTGTTCGCCATCGACAACTGGCCCCAGCGCAAAGGGATCACCACGTACTACGTGGACGGTGACGACCACGAGGGTTGGTACTACCAGCGGGAGGGGGTGGAGTTCGGCCGCTACTTGTACCTCGAAGCCAAAGAGCGTGGCCGCAACGACCTTCAGTATCTGGGCTATTTGGAAGCGGATGTCTTGTTGCAGGCGCCGAACGGCGATGCGACGATCAAGATCATGCACCCCGGAGGCGGTTCCGCCTACGCCATTTCCTACTCCGCTCAGAAGATGGTCGAGTCCTTACAAGGTGGGCTCAAGCCGGCCATATTGCTGCTGGGGCACACTCACAAACTAGATTATTGCTTCCCGCGAAACGTTCACACACTTCAGTGCGGATGCTGCGCGGATCAGAGCACATTCATGAGAAAAAAAAGCTCGAAGCCCACGTCGGCTTCGTGATCTGCACGTTCCAACAAGATGTTAACGGAGGCATCGTTCGCTTCGTGCCCGAGTGGTTCCCGTTTTTCGACCGCCGCTACTACGAGACCCGAGACGACATTCAACAGCAGATGGTTGTGGGTGGATGAGATGAGCCACGTCGTGGTCACGTACTGTTCCCGAGACTACCAAGCCGTGCTGGACAAGGCGCTACCGACCTGGACCACGCTCGGTGGTGCCGACAAGGCGTACGTCTATTCGGATCAACCACTGACGATTCAGTCTCATCACGACGCGGTGAACCTTCCGTGCTTCGCCGTGGCCGGGGACTACGGCGAGCGCTGCGCCCGTAAGGCCGAGGCCCTGTTGGCGTTCATGTCGGCGAACCGCGACCGGCACGTTCTGCTGTTGGACGCGGATTGCTTCCTGGTGCGGAACGTGAGCGCGGTGTTCGAGAGCGACTTCGACGTGGCCGCGCCGATCCGCCGCACGGGCAAACACCTCACGCGATTCAACAGCGTCACGGGCGGGGCGCTATTCCTCAAGCGGACGTCGGCGACCCTGCGGTTCCTGGGGCGGTGGGTTGCGGCCCAGAACCGCGGCACGTCCCGGTGCCGGGACATGCGGGCGCTCGCCATGGTGCTCAACAGGATGGCCGGCGAGCGCGCCATCTCCGCGATGCCGCTGGACACGGACCGGTTCAACAACCACGCGGAACACTCTTCTGACCATGCCATCGACGACTGGTACAGATCGCTGCGGGCGCACCGGGGGAAGGTGTCGATCGTCCACGCCTCGATGGGGACGTGGAGGAACGACGCGGTGTTGGCCCAGGCGCTCGCCAACGCAGTGAGGTAGGACGATGGCCCAAGTCGCGTGGAGCCATTCCAGGATCAGGACCTTCAAGACCTGTATGCGCCGGTACTACTATCATTACTTCCTGGCGGACAACGGCTGGATGGAGTCGGCCGGCCCGGAGCGTCGTAAGGCGTACCTGCTGAAGAAGCTCTCGGGCCTGCCGCTGTGGACCGGGGACATCGTCCACACCATCATCGAGCACGTCATCCACGGGCTGCGGACCAGGGGTGAACTCGTCACGCTGGACAAGGCGCGGGCCCACGCGGTCAAGCTCCTGCGCAAGGGCTGGGTCGAATCTGTCAAAGGGTTGGGGAGAAGGCACCCCTCGAAGTTCCTGCTGCTCTCCGAGCACTACTACGGGCCCAAGCCCAGCAAGGAAAAGTGCGAGGAGTACAAGCAGCGGGTGCTGCGCTGCCTGCACAATTTCTATCACGGCGCGGTGATGCAACGACTACGCCAGGCCGGCCCGGCGGACTACCTGACCGCCGAGGAGTTCCTGAAGTTTCGCACAAGGCAGGGGGCGGTCGTGTCGGTCAAGCTCGACTTGGCCATCCGCGCTGACGGTACGGCGTTCCTGGTCGATTGGAAGACGGGCAAGCCGTCCGCGGACGTGGCCGAGCAACTCTGCGCGTACGCCATGTACGCCATCAAGGCCGGCTGGGCCAAAGACCCCGAGGGTCTCTGCTGCTGCCCGGTGTACCTCAATACCGAGGACCAGAGCCGGGCCATGCCCGAGGTGCCCTTCACCTGGGACGATCTGGGCCGCAAGGCCGGCTGCATCCAGAAGGAATACGAGGAACTGGTGCGCGTCGAAGGACTCAAGAACGACATGGGTGCCTTCCCCACCTGCGACGATCTGAACGAATGCAAGTGGTGCCCCTTCCGGGAAATCTGTGAGGGGGCGATGGGATGAGAATCAGGACGAGGGAGAAGCCATGCGAACGGTGAAGATCGCGAGCGTCGTGATCTCACTACTTAACCTCACCACTGCCTGTGTAGCCCCGGATGCGGTCCAGGCCAAACTCGGGGTAGTCGAATCCAAGCTGGAGAAGCTGACCGAGCAGCACGCCGACACGCAGTTCCTGGCGGACAAAATCGAGAGCATCGAAAACGAGACCAACCAGACCACCCAGGTGGCCGAGACGCTGCTCGAATGGAAGGAGTCCGTCCAGGCCGAGAACGTCAGCTACGGCGGCGCCGGCTGGGTGGTGCTGGGGGCCGGGCTGATCGTGTCGTTGTTTCTGGGGGCGGGCCTGCTTCTGCTGCTGGTCTTCGTCAAGCGGGCCAAGACAAACGGCAACCTGCTGAAGCTGGTGACCTGCGCCGTCCAGAAGATGTCGCCGGACGTACAGCGGGAGGTCAAGCGCCAGATCGAACGCGAGGTCACCAACGGCGGCCCGTTCAAGCCCCGAGATAAAACCGCGCTCGCGCAGTTCACCCGCGAAAACGGAACATTCGCTGACCAAAAGTAGGAGTCGTCCGTACAACCCTCTTAGAGGGAGAGAAGACGTGCCCACCTACGAGTACCAATGCCGGGCCTGCGGACACGAGTTCGAGGCGTTCCAGAGCATGTCGGCCGAGCGCCTCAAGGAGTGTCCCCGGTGCGGCCGGCCGGCGCTGGTGCGTCTGATCGGCATGGGTGCCGCCGCGATCGTGAGGGGCACGTCAACTCCCTGTCATCCCCCGCGCCGGCCGCCCAGGGCCAAGCGCAGAAAGAGGGGAGCCAAACGCGAGAAGCCGTGGTACCGGTCCGGCGACCGGATCAACCCGGACGTCCTCAAAGACCCCGACCACTACATCCACACGGGCGAAATTAAGAGGTAGGTGGCTTATGCCAGAGAAAGCGAGATTAGAGATCACCAAGGGCAAGCGGGAGCCCAGGGGACTCAAGGATCGGGGGAAAGTCCGTCTGGAGTGTGCGGACTGTGGCCGGGCGCTGATGGAATTCCAGATCGTCCGCAGCAACGCGGACATCGTGAAGCTGGACAACTCCCCAGGGCCGGTGACGACCGTCGTGCAGGCCAACTGCGGCCTGTGTGGCGGGAAGTCCTACCGGCGAACCATCGAAGGGCAGTTCCACTACGGGCCCACCGACGATTCCCTGCTCTGCGAGTACGAAGAGTACGCACCCGAGGGGTGCGACGTGGCTTTCAAAGTCAGGAGCAAGCGATGATGATCGTAGTTGACGTGGGCGGTACGCCTCACTCCTGCGACGATCCCCATCCACCACCCGTGCCCTCCAGCGAGATCGCGGCCCGTGCCCTGGCTGACAACCGATGGCAGGTACTCGCCGAGACGGACGGGACGCTGTTCAACCCCGTCGAGCACCCGACGATTCCGCAGACTCGGGACCGGGAACGGGGTGAACCGCTCTACAAGCTGCGCCGGTGCAGCAAGCGTGTGTTTGACAAGTACACCGAATATCTGCGGACCAAGAACAGAGTCCATCTGGTGATTGCACAGCGGGAGTTTCTCGATGAATGATCGACAGGCCGGTTTCGTCAACGATTTAATGGCCTTTCTGGAAGAGTCTAACGTAGGGCGCCGAGGGACGGCCACTCGACGGGCGTTCCTCGACGAGGTGCGGACGCGGATCGAACGGTTCTTCGACGGTGACGTGCATCGAACGTCACCGCGGGTCGAGCCGGACGCGGAGCCGGAGGTCGAACCCGGCCCCGACACCCGTGTCCACAAAGTGACGCCGCGGATTCAACGCGGTCTGCCGGGCGGTGCGGTGGAGATGACCCAGGGCGAGTCGATGAAGATCGACGCCCGGGCGGGCAACATCCCGGAGACAAGCGATGGCTAAGGAACACCTGGTTGGGTTCAACGTGACCCCGGACACCCCGCCGGTGCGCTGGCTGGCCTCCCTGTCGGACGGCCGCACGGTGATCCAGGACGACCGCAAGAACGCGCCGGCCGCCTGGCACCGGCTGCGCGAGTTCCTGGCGGCCAACCCCGGCCTTGCGATCACCGGGCTGCGTCTTCAGGGGGTCAAGGGCAAGGAACTGACCGTGCTCAGCCACCAGCAAGGGTACTTCTTCGGCTTCAAGGGGCAGGCCATCGTCGGCGGTCCCCAGCAGCACTACGTCGGCATCGGCTACTACGATGGTCACACGGTCATCATCAACTGGCTGGCCCTTCCGCACTTCAACCATCAGTTCTCCGAGCAGCGCAGCAAACAGAGAGCGGGCTTTATGCTGATCGAGAACCCTGAGGATGGCGGCTAAGGACTACGAATCACCGACCACGCCCGGCCTGATGGTGACGTTCCGGGCCTACGTGGTGGAGCGGGTGTGCCTGAACATGCGCCCCGATCTCGGACCGAGGTTCTGGAAGGACCGGAAGTATTGGCAGCCGAAGTTCGTACGCGAATCGGTCGCGCTTTCCCGGTTGCTCAAGCATCTTGACGAGAACGACTCCGTGGTTTGGCGGGCGGTCATCGAAGTCGTGGACGAACGGTGCATGCGCACGCTGATGACCAGGAGCCAGTCCGGGGACGTGAAGCGGGTCCGGGCAAAACACCATGAGCTTGTCGCCCAGCGAGAAACGCTGGCCGCGACCGCGAGCGAGCCGGTGGGTGACCTGGAAGGCTACGTGGAGAGGAACCGATCATTATCGCCGACGACGCAGCGGAATCGCTTGAGCCGGATACGAGAGGTGGAACGTCGTGGCGAAGCGAGCCAGGAACAAGGGAACGGTCAGGCCGGACCTCGAGAACTTTGACCGGTACGTCCAGCGGGTCTACGGCGAGGGCGTGCTGATCAGCGCCGACTCCATCGTCGAGCGCCCCCGGAAGATCATCCCCACCGTCCTGTCGCTGGACGTCTCGCTGAGCGGCGGCATCCCCGAGGGTTCGATCGTGCTGCTCAGCGGCAAGGCCAAGGCCGGCAAGACCACGCTCTGTCTGCACGTTTTGAAAAACGCCATCGATCTGGGCCGCCCGGCCTTCTACCTGAACATCGAGCGGCGCTGCAAGGCCGAGTTGCTGCACACCATCGGCGGCCTGGACCTGAGCAAACTCCACTTCCTTCAGTCCACTCAAGAGGTCAAGCTCACCGCCGAACAATGGCTCCAAATTCTGGAGCGGAGCATCAAGGACCATCCCGGCTCCGTGATCGTGGTGGACAGCCTGGCCGCGCTGTCCACGGCCGCGGAGCAGGAGGCGATTCTTGGTGCGAGCAAGGACTTGGCCGGTGTGCCCAAGTTGCTGGCTGCGTTCTTCCGCAAGATGGCCGAGATCATCGACCCGCTCAACGTCATCCTGATTTTCATCTCGCAGCTTATGACCAACCGGCAGCCCCGTGGCCCCCGGTACACCGAGAAGGGCGGGCTGGCGGTGCAGTACGCCTGCTCGGTCTGGATCAACGTCCAGTGGACGTCGCTCTGGGAAGCGGACAAGGACGCCCAGGCCCCCTTGGGCCACGACATCCACATGCAGGTGAAGTGCTCGGCGCTGGGCCGGCCGTTTATTCCCTGCGTGGTGCCGCTGCGCTTCGGCAGGGGCATCGACGTCGCCAAAGACGTGGTGACCACCGGCGAGAACCTGGGGCTCATCGAGCGGGCCGGCGCCTGGTACACGATCCCCATGCTGGGTGCGGAGAAACACCAGGGGATCAACGCCGTCCTGGAGCACCTGAACCACAACCCGGACCAACTAAGGAAGGTCGAGGACGAGATTCGGAAGGTAGTGTTCGGCGATGCAGGTCAGAACGTTGAACGGGCGGACGATGAGGCTGAGGCTTCGGGGTCGAAGGGTGAGGCCGGATAGCTCGTCCAAGTCCCGGTTCCAGCAGCGCATCGGCCGGGAGCTTTTGCGGAGGTACCCCAATGACCAAGTTTTCGAGGAGGTCACGGTTCCCGGAGAACGTCTCGTGTTGGACTTCCTGATCCCGTCGCTGCACCTGGTCGTGGAGTGCCATGGTCGTCAGCACACGGAGTACGTCCACCACTTCCACGGGAGCCGTTCGGGGT
>Ga0190284_1000477_pt1 | contig 22615 bp, 11 predicted proteins | sample 48691812_MG_FD_161668 | JGI IMG/M metagenome (GOLD analysis project Ga0190284, IMG submission 161668) | Hydrothermal vent microbial mat bacterial communities from Southern Trench, Guaymas Basin, Mexico - 4869-18-1-2_MG | ecosystem: Environmental > Aquatic > Marine > Hydrothermal vents >...
AGGAGGAGCCAACTGCTTCAAGCCGGAGGCCGGGAGCGCCAATGTAGGTCCAGGCGTGTTCGTCAACGCGGCTACGGGCAACGTTTGGACCGAAGTTCCGGCGGTTGAGGCCAGGGTAGCTGACCGGAGTGCACTGAGCTTTCGGTTGCGCTACGACTCGCGCTTTGCGGGTGGTGATTCTGAGTTTCGATCGCTCTTTCGGCAGACCGTGCTCGGACCGGGTTGGACCCATTCGTACAACTGCTTCGCTTTCAAAAGTACAAACTGGGGCTACACCGAGTTCATGGTGATCGACAGCCAGGGCCGCCGCCGTAGCTACCACCCCTTGTCCGGGGGTGTAGGCACCGCCAAGATGCCCGGCGTGTTCTCTTGGATCACCAAGCCGGATGCTTACACGTATCGTGTTCATTACGAGAACGGCGGCTATGAGGAATACGATCTCATCGAGGCGTCGGAGGTTACACCCCAGTACCTGAACGACATCGAGGATGGCCTTACCGGCAACGGTAGTCACCCGGAGGAAGCGGGCGACTGGTATCGACTCACCAAGGTCGTGGACCGTCGCGGCCGCACCACCGAGTTGATCTACGACCATCAGACCACGGGGCTGTTGACCGAGATTCGGAGCCCCTACGATAACAGCACCATCACCCTGGCATACAAGCCGGGCACCGAATTGCTGGAGGAAGTCCATCCCCCCGATGGTACGGTGACGGTGCTGAGCTATGACGACGATGATCGCCTGATCGGCATCCAGGACCCGCGACAGAATAGCCGGACCTACACGTACAAATCCACGACGGACCACCGCATTGAATCGGAGACCCTCCGCAACGGGGTCAAGTATCGCATCTACTACAGCGATGACTCGGTGGAAATAAAGGACACCCATCCTGATGGAAGTCCCAAATCCTGCTATATCAAGGTTTGGACAAACGACGAGGCCTGGGATGACGACCGCTACTATTGCGACCAGACCTTCCAAGCCCGCACCCGAGGTGGGGTCGTTACAGTGCGCGAGGGGCTCTCCAGCCCATCCTGGCCTTATGAGGTCGATAGTTTGGGTCGTATTCTGAGCGTTACGCCGCCGACGGACCCGGACGACCCGACCTCGCGCACCGTGGTTAACACGTATGACGACGAAACGGGGGATTTCGCGGCGGGCACGCACACGTTGACCGGCACGGGGAGCCACCGGCTTCGCTCGCGTCAGGTGGGCGATTTCGCCCCGACCTACTACGCCTACGACGCGGAGACCGGGAAGATCACGGCGATCGTAGACGCCGAGGACAACCTGACCGGATACGAGCACAACGACCCCAACTGGCCCAGCTTCGTAACCAAAAGGATTGAACCTGATGGCGATGAGTGGAGCTACGCCTACGGCGCCAGCAGGGGCGACCTGCTCAGTGAGAACCTCACCACCAATGGTGGGTCCGACCCGTCCCGGACGATTAGCTACTCATACACCTACTTCACCAGCGGGCGTCCCGGCCGACTTGAAAAGCAGGTGAGGACAGACATCTACGGCAACACTACCACGTGGAACTTCAACGCTAACGGCACCGTGGATTCGATGGTGAGGGACGAGGGTGGTCTGGACGTAACCACGAGCTACACCCACGACGTGATAGGCCGGCTGCGGACTCGGACAGAGGTGCGAGACCAGAACCCCGACGTCGAGACCGAGTATTTCTACGACGATGCGGGTCGGCTGACTCGAACGGTGGTCAACTCCAACGGCCTAGATGTGGAGACGGGTTACGGATACGACGGCGAAGGCTACCTCACCCACCGGACCGATCCACGCGGGGTGGTGACGGACTACGAGTACGACCGCCGCAACCGGTGTACAAAACAAATCGTAGACTCCAACGGCCTGAACCTAGTCACCGAGTGGGAATACGACCAAGCCAACAACGTCATCCGGATGACCGACCCCCGTGGCGTCAAGACCAGGACCGAATACTACAGCTTCAACCTGGCCAAGGGAATCACCAAGCCCGAGGGGCCGGAAGATTACGACACGTTGCTGAAATGGGATTCCCTGGGCAACCTAATCAGCCGCAGGCAGCAACTCGAACCGGGCGGCGAGACGTACTTTGAAACGTCGTTCACCTACGACGGACTGTCCCGCCGTACCAGCGTAGTCGTGGACCCGAATGGGCTGAGCCTCGAGACTACTTATGAGTATGACCTCGGCGCGGGTTGTGGATGTGGGGGCAGTCCTGGCAGTGGTCTGGTCGGTAAGATGGTCGATCCGGCGGGCAAGGTTACCTATTACCGTTACGACGAACTCGACCGGCTGGTCAAGACTATCCGCAAAGTGAACGACATCGATAGCGAGCCGGACGACGATGACGTGGTGACGACCTACGTGTACGACGACAGCGCGCGTATTCAGGAGGTCGTCAACCCTGAAGGCGAAATGACGCGCTCAACCTTCGACGCCGCTGGACGATTATCTAGCCGCATCGTCGATCCCGACGGTGCTCACCTGGAGATCTCCTACGGATACGACGGGAACGGGCCCGCCCGGACAGTTACGCAGCCCAACGGGAATATGACCACCTACGCCTATGATGCTGCCGGTCGCAGGACGGGCGCGACGGACAGCATCGGGCCGGTCGACACGCTGACTCACGACAAGAACGGGAGTGCCCTCGCCTACACAGATGGTGAAGGCAACGTCACCAGCAACGGGTACGACAACGCCGGGCGGTTCACATCGGTGAAAGACCCCAACGGCGAGACGGAGACGTATGCCTATGACAACAACGGCAACCTCATCGGCCTGACCAATCGCGAAGGCCGCGAGAGTAAGTACGAATACGACGACCTGGATCGCCGCACCAAGATGACCGAGGATGACGGCACCAGCGGGCTCAAGCGCATTACCGAGTACACCCACGACGGGCGGGGCAACGTGTTGACCCTGACGGCCTACACGAACACCAACGGCACGGGGACAGTGGAAACCACCACCTACAAATACGACTCCGCTGGACGGCTGTTCAAGGTGGTCTATCCCGACAACGAGGAGGCCAGCAGTAACGGGATTGTCCGCTTCACTTACTACCCCGCGGGAACGGTCCACACCCGTATCGACCAGAACGGGGTGGTGACCACGTATACCTACGACGACCTGCACCGGTTGATCGGGCGGTCGTATAGTGATGGTGTCACGCCCGCTGACGTTTTCGAGTACGACAAAGCTGGGCGGCGGACGGTAGGGTCTAACGGAGTCGCGGACGTGCGCTTCGCGTATGACGATGCCGGGCGGCTGACCGGCGTCGAGCAGATAATGAACGGCGTGACTTACGCCACCGGGCTGCAATACAATGTATCGGCCAAGACCCGCACACTCACGTATGCGGGTCACGCCACGGGTCTGGTGGAGACCTACGACGGGCGCCAGCGGCGGCTGAGCATCGCGTACGGGACGAGAAGCCTGATCGGATCGTCCACGTACGACGACGCCGACCGCATGACCGGACGGGATTGGGATAACGGGATCGACTCAACGTACACCCATGATCCCAACGGGTGGTTGGAGATGGTCCAGCACGTCAAGGATACGCTGACGGTCGAAAGGATCGGATACGGGTACGACAAAGTGGGCAACGTGAAGTATCGCGAGTTGGAGACACCGGCTCGTGAGCACCTCAGCGAACTCTACGACTACGATCGGCTCCACCGGCTGACGCGGTACGACCGTGGCGTGCTCAATGCGGAGAAGACGGCGGTAACCGAGGCGGCTCCGCAGCCGTTCGTGCAGACCCGAGCCTGGCCTCACCTGGACATGCTGGGCAACTGGCGCTCGACGGACACCACCATCGGCGGCGATAGCCCCGAGACCGACACGCGCACGGTCAACGCCGCCAACGAGTACCTGATCCAACAGGTGGGTTCGGCTCAGCAAATCGACTTGGTCAGCGACGACAACGGCAACCTGACCGACGACGGCGCGCAGCTTTACGAGTATGATGCCGAGAACCGCCTGATCCGGGTGGCCCGCAAGAGCGATAGCGTCGTCTTGCAGGAATATGCCTACGACTCCCTCGGCCGCCGGGTGGTCATGGTCGATCTACCGAACGACCCGGACGAGAAGATCACCACACACATCTACGCGGGCAGTCCGGCCTGCATCGCCGAGTACGACAGCACCGCCTCCGAGGGCGAGACCGAGGAGCGCTGGTTCGTGCATGGCCCCGGTTTTCCTGATCCACTGGTCATGGTGGACCTGACCAGCTTGGGTGACGTGGGCAGCGGCACTGAGGAGTTCCTGTACTACCTCAAGGACCTGCTGGGCAGTGTCACCGCGCTGGCGAATAGCAACGGTGTGGTCGTGGAGCGGTACGTTTATGACCCGTATGGAAAGACCGCGATCGAGACGGCCAGCTTCTATCACGACGCCGACCTCGACGGTGACGTTGACCAGGACGATGAAGCCCATCTTGGCGCCTGCTTCGGCTCGTGCGATCCACTATGCGTCTTTGTCCATGACCGCGATGGGAACCACCGGATTGACGCCGTCGATTTGGGTGTAATGGCCGGCTGCTTCACCACCAACGGCGTGGCCCCCGGCCCGGAGTGTGCCCGCTGGTCGGCGGCCCATTTCGATCCAAATGGCGACGATGAGGTCAACCTGTACGACTTCGCCGGTTTCCAGGAATGCATGGGTGCCACCGATGACCTGTGCCATTTCGTGTACGACGCGGACGGAGATGCCGACGTGGATCTGGACGATTTCGCGGAGTTCCAGGACCACATTGGACACCCCGGTGTCCCCCACGCGGTCATTGCGGATCGCTCGCGCTACGGCAACCCGTTCATGTGGACCGGCCAGCGGTATGGCGCAACCCTCCGCCTGTACCATTTCCTGTTCCGCAGCTACTCACCCACTCTCGGCCGCTGGCTCCAACGCGATCCGAGTGGTAGTAGATACTGCGACGGGGCCAATATGTATGCCTATGTCAGAAGCAATCCGCCCACTCGCCACGATCCAAAGGGAAACCTGAGTGTTCCTGTTCCCGTGAATGTGAAAGATTGCGGGGATTGGACAATGCCAGACGGCACAACCAGAAGCATAAAAAGTGGGATCAAGGAAGCTGTAAATCAAGCCTGCGACTTTCTTGTAGACTCCCTCGAAGCATTTATGTTCAATGGCAAGTGCATGAACGCCTGTCTGACGAAGTACGGAGCAAATCCTGACCTCATAGACCGCGTGGCGTTTGCTCTCTTTGACAAGTTCTGCGGAGCAGGGGCCCCATACACCTTCAAATGTCGCGATAACAGCTATCGCCATTGTGGCAAATCCTCCAAGCCATCTATGCTTACACCTCGGCCGTATAGGAATCAGCCAATTATTATTTGCACGGATAATCTGAATTTCCCTCGAGACCTGAACATGTACATGATTCATGAAATGATGCGTCAGCACTTCGGCGGCCCCGACAATGAAGGAATGGACAAGCATATGGATGGGCGTGGATCAACTCTGGACAGATGCAAGAAGGAATGCAAGAGAAAGGCCAAAAAGGGGCCATGTTCTTAAGTGCCTCCCGGTTGTGTGGGATAAGAATGAGTGAGCAAGGACCAAAATACGACGAGAACAAAAGCATCTGCGACAGCGGAACAGGGAGCGACTTGATGCCCCTCGTTTGTTGCCACGTTTGTGGATACGATCTGCGCGGTACTTCCCGAGACGCAAGATGCCCAGAGTGCGGAACTCCCGCTGTTTGTTCGTTTGCCGGCCCCAGAGGAGTACGAACGTGGGTCGCCAGCCTGCCGTGGAAACGAATCATTCCCACGGCATTAGCCTTGGTCATCGCGGTCATGGTTTTGTGCGGGTATGTGCGTGTTACTGCAATGTGGTATTGCCCGGATTGCGCCAGGGTTGAACTCCGGTATTCGTACGAGTTCCATCTCCCAGGCCTGGAGACTAGACTTATTTGCATTTCTGGAGGTGTGCGCCAAAGGCCGGACACGCTAATAACAAAAATGCTGGACCCAGACGCACGGTGTACTCATTCGTGGTGTCCAAACGGATACAATGGGAAGGGTCTGGTTGGGGGCTATCGTGGGATTGGTCCTGATCCAACTATGCCGCCGATCATCTACGCCGACGATTTCGGCGAGTTCGTGGCAAAGTTGAGAAAGGATCATCCCATCCTTCCCGACGAGATACGACAGCGACTTCGCAGTAAGGACTTGAGGACGTGGCTAACCAATGAATACTATAAATGGAAGGGAGGGGATTAGTTCGACAGCGCTCCGGCATGCGTGGATCGGACGCATACGTATTCCTTGGGATGACATGTCGTCGATCTCTGCAACCGTGGACGAAAAGCGGGGAGGCTGTCAAGTTGCCCTGCGAGCGCCATCGAACAACAAGGCATTGGGCGAGAAGCCCAGGACTCCTTGGTGCCGACCCTCGAAGCCGTCTGCCGCATGGCTGGGAAGCAGATCGAATACGGCCCTATAGCGGAGGATACCTGTTGAAGGTGTGAGCCGGACGAAACTGAGGACGCTGCCTGTTGCTGGCGCGTCGGGGCGCGTCGTGTCAGCGTGGGCTGGCGCGCAGAGCAATCCCACGAGGCCGGGGAACGCGTCAGAGAGACTGGTTCAGCGGGGTGATGGTCTGATCCAGCATGCAAAAGGCAAACGGCGGCACACACAGCCAGACTCTCCGCTTCCACATGGGCGATTCTCCACCGTGTGTCACCGGGCGGTTCAAGACTACTCCGTGAAGACCACCTGGAAGTGGGCGAAGTCAAGTATGTCGATGTCGCCGTCATCGTTATCGTCGAAGACTTCCAGGCACAGGCCTACGCACTCGGGCGCGGTGGGATCAATGGTTGCAGCAGGTCGTTGACCTGCCCTGACTCTCAGCCGTCAGCGATCAGCTTTCATCCGTCATCCGGGGTTTCACCACGAAGGGCACGAAGATCACGAAGTCCAGGCCTCCCGCCTTCTTCGCGGCCTTCGTGCCCTTCGTGGTTCAATCCGAGTCAGCCAGAGAGAGGCGGAAGCCCTCAGCCGGCATTGACACATGCGGACAGGGCGAGGTTTAGGAGTTCCGCATCCCGGTACAGGAAGACGAACGGCTTGTTGCTCTTGGCGGTCGAGTCCCTGACGATACTCACCCCGTCCGCATACCCATTCATGGAGAGAATCTTCCTCAGCGGGATTGCAAACGCCTTCTCGCGGCCAGCGAATATGAGCCTCTTCGAAGTCAGAACAAGGCGGCCGGTGTCCAGCCGTACCAGAGCCGTCTCGGTAACGCGTTCACCTCTGTGAGCCCCCATTCGGTAGTAAACACCTTTGGCTATCCGAATGCTGACCCCTCGACTGCCCCCTTCATATCCGCTCCGCACCACCTGTTCCTGATGAAACTCCACGTCATCGAATCCGAAGTGCGCCGTTTCACTCTTCTGTAACGGGACCCCAGCGCTTTCAAGGACTGGAAGCTCGCCACGCCTGATTGCCCACAGCGACTCCATCCTGACGAGATTCTCATGGATATCCCCGACATCGGCGTCCGACAGCCCCAGGATGTTCTTAACTTCGGAGAGCTGCTTCCTCTCCCGATCGGTGATCACTTCATCCTCAGCGAAAACCGCCGTCACTGCCGAGAACACCGACCGCTTGACTTTCCCGGCGTTGCGCAAGCCTTCAGAATCATACTTGGCAAGGGTCGCTCCGACCGATTCGTTGCTAAACGCCCCTTCCCCCGTCTCCAACAACGCCGCCAGTTCCTGGTAGCATCGCTTCTCTAGCCCCCGCTGCCGACGCGCTTCTTGCTGCACTATGCCTTCGCAGGCATCGCACAGTTTCTTCCCCGAGAGCGCGGCCAACCATAAGCGCTTTCCGCAACGCTTGCACTTCATTCTGTGCCCTCCCCTGGCCGTCAGTGCTTCAAGGTGCATTCGACTCGGTACAGACCGCCCCGAATCCACGCCCCTACCACCGCGTAGTCCCCACTGACGGACACGGAATACCCGAACCGATCCCCCGACGCCACGTCAGCAGCGGTCAACTCGGCCACCTCACATTGGGCCACGACGGGGTCGGGGTTTGTGGCCAGGCCGATAAGGGCGAACCCGACAGCGATCTGTCTGCGAAACATCTTCGGTCCTCCTGTTCAACAACCGTGCAAGATTAGACTCCCAATCTCGGCAGACCTGAAGGCGAGTTTCTAACGCGCCCACCCGAGGGCCGCAAAGTTGTGTGGGACCTTCCAACAACGCCGCGTGATGGGACATGGCAGAATCCACCAGCTACCGTCGGCGGGTGTTCGGTGTGTCGTCGCGGTGTGGCCCGCGAAGGTTTTTCAGGAGCGGGGCGCCGCGTTGAAGTTGGCGAAGGAAGCTGCTCCGTGAACCGGCTTGGGCCGTGACAACTGGGCAAGCGACTTCCGGGGCGCCTGCAAAGAACCAAGTCTGCTTGCGTCCAATTCCCTTTGGCTCATGAGGTTATAATGCGAGACAGACTCGCCTCCGCAAAAGAGGGCGGAGAAGGCCTTGCGCGATTGTAGTCGGCACGGCTTCTGACGATCGCTTTGTGAACGTACGTTGTCATGGGCGAGCCGCTGCACCGCCGTGTCATGCCGTTCATTCAAGCGGCTCTTGCCGATGGAGGACCAGGAGGACGCGGTGTCGAAAGTAGAGTTCCCGCTTGACAAGCGCTATTGGCAGCCCTCGCCACTGCCGGGCCAAGTGGTGTTAGTGACGACCCTGGCGGCCGACGGCGAGCCGAACGTAGCGCCGAAATCGTGGGTGTCGATGGTGGCTTTCGGTCCGCCGCCGGTGCTCATGTTCGGCTGTACGCTCGACCACGCGACGGCTCGCAACGCGATTGAACGCGGAGCGTTCGTGATCAACGTCCCCGGTCAGGACTTGGTGGAACAGGCTTGGCAGTGTGGCAGCAACGCGACGATTCGGGGCGCGGCGCGCTTTGCGGCATTCGGGTTGACGCCCGTGCCGTCGGGGCGAGTGGCGCCGCCGCGGATCAGGGAGTGCCGCGCACACCTGGGATGTGAGACGGACGGTTTCCGCGAGTGGGGGAGGGAGGTGGTCGTGTTCGGCAGAATCGTCGCCGCATCAGCCGATACAGGCGCTTTCGAGGGGGATCAAACGGCTCGGTACCGCTATCTGTCTCCTTTCTTCTTTCTCGAGGACGGTTGGGCGGCGTGCTTGGGTGTGGCCCGCTCGGTGGAAGTGGCCGACATCGGCTGATGAACTTGGATGCGTGTGCGTTACACCCACCCGCCCTCCAGTGCCTCGATGTGGCAGCCGAACGACTCACATCGCCACACCGCCCAGGGCGACGCCTTTGGCCGGACGTGTCGCTTGATCCGCGCCGCCCTGTGGACGCACATCGCCACGGGTGAACGCCTTGGTATTCGTGAAACTCGGACTATACCCACTGCTCTAAGCCTCTGTGGCGCATTTCGGGGTACCCAAGGCCATCTCGCACCAGCCAGACGCGTTACGGCGACGCCAAGCCCCCTGTCGAACAAGCTGTGCGGCTGCGCTATTCTGTTCGCCACCCGTTTACGTCCTCTGCGTGATGTTATGCCACCGTTTCATGCTCGGCGCGTCAAGGCTGAGCGCTCGACGGGACCGGGGCGGTGAAGCCCTGCATCCAATCGGAGGGCCGTCTCCACTTCCCCGTCGAACCGACCGCTGAGGTTGTTGTCCTGCTACGTCGCGAGCAAACTGGTAGCGGATCGCCGGTTCTGCGGATGGCAAACGGTTCGCAAACCGGATCCCGTTGTACTCACTACCCGGCCTGCGAGTTCCCTCACGGTCAGCGTTAACCCTCGTAGGCAACCTGGAATCGTGCGAAGTCGTGGAGGTCCACGTCGCCGCTTTCGTCAAAGTCGAAACAGGCGCAGTCCGGCCCCGGCAGACCGCCGCCGGGGCCTGAAGCATCCAGGCACACCTGGAAATCCGCGAAATCGTACAGATCCACGTCGCCGTCACAATCACAGTCACCGGGCACGCAGCCGAACCAAAATCCGCCGGTCAGGCCATACGTCCCGCCGGCCATTTCGCCCGCGTCGGGTTGGCCGATGGTGCCGCTCAACTCGTAGTTCCCACCGATGCTCCACATCTCCCCGCCGCCGTCGATCGTGTGCCAGTCGATCTCGTAGTCCTGAGCGAGCACTACCCCGACGGAGACGATCGAGAACACAATCAATACTCGAACCGTTGTTTGCACTATGCGATTCATTGGTTATCTCCGTCTTGCTGTTGGGTTGTGTCAGTCAGGGGTTGACGTTGCTGCACCTTTTTTTCCAAGGCCTCGATTCTGGACTGTTGTGCTTTTACGACGGCTAGTAGATAGACGGCAACTCTGTCATATTTCACAGACTTTGGCTTTCCTTCCTTGTCGTACATCACCAAATCCTTCAGCAGCGCGTCCACCTCCTCCGCAATCAACCCGATATCCTGTTGGCCGGTTGTTTTCCATTGAAAGCTGACAGGCCGCAACTTCAACACGACATCCGGGTTGGTCTCGAGGTTCTCTATATTTGTCTTGTACCTTCTGCTCGAAGCTTGCTCCCATAGTTTGCCAGTATCGTCGACAACGACATTGGGCCAGCTTAAACCGGATATTTCTATTCCTCTCAATCTTGCCGTGCCGATGGTGTCGATCTGTTCCGTCGGATCGTCCACGCCGATGCCCACGTTGCCGTCAGCATGGATGAGGAACTGGTCGTTGCCCGTTGAAGTGAAAAAGACACCGCCGCTGTCGGCCCATACGAACGTTCCCTGATGGTTGGCTTGGGCACGCCGTCCGGCGGCGAAACTATAGTGGCCCCCGGCGGTGTTTCCCGCGCCCCCAGGGACAGTTGCGTAGTTGGCACCGGCGGAGTTGTCGTAGCCGCCGGCCACCACGGCGTAATCGCCGCTGGCGTTGTTGCTAGACCCGCCGCCGACGGTGGCAGCCATAAGGCTGGTGGTGTTATACGTGCCCCCACCGATGGTGTTGTACCAGCCGTCGGCTGAGTTCAACTCTCCGCCGCCGATCGTGGCGCGGTGGCCAGCGCCGTTGATTCCGTTGGCGTAGCCGCCGCCGATCGTGGACACCTCGCCCTCAGCGCGGTTCTGAGTCCCGCCGCTGACGGTGGTGTAGGTCGTGACCGCCGAGTTTTGCCCGCCCCCGCCCACGGTGGAGCGGTGGCCGGTGGCGGTGTTCTGCTCGCCGCCGGCGACGGTGGCGTACATCTGGTTAGTCGTGTCACCGTCGTCGAAGCCCGCCTTGTTGTTCCCGCCGCCGCCCACGGTGCCGTAATTGTCGGTGACGCGGTTATTGGTGCTGGGATCGCCGGTATCAGAACGGCCGCCACCGCTGATGGTGGCGTAATCGGCTTGGGCGTCGTTGTACCGCCCTCCGCCGATAGCGGCGTAGTCGGCTGGCGCAATGTTGCCTCCGCCTCCGCTGATGGCAGCACCGATCCCGGTGGCGCTGTTGTTACCGCCTCCGGCGACCGTGGCGCCCCAGCCGCCGGCTTCGTTGCCCTCGCCTCCGCAGACGGTAGCGATGCCGTTGCTGGCGACATTGTTGTAGCCTCCGCCCACGGTGGACCGTGAGGCGCTGGCGATGTTCTGGCGGCCACCAGCGATGGTGGCCATCTCGCCACTGGCCTCGTTGTACCAGCCCCCACCGACTGTAGCCTTCTCGTTACTGGCCTCGTTGCGACAGCCCCCACCGACGGTGGCGTAGCCATTGCTGGCGACGTTGTTGTAGCCGCCGCCGACGGTGGCGTAATAGTTGCTGGCGGTGTTGCTCCCCCCCCCGCCGACGGTGGCGTAGGTAGCGTCGTTCACAGCGCCGGCGTTGTCACCGGCCTGGTTGTCGTCGCCACCGCCGACCGTGCCGTATTGGTCGGTCACTTGGTTGATGTTGGCGTTGTTCCCTCCTCCGCCGATGGTGGCGCCCGACACTCCGCCGGTGACGCTGTTGCCGCAGTAGCCGCCGATGATGTTCGGGCTGGTGGCGTTCTGCTGCGTCCACAGGCCGGGCAGGGCCAACGCGTAGGCCACGGGCGTCATTTCCTGCCGTGGCGCGAGGACCGTGTAAGGTCCACCGCTGTTCCAGGGCCGCACGCCGATCTCCAACCAGCGCGCATCGCAGGCGAAAACGTCGCTCCCGCAGTCCAGCGTGACGGTGAACAGGCCGTCAACGACCGGCTCGTCCGCCACGTCAATAGGACCGCACACCACGGCGCCGGCGATTGGGTCGTCATAGAGTGTGAACTGAAAGTCGTAGTCTCCATCGGCGGGGCGCCCGTCGTCGATCAGGCGCCCCTGGTATGTAAACGCCGTGCCGAGGGGCGTCTGTGCGCTGACAGCCCCCGGAACAGCCACCGCAGCCAGAACCATGACCGAAATCCAAAACCTTGTCCCTTTCATTTCTGTGCTCCTTTTAGATGTGTACGATTGAGTTGCCACCCCGCTGCGGGCTTCAGCCCGCACGGACCTTTCTGCTGTGCTCTGCGATTCATCGCGCACCTCCATCGTCCTTCTTGGCCGATTTGGTTACCAGCGCTTCAAGTCTCGTCAGACGCGCTTGCGTTTCGGTAAGCTGCGTTTGCACGTCAGCGATCTGGCACTCCTTCTCTTCGATCATAGCCTGTTGGGCTTTGATGGCCGCCATAAGGAAGGCGTTGTAGTCGGCCAAGCTGACCGTTTTGCCTGCGAGACCCAGGATTTCCGGTGGAGAGTCCTCCGCAATCACACCCAGATGCCGCCTGCGCTGGGCATCGTGAGCGTAGCGATAGCGGACGACGTCGGTCACTCTCAGCTTGGCGAGGATGTCCAGATAATCCGCTGGCCCCAGCGGAGCGATGTCGCGCTTAAAGGCCCGAGAGCTGAATACGTCCCAACTGTTCGCCACCGCCCGGGTTCCGTCGCCCGGGTCGCCCACTTGTAGGAGCGTTGGAACGGGTGGAGCGTACTCGAGGATTTCGTCGAGATAGTCGGGATCCAGCCCGCCGAAGTAGTAGATTTTCCCGGTGATGGCTGATGCGGCCGAGCCCGCACGGGCTCTTGCTGACGGTAGGGTGGCGGTCGTGGTGATAATGGTATCGCTGTCAGGATCGTATTCCACAATCTCGTCGAGATAGTCGATTTCGGTGCGTCCTGCGAAGCAGTAGATCCGTCCGCTGGCCGGGTCTGCGGCGCAGGTCATCCCGTACCTGGACGATGGCAAGGTGGCAGTCATCGTGACGAGGGTATCGGTACCCGGGTCATATTCCACGATTTCGTCGAGAGCGCCCGCGCCCTCTTCCTGCCCGCCAAAGCAGTAGATCTTCCCAGTGAGGGGGCTTGTGGCGACGCCCATGCCATACCGTCGCGAAGGCAGCGTGGCAGTCATCGTCTCGAGGTTATCGGTGGCAGGTTCGTATTCCAGGATCGTGTCCACAGCCCACATGCCAGTCCCGCCTCCAAGGCAGTAGATCCTCCCGGTGGTGGGTGATGCGACGCAAGCCACCGACTCCATGCCAGACGGTAGGGTAGCGGTCATGACCGCGACGGTATCAGTGTCCGGATTGTACTCGATGATATCGTCCGAAAACCCACCACCTTGCCAACGCCCGCCGAAGCAGTAGATGTTGCCCGAAAGGGGGTCTGCGGCACATCCCGTGCGCATCAGGCCGGACGGCAGTGTAGCGGTTTTGGTCACCAGAGTGTCGCTGCCCGGGTCATACTCGAGGATCTCGTCAAGATATCCGGGGCCACTATCCCACCCGCCCAGGCAGTAAATCTTCCCTGTGGCGGGAGCTGTGGCACAACCCATGCTACGCCTTCCCGTCGGCAGGGTGGCGGACTTGGTGACGAGGGTATCACCGGCGTCGAAAAGTGGCCCTTCGGTGCCGATACCGACACCACCCTCGGCGTAGAAGAGATCATCCCCATCGGGGGTCCAAAAACCACCGGCGGCCGCCGTAGTCTGGAGTGTGCCGTCGGGGAACATGATTCCGTCCACCCCAGGCGTGCCGCCGACATGCAGTTGGGCTTGCGGATCGTTGGTCCCGATGCCCACGCCGCCGGAAGCGCGGACAAGGAACTGCTGGGGAGCGGTGGAGGTGAAATCGGCGTCGGTGGAGTCAGCCCATACGAAGGTGCCCTCATGCATGGACTTGGCCCGCTGTCCGGCGGCGAAGCTGTACCGGCCATCGGCAATATTCGACCTTCCTCCGGGCACGGTGCTGTACCAGGCCGAAGCGACGTTGAAAATACCACCACCCACGGTGGTGTATTCGTTTATAGCGGTGTTGCGATTGCCCCCGCTGACGGTGGAATAAATATGGCTGGCGATGTTCTGGTATCCCCCGCCGACGGTGGCGCAGTTGCTGCCCGCCGTGTTCTCGTAGCCCCCGCCGATGGTGGCGCTCGTGCCGCCGGCGGTGTTGTTATCGCCCCCGCCGACGGTGGCGCGTTGCCCGCTGGCGGTGTTATCCTCCCCTCCGCCGATGGCGGCGCCATTGCCGGTGGCCTCGTTGTGGTATCCGCCGGCCACAGTGGCGTAGACGGCATTGGAGGAGATGTCGTCGCCGTCACCCGCTAGGTTGTTCCTGCCGCCGCCCACGGTGCCGTAACGGTCGGTCACGCGGTTGGTGCTGCCGTCTTCTCCCCCCCCTCCGATAGTGGCTCCGACCGCGCCGGTGGTCACGCTGTTGCCGCTGTAACCTCCGATCAGGTTCGGGCTGGTGGCGTTCTGCTCCGTCCATAGGCCAGGCAGGGCCAGGGCGTAGGGCACGGGCGTCAGTTTCTGCCGCGGCGCGAGGGGCGTGTAATCGCCGACGCCGGCGGGCCGCACGCGGATCTCCAACCACCGCGCATCCGTCATGAAACAGCCCTCGCCGGCGTTCAGCGTGACGGTGAACAGGCCGTGATTGACCTGCTTGTTCTCCACGTCGGGAATAACATCGCACACCTCGTTGCCGCCGATCAGGGCGTCGTAGAGCCGGAACTGAAAGTCGTATTCTCCATCAGCGGGGCGGCCGTCAACGATCAGGTGCCCCTGGTAAGTGAACGCCGTGCCCACCATCTCACCGTACGCCGAACCCAGTGGACACAAAAGAACACCAACAACCAAGCATGTGCAAGCTATGATCCTGTTCATTGCCCAATCTCCTTCTTCCTCTGTACCGCGTCTTCTGATCCCCATCACGGACCGTCCTTGACGGGTCCCTACTCTGAATGCGGAGCGGCAGGCGGAATCTCGCAGATGAAGTGCATCTTTTTGCCCTTGGAGACTCGGCGGCAGCCTTGAGTCCCCATTTGTGCCGGCAGTCCGTTTTTGATACAATACTAAGTCCCGATCATTCACCCCGCAGAGAACGCGGAGAGCGCAGCGTATTGCCTGGAAAGAAGTTATGGCAGATGATCGACCTGACCAAGACCGCCACCACGAGCGTCCTCCTCGCGGCGTTGCACGACCCGGGCAACCAGACCGTGTGGAAAGCAATGGACGCCCGCTACCGGCCGATTGTCTATGGCTGCGCCCGGCGGTTGGGTCTTTCTGCGGAGGACGCGGCCGACGTGGCCCAGCAGACGCTCGCAGACTTCGTCCGGGACTACCGGGCCGGTAAGTACGAGCGTGGTAAAGGCAGACTCTCCTCATGGGTCATGGCGATTGCGCGGCATCGGGTAATCGACGTGCAGCGCGCCCGCGCCCGGCGGCAGGAGTGGCGGGGCGCGTCGGCGCTGGAGAACTTGGTCGAGGAGCACCCGGACGAGGAGACCGGTCCCTTGACGCAGATATGGGAGGCCGAGCACGAACGGGCCATCTTCAACCAGGCCATGACCGAACTGACGCAAGACACGAAGACCAGCCGGAACGTGTTGCGGGTGTTCCAGTTGTATGTCCTGGGGGGCGTTGCGGCCAAAGTGGTCGCGCACAAGTGCGACCTGAGCGTGGCGGAGGTCTATCGGGTCAAGAACCGGCTCACCAGGCGTCTGCGGCAGATCGTGGCCCGGCTAAATGAAGTCTACGCGGAGGACGGCTGAGCCGTGCCGGCGGATCAATCCACTTCCTGCGCTTCCGAGGAACAGCTCGAGGCCATAGCGTGCGGTGAGACGGTCGACGAGGCCGTGGGCCGTCACGTGGAGTCGTGCGCGACGTGCCGCGCCGCGCTGGCGGAGATCCGCGAGAACAACGCTTTTCTGGCAACGTTCGCCGCGAAGCTGAGGGACACGACGACCGTTGACACGACGACCGGTTCGCTCCCCAACGCCATTCCGGGATACCGCATCCTGTCGGAGATCCACCGCGGCGGTCAGGGCATAGTGTACCAGGCCATCCAGGAATCGACCAAACGCACCGTGGCGATCAAGCTCCTGCGTGAAGGTCCCTTCGCCGGCCCGCAGGACAGAAGCCGCTTCGAGCGCGAGGTGCGAATTCTGGGCCGCCTCAGCCACGCCAACATCGTCACCATCCACGACAGCGGATCGGCCGCCGGCAGCTTCTATCTGGTGATGAGTTACATTGCCGGTCCGCCGCTTAATGCGTACGTGCGCGAGCAGGGGCTTTCCGTTGAGGACACCTTGCGGCTGTTTGGCAAAGTGTGTGCCGCGGTTAGCACCGCCCACCTGCACGGGGTGATTCATCGTGATCTCAAACCGAGCAACATCCTGGTGGACGCGCAGGGCGAACCGCAGATCCTGGACTTCGGACTCGCTAAAGTGGAGTCCGAAAGCGCGCCGATGCAAACCACGACCATGAGCGGTCAGTTCATGGGCTCGCTCCCCTGGGCAAGCCCCGAGCAGGCCGCCGGCATCGCCCATCAGGTCGATCTGCGCACCGACGTCTACTCCCTGGGCGTGATCCTCTATGAAATGTTGACCGGTCGGTTTCCTTACGGCGTGACCGGCGGCATACGCGACGTGCTGGACAATATCGTCAACGTCGAGCCGATCAGGCCCGGCTCGATTCGCCGCCGGATCGACGACGAAGTAGATACCATCGTGCTCAAGGCCCTGGCCAAGGACAAGCAGCGGCGCTATCAATCCGTCGAAGCGCTGCTTCAGGACGTGAATCATTACCTGGCGGGCGAGCCCATCGACGCCAAGCGGGACAGCACCTGGTACGTGCTGAGAAAAACCGCCCGCCGCCACAAGCTCCCACTGCTGGTGGCCGCGGCGTTCCTGGTGCTGGTCACGGGCTTCGCCGTCGATCGGGCGCGTTATGCCACCCGGTTGGAGTCCACGCTCAGCGCCGCCAACATCGAACGGGGCCGGGCCGAAGTCCGTGCCGGGGACACCCCGCTAGCCGAAGCGCTGATCTGGCGCGAACACCTCAACCCTCCGTCCCGGCCCCAGGCGGACACCGACGGGGAGTTGATGGGGAAAGGCGGCCCGGCTCATTCGTACTGGGCCCTGTGGGAGCTGTACTCACGTCAGCCTTGTTTGGGCACGTGGCACGCTCACGACCAGGGGGTCAAGTCGGTTTGCTTTCGTCCCCAAGGCGACGTGCTCGCCACGGCCGGCAATGATGGGATGATCCGGCTGTGGAGCATGCCCTCCAGAACGCTGCTCACCACCCTGGACGCGAAATGTCAACAAGTATCCTCCGTCGCTTTTAGCCCGGACGGGCGACTGCTGGCCTCCGCAGGTTCCGACGGAACCTTGGGGGTGTGGAAAACCTCCAGCCGCGGTGCCCGGAGGCCCCGTCCATTTCAGGGGACGGGGACCGAATCGACCGGCCCGACGGTGCCGACATTCAAGTCCGTGCACCCCCGAAGAGCATGGGGTACCCACGAGGCTGCGCTGGCACGTCGTCATGGATCGAGGTGCGCGGTGGCGTTCAGCCCCGATGGCGACACCCTGGCGTCCTGGGGTGCTGATGACACGTTTCGGTTCTGGAACGTGGGAGCCTGGGACTGTTTCAAAACGATTGAAGCCCGTCAGGGCGGCATCAATGGCGCCTGTTTCGATCTGCATGGGCAGTTTCTCGCTTCCGCCGGAGAGAATGGAACCGTCAAACTCTGGCAGTTGCCCGACGCCCGTCCGCATAGGACCCTGAGAGAAGGGCCGCTGTACGTCTCGGCCGTTCGGTTCGCGCTGGATGGTACCAGGCTGGCGGCGGGTATCGGCCCCGACGTCACCGTGTGGGACATGGCCGCCGGGCGGGAAACGGACCATTACAGCAACGTCTATGGCGTGTCGGCGCTCTGTTTCAGCCCTGACGGATCCTTGCTGGCCTCTGCCGGCCGAGATCAACCGATCCGCCTGCGACACCTCGGCACACGGCGATTTGCTGCCAGCCTGATCGCCGATGCCCTAATGGTGGAATCTGTTGCCTTCAGTCCAGACGGACGGGTGTTGGCTTCGGGCGACAGTGGCGGCGCGGTCAAACTGTGGCAAGTGCAGCCTCACCAGCATTTGCATAAGCTGGGTGAGCACGCGACCGGGGCTCTGTGTATTCAGTACAGCCCGGACGGCCGGTGGCTGGCCGGCAGCGCCATTACCACCGACGACCAACGGGACCAGTGGAGCATCCCCGTTTGGGATGCGGTTTCCGGACGGCTGCTGCACCTCCTGTCCGGGCACACCTCCACCGTCGCGGCGGTGTCTTTCAGCGGAGGGCCCGGCCCGCCACGCCTGGCTTCGGTGAGCTATGACAAGACCATCCGCATCTGGAACCCCCAGACCGGTGAATGCGAGAGAGTCCTAAAGGGACACGAGCACAAGATCTGTTCCGTCGCTTTCAGCCCGGACGGGCGGTTGTTGGCCTCCGGCAGCAACCAGCGTACGGTCAGACTCTGGGACGTGGAAACCGGTGAATGCGTGCGGGCGTTCGACAGGGAACATGCTATACGTGTTCCCTGGGTGTGCTTCAGCCCGGACGGCACGCTGTTGGCCTCCTGCGGCACCGGCGGCAAGATCGTCCTCTACGACGTGGCCACCAGACGGATACTGCGATCCTTTCTGGCCCACCAGGAGAGTCTGCGGGCGGCTTGCTTCAGCCCGGACGGACGCCAACTGGCGGCGGGCGACGATGACGGCATGATCACACTCTGGGACGTGTCCACGGGTCGCTGCATGACCGCATGGAAGGCTCACCAGTACGACATATTCTCGCTGAGTTTTCACCCGAGCGGACGTTTCCTGGCGTCGAGCAGCCGCGGAAAGCACGTCAAGTTGTGGGATGTCTCCTCGCGTCGTTGTCTGGCTACGCTGGTTGGGCATTGGGGCGAGGTGTTCTCGGTGTGCTTTCACCCCAACGGCTCAACCCTGGCCTCAAGCGGGAGAATGCTGGCCTTGTGGGACCTAACCTACTACGCACGTCACGTCGCCGGCAATCTCGAGTATCAAATCAGCCGATTGCCCACTGGCGAGCGCGACCCCGCGACCCTCAGGCGACTCCGGGAATGGGCCAAGCAAGACCAAAGCCGCCCCTGGCCTCGCTCTCTGTGGGCAGGATCATCCACGAACTGATCCGGCGCAGCATCCGATCGCCGGATGTGGTGATTCACTGCTGCTCGGCCGGCGGCCAGTGTGGATCAGGCTGTGGCTCGGCATGATCTGAGTAACTCGATTCCTTGTAGGGTTGTATGGACGAAACGAGGTTCTGTACGGGCACAAAGCCCGAAGGCGCGCCGCAAGATCAGGGCCGTTCGCGCCAAACTCGGAGGTAATCCTCGATGCAACCGACTCCGGCGCTTTGTCCAGGTCCGATGGCGTCTCGACCTTGTTGGTATTCGTGGAACTCGGACTATACCCACTGTGGGTATCCAGGGTCGTCCCGGCCCGAAAGTCGCTTCAAGCCACAGTTAGGTGCCGATTTGGATTCCGGCCGACCTGAACCACCTCCGGTGCGAGAAGGGGGCCTGTTTGGCCGATTTGTGTGGCTAAGATTGACATTCAAATGCAGTTTTAGCCCGTCGGTCCACAACGCCGTAGCCGAGCCGGTGTCGATATAGTGGGCACGTCGGCGCCGTGCACAGCCGGACTTCCTCCGGGCTCCACCCCACGCACATGAGGCAGTGACATCGGATGGACGCCTTCAGACTCCGCCCGCCCATCGCCTTCCGATACAACCCCCGGTAACGCGGGGGGACATCTTCAATCCGCATCTGCACTAACCTCCAGCAATTCCATGACCACATCTCTCCCCCTTTGTGGGCTTGAGGAACTCGATTGCTTGTAGGGTTGTACGGACGAGTTGAGCTTTTGTACGGTCTGATCGAGAGAAAGAAGCTCGCAGCCTCAGACTCCAGCCCGCTCGACCGGCGTTCTGCCGGTCCGGTGGCCGCGCCGCTCACAAATCCGGTGACAGCCTTCTTGCAACCGTCATCAGTCGGACGATATGTGTGTCGATCCCTGATCGAGCGTCCATCACCGGCGACAAGATACCAGACCCTTACTCGGAGGCTTCTGTGCGTTTTGGCTAATCTGAGCGGCTCGAAACGACACAGGTCCTGCGGCACATACCGAGCGGGCCGCCCTCGTCCCTCGTCGAGCTCTGGAGGCGGGCTTGGCCGAAGCCGAGCGTGTCCAACCGGCCAACGCTCGCTGTCAAGAGAAGGGGCGGCGACCCGCTCGATCACAGGTCCCGCCCCGATGAACGCAGGCAAAGCTGGGCAGCAAAACCCGCGCTCAAGGTCATTTCAAGGGACGGCCCACCATCGACCTGGCCGCACCCCAACCGCATGCCCAGTGAGTCTTCAGGTTAGTCATCGGCCGGCTTGACGACAAGCTTGCCGGTTTTCCCGCCCGCGTTCATCGGTTTTCTTCACGGATCGGGCACGTGTTTCCAGGTCAGCCGCTTGACCACCGCATGGATGCAACCCTGGGTGACGCCGAACCAGCGGGCCAGCCGCTTGTAGCCGTAACCTCGGCGATTCAACTCCCGGATCGCCACCACCGCCCGCATGGTCAGCTTGGCGTTGCCGACCTTCTCGCCGATGGGGCACCGCCCGTTCCGGGCCTTGTCGAGGGCGTTATCTGATGCGGAGCCCCAGGCCAGGTTGTCCGGGTGGTTGTTGTCCCGGTCATCGTCCAGGTGGCGGGCATGGGCACCGTCGAACGGAGTTCGGCCATGAAAGGCGGCGCAGATCATTCGGTGAAACCTCGTGGTGGTCGAGCGGCCGTTGCGTCTAACGGTGACTTTCCAGTATCGCTCCGAGGTTCTGCACGACTTGACTCTCCTGCCGAACGGCCACTTGAGCGTACACCAGAGTTCCGGCTTGCCGTTGGCGTAGTAGCCGGGGTACTCGGGGACGGGCTTGCAATGGGCCACAAAGCTGTGTTCGTGAGCCCGACGGCGAATCAGGCGGCCGATCGCGCAGGCCGTGAACCCCAGGTCGGCAGCGATGCACTTCTGGGGTTCGCCGTGCGCGAATCGGTGTACGATGTCGTCAGCATAGGCCTCCAGCAACGGCTCCCATACCAGGTTGTCGGGGTGCAGGTTCTGAAGGTCGCCGTCGAGATGGCGGACGCGTGCGGGAGCACGGGTGGGAAGTCCGTGGTATGCCAAGCAAATCAGATCCGCGACACGGCGACTGGTGGAGACGCCGTTGACCCGGATGGTGAGCTTGGCCCGTCCCCGATGGTCGACGAACGGTCTGAGCCGACAGCCTTTGGGGTGGTAGATGTTGAGATGGTGATCGACCGTGTAGCCGGGCGCTCCCGGTATCTCGCGACGATCTTTCACATAAGGGTCATACGGCCGACCGACAGATTTGTATGGTGCATGTCTTTGGTGCCTGTCACCCTCCCGTGGAAAGTTCATAAACCTGAGGATCACGAGCGCCAAGGTGGAGGCACGAGGTGGACCCAGCTAAGTCTCAACCCCCGGCCGGCTCGGGGGTTATCGGGCGAACCCGCCGATTGGACTATTACTGCCGCACCCCCTTATAGGACCAAGCCCTACCGGCTAGCCGAACCACCCCAGAGCCAGGTTATCGGACCGACCGAGCCGAGCCCAGCCGCGCCGATCCTGGACCGGATACCGGACCGCAACCGGCCCGCAGGGACCGAGAACCCATCGGATAACGGACGAAGACCTGAAGAATGGACCACGCTATCTCGTTATACTACAAGCATTTACAACGATTTCGGATTATATTGGACTCACATAGAGTTATAATTTATGCTTTAATTGACACGCCAGCGGGGTTGTTACTCGGGACCACGCAAAAACGGACCACACCACAAGGGGCGGAAAGATGTTCACCATAGCACTAATGGCCATCGGGATGGTATCTGCCGGGTTGGGTTGGGGCTGGTGGGTGCTCTACCGCTAGGGGAAGGGCCGAAACCATGCTAACCGGACAAAGCGGACTAACCATGTTTTGGGACGATGGGATGTGCAGTAGCTACGCCGATCTTCCCGACGCTGTAGCGGTTCGATCCGCCCGGATCGCCGTGATTATCGGAGCCATCTCCGCGACCATCACGCTATCCGACGGAACGCGCGTAGGGTGTTTCTCGGACGGCCGACGTTTCTCGGTCGTGCGGTAGGCGGCCGCGCGTGGTCTGATAGTGCGGGTTACGCCACACCGATATAACCCCAGCCGACACGCCAACGGCCAGCCCCGAAGACATATCGGGCTGGCAGAATTAGCCCTATCAGACGTTGACGTATCCTAACA
>Ga0190284_1000478_pt1 | contig 22574 bp, 20 predicted proteins | sample 48691812_MG_FD_161668 | JGI IMG/M metagenome (GOLD analysis project Ga0190284, IMG submission 161668) | Hydrothermal vent microbial mat bacterial communities from Southern Trench, Guaymas Basin, Mexico - 4869-18-1-2_MG | ecosystem: Environmental > Aquatic > Marine > Hydrothermal vents >...
CGCCGCCCTGACCTATGCGCGCTGGTTCACCTGTGATGACGATCTTCCCCCCGATCAAGACTTCCTGGATGTTGAGGTGTCGAATGACAACGGCGCGTCGTGGATACTGATCGAAAGCGTCCCCAGCACCGAGGGCTGGGTGGAGAAAACGGTGTCCATAAAGGACGCAATCGCCCCCGAGCCGCTGACCGAGCAAATGATGATCCGTTTCAGTGTGATGGACACCCCCAACAACTCGAAGACCGAGGCCGGCATCGATGCCGTCGAGATTCTCCATATGGCCTGCGCCCAGCCCGGAGCCGGCGACTTCGATGGCGATGGCGATGTGGACCTCGACGATTTCGCGAGGTTCCAGGACTGCCTGGCCGGCCCGGACGTGCCCCCGGACCCGCCGGACCCATTCCGTGTGGAGGACTGTCTCGCCGTGTTCGATTTCGATGTGGATGCGGATGTGGACTTGAGCGACTTCGGTTCGTTCCAGGAGTATTTGCCGAATTGAAGTAGTCTGGAGAACGAACAGTCATGCAAGGGACGTTTTCTATAGAGGGTTGTTGCAGGGCGTTCTTGATCCGCTCAGGAAGTACACCCAGCCGTTTCGCGAGCCACATGCGGTATCGCTGTCTTCGGGTCTGAGGTCGTCCACAGAATGTTGTTTCCCAACCCTCCGGGCGAAGTTCTTCAGGATTGTGCGGCAATCCTCGAACCAGCGCGCGCCGACCTCCCCAGCGCCCAGCTTCCCCTTCTGCCAACTTAGAAACTCGTTGCATACGTTCTTGACCGTGAGTTCGTCCGGCGATAGGGTCGATGAGCGGGGTTCGCGACCTGCGTGCGGGTCTCCGGCCTGGGCGTAGTAACGTTGGACAGCAGCCTCTGGATCCGTCCAGACACCGAAGAAGCGCACTCGGCCGCAGATCTTCTTACACCATTGGCCGTTTGGGTGTGCCGCAAGCGGAAAGGATGGGGAGGGTTTCTTTGGCTTCCGTCGATCGGCCTGTGCCATGGCTCAGTACCTCCGCCAGGTGGATCCCTTCGCTCCACATACCTATGGTACCGGCCATGGAGGTTGTCGCCACACAAGACAGGCTTTTAGCCGTGAGGTGTAAGTGCCTTATTTATAAGCACTTGGAGGAGTGGCCGAGTGGTTTAAGGCGACGGTCTTGAAAACCGTTGTACGGGAAACCGTACCGGGGGTTCGAATCCCTCCTCCTCCGTTATGCCGTGTGGGTGCATCGCGTGCCGTGGTGTGCCAAGCGCTTGTGATTCCGGACACTTACGAGCGATGGGGCTTCCGCCTGAAGCTGCCTCGGTGGGTGTGTTGCGTGTGCCGACTTGCGACACTGCGGGACGGGAAAAGTCACCAGCGCGCTGCCATTTTGCTGTCACGTTTTCGGCGGTCGGTCGAGACATTGAAGTTTCGCAGCGGCGCCAAGCCCGGATTATTCATACTGGCCCGGGTAGGGCTCAGCCGGGAGTTCGGGGGAGCTGGCGGGCGAGTTGGGGGGCGCCGCCGTCTGATCGGCGTACAAAACCCCCTTTCCCCCATCGAAAACGCGGATTGTCGCAGGCTCGGGTTGGGGCTTGTGCACTACTGCCCAGGCTGGCGATTCGCTGGCAAACGTGCTGGAACCACGATAAGTGTGGCCAATTGGAGGGAATGGTTACCAAGATACGCCGAACGGACTGGGTCACTTCACCAGCCACTTTGATCAACATGGTTCGCCAAGTCTCGATCTGGCCCAGGCCAAGGGGATCCTTACGCCGACGATAGTTCTGATAACGGCGACGTTCTGGGCCGGTCAATGACTCCGTCGGCAAGCTCGGATCTGCCACCGGCACATGATGGTCACCAGGGTTGCGAACATAATCAGTATGACAGTGTCAAACTGATTCGTGAAGGCATCAGTGACCATCTTCGTGGCAATGCTGGCGTCGGTCATTTTCTCTTCAGGCTTCTTCCAGCCAAACTAGCACTGGGGGCATGTGACGGACTTGTGCAGGAAAGGAAATGCCCCTCGATAATCCTCGTTCGCCCCAGGGTGCCAAGGGCCTCAAGAAAGGTGGCTTGGCGACGACGCTTCGCTTCCATCTTGCTGCCTACGGTTTTCGGCATCCCAGGACTACTCCCGGAAATCCTTGCCGTGAAATACTTTACGGCGACAAGCGTCTGGTTCTTCCGGAGCACGGATTCCACTAAGGCTTCAATGTTGAGCCAATAGAGGCCTTTCATTGCGCTGTCTCTTAGGCCATAATAGAGGTTGAAACCGTCTACGTACGAGATTACGCGAAGTGGGTTGGTGCTCATGGAACTTGTTCTTTGCTGGATTCGGCTTGACAGTCAAGCCGTTACGCCATCCACTGTACTACTCGCCCTCAATGGTGGAGCCGCTGGGAATCGAACTCAGGCCCGCCTGGACCAAACCCCGCGGGCAGCCCCAACTCGGCCCCACTAGTCTCCTAGGTTTCTGGCATATTTGTATTTCCCATGCCCAAGCCGGGAAACGCCGGTATCACCTTCGTTCTCCGACAGTCTCTTCAGTTGCGTGGCAACTAACCAGCACGGGTTCCTCACGCCGTTCAAATCCACTTTCATGATCTTCAATTGAGCTAGGACCTGTTTAGGAGAAGCGACCTCCCCTGAAACACGGAGTGCTTCACGGAGGGTTTCGGCGATGTGATCGCTTTTTGACTGTTCATGCGCACCCTCGCCCTCAGCATGTGTCGACTCCGCTTCCACTATGTCCAATATCTTGCGGGCAACGCGGGACAGCAGTTTATCAATCGTCTCCGACTCGCCAAGAAGCTCCGTCTGCTCCTGTTCCAGAGCCTTGATCTTCTCAGCGACTTCACGCTGCTGCTGCTGTAACTCCCGGATTGTCTGGAGGGACAGTTTCATCATGGCAGCCAAGCCTAGCAAATTTGCGGCGGCGGGGGGGGAATTCCTGGGTTCGGGCGGCGGAATGCGGCTTGCTCGATTCTGTGATGGTGGTATACTGGCAGGATTGTAGCGCTCTCGGAGTGACGAGTGCGCACGACGTGTGTTTCGTGACCTTCGAGGAGGCACCCGTGGCCGTCAGGCTTAGACTGAAACGATTCGGTCGTCGTCACCGTCCCTTTTACCGCCTTACCGCGATGGACAAGCGCCAAGCACGCGATGGTCGGGCGATTGAGGAGCTGGGGCATTACGATCCTCTGGAACGCGATCCGGATAAGCAGGTTACGCTCAAGCGCGAGAGGATCGAATACTGGTTGAGCGTTGGGGCTCAACCGTCCGAGACGGTGCGCGACCTGTTGAAGAAGAACGGAATCGGCGCGAGCCCGAGCTAGTGTCGGTCGATCGCCGAGGCCCCGTGCGATGCGTATCAAGGTCTTGACGCTCTTTCCGGAGGTGTTCGTTCCTTTTGTGGAGACGAGCATCATCGGCCGGGCGGTCAAGGCCGGGTTGGTTGCGTTCGAGTTCACGCAACTGCGCGATTTCGCGGAGGACAAGCACCGCAGTGTAGACGACAAACCGTTCAGCGGTGGTGCGGGGATGGTGCTGACGTGCGGCCCGGTGTTTCGGGCCGTCGAGCACATCGAGTCGAGCAGTGGTCTGAGTTTGGTGAAAGTGCTGCTCACGCCGCAAGGCGAACGACTCACCCAACCGCTGGCGCGGGAGTTCGCCGGGCTTGACGAAGTGCTCCTGATTTGTGGGCACTATGAAGGCTTCGACGAGCGCATTCGGAACGGTCTGGACGTCCACGAGGTTTCCGTCGGAGACTTTATTCTCTCGGGCGGCGAATCCGCGGCGATGGTGCTGATCGACGCGGTGGTGCGGCTGATGCCGGGCGCCCTTGGCGACGAGGCGTCAGCCGACGAGGAGTCCTTCGAAGACGGTTTGCTGGAGTATCCGCAGTACACTCGGCCGCGGGTGTTTCGCGGGATGGAAGTGCCCGAAGTGCTGGTCTCCGGCGATCGTGCGAAGATCGCCGCGTGGCGGCGCGAGCAGGCGATCGAACGGACCCGGCGGCGTCGGCCGGATATGCTGTGATCAACGGTACGCCAAGCGACGGTTTTTCGGCAGATGGGAGTATACGAGGATGAGTCAGAGGTTATTGCAGCTTGTCGAGAAGACTTGCCTGAAGAACAAGGTGCCCGAATTCGGCGTTGGCAACACCGTGGATGTCTACGTGAAAATCGTCGAGGGCTCCAAGGAACGCGTTCAGACCTTCAACGGTGTCGTGATCGCCCGGCGTGGTTCGGGAATCAATGAGACGTTTACCGTTCGTCGCATCGTGAACAACGAGGGCGTTGAGCGAATCTTCATGCTGCATTCGCCGCTTCTGGTGGACGTCAAGGTCCGCCGCCGGGGCAAGGTGCGCCGCGCGAAACTCTACTACCTTCGCGATCGGATTGGCAAGGCGAGGCGGCTTCGCGAGATGCGCGTGTCGTCAAGCGCCAAGGCCAAGGGCGACAAAACCACCGTGGAGGCCCCCGAGCCGCCGGCCGAGGAGGAACTTGCCGCGGCCGGAGTCTAGCGAGCAACCATGTGGTGGCGTCGGCGATACGCCGGACTCTCACGGAAACAGCTCGGGCGCCTGGGCGAGAGGCTGGGCGCCCGCTTCTTGCGCCGCCGGGGCTATCGAATTGTCGCTCGCAACTACACCTGTCCGGCCGGCGAGATTGATCTGGTCGCGTTGGATGGGCCCAGCATCGTATTTGTCGAAGTGAAGTCACTTCGCGGTGACGCAGCCGCCAATCCGGAAGATGCGGTGAACTTCCACAAGCGCCGCCAGATCACCGCCGTCGCCAGGACCTACCTGCTGCAAACCGGAGCCCAGAACCACGCCTGCCGATTCGACGTGATCGCGGTCGTGCTCAAAGAGGGGTGCCAGCCGGAAATCGAGCACTTCATTGACGCCTTCGGCCCGACGCGGCGATAATACGCAAGTATGATGACAGGTCTCATCGACACGCATGCGCATTTGACGTTCAATCCGCTGTCGGGCGACGTACCCGGCGTGTTGGAGCGTGGCGCCCAGGCCGGCGTCGCTCACGTCATCACCGTGGGCACGGACGTGGCGGATTCGTGCCGGGCGGTCGAACTGGCTGACCGCCACCAAAGTGTTTCGGCTGTTGTTGGCATTCATCCGCACGAAGCGGCAAAGGTCGCAACGGGAGCCTACGACGAGTTGGGCGAGTTGCTGCGCCATCCGCGGGCGGTTGCCATGGGCGAGGTCGGCCTCGATTACCACTACGACCATTCGGACCGCCGCTCACAGCATGCGGTTTTCAAGGCGCAACTCGAAGTCGCACAGGACTTCGACCTGCCGCTGGTGATGCATTGCCGCGAGGCGATCGACGACGCGGTGGCCATCCTGCAGGAGCGCGGGTTCGACGGCCGACCGGTCGTGTTCCACTGTTTCACGGGCACGGTGGACGAGGCGAAGCGGTTGGCGGATCACGGCTGGCGGGTTTCGTTCACCGGGGTAGTGACCTTTCGCACGTCCGAAGCGCTGCGGGCCGTCGCCCGCGACTACCCGGCGGATCAGATGATGCTGGAGACGGATGCCCCGTATCTGTCACCGGAGCCGGTGCGCAAGATTCGCCCAAACGAACCGGCCCATCTGCGGCATACCGCGGAGTTCCTGGCGCGTTTGCGCGGGGAACCGCTGGATCAGTTGATCGAGCAAACCACGCGCAACGCCGAAGCGTTCTTCGGAATTCACACCTCCGCCATCGGCTGAACCATGCCTGGCGTCGTCGTGGAGAGATTCGGGCTACCGACCGGGCGCCGGTGTCTGCTGATAGTACGGCAGGTCGGCTTCGTACAGTTCCAGCCGCGCCGCGATCTCACCGGGCAAACCGGGGTCGACTTGGGACGCGTGCCGACGTGCCAGATCGAGGGCGTGGCGGGCGACCCGGGCGGCTTCGTTGAACTGTCCGTCCTGTGCCAAAGCGGCGGCGTAGGTGTCCAGAAACACCGGATGGCAGCGTTCGGTGTCGGGGCAGAGCCGGCGGGCGTAGGCGAGGGCTTGGGCGCCGTCGCGCACGTCCTTCGCGGGACAGGTGGCCAGCAGCCAAGCCAACTGATCCAGCAGGGCCGGATCACCCAAATGGAGCCCTTGTCTCAGCACGTCCAGTGCCTCGGTATATCGAGCGGTCCCGGCCAAAGCGTCACCCAGTGCCATAACTATGCCACCATCGCCGGGGGCAATGCGTACGGCCTGTCTGAGAAGATCGATGGACTCGGTGAGGCGATCTTGCTCGAGGAAGACGCCCGCCAGTCCGACGAGCGCATCGGCGTCATCGGGGTTGATTCGCAGAGCCTCGCGGAGATGGTGGGCCGCCGCATCGAGCCTTCCCGTCTTCGCCAGCAGTCCCGCCACGTGGTAGTGGGCATCGCGGAGATCAGGATTGCCACGGAGTGCATCGAGACAAACTTCGATGGCTTCCCCTTCGCGTCCCAATGTGACCAAGAGGGACGCCAGATGGAGTCGAGGCAACGCATCGGGGGCGTCGGGGTCGAGTTCGATTGCCTTGCGGAAGTGTTCGATTGCCTCGTCATCTTCGTCGCATCGGACCAGGGCAATCCCAAGACCGGTATGGGCCGACGCCGCTAACGCCGGACCTTCCCCGAGAGCAGGCTCAACAGGCGTACGCACCGCAAGGCGAAAGTGGTGGATCGCCTCGGAGGTCCGACCCAGGCTGTCCAATATCGTCGCCAACTCGTAACGCGCCGTGAGATAGCCGGGGACAATCCGCAGAACCTCGTGGTAGCTCTCGGCGGCCGGAACCAGGTCCCCCTGCCTGCGGTAGGCATTGGCAAGTGTGTAATGGGACAGGTGTTCACCGGTGCTCTGGCCGGGATGCAGGTCGATGTTCACCCACAACGCGGCGGGGGCTAACAGCACCGTGACGCGTAGCAGGCCCTTCCAACCCGTCCGTTTGATGGAACCGGCGCACCAGAACAGCCCGTAAGCGGCCAGAAGAATGAGCGGCCCGAGGATCGGTGTTCTGTAGCGGGCGTTGCAGAAGAACATCACCACGCTGACCATGTAGACAACGACGAAACCCCACAGCGGAAACAGTTGCCCGGCGCGGCGCAGGCAAAGGACCAGACCCACCAGGCCGAACGGGGCAACCAGCGCAAAGCCCAAGGGCAGCCATCTGACGATGGGCGTGAATCGCTCGGTCCAAAAACGGATGCTCTTGTTGTTGGATATCTCCCGGCGGGTCCAGAAGTACCCGAGCTTGCGCGCGGTGAGCGCCACGAAGCGGCCCGGCTGGTCGATGATGAAGTCCCAGGCCTGGGCGAAGTAGTACCGCGAAACTTCGGACGGTTTGAGCGGGCGCCCGCGCGCCTGCTCGGCGCGTCGGATCGTTGCATGGTATCCTCCCCACCAGGTGCCGGGTGTTCCCGGCACGATTGCCGTCCTACCGTTCGATGAGGGGTTGTTGCCGATGTAGAAGTTCACCCCGCCCTGCGACGCGATGAGCACCGTGTCGTTACCAATGACGTAGTTGCGAACCGTGACCGGGAGCACCGGCAGCAGACATCCAATCCCATATCCGACGGCATATTTCAGCGTGCGAGACCTTTGCGCACGGCTTCGGATGACAAGCCAGACGACCACGGCGGGAGCGAAGAGAAGGACGTTCGGCCGAGCGATGGCCGACAATCCCAGCAGGACACCGGCCGACCCGTACGCCGTTACGCTCGGCCGCCGCGCCGCGCGCAGCAGTTGCCGGATCATCAACAAATCCAACCAGACGATCAGCGTTGGAATCAGCAGTTCCCCGTCGAAGTAGATCAGTATCCAGTAGCCGGCGGCGGCGAACCCGGCGACGGCTGCGATCCTGCGATCGAACACGTCTCGCCCGATGAGAAACACGAGTCCACAGCTCAGCGAGCCCAGAATCCCCTGGAGGATGCGCGGCGCCAAATAGCCGGGACCGAAGACCTTGTACACCGCTCCGAGAAAGGACGGATAGAGCGGCGCGCGGAAGTACGGGCCGTCGACGAAGCGGGTCCCGGCCGCGATCGCCCGCCCCCACTGGTCGTGGTACAGCTCGTCCATGATCGGACTGTCGAACAGGGGACTGTGACGCAGTTGAAGGACATAGATCAGGCGCAGGGCAAAAGCTGACAGAACGATGGCAGCGAAGACCGCGGCGTCAACCCGTGCCGGTTTCGATGACCGAGTTCCGTTGTCGCACAACATGCGCTGGCTCCATCGTGGCGACATTGTACCTCGGTGCGTGTTTTCGCGTCCAGGATGTGAGTCTGTCACGCGGTCCGCGGTTGTGCTAGATTGCACATCTGTTTCCAGGGAATCGTTCCCCCCTCGAACCGAAGGAGAGTAACCGTGCTTGCAAGACCACCACGTATCGCCCGCCGCATGATTGTTCTGGTATCGCCTACCGTGCTCGCCCTTGCACTGGCCAGTTGTTCGCAGGCGCCGTCGTTCGACCCGACAGGCTATCCGGCGGCCAGGCGCGGCGACACCGTGGACGTGCTCCACGGCGTGGAGGTGGCCGATCCCTACCGCTGGCTGGAGAACGAGCAGAACGATGAAACGCAAGCCTGGATCGAAGCGCAGAACACCCTGACCCATACGACCTTGGCCGCGTTCACCGAACTTCGCGCGCAAACCGCCGGCGAACTCGAGGCAGTCTACGGCGTGGACTCGGTCTCGAACATCCACCCCCATCAGGATCGCTACTTCTTCATGAAGCGGGCAGGCCTGGAGAACCACGCTCGGCTACTCGTATGCGAAGGAAACTACCGCGCCGGGCCCCGCGCGGTCATCGATCCCAATACCTTCAGCGCAGACGGTACGGTGGCGTTGGACTGGTGGTTTCCGTCGCCCGACGGCGCGCTGATCGCCTACGGCAAATCGTCGAGCGGCTCGGAGAAGAGCACGCTCTACATCCGCGACGTGGTCGGCGGCAAGGACCTGCCCGACGTCATCCCCTTCACCCAGTACTGCAACGTCGCCTGGGACAAGCAGGGCACGGGGTTCTATTACAACCGCTGCCCCGACCCGGACACCGTTCCACCCGGTGAAGAGAACTTCCACATGCGGGTGTACTTCCACAAAGTGGGCGAGGACTACACGCGGGATCGCTACGCGTGGGGCAAGGACCGTCCGATCGACGAAGAGCCGCGTCCCTATTCCTCCAGCGATTGCTCGTACGTGCTGCTCAACTTTTACCGCGATCCGGCGGAGAACAGCCTGTACTACACCAGTTTGGGCACCTCCGCCCCGTTCCGTCCGATCGCCGAAGGGTTGGGCGCGATCACCACCGGCGACGTGGTGGACGATCGGCTCTATCTGCGTACCAACTACCAGGCTCCGCGCTATCGCATCTGCACGGCGAGCATCAACGATCCGGGCCCTGAAAACTGGCGCGACTTGGTGCCTCAGCAGAAGGGGGTCATCGACGATTTTGCCATCGTGGACCGCAAGCTGGTGGTCCACGTTATCGAGGACGTCCACTCGCGGCTGATGGTGTACGACCTGGAGGGGACGTTGCTCGAAGAGGTGCCGCTGCCGGGGATGGGGACGGTCACCAGCTACCGACCGGGGGTCGGCACGGTCACCAGCTTCACCGGCAGTTTGGATGATCCGGGCCTGTTTTTCACCTTCTCGTCCTGGGTGGTTCCTACGGCGTCCTACCGCTACGACCTGCGCACGAAGACGCTGGAGAAGCTCCACCAGCGGGCCTGCCCGGTGGACCTGGGCAAATACGAGACCAAGCAGATCCGGTGCACGTCGAAAGACGGCACGCGCGTGCCCATGTACGTTGTCGCCGGCAAGGACATCAAGCTCGACGGGAACAACCCGACGCTGCTTTACGGCTATGGCGGCTTCAACTCCAGTTTCTTCCCCTACTTCCGGCCGCGTATCCTGCCGTTTCTGGAGCGCGGCGGGGTGTGGGTGTTGGCCAACATCCGCGGCGGCGGCGAGTTCGGCCAGGCGTGGCATGATGGCGGGCGGCGTGCCAGCAAGCAGAACTGCTTCGACGACTTCTACGCCGCAGCCGAGAAGCTGATCGAGTTGGGCTACACGCGGCCGGAGCGGTTGGCCTGCAAGGGCGGGAGCAACGGCGGGCTGCTCATCGGGGCAGCGGTGGTGCAGAGGCCCGACCTGTTCCAGGCCGCCCTGTCGCAGGTGCCGCTGATGGACATGCTGCGGTTTCATAAGTGGGGCATGGGGGCCCAGTGGGTGCACGAATACGGTGACCCCGAGAACGCCGAGGAGTTTCAGTGGGTCCGGGCCTACTCGCCCTATCACAACGTCACCGACGGCGTGGACTACCCCGCGACGCTGATCGTAACCGCCGAGTCCGACAACCGCGTGGACACGGCCCACGCGTTCAAGATGACCGCGGCGCTGCAGGACGCCACCGCGGGCACCCGTCCGATCCTGGTCCGCGTCGAACGCAAGGCCGGCCACGGCGCCGGAAAACCGCTATCCATGCGGATTCAACATCAAAGCGAAGACTGGGCGTTCCTGATGTGGCAGCTCGGAATGATTAAGTGAGTGTAGAACCGAGCCGCGACCGTGACAGGCTGGTGCCGAGGAAGGACTCGCGGCCCCGCATATCGTTCGGCGACTACCCCGGCTTGCGCTCGTCGGCGGGGGCGCTGCACCGCCAGCATGTTGTAAACTGCTCTTCGTTTTCCTCGCCGCACGTGGAACAGACCCAGCATGAAGGGCGATAGAAGGGCTGTCCACATTCCGGACAGCGCGGCTTGGGCAATCCCGTCAGGTTGTATCCACAGTTCTCGCAATGGGTGGGGTTGGCTTCGCCCTTGTGCTCGACCTCCGCGATCAACCGGCAAGCCCGTTCATAGTCGGCTTCGTTCACCACGCACACGGTGGGATTCGTATCGTTCCCCGCGAATCCAACTCGCCCCGCTGACAGATACTCGCCTTGGACGACGGCCTCGATCCCGTTCGCTTCCAGGTGGTTGCGGATCAGGATTGCTTCGGGAAGGTTCTGCGCGGACCAGACTCTCTTCATCGTTGTGCGTCCTTTCTGTGACACCGGTCACCGAAGCCGCCGTTCAGACCGTGCCGTTTCCCGTTCCCCTCACGACCGCCGCCGTTTGGGCTTGAAGTGCGGGTTCCAGATGGCCTCCGCAGCCGGGGCATCCTTCATGGGCAGCGAGAAACGGCGGACGCCGTCGTAGGCGTACAAGGCCCCGTTGACCGCGGCGGCCGTCGGTACCAGCCCGATCTCGCCAATGCCCTTGGCGCCGTACGGGCAGTCCGGGTCCCGCTCTTCGATCAGGATGACCTCGACCTCGGGCATGTCCGGGGCGCGGAGCACACCGCAGGCGTTAACGTTCTTGGCCAGAACGCGGCCTTCTTCGCACGGGAATTCCTCCGTCAGCGCGTAGCCCAGGCCCATGTGGACTGCCCCTTGGATCTGCCCTTCCGCCAGCGTCGGGTTCATGACGCGCCCGGCATCGTGAGCGGCGATGACTTTCTTCAGCGTCCCATCGTCGTCAAGAATCACCACCTGCGTTGCAAAACCGTAGGTCAGATGCAGCTTGGGCTCTTCGACGCCGGCCCCGAGAGCAACCGTATCGGTGTAAGTCCACTTACCGCGATACTCCCGGCCGACCAACTCGGCAAGCGTTTTGCCCGCGGACAGTTCGGCCCTGAGCTTGGCACACGCCGCCTTGACCGCGTGGCAGCCCAACACCGTCCCACGACTGGCCGTCGTCTGGCCGCAGTTGACGTCGACGCTCGTGTCCGTCGTCGCACGGAAGGTCTCGGGGCCCAAGCCTGTTTCCTCCACGGCGGTCTGGATCAATACGGTGAAGAGTCCCTGGCCCATCTCGGTGAAACCGGTGCGGATGGTGATCGTGCCGTCAGGCTCGATGCGCAGAACCGCCTTGCCCTCGTCGGGCATGCCGTTGCCGAGCCCGACGTTCTTGACCCCGCACGCGATGCCCGCGAACCTGGCGGCCTTGTACTGGTCCTTGACTGCCAGCAGAGTCTTCTTGAAGCCGAACGGTTTGGTCATTCGCTGTCCGTTGCTGAGCCTGTCGCCGACATCGAGCGCGTTTCGCCAGCGCATCTCCCAGCCGTCGATGCCCACCTTCTCGCTCAGCAGGTCGAGACACCCCTCGATGGCGAATGCCGCCTGGTTGACACCGAAGCCGCGCATCGCCCCACACGGCGGGTTGTTCGTGTAAACCGCCAGGGCTTGAACGTCGACGTTGGGCACCTTGAAGGGGCCGCAGGCATGACCGGCGGTGCGTTCGAGCACCTTGGCCCCGACCGAGGCGTAGGCCCCGGTGTCGCCGATGATGCGCGCGTGCACCGCGGTGAGGTGGCCCGCGGCGTCACAGCCGACCCGGTATCGCAGGCGAATCGGGTGCCGCTTGGGGTGCAAACGAAAGCTCTCGTGCCGTGTGAGCGCCATCTTGACCGGCACGTCGCACAACCAGGCAGCCAAAGCGGTCTGGGCCTGAATGCTCATGTCCTCCTTGCCGCCGAACGCGCCGCCGTTGGAAACGAGTTCGACATGCACCTTGTCCTCGGGCAGATTCAGCACCGAGGCAATCTGGCGACGGTCATCGAAGACGCCCTGGCTTTGGCTGAACACATTCAGCCCGCCGTCCGGCGTGGGCGAAACCAGGCAGGCTTCGGGTTCGAGGAACAGGTGCTCGATGCGTTGGGCATTGAACTCGTGTTCCACGACATGGGCGGAGGCGGTCAGTGCCTTCTCGGCGTCACCGAAAACGACCTCCGATCGTGACAACAGGTTGCCCCCGGGGTGGATTTGTGGCGCCCCGGGCTCCAGCGCGGCTTGCGGATCGGTGACCGGCTGACGCACGTCGTAGTCCACCCTTACTCGAGCAGCCGCCTTGCGGGCCGTTCGCATCGAGTCGGCCACCGCTACCGCGATGACATCGCCGACACAGCGGGTCTCCTCGCCGACGGCGACGAACACAGGCCAGTCGCGCGTGATGAGCCCGACCACGCGGTCTCCGGGAACGTCGGCGGCTGTGATGACCCGCTTGACGCCGGGAAGGGCCAGCGCCGCCGAGGCGTCGATTCCCCTGACCAAGGCGCGCGGGTGTTCGGCGAGGGTCACCGCGGCGAATGCCATCCCCGCGATCCTCATGTCGTCAACGAAGCGGCGCTTGCCCAGCACCGCTTCTGCCGCGGCGTAGCGCCGCAGGCGCTCCCCAACGCCGCCGCCGTTGCGCCGCGGCAGCGACTCTCCGCGACGGAGTCCGGCGTAGAGTTCAATGGCATCAATGATCTTGACGTACCCGGTGCAGCGACACAGATGGCGGCGGATGTGGTGAGCGATTTCTTCGCGCGTGGGATTCAAGTTGCGCACGATCAGGTTGGCGGCCCGCAGCGCGATCCCAGGGATACAGAAACCGCACTGAATCCCACCGGCCTCGACGAACGCCGTCGCCAGATGGGCACGGATTTCATCGGACAGACCTTCGCACGTGGTAACGTGCTTGCCCTCGATGCGGCGGGCGGACAGCGCACAGGAGGGCTGCGGCTTGCCGTCCACCAACACCGTGCAGCACCCGCACTGCCCCTGGGGGTGACACCCGTTCTTCGGGGAGGTGACGCCAAGCTGATCGCGGAGCGCTTCGAGCAAGCTGGTGTCGTCGTCCACTGTGACAACCGTCTCGTCCCCATTGAGCGTAAAACGCACCTGACTCAGATGCGGGCTATCAACGTCTTGACTCACGGCATTGACTCCTCGACTCCTCGACTCCTCACGCAGGCACAGATTCCAATTCGCGATCTCAATATAGGTTGCGTCATCAGGCTGGACAAGCCGCCGGCAGTGGGCGTCCCAGGGGGTGACCGTTTTCTGTCGCATAAGACGTCCCCTGAAAGGTGGGTTGACGCCACCATGAGGCGTTCGTATCTTACCGCTCGCCATGGCTGAAAGCGACAACAACAGCGTAAGCCTGATCACCGGGGCCACCGGGCTGCTGGGCAGTCATATTGCCGAACAGCTTCACAAGCGCGGGCGCAAGGTGCGCGCACTGGTCCGCTCCACAAGCGACACCGCGTTTCTGGAGTCCATCGGCTGCGAGTTCGTACACGGCGACGTCACCGACCGTACCTCACTGGAGGAGGCGTGCCGCGGCGTGGACGTGGTTTACCACGCAGCCGCCCGCGTGGGCGACTGGGGCCCGTGGGAGGAGTTCGTCGCCATCACGATCGATGGAACGCGCAATCTTCTGGACGCAGCGGTGGCCGCCGGCGTCAAGCGCTTTCTGCACATCAGCTCCATCAGCGTCTACGGCTACGTCGATGGAGAAGGCACCTCGTTCGACGAAACCACGCCCCTGGGCTATCGGTTGTACAAATGGGCGTACTACAGCCGGGCCAAGGTCCGGGCGGAACAGATCGTCTGGGAGTACCACCGGACCGGAAAGATCCCCGTCACGGTGAGTCGCCCGAGCTGGCTCTACGGCGAGCGCGACCGGGCGACCCTGGGGCGTTTGATCGATTCGATCCGCCGGGGCAAGTGCAAGCTGATCGGCGATGGGAACAATCGGCTGAACGTCGTGCACGCTGCCAACGCGGCTGAAGCTGCCATCCTGGCGGCGGAGTCCCCCAATGCCATCGGCGAAGCCTACAATTGCAGCAACGACGGCGTGCTCACGCAAAGCGGGTATTTCAACAAGATCGCCCAGGCCCTGGGCGAACCGCCCGTCACCAGGCGGGTGCCTTACCGCGTAGCCAAGACGGCGGCGTTTGTCTTCGAATGTTTCGGGCACGCCTTCAAGCGAAAAGACCCGCCCCTGGTCACGCGCTACGCGGTGTGGCTCATCGGACGGCGGGCGTTTTTCGAAACCCAAAAGGCACGCGAGCACCTCGGCTGGACACCGACCATCTCCTACGACCAGGGCATCCCCGCGGCAGTTAAGTGGTATCTCGACAACCGGGCCGAAGACCCGAAGTAGAACACGTCGTCCAAACCGTGGACTCTCAAGTGCGGACCAGATTCAAGTCCGCAGGTCCGCACAGCGGACCCTACTTGGGCCAATCGGGTAGGAGGGCGCCTCGCGGCGCCCGTCCTCCCACACCACCGGACGTACTCACCGTATCCGGCGGTTTCCTTCAATGTTGTAACGCGGCATACCTCGTTGATGTGCTGTCTGGCCAGCGTCCCGTCAAGACGCATCCGGTGCCTACCCGCCGCCCCCGTACGCCTTCCCTCTGACATACGGGTCCACATCGGGGCCGCGTCCCGGCGGCTCCTCCAGCTCACCCCAATAGCGGGCCACACGCCGGACCTCTCGTTTCCGTGCGGTCCCGCCTTCAGCACCCAACTTGACCGCCAGGCGCGCACCCTCCGCTGTCCACACGGCTACGTACTCACCGACTTGGTAGCTCTCAACGCGCAGATTCGGTGTCGGATAGGCGAGCAGCGCCGGCAGATCGGAATTGCAAGCCAATGGCGGCCGCCCGGAAAACGCCTGCGGCTTTACAACCAAATGTGGACCGTGAGTGTCATCGCTGGTCACCACCGACGTGATCTTCCCAATGCGATACGGGCTCCCCCACAAAGCGCCCAAACCGCCCGCCGCCGTACTGAGCACCGCTCCCGACCCGGGGTGGCCGGAACGATAATCCTGCAACAGGCGTGCCTGATCCCGGCGAAGTTGCTCTTGTGATCGAACCGCCATCCAAAGCCCCCGGTAGTCCAAAGTCTAAAGTCCAAAGTCCAGAGTCCGAGATCAAGTCTGGTATCCCGAGATGTTGGACCTCGGGTCATGGACTCTCGACCTGCCTCAATCGTCAATCTCGACAAACAGGTTCGGATGCGGGTCGGGACCTTGCGCGTCGGCGATTCCCTCCACCGTTACCACGTTGCCGTCCCCTCGCCCGTTGGCCGACACCGCGCGGACGCCGAACATGCGGCGAGCTCCGTGGTCGTACGCCGGCGTCGTCAGCGCATAGTGAAGCCGGCCGCGCTGATGGGTGACAATCCCGCCCCCCACCGAGTGCTCATAGTCCATGGTTCCAGTACCGCCGTCGGAATGGACCAGGAACCCGGTCGGGGACACTTCTTCGGCCTGGGCGGAATAACTCCACCGCACCAAGAACCCACCGCCCGACACTGGAGAAACGGCCAGCGCCGTCGGGGAATTGGGCCGCCCTCCCCAAAAATCGCCCGAGTCATCAAACGCCACGGATACCGGCGGCTGAGAGGACGAACTCTCAACACCCCCCCCGCCGACCGCGCGCAATGCGTAGAAGTGCTCCGTTCCCGCCTCGTGAGAACACCACGCGAAGTCCGAGATTGCCGACGCCGCCGGGCCGGCGGCACCAACCGGCCGTGTATAGTCGATGTCTCCGGACGTCGGCGTACCGCGGTAGAGGTTGTAACCTCCCTTGATTCGTGGGAACGACCATCCGTTGGTCGCACACACGGCATTGGCGATCCCGCGCGGTGTGTAACCTCGATGAATCGGGTCATAGTGGCTCAGCCATTTGCTCAGAAGATTGCCCGCCATGGTCTCATTCAACTCCCACGCACTAGGAGGGTGTCACGATGATGGTGCCGTCTTCGTCGGAGGGCGTCATCGTTCGTAGCGTTGTCGTTCCGTCGTTGTCTTTCACGACGTCGACGCCCGTCGCAACGGTGTGCTCGCGCTTGTTGGCCAGCATCGCCTTGGCCAGGTGCAACTCCTCGCCGTACGTACCTGCGCTCTCGTGATCGGCGATCGCCTCGTCCCACACGGCGTCGGCAATCGCGGCGGCCGACGATCCGCCCGACGAGTCCTCCACCTGATAGACGAGACCTCCGGCCGCGGTGTCGTGATCGGTCTTGTAGACCGACAGGGCAGACTTGCCTTCGGTGTCCACGGCGTCCACGTTGGGACTGTCCGCCTGGCGCAGCTTGTAGACGCCCTTGAACTTCTCGCCATCGGTCAACTCATGCCAGGTAAAATCGGTGGTCTCGACCCAGATGACCGTCGTACCGTTGGCTGCCTGTGACTTCGACAGCGTCACCGTCGGACCGGTCACACCGGTAACCGGGGCGCCGTACTCGTCTACCAGGGCGACGAGAAACACCGGGTTCGATTGGTCTTTGGTGTATTGCATGCTCGGTCTTCTCCTACAATCCCGCGATCGGGTGCGGCGTTCTGGCGATGCCGCGTTGCATCGCCCCGAGATCTCCACCGTCCAGCGCCGCCCCGCGCGCCGGCGTACTGCGGATCAACGACAGGTCTCCGCCGGCCGCATTGACGAACGGTGACGCCGGCAGTGCCAGCCAATTCCCATGCAGCAACCCCGTCTTGCCCGAGTCGTTGATATTGCCGCTGGTGCAGGCTCGATAGCCGTTGTTCAGCACGGTCGCCAGTTGCCCGGCCACTCCATCGAGCTTGACGCCATAGGCGCTGCAGGTGTCGAAGATGTTGTTGGTGATCAGCACCGAGTTCGCGTATGTGGCGCCTTCGATCTCGATCGCGTTCACACAGTCGTAGAACGAACCGTGGTCGATCAGGCAAATGCCGCCATTGGCGTTGTCGCGATTGTGACGGACGCCGATCGAGCCAATGTCGTAGGCTCGACAGGACACAAGCGCTGCCGGGCCTTGAGGCACGAAGCCGTACGTTGCCCCGTGGGCCACACAGCCGAGGTACTGCGCGGGGCCGTAACTGTCGTAAAAACCCATGCCGCTGCCTGTTCCATGGGCCTCACAATCATAATAGGTCACGCCGTAGGAGGCGCTAACCTGGCAGAAGGCGTAGTAGCCCACCTCGGCCTTGCACCGGCACAGGGTAATCGAATCCCCATCGATGCGGATGCCGGCCTGCGGCGAGACGGCGCCGCTCCCGTAAATCCCTGCGACAACCATGTGGCTGCCCGATAGTGCCAGTGCGTGGTAGGCCCCGCCGTTGGCGTCCACCTCCACGTGCCCTATTGTCAACGGCGCCCAGGCGTAGTCGGTGCCAATGAGCCAGATCGGAGCGGCGTCCGTCCCGCTTGTCGAGAACGCCAGAGTCGAGCCCTTTTGATAGGCCGATGCCCCACGCCAGAACACTACATTTCCAGCCGCCACGTTCGCCGCTGCCTCCGCCGGCGTCCACGGGGCACCTGGGGTCCCGTTCCCGCCGCCACTGGCACTGTCACAGAAATGCGTTGCACTCGGCCAACTAATCGCCATGCTATTTCACCCACGAAGTCCGGAGTAGCTTTCAGCTTTCAGTCCTGTAGCGGCCCGCTCTTACCGAGCCGCAATCGCGGCCCTGATGGGGGCCGTGACCGTAAGGGAGCGGAATCCACGCCCCCTCCGACCGTCCACTCTTCACTCTTGCCTATTACCTATTGCCTTCTGCAGGCCTCTTGCCTTCTGCCCTCTTCACTCTGCCGCGCATCATGGGACCGTGTGGGGAACGTGAAACAGCACCGCACCGCGCTCGTCCTCGATCGACGTGATGTCACCGTTTGCCGTGATGATCTTCGCCAGGGGCAGAAAGGTCTTGGTGTCAGCCGGAAACGATGCCCCGGTCGTCAGCGCATTGCTGCTGTTCAACCAGACACGAACGGTCGAGTCGTCAGCCACCGACTGCCCCGTCGCTCCCGCGAAGGACTTGCGGGTGTCCGCGTAGTAATACACGATCGGAAACACGCCGAACGTCAGACCGCCTTCATCCACGACGCGACCTTGATTGACCGCCGAGAGAATCGCGTTCTGTCGCTGCAGTCTGCGGTTGTATTGTACTTCGTAGGTCGGTGCAGTGTTCGGACCAACGCCCTTGGCAATGTATGCCAATTCAGTAGCATCATCCACCGTGCCATCGAGCCCTTCAACGGTCGCGTCGGCCGGATAAACTTCGTTCGGGTAGGTCGACATGTTCCCCATCACCTCCTAGGGTTTGCTTGCGCGAGGCCTTCTGTGCATCTCTCAACACGAATCCGCAATCCACAATCCGAAACCCGCAATCAATCAGACTCCTCTGATCGGCTCGAAACGGATGCCGTGGAACGAGAATGTCACTTGGTCCGAAGGCTCGTCGTATCCGACGCACTTGAGGACGCGCGGTGCCGCCGGCGCGGCATTGACTGTGACGGCACACTGCGCCGGCGGGTCGGATGACACATTCCCCGCTCCATCGAACACTTTGACTGCATGATTGAATCGCCCAAAGACATACGACGGTGATTCGACGATGATCGGCCACGCCGGCCGGAGGTGTTCAGCATCCAAGTGCAACGTCTCGAAGTGCCCATCGGGATCAACACTGTCGAGGTGGCGCAGGACGAGGTGTGCGTCGTGCACGTGACCGTTTCGTCCACCGGCCTCGGGCCAAAACCGCACCGGCCCCGGCGACAGCGCGTGATCGTAGTCGATCTCCCCGCTCCCCAGGTCACCGTACACCTCGAAGAACGTGTCGGAGGTGCACCGTCGAAGCCGCAACACCATCAAACGCGCACGAACCATGCTTCACCCACTCACGTCGGCAGTTCCGTAAAACCCAACACGAGTTCCGTCTCCAGCCGTGCGACGGATAGACGAAACCGTTTGCCCAACACAGACGGGCCTGAGAACCGGCGACTCACACGGCTGCCGAAACTCAGACCTCGTCCGCCAATACCGGCAAGACAATCTCCCACCTGCAGCGAAGTCTCCAGCCAGGGAACGGTCGGCGCTGCGACAACGCGCCCGTCCCGCTCGTTCAACGCGATCCGCTCAGCCAGCGCCTCTGCCGGCTCCGTACCATCGACTTCGATGTCCTCGGAACCGGGATTCACGTCGGCCAGCACGTTGGTGGTGCCCGAGCGGCTTTCGAAGCCGTACTGCGTAGAGCAGCACACCACTCGCGACGTGGTGTGCAGCGCGGGTGTCTCCGAGTCATCGGGCGGAGGATCGGCCACCAACCGGTCGTCGCTCTCGATCAACGCCGTCACGCGCACGCGAAAGGTCTGATCGATGATCGCGTACCACAGGTTCTGCTCTTCCGGCTCTGCCCCCGGCGGCGTGATTTGTGTGGGGTTGTTCGCGTCGAAGTAGATGCCCGTCGGATTGAATCTCACGCGCACCGAACCGCCCGGTTCGTACCACGTGGTCCCGGAATCGAAGCTCACCTGAACATACACGCCGTACCGCTCGCCGTCCTCGCCGACGGTTATGGTGTTCATCAGTTCGCGCACCCGCCGCGACCAGGCCCCCGCGGTGGTCACCGTGTCCGCTGCCACCGTCGAGAAATCGAACGGTTCGTAGTCGCCAAACGGGGCGTTGCGGTTGTACGTCGTGCCGTCGAAGCGCCCGTCTTCGTTGAGCACCCACAGGCGGGCCACGTCACTGTAGTCCGCAAAGTCGGTCCCGTACTTGTGATAGCGCTTGTACCACGTAACGTCCTCGACGCCCTCGCCGTAGGCAGTGATCTGGTCCGGCGTCAACGCCAGAGCTTTCGCCGCCGCGCGATCGTCCGGGGCCACGTTGTCAAGGTCCGTCTCCGGCTCCCAGCCGGGCACCAGCGGGAGCGTCATTTCATAATGCTTGATGCCTCCGATCACCACCGGCGCGTTCACCACCCGGCGATGGTCCCACGCGATCAGCGCACGCTCGATGATGTTCGCCGCGCACACTTCCGCCGCGGACATGGCCGACGCCTCGAAACGCCGGTCACCATCCGCATACCGGCCGCCCCACGCCAAGGGCAGGTTCTTGACATCTCCGTCTCTGGCCGACCAGATCCGCATCCGCGAGACCGCGCGTCCGCCGTCGTTGATCGTGTCCGCCGTCACGTGGACGCCGCACTCCGACGCCACCAACGCCAACACTTCGACGAGATTGGCGCCCTCCACGCCGAGCGAGTCCGGCGCGCCCAGCAATCGGCGGAGCAGCTCGCTGTCCGCGGTGGGCGCTGCGTCCTCGTCCGGATCGAAATCGACGCAGGCGTCGGTGGCCGAGAAGATGTTCCCCTCCCCCACAGGCCCCTCGGGCAACCGGTAGAACCAGAACAGATAGCGTAGCGCGTTGAGGTACGTCCACCGTCTCGCCTGCGTGCAAAGATCGTCGGTGAAGATGTATATCGAACGCGACGACCCGTCAGGAGCCGTCACCGTGATGGGATCAGCGGCGCAGTTTCCCACGCCGTCAAGGTTGAAGACGCATGGCAGCGCGGGGATCAGGGCACTGGCATGCTGCCACGTGTTTTCATCGCTCGCCAACCCGTCCTCGATCGCCCCGTTTCGCATGCGCCGTCCGTAGATCCAACACCGGCGGTCACGCGACAGTCGGCCATAGACGTGTTCGGCCGTGAAGGTGCACTTGTCCTCGACCCGCCCGGGCCGGCCGTTCCATTCGGCCTCCATCAACGGCGGATAGCCCTCGAACAGCAGGGTCCGGTCCGCCGCCTCGGGCTCGTCCGTGCGGATCAGCACGCGGCAGTCGGGCAGATAGCGGTTGCGCGCGGCCACGCTGTCGAACTCGTCGTCCAGCCGAACAGCCACCCGGGCAGACGACACTTTCTCATCGCTCTGGAGAATGATTTCCTCCACCCTCAGACGCTCGTCCACGCAGAACACGCCCGAGGACGGGGAGGCCTCAAACTCCACCACCAACGGCTGCCAGCGTTCGGATCGTTCGTCGCCCGGATTCATCGTATTCGTCCAGTTCCTCTTGCGCCGGTGTCTGACCGGAGCGCTCAGACACACAACTGTGTGAAGCTCAACTCGAATGCCTGAACCGCCGCCCCCGTCACTGGATGCCGCCGCCTGGCACCCTGGCGCTCGAATGCGTCCACCGTGCACTCGGCGTAGTTGCGACCCCACGAATCCACCATCGTCGCGTACACCTGCTCCGCGACCAGGTCGTCGAGCCCGGCCTCGATTTCGTTCAGCGCGCTGTCGTCGTCCGCCACGAGTCGGCCCAGCCAGCGGATCTTCCGCCCGCGCGTGCCCGTCTGATGGCGATAAAGCCCGTCGATTCCCGGGAAACCGAACTCCACCGATTCGGTCCGGATTCCGCCAACCTCAACCGTTACTGAACTGTCGTCACCGGCAATGGCCGATCCGTCGAACGTCGGCAGCGAGGTCTCCGCCAACCGCTCCACACGATAGCGTTGCTCGAAGACCACCGCGCGCTCGTCGCCGGCCACCTGGCGCTCGTCGTGCAGGATCAAGCGATGGTCCGTTTCGACTACCGCTCCGTCCAGCCCCGCAACCACCCGTTCGAGCACATCCAGGGCGCCGCGGTGGCTGTCATCGCCGGTCAGCGCGGTGTCCTGGCCACGCAGGTTCTCCACCGCCGCGAGCACCGTCATGCTCGCGGCGCCGGGCATCTCCGCGGAGAGAGCGCGGGCGCTACGTCCATCGTAGAGGACGAATGCGGCGGGCTTGAGCTGGCGCGAGATCGCCGATACCGCGGTCTTGCGGTCTCCGACCTGGTGGACGTCCACGGTGGCGAACACGTCCTCACCGCCGGACTGCATCGTCGAGAGCAGCCCGAGGATCGCCGTCGCAACATCGCCCAGTTCGCTCACATCCGGTCTCCAAGTAACCTGCCCGGCATCCTACAGTCACGAGGCGCGATCAGACGTCCGAAAGCTCGTCACGTGACAACACCCT
>Ga0190284_1000481_pt1 | contig 22533 bp, 14 predicted proteins | sample 48691812_MG_FD_161668 | JGI IMG/M metagenome (GOLD analysis project Ga0190284, IMG submission 161668) | Hydrothermal vent microbial mat bacterial communities from Southern Trench, Guaymas Basin, Mexico - 4869-18-1-2_MG | ecosystem: Environmental > Aquatic > Marine > Hydrothermal vents >...
TGCGATCGTTGGAGTAAAGCGCCCCGGTGAGCCCGTAGATTGTGCCGTTGGCGATGTCCAGGGCGTCGTCGAAATCCCTGGCTTTGATCACCGCGAGCACCGGACCGAAGATTTCCTCCTGGGCGATGCTGGCGGAGCGCTCCACATCCTTGATAATCGTTGGCGGGATGAAGTATCCGCCATCGGGCACCTTCGCATCAGAGAGAACGGCTTTGCCCTCCTTTTTTCCGATGGTGATGTGCCCGTTGATCTTCTTGTAGGCCGACTCGTCGATCACCGCCCCCATGTACAGGTCTTCCGGGCTGGTCGTGTTGCCGATGGTGATGGTCTTGGCGCGGTCCACGATGCGATCGATCAGGGTGTCGTAGATGTCCTGGTGGGCGATCAGCCGCGAGCAGGCCGAGCACTTTTGCCCCTGGAAACCGAACGCCGCGGCAACGACGCCATCGGCAGCGGCATCGAGATCGGCGGTCTCATCGACCACGATGCAGTCTTTGCCGCCCATTTCCAGCACGGTCCGCTTGAGCCAGATCTGGTCCCTGTGGACCTTGGCAGCCTTCTCGAATATCCCCAGCCCGACTTCCATCGACCCGGTGAAGGCGATCAGGCGAGTCAGCGGATGCTCGACGATGGTGTCCCCGATGACAGCGCCGCTTCCGGGCACGAAGTTGAGCACACCGTCCGGCAGACCGGCCTCTTTCATGATCTCGACAAACTTGGCGGCGATGACCGGGGCGGTGCTGGCCGGCTTGAGCACGACGGTGTTCCCGGTGACCAGCGCCGCCGAGGTCATGCCGGCCATGATCGCACACGGGAAGTTCCACGGCGGAATGATCACACACACGCCCAGCGGGACGTAGCGATACTCATTCTCTTCGCCGTTGTAGGGCGTGACCGGTTGCCCATCAGCGAGCCGCACCATCTCGCGGCCGTAGAAATCGAGGAAATCGATGGCCTCGCAGACCCCGGCGTAGGCTTCGATCCAGCTCTTGCTGACCTCGAAGCACATCCAGGTGCTGAGTTCATAGATGCGGCGGCGCATGATAGCGGCGGCTTTTACCAGAATCCGCGCCCGCAACGCCGGATCGGTGCGGCTCCACTGCTTGAAGTTCTCGGCGGCGATCCTCACCGCCCTGTCAGCCTGGTCCGCGTCCGCCTTGGAGACCAAACCGATCACCTGCTGGTGGGCCGCCGGCGAGATCGACTTGATCTTGCCCGAGGTGATGATTTCCTCCCCGCCGATCCTGAGCGGATACTCCCGCCCCAATTGTCCTGACACGGCGTCGATGGCGTGCAGCATGTCGTGTTTCGGAGTCTCTTGCGAGAAGTCAACGTAGGACTCAGTCTCAAAAGGCGTGAACATGGCAAGCTCCAGCTCTAACAGGGTCCGAGGATCATCATCCGCAACCGGACGTTCGGCGTCGTTTGGGTGAATCAACGCCGTCATCCAGGTGGGTCTTGTACCACAGCGCGGCGATTTCTTCCAGTCTTGCGGGGCGTCGCCCGGCGGGGGCGACGAATGCACGTCGCGTGTGGGCGGAATCCGCGTGATTCGCGGCTCGGGACACGGAGGTGCCAGCGGACATCGGTGTGTCGTGCAGCGTGCGCTGCGGGGTTCTAGCGACGGCGGTGGCGCCCGATTAAGTAAGCGAGCGGCCCCAGCAGCAAAGCCAACATTCCAGGTTCGGGAACGGGGGAGACTGCCATCTGACCCTGAGGTAACACCTCGTCGAATTGGGCGCGCTTGGCGGTCTGGTCGGTTGCAAGCGGGTCCGCATCGCCCAGCGCCGCTTCGACGTCCGCGGTCAACATCGCCAACAGGTCGTCGCGCTGCGCTCGCCCGCTGAAGCTGTCGAAGGGGTTCTCAACCCCCAACCCTTCAAAGAGAGGATCGAACAACGCGGCAAGCAGGTCGGCGAATAGGTTGCCCGAGATGTCGATCGGCCCGAGGTCGAAGTCCAATTCCTCCACGGTCCCGTCCTGGTATCGGCCGTCCAGGAAGACGTCCTGCCGGCTGGAGAGTTGTAGCCGCAGATCGTAGAACCCGAAGGTGTTGACCGACCCGGTGGCGTCCAGCAGAAAGTTGCCCTCCACCAGATAGTCTTGCGCGCCGGTGCTTGTTTGAAACACGTATTCAAAGGGCTGGTTGTTGGTGCTCAGCGAGAAGTCCAGCACGGGGAGCTGGCGACCTCCGGTCTCGAAAGTGAACCCGATGGGCCCGGTGAGAGTCAACTCGTTGGCGCCGAAGTCCAGGGTCTCGCCGACGAAGGTTCGTCCCACCGAGAAGTCCGCCCCGCCGCTGAGGGGGTTCGTCGCGCCTTGGAATTGGAAACCCGAATACTCCAGTCCACGAACAACATTCCGGAACATGCCGGCCTGAGCATTCGGAGACGCTGCCGCCGCAACAGCCCAGATCACACCGCACACGATTACGCGCCGATTCGTAGGCATCACACACCTCCTTGGAGGGCTTATCCGGTCGTTTCTTTCAAGCCCCTGGGCTGACACTATACGCCAAACCCCCCGCGCCCCACAAGAGCGCGGCTGCGCCACGGCCGCCCTTCCGGAATCGTCCCCGGCGGCCCACCAGACACAAGGGGCTCCTGTAGTATCGGCTCGACCCGCCGAGCGAGTGAATCTCGGGGAGCAGGATGGATGCCATCGCGACAAGTTATCGGACGCTACGGGGCCAGTCTGTAGAGGTAGACGGCCGGTTCGGACACGTTGGCCACGGCAATGACACTACCACCGGCAGCGGCACGGCCGAGGATGACAGCCAATTCGTCGTCCGCGGCGCTGAGTTCCTCGGAAACCGCGAAGGGGGCCACAGTCTGTACCGCCACCACACGCTCACGTTCGTTGACGACGATGCATGCCCGTCCGGTGTCGAAGTGGGCGACGTCGATGGCCCCGCGGTCGGAGACGCGGTCCAACAGCTGCCGATTGACCACCGCGAGCGTGTCCGTCTCGACGATCGCGAAGTTGGCGTCCCCATCGACCCGATCGACCGCGGCAACGATCACCTGACCGTCGTTGCTCAGATCGATGGCGACGACGAAATCGCGCTCCCCACCGCTGACATCGATGTTGGTGACCGTGAACGGCGCGGACGTCTCGACTGCGACAACGCCGAAATCACCGGCCAGGAACACGCGCGATCCGTCGTTGTTGTAGATCAAATCACGGTCCCCGACGAATCCGCCGGTGGCCTCGTGCAGATCGATGGGGGCGGAGAACAGGCCTGTGTTGACGTCATGGAACGTCAGCCACTGCGACGCGGTCTCGCCGGCTTCGCCGTCGAGCAGGACGGCTAATTGATCTCCGGCGGGGTTGAGCCGGCTCAGTTCAGGGGTCTGGCCGTCAGGAACGGTGAATGACCCGACGGGCTCGGTGAAACCAACGGTGGTGCGGAAGACGAAGAGGTTGTGGCCGTCGCCGGCTTCGGGGCGGACCACGTAGACGAACTGGTTCTGGTTCGAGAAATCGAACACGTCGCCGCCGAGCACCGCGCCGTGCGCGGTGGCTTCAACGGTGAGCGAACCGGTGGTGTTGTCGAAGACGAGCATCTCGTAGGGATTCTCGGACACCAGAGCGAGCAGGCTGTTGTCCCGCGCCAGGGCGATGCCGTTGTAGCGGTCGGCGTCCAGACCGCCGGGGACGGCGAGCGCCCGTGTGACAGCCGTGCCGTCCTGCGGGAACTGTAGCGCGGCGTCGGAGCGATAGTCGGTGACCGTGCCGCGGCTCCCGTCGCTCGGCAGAAGCAGGAGGTCCGGGTCGAAATCCTCGGGCAGAACGATCCTGGCGAGCCGCGTGACCTGGAAGGTTGTGCTCTGGCGCGTCAGGTCGATGGCGCCATAGATGAAATCGCCCTGTTGGCCGCAGGTTGTCGTGCCGGTCGTGTGGCGTTCCACGACGACGGCCAGGAAGGTCCCATCGAGCGTTTGGCCGTTGCTGAGTACTTCGTAGGATTCGAGGCGAGCGATCGTTTGATCGCACGTGGAGTTATGGGACCGGGCGAGCACGCAAAGATTGACTCCGTCTTGCCCGCCGCTGATGGATTGCTCCAGGCCGACGCTGCCGGTCGTGCGCGTGATGTGATCGGCGGTTTGGCCGCTGAGGATGTCGAGGCGCTGGCGCGTTCCGGTGTCGGCGTGGTCGGGATCGAACTCGATCGTCTCGCGAACTTCATAGGTAGCTTCGATGTTTCGCGGGGAGTGGCCGTCTTGCAGAGCGAACGTCAGGTCGTTTTCTTCGAGCAGGGTGATGGCCGCCTGGACTTGGCTCAACGCGAGAATCTCCGCGCAAGTCAACGACGGCGTCGCGGCGTCGAAGCGTACTTGCAGGCGATTTACGATCATGGACTGATCGATACCGGACGCGGCGCGCAGGCACAACTCGAACACTCCGTCGCCCGCGGCTGCCAGGGCGTTCGCATCGGCGTCCAACTGCGCTGGAGTGATGGTGAGCGTCTCGGTCGTATCGAAGGCGATGGCAAAGCGACCCGCGTTGATGCCCGAGCTGCATGCGTCGGTGACGTCAGCCGGCGCGATGAACAAATCCAGCGTGGTGAGCCCGTTGGATGTGAGGTTGCCGGGGTTGTCGGGCACAATGGTGACCTGGTCCTCGCTGATGGCGAAGCCCAGCCCGCTCAACCCGTTCACGCCCAATTCGCTAGCGAGGGAGACGCGGACCTGGCGTTCAACCGCGGCGCCGCTCGTTAGATCGAATTCGCTGTTCGCCCCGAGGTTGACGTCCACCGAGCTGTTGAAGTTGGTGTTCTGACCGGAGTTGGCGTTGCCGGGCAACGGCGCAGGTGAACACCCACACGGGACCAGCAAAGCGACGATCAACGCGCACCGGAGCTGTGTTCTGTTCATCATGCCCTGTTTTACTACCGTCCCGGCCCACCGGTTGCAAATGTCCCAGCCCCTGTAGCACTAGGAGTCTGTCCGAGAAATCGGTCGGGCCAATGAATCCTCGACTCCGGAACGGTTTGGGGCGACTCGTCGGCAGGGGCATGTTCGGGAGGTCGAGGGACGCCGGGTCGGAGGCCCCGCTTGTCCGGACCACGTCCAGCATGAAATAAACCAGATCCCCATCCGGAAGCCAGTCCCGCGGCGAAGGTGGCAGCAGCCAATCCTGATCCGGGTTCCACGCTCGATACGTCTTGCTCATCCCTGAATCCTCAACCATCGGGCCGGTCTTCCCTGACGACGACCCTCATCATATCATGGCTGTCAGGCGATATTACTCGGACAGACTCCTAGGCCATCCACAGGACGTTTCGGAGACGCAAGATAGATGACTGACCTTTTCCTGGGACTGGACGTCGGGGCGTCAGCGACGAAAGCCGTCTTGCTCGCAGGCGACACCGTGCGCGCCAGGACCGTGCGCAAGTCCGGGGCGGACTTCGCAGCCGCGGCCCAGGCCTGCCTCGACGAGGTGACGTCCGCCGTCCGCATCCAGCCGGCGGAGATCGGGCACGTGGTGGCCACGGGCTATGGTCGGCGCAATGTTTCCTTCGCGACCCGGACCGTCACCGAGATCACCTGCCACGCCCGCGGCTGCTACGCGTGCTTTCCGCAGGCCATGACGATCATCGACATCGGCGGACAGGACAACAAAGTTATCGTGCTCGAGGACAACGGCGCGCGCCGCAACTTCAAGATGAACCGCAAGTGTGCCGCGGGGACCGGTGCTTTTCTCGAGGAGATCGCGGGCTACCTGGACACATCGCTCGCCAAGCTGGACGGGCTGGCCCGACAAGCGACCGGCGATATCGAGCTAGGCTCCTTCTGCACGGTCTTCGCCAAAACCGAGCTATTGCGGCTGATCGCCGCCGGCACGCCGTTGCCGGAAATCGCGAAAGCAGCCTACCGCTCGGTGGTCAAGCGCATCCTGGAAATGGACCCGCTAACCGGACAAGTAGTAATGACCGGCGGCGTGGTGGCCCACAACCGGGTCATCGTCGATCTGGTGGCGGAGGCCCTCGGCCGCGAAGTCTTGGTCCCCGACCACCCCCAACACACCGGCGCCCTGGGGGCGGCGTTGATCGGTAGCGAAGGGTGAAGCCCGTCGGAGTGGACAGGATGTACAAGTGCGATTTCCCGATCGACAAGCGCCAGTGGTGTCCGAGCCTGATCCCGGGACCGATCGTGCTCGTCTCAACGGTCAGCCCCGACGGCGTCCCCAACGTGGCCCCCAAGAGCTGGGTGCAGATGGTCGCCTTCGAACCTCCGACGTTGATGTTCGCTGGCACGAAAGGCAACACGACCGAGAGGAACATCGAAGCGACGAACTGCTTTGCGCTCAATATCGTCGACGAATCGATGCTGGAAGACGTCCTGGGATGCCTGCGATGGAGTGGCGTGGAGCGCATCGAGAAGTGCGCGTGGCAGCTCGTCCCGGCCGGCATGATCGCAGCGCCGCTGGTCGCCGATTGCCCTGCTCACCTGGAATGTGAGCTTGCCGGGACGTACTCGATCGGCTCGGGATTCGTCGTGTTCGGGCAGATCGTGCGCGCCCAGATCGACCAGCGAATCGCCGAGGCGCCCGTCGACGACAGATACAGGCTCTTGAGGCAGATGTGCTTTCTGGAAGACGGCGTCTACGCGGCCGTGGGATACCCGATCCACAGAACAGCCCGCGCGGCGAACTCGCCTCGATCGTCGCGCTGAATTGGAGCACAGAGTATGGCACTCGACGCACTTTTCTCGCCCCACGCGGTGGCGGTCATCGGCGCCTCCAACCGCGAGCTGACCATCGGTTATCGCATCATCCAGAACCTGCTGGATTTCGGGTTCACGGGGCCGGTCTATCCGGTCAACCCGAAGGGCGGCGAGATTCGCGGGCTCAAAGCCTATCCGACGATCCTCGATACGCCCGGGCCGGTTGACGTTGTGCATATCGTCATCCGAAACAAGTACGTGCCGGCCTGCATCGAGGACTGCGCCAAGAAGGGCGTCAAGGCCGTCATCGTTAACACCGCCGGCTTTCGCGAGATCGGCGACGATGGCGCGGCACTCGAAGACCAGCTCGTCGCGATCTCCAAAAAGACCGGGATCCGCGTGTTCGGCCCCAACTGCCAGGGCGTCATCAATACCGACCCCGCGCTCCGCGCCTACTGCAACTTCACGTTCACTCGACCCACGCCCGGGCACATCTCGATCGTGGCGCAAAGCGGCGGCGTCGGCGAGGTCATCCACCAGCGGATCACCGAGTTGGGTGTCGGTGTGCGCAAGTACGCCAGCAATGGTAACGCCTGTGACGTGTCCATCCCCGAGATCATCGAGCACTACGGCGCGGACGAGCAGACGAAAGTCATCATCGTCCACGTCGAGAGCCTGCCGGACCCACGCGCCTTCATGGAGGTGACGACCCGGGTCGCGCGCAAGAAGCCGATCCTCACGATGCTGGTAGGCCGCACCGCCGAGGGCGCCCGGGCCGTCTCTTCGCATACCGGCAAGATGATGAAGCAGCACACCACCGTTGAACTCGTGTTCGACCGGGCCGGTGTCATTCCCTTTCGCAATACCGAGGAACTGTGTCAGGCGGCCATCGCGTTTGCCTCGCAGCCCGTCCCGGTGGGCAACCGCGTCGGGATGATCGCGAACACCGGCGGCCCGGCCATCATCGCCACGGACGAACTCATCGAGGGCGGTATGACCATGCCTCCCCTATCCGCCGGAACTGAGGCGCTCTTGCGTGAGAAGCTGCTGCCCGAAGCGTCGGTCAACAACCCGATCGACGTGCTGGCGACAGCCGGTCCCGAGCATTTTGCGGGCGCTATGAACGCTCTGATCGAGGATGACGGGATCGACGCGATCTTTCTGAATTTCGTCACGCCGTTTTTCGTGGACACTTTGGGCGTCGCGCGCGAGATCGCCGATGCAAACCGCCGTTCGCCCAAGCCGATCATCGCCACCGTGATGACCGAGAAGCAGGGCTGGGCGGAGACATTGAAGATCATCCGCGAGTCCGGCGTGCCTGCCTATGACATGCCTGAGACCGGCGCCCGGGCGCTCGCATCCATGGGGCGCTACGGCACCTTCCTGCATCAGCCCGTGGAACCGCCGGTCGCGTTTGCCGACGTGGACACGGACCGAGCCCGGTCCATCATCCGGGAGGCGCACCAGGCGAATCGCACATCTCTGGCCGCGGCGGAAGCGTTCGAGCTCTTGACCTGCTACCGGATTCCCATCGCCCCCTACGCGACCGCGCGCGACCCGGACGAATGCCTGGCGGCGGCGGAGAAGATCGGCTATCCGGTCGTGCTCAAGGTCGATGCGGATGCGGTTCTCCACAAGACAGAGTCCGGCGGCGTCGTGCTCGACATCGGCGACGCGCAATCCTTGCGAACCCACGCCGAGGACCTAGCCGCACGCTTCGCCGACGCGTCACCTCGCTTTCTGCTGCAGAAGCAGTTGCCCGCCGGGCAGGAGGTGATCGTGGGCGCCCGGGCAGCCGAAGGCTTGGGCCACGTGGTCATGTTCGGGCTTGGGGGTATCTACGTGGAGGTTCTCGAGGACGTGAGCTTCAAGCTCACCCCCGTGTCCGCACGTGAGGCCCGCGCGATGATCGAAGCCATCCGCACCTACCCCCTGCTGGAAGGCGTGCGAGGGCAACCTGGCGTGGACTTGTCCGCGCTGGTGGACCTCATCCAGCGCGTCTCGCAGCTACTGACCGACAACCCCGAAATCCGCGAGTTGGACATCAATCCGTTCTTCGCATTTGAGCGCGGGGCCCAAGCTGTCGACGTGCGGGCCATGCTCTAACAGCTCGCTACTGCGGTGGCAACGCAGCGTAGCCGATGGACACGTTGGTGGAAGCGCCGGCCCCGGGGATCAGGAACGCGACCAAGTTGTTGCTGGCGGCGACACCGGCCGCCCGCTGCGCGTTGAGCGGATCCTCGCCGTCTTCGACAATCAGGAAGTCATTCCCTTCGATGCTAAGATACAACCGCTCGCCTTCATCGACACCGACCGCCGTCTCGCCGGCGACAAACACGAAGCGTCCGTCGGGCGAAATGTCAACGGTGGCGCCGAAACCGACGCGGCCCTCAGTCTCGTTCCGGTTGACCCACCTTCCCGGCGGGTCGATCAAATTGTTGGGATTGTCGGCGGTTCCAAACAGGGCGCGGTTTTCCTCGGCTACCGGACCGCCGTCGTCGTCCGTTTGCATTGCGAAGTACGCGAACCGATCGTCTTCGAGCGAGAGGCCGCGGTTGCTGCGTCCGGGATTGCGGTCCGGCTGCGTGAACTCGCCGGTGCCCAGGTTCAGCAACGTGAAGTTGTCGTCGTCGTCGAAGAACGCTACGAAGTCTCCGTCCATCTGAACGTCGGCCGAACCTGTCCCACCTTCAAGCGCCGTTCGTGGAAACTCAGTTGGTGCGGCGTTTGGCGCGCCGATGTCGTAGAGGTAGAAAACATCTCCGCCGCGCACGACGACCGTGCCGCTATCCGCATCGAGCGCGATCGTGCCGGGCGCTTCGGTCGGATCGACGTCAAACGGCGTGATAACCGGCGCGTTGATGTCGCTGATGTCGACGACCTTGATGAGCTTGTGCAGCCCATCGTCCGTGACGACCCACGAGTTGACCGTCGCGATCAGGTTGCCGTCCACCTCCCACGAGTTCGATCCTCCGGCCCCGCCCAGGTTGATCGATCGGGACGGCAGCGCCGCGACCTGCTCGGTATTCGTATCGAAGAGGTAGAGGCTGCCGCTGGCTCGGTCGCGGACGACGAGCGTTGCGCCGCCGAACGCGAAGGAGTCTCGATCGTGGTCCATGTCCGCCGGTGCGGGCACCACCCGGGCTTGCGTCTCGCCGGCTGCCAGCCACGCAAGGACGGCGCCGCCCTCGGCGTCGAACGCCAGAACCCCATCGCCCACAGCCGGGCCGCGCTGCGTGGTGGCAGATACGTCGAGCTTGACTAGGTTGAGGTTGATGCGCTGGTTGCCGTCGCCGTTTCCACCGCCGTTTTCGACCGCAAGGAAGGCGGCGAGGTCAGCGTACTCATCCTGGGTCAGGTCGTCCGCCTCGGGGTGATCCGCGGAGGTCAAGCCGTTCTGAAGTTCCGCCGACGTATCATCAGCCAAGTCCGGCGCGGTGCCGTCGCCCGCCTCGGGCGTCCCGTGGCAGACCATGCAGTCGTTCGTGTAGGCCGCCTGGCCGGCGTTCGCGTCGGGCCCCGCGGGTGTCGGCCCACCGCCTCCGCCGGTGGCGCATCCAACTCCCCCGACCAGGCACGCACCAATCACCACACTAGCGAGGACGTTGAGAATCGCTTTCATCTGCACAGTCTCCCTGTCATTTGCCCCTCGAACAACACTTGTCACACACACGCAAGGACCCAGTAGCCCGGTCCGCGGCGGAAGTATGACGGCGTGCCGTTCGCGCGTCAAACCGGACCGCCATCACCAGAACAGGATATACAGACCGACCGTCGCGGCGATGATGAGTCCGCCGAACACGTACACCCGGGGATGGGGTGTCACGTCAAGGTTCGACGTGGGCATGGTGACCGGCTCCGCGAGCGGGCGCAGCTTCGTCACGATGATCATGTAGACAACGAGCACCACAAAGACGATCGCCATGTGATGCAGGAACGCCCACGAATTGAAGGCGATCAGTGCGTCGTGCAGTCCCGGCGCCACGTCCGCCATGCCCGGAATCCGCCAGATCGCGCCGCCGAAGACGCACACGCCGTAGAGCGGCACGCCGAGGAGCATCGCACCCTTGGCTGCCGCCGGCGGCGCCTTCTTTATCGCCAACCCGACGACGAAGGCCGCCACGATGCCGGGTGAGATGAACCCCCAGATCTTCTGGATGTAGATGAAGACTCCCTCGAAGCTGCCCACTACCGGCGCCCACAGGCACGCCACCACCACCACGACCCCCGTGGCTACGCGCCCCACTGCCACTTGTCGCTGCGGCGAAGCCGACTTGTTGATGTACTTCCCGTAAAGGTCCACGGTGAAAATGGTGGAGGCCGAGTTCAGGCCCGAGTTGAAGGTGCTCATCACCGCCCCGAGCAGCGCGGCAAACATGATCCCGCGAAGCGAAGGCGGCAAAACCTGCCGAATCATGTACGGGTAGGCCTTGTCCCCCACGTTGCCCCCCAGGGCCAGGATCTCGTCGCCGTAGAGCTCAAACGCCATGATCCCGGGGACCACGATGATGAAGGGGATGAAAAGCTTTATCAGGGCGGCAAACAGAATCCCCTTCTGTCCCTCAGCTAGGCTCTTGGCGCCGAGCGTTCGCTGCGTGATGAACTGGTTAAGCCCCCAGTAGAACAGGTTCGGAATCCACAGCCCGCCGACGAACACCGCGATCCACGGAAGCTCCGGGTCGTTCCAGGGCAGACACATGTGCAGCTTGTCACTGTTGACCGCCGTGAATGTCTGCCAGCCATCGACGACGCTGCCCTCGCCGATCAACCGCAGCCCCAACACGGTCACCATCGCTCCGCCGAGCAGCAGCGCGCCGCCCTGGAGCAGGTCGGACCAGACGACAGCCTTGAGACCCCCGTAAATCGTATAGCTCCCGGCGATGATTCCGATCCCCCAGATGCCGATCAGATTGGCCCAGCGTTCCGCCTCGCCCGGGTCAAAACCGAAACGCTCAACGAGCAACGTCGGAACGCTGAAGATGGCATTGAACGCCAGCGACCCGCTGTAGAGCACGACGGCGAGCAGAACGATGATGTAGGCGGTCATGAGATACACCGCCATGATCGCCCGCGCTCCCGAGTCGTATCGGTATTCGAGGAACTCCGGCATGGTGTAGATACCGGCCCGGAGGAACTTGGGCAGCAGCCACCAAGCCACGATCACCAGGCAGACCGCGGCCATCCATTCGTAGCTGGCGATCGCCAGACCCACGCGGCCAAACGCCGAGCCGGCCATGCCGACGAAATGTTCGGTGGAGATGTTCGAGGCGATCAAGGAGAAGCCGATCAACCACCAAGTCAGCTTCCGTCCGGCCAGGAAGTAGTCCTCTGAAGTGCGTTCCTTTCGGCCCGCATACAGCGAGACGGCCACAACCGTACCTATGAAGGCGAGAAAAACAATGACGTCGGTCCACGTAAGTTCCACTCGATCTCCCTTCGAAGAGACTCTTCACTCGCCCATGCAACGCGAAGAAAGAAACGGCGGCGTCGCAACCTCTCGCACATCGGCGCCGGCAGCGGTCGATCGGATCGGAGCGCAAAGGCGTCGGTCTTGCGATCATAGGTGGAGTCCACCATCGCCCGCGACAAACCCTCACCGTCGGGAATCAGCACGGGAAAGTCCGTTACCTCGAGCCCCGTCAGCGGATCGAGCCCGTCATAGTACATCGAGAACCAAGCCTGGGCCAGGCAGTGATGCGGCAACGGGTAGACCGGGTATGGGCTCAGACGCCAAGTGAGTTCATGCTTCATGCCTTCGACAAGTTGCCGCAACATGCCGGTTTGCAGGCGGTCGGCGTGCGCGCGGTCAGTCTCGTTCTCCATGCCGGGCGGAATCCGTTCCCCCCAGTTCCATCCCGTGCTCTCGCCTTCGCAATAGATGACGTCGCGACCGGTATAGTCCATCAACCACACGATGAAATCTGACGAATTGTCCAGCGGCGTGGGCCATTCGGCCAAGTCGCATCCCGGGTCGCTTTCGCTAACCGGTTAGCAGCGTCATGCCTGACGCGCGCAGCAATCGGGTATCTGTTGCTCCACCTTTCGGCCTTGGAGTGCCTCACGAGAGCATTCTCAATCCAACCCTGGCGGTTCCGGTCATCACGGCCCGCAGAGGACTCACACCTCCAACACACATCACATGCCTGGCAAACAAAAATCCGGGATGCTCCCGGCGGGAGCATCCCGGATAAGAGAGAGATTCTAAGAAGCCAACGCGTACAGCATGCGTCAGCGTCGTCGACGCACGTAGCCGAGCAGACCCGTAGCCACACCACCCAGCAAGAGCAGGGAGGACGGCTCGGGGATCTCGTGGATGATACCTCCGGCGTAGTCCCACTGCCCTCTGGTGATGTTATAGGAAGACAGCGTGCTGAAGAGAGTCAGCCCGTAGCCATCTCCAGCGCCGTAACCGGGGTTCAGCAGGGCACCCGACCCGGTCGTGGCGTTCAGGACGAGCCCGAACTCATTCTCCTGACTGGAGGTGGCGCTCTTGACGTGGAGCTGGACCCGCATGAACGGGTTGATGTCAGTCGAATTGTAGACGGTGTACAATGTTTGCGTCTGAGTCAACCCCGCGACGGCCTGAATACCTACGCTGGTGTTCGGCCACCACCCGGCCGTCTTACTATGGTACTCGGCGGCCCAGGGAAAGAATTCAGACACCGTTTCCATGTGCAGCACTTCGATACTGCTGTTGTCGTAGATGAAGCTGAAATCCAGCTTCGGCACATTGTAGTCCGAACTCACATGAATCCCGAACGTGAACGTGAAGGTGTCGGACATCGCCCCTGGGTCCACGTACACGCTGTTCAACTCCCCATTCTGAACGATCCCTATCTGGTTGCCGCCACCCGTCATGGGGGTGTAGGTGACGTCGGCAACCGCGGGCGACAGGAGTGCGCCCACTACTACCACACATAAAACCAACTTGAGCTTCGTCATAGATCTCCTCCTTCTGTGGCGCGGGGAGAACCGATCGCCACTGTTACACTAGTTACCCCATCTTCGCTCCGGACTACCAACCGCCCGGAGACCTGCGGGGGAGAAACCGTTTTCCTGTGTTGCCCAACCGGCGCCCTTCGCCCGTGCCTGCTGCCTTCCATCTACTCTCGACCGGAGACGCCCCCGGTACGGAAGAACACGAACAAACCAACGCGCTACCACGGTCAACTTGGAAAACCTCAGTACCTATAAACAACAAGAGGCAACGAACCACATGAGTTCGTCACCTCTCTCTTCCGCCCGATAAGGAACGCCGCTGTTTCGTTCCCACAGCAACCGCCGCAGGATCGACTCTACGCTCCCACAAAAAACGCGCTGCTTCGGGTCCCTCCCCAGTTACCGCGAAGCTCGCCTTTGTGATCGCTTGCTCCCGGCAGATGCCAGGTCCACGATCAACTGCATACCTGCTCTCTCGTCCTCCCTATGTTCTCTTATTTGCAAGGGTCTACGAAGAAGCAACGGATTACATTCCCCGCCTGGGACGCCTGAATTGCTGCTCCGAGTCCCTTCCTCAACGAGAAACTACCATGCCCTGGCCCGAGGACAACGCTCTCATTAGAGGGCACTTATACGCAATATACCTCTTGGCTCGCACGGATGCAATACCCTGTCTGATTTATTCTGTGATTCTTCACGCGGTGGGAGCAATCGGCCCAACGAGCGACTATCCCTCCTCTCGGCGCAAAGTGATACTGTATTCCGCGGCCGCCGTCCCAAAAAGTACGCCAGGCGGACGGAAACGTTCCGATAGAAGTGCTCCCGCAATCTTCACAGCGCCGCTGATCCCGCCTTCAAAAAAAACTGGTTTGCCGGCCGGGAGGGGTTGCGGGAATCCTGCTGTGACGTGCTATACTCAGGGATCAGTGATCTTCCCGTGATGAGCCATGCCTGTTTTGGAGTGGGAAAATGAAACCCGGTTTGGGTAAGACTACGGTAGTCGCAGGACTGGTGACGCTGCTCGCAGGGATGCCGGTCGCGGCGGACACGTGGACGGACTATGACGACATCGGTCCGGACTTGTTGAATTACGAGACCACCTACCCCACTTTGGCCAAACGGTATGACCTGGGCCTGAGCGTGCAGAGCCGACATCTTTGGGCGATCCGCATCTCGGACAACGTTACCGTGGAGGAAGACGAGCCGGAGTTCAAGTACATCGCGACCATGCACGGCGATGAGATCGTCGGCACCAAAATGTGCATGAACCTGATCGACGATCTGCTGACCAACTATGGTAGCGATCCGCAGGTGACTACCATCGTCGACGAGGTCGATCTGTGGATCGTGCCGCTGATGAACCCCGACGGTTACGACCGTGTCAGCCGCACCCGTTACAACGCCAACGGCGTCGATCTTAATCGCGATTTCCCCGAAGGGTCTACGGGCGATCCCAACACCACCGAGGGGCGGGCCATCGAAACCGCTCACATTATGAACTGGAGCTTCGGCGAGTCGTTCACCGCGTCGGCTAACCTCCACGGCGGGGCTCTTGTCGTCAACTACCCCTTCGACAACGACGGTTTGGGCTCGGTTCCCTCACCGACACCGGACGACGACCTGTTCATCTACATCAGCGAAGAGTACTCTTATTACAACTCGCCCATGTGGAACAGCGCGACGTTCTATCACGGCATCACCAACGGTGCGGACTGGTACTCCATCGACGGCGGCATGCAGGATTGGAACTACCGCTACATGGGCGGCAACGAGGTCACCATCGAGTTGAGCGACAACAAGGAACCTCCCGCCTCGCAGATCGCCACTTTCTGGAGCGAAAACCGGGATTCCATGCTGGCCTATATCGAAACCTGCCTGATCGGCGTGCGCGGCATCGTGACTGACGGCGTCAGCGCTGCCCCGTTGGCTGCTACAATCACCGTGTCCGGACGAGACCACGAAATCTACACCGACCCCGACGTCGGCGATTATCACCGCATGTTGTTGCCCGGCACCTATGCACTGACTTTCACGGCGGGGGGGTATGATCCTGTGGTGGAAAGCGGGGTGGTGGTCGATTCAGGCGGCGCCACGTTGCTGGACGTGCAAATGTACGGGGCCCCGCAGATCACTTCGCCGAACGGAGGCGAGCTTCTGGATGCCGGCGTGGAAACCAGCGTCATCTGGACCGGCAACCCCGCGGCACAGTTCCACGTGCAGTACTCGGGCAACTATGGGGATGTCGAGTCCGTGACCGACGGGTTCGAAAGCGGCAGCCTGGGGCCGGAGTACACCACCGGCGGCGATGCCAATTGGTATGTGACCGCCAGCAGCGCCTACACGGGAACCTACTCCGCCAGGGCGGGCAGCATTACACACGATGAGCTCACCTGGATGAAACGTAGCGCGGGCGGGGGGGACCTCAGCTTCTGGTATCGGGTCAGCTCGGAGAGCAGCTGGGACTATTTCTACTTCTACATCGACGGCGACCGGAAGCTCGACGTCTCCGGAAACGTGGGCTGGACCCAGTATTCAACGACGCTGCCCGCCGGCAGCTACGAGCTGAGATGGGAATACGACAAGGACGGCTCAATGTCCAGCGGAAGCGATACGGTGTGGATCGACGACCTGGAGATTGTCGAAGACAACACCGCCTGGGCCGACATCATCAATCTGACCTCGACGGGGGTGACCTCCACCCCGTGGACGCCATCCGTCGCGGGTGACGCCTACAAGGTCCGCGTGCGCTCGTACAAAGACGCGGCTTACGGAGATTGGGACGAAAGTGACGCGACCTTCGCCGTGGAGGCCACCGGCGACTACGAGCACGACGGGGACGTGGACCTGGCCGACTTCGCGTTGTTCCAGGTTTGTTTTGGGTCTTCACCGTCGGGCGATTGCCAGGCGGCCTTCGATTTTGATGGCGATGACGACGTGGACCCGGTGGACCATGCCGGTTTCGTCCCGCTGCTGGAGGCCTCCGGGCCCGGCGGCGGTTGACCAAGGTGGGACCGGCTTTGCGGCCGGTCGGACGATACAGTGAGATCGACGATGAATACGGCAAAGATGTTTATGGCGGTGGCAATGCTGTTCGCGGGGGCTTCGGCCGCTACGGCGGACGAGGGCGTGAACCTCCATACCGCCGCCCAGGCGGGTCAGCTCGACCGCGTACAGACCCTGCTCGACGACTCCCCGGCACAACTCGAGGCCAGGAATCGCGCGAGGCAGACGGTATTGCACAGCGCTGCCCTGGGTCGAAATGCAACCGTCGTGAAGCTGTTGCTTGCCCGTGGCGCAAAGGTCAACGTCGCCGACAAGCAGCTCGACACGCCCCTGCACTTGGCCGTGCGTCAGCTCCACAAGGAGACCGCGGAACTGCTTCTGGCTTCCGACGCCGACGTAAAGGCTCGGAATCAACGCGGTCAGACGGCGCTGCACGTCATTGCGTCCGTCGCCATCGGTGGCGATAAGGACGCCTCCGCGCGGCCGGTCATCGCCAAGATGCTGCTCGCCGCCGGGGCCGATCCTAATGCCGGCAACGCGGAGGGGATGACGCCGCTTCACCTGGCGATGCTGCGAGGACATTCCGCGCTGCTGACTCCCCTGTTCGGCGCTCAGGTTGACGTGACCGCGCGGGATCAACGAGGCCGCACCCCGCTTCACTACGCGGCGGTCGGCAACCACCGCGAAGGCATCACAGAGTTGCTCGAGCACAAAGCCGCGGTCAGCGCAACCGACCGACTCGGCGAAACGCCGCTGCACGCCGCCGCCCGACGGTTTCGTCGCGAGGCTGTTGAACTGCTGCTGGCCGGTGGCGCCGACGTCAACGCCCGGAACACCGCCGGAATGACCCCCCTGCACGTCCTCGCGGCGCACCCCGAGGAGCACCGGGGCATCGATGCGAACGATGAGTTCGTTAAGGTGGCTGAGATGCTTCTTGACAAAGGTGCCGACGTCAACGCCCAGGACCAGCGAGGTGCCGCTCCGCTGCACTATGCTGTGGAGAAAGAGCACGCTCGCCTTGCGGCGTTTCTGCGCCAACGCGACGCCGTTTGAGAGGACCGGGCAAGCCATTCAGCATCAAAGAGCTCTTGGCGCAGGTCGCGGCTTGGCCTGGCAACGATTACGGAACAAACGCGAGGGACAGGTCATGAGAAGGCGAGCCGAGCTGACTACTTCCCTCGAGCCTGCTGTTGCAGTTTCGCCAGTGCAGCAAGAGGCCGCGCCTGCAACTTGAGTCGCCCCGTCGTTGCCTCCCAGCGATACACGCTTGCCGCTGAAACGCCCAATCGGCGGGCGAACTCGGCTGCCGAAAGCCCCAGTTGTCCGCGGAGTCGGGCCACGGATTTGCCGGTCGGTCGAATCCTCGGCGCGGCGTCGCCGCGCGGCGCTCGGCCATTGGGCGTTTCTCGGGCTCGTTGTTTGCGGACGGCGGGTTTTCGTTTTGCTTTCTTGAAATCCTTGGATTGGCTCGCGGTCGGCGCGGACTTGCGTCCCGCCGCGGAGCGAGCTTTTTCCTTCGTACTGGTCGAGGTGGTACGCTTATTCGCACGCCTACGTTTCTTCGACTGAGTCTTCGGGGCGGGTCGCTGTTCGTCCCCGCCATCGAGGTCGATGTCGAAGATGTCTCCGAGTTGACCGTCGTCGAGAACGTTGCCTGTTGTGACGGCGGCAGGCACTGCCATTTCAGCAGAGATCAACTCCTGCGCATCGACATGGCGAAGGAGGAAGAGCAGTTCCGGCCGGTTGTCGAGCCGACTGCCCACGCCGTAGAGCGCGGCGGCGACGTGCTTGCACATCACCGCCCAGTCGGGACAGTCGCAACTGAGTTGGATCTCACGTGGTTGGGGGAACAGACCCTGCTTGCGGTCGGTCACCACGGTCATGACCTGGTCTGACAATCGGCCCTGGAGCAACTCCAACATGGAACCAATCCGCCCGGAGCACCTTCTCTTGACAGACTTCCAGGCGGCTGGTTTCAGCTTTTTGATGTCGATGCGGATGTTGTACAGTTTCGAGCCGCTGACGATGGCTTCGATCCGTCCGGGCTGGAGGTCCAGGTGGCAGACCGATCCGTTGCGAACATACGTTCGCCCCCGCGGCAAACGGTTCTCGAAATCGGAGAACGACTCCAGATGGTCGCACCAGCCCTTGCCCCAGAAACTCCGTGCGATCGTCCGTCCTTCGATCTGGATCGGCTGAATGTCCTTGCCCTTCTTGCGGAGCTTCCCCATCTGGCGCAGCGCGTTGACGCGTCGCTGAGCCACGGAAACATATGGAGCCCACTGCCTCCAAACCATCTTACACTCACTCCTTACATCTTGGCCCGAGTCACATCCAGGCGCACAAGTTCCATCAGCTCGTCGTCAGGCAATTCCGTCAAGTTGACCTCGCCGTCGCCAGCCAGAACTTCCTCGGCCATCTGCCGCTTTTCGGCGATCATCTCGTCAATCCGCTCCTCAACCGTCCCGTTGGTAACGAACTTGTGCACCAGCACGTTGCGCTTCTGGCCGATGCGGAACGCGCGGTCGGTGGCCTGGTTCTCCACCGCCGGGTTCCACCAGCGGTCGAAGTGGATCACGTGTGACGCCGCGGTCAAGTTCAGGCCCGTCCCGCCCGCCTTGAGTGACAGAATGAAGAACGGCGGTCCGCCCTCATCCTGAAACTGCTCGACCACGCCCTTGCGTTTCTTGACACCCGTTCCGCCGTGCAACACCAGCCCCGCACGATCAAAGATCGTGGCCAAGTAGTCCGCCAGCGCGTCAATGATCTCGCGAAACTGCGTGAAGATCAAGGCCTTCTCCTGACGCTGAGCCAGCTCTTCACATATCTCGCCGAGACGGACGAACTTGCCGCTGTCGGAAGGGCTGTAGTCGCCGTCACCGGAAAGCTGGCTGGGATGGTTGCAGATCTGTTTCAGGCGCATCAGCGTTTGGAGCACCAGCCCGCGCCGGGCCATGCCGTCGGCGCCGTCCAATGCGGACCGCATTCGTCGCACGATCTGCTCGTATAGTCCGATTTGCTTCTTGGTCAGATTGCAGTACCTCGTCGTCTCGATCTTCTCCGGAAGGTCGGCGATGATCGAACGGTCCGTTTTTAGCCGGCGCAGGATGTAGGGTCCGACCAGCCGTCGCAACGGTGCGAACTGGTCCTGCTCCCGCGTTTGCAGATCCTTGATGAACGACTTGAACACGCCGGCCGAACCCAGCAGGCCGGGGTTGAGAAAATCGAACAGCGACCACAGATCGCCGAGGCGGTTTTCCACCGGCGTGCCGGTCAAGACGATCCTCGCTCGGGCGGGAAGCTTCTTCGCCGCCCTACTCTGGCGCGTCGACGGATTCTTGATCGCCTGAGCCTCGTCGAGAATCACGAACCGCCAGTCCAAGCCCGTCAGCCATTCCTGGCGGGTCAGCATTGAATACGTCGTGATAGCCAGATCGGTCTCCCGAAGGCGTCGACTGGGAGACTTGGCGATTCGCTCGAGCGTCTGACGGTCTGTCTCGGCCGGATGCAGAAACGTGAGCTTCAGCGATGGTGCGAAACGCTTCGCCTCGCTGCGCCAGTTGCCCAAGAGTGAGGCGGGCACGATCAGAAGAGACGGCTTCCGCCACCGCGTGGGTTCTTCATCCCGATCACACAGCAGAAGCGCCAGCACTTGAATCGTCTTGCCCAGCCCCATGTCGTCCGCTAGGCACGCGCCCAATCCCAGCATCGTCAAGAACCGCAACCAGGCCAGACCGACGCGCTGATACGGCCGGAGTGTCCCCTGCAGCCCGTCAGCAAGCCCGACTGCGTCCAACTGACCCGGCTCGCGCAAGCCCGCGAGAATCTCCTGCATCCCTTCGCCGGCCGAGACGTGTACCCACGGGCGCTCCTCTTCCGTTTGGCTTTCATGCCTCAGGTCTGCCGATGCCCCGGCCAGCAGACGCATCCCCTCGACAAAAGATATTTCCCCGCTGGTCGCCTGATTCTCCAGGGCCTGCCAGTGCTCAAGCGCCTCGCGTAGCTTCTCGCGGTCCACCTCGACCCATTGGCCCTTGAGCAGTACCAGCCCGTCTTCGCCGGCAAGCAACTCAGCCAACTCCTCCCGCGATAGGGTCTCATCCCCCAACGCCAGCTTCATGTTGAAATCCAGCACCGCGTCAGCCCCAAGTGTGGATTTCTTTGTCTGACCGATCGTCACCGACACCTGCGGCCGCGAGCGTTTCCTCCACCAATCAGGCAACCGAGCCGACAGACCGCTGTCCTCCAACTCCGGCACCGACCGCAGAAGCGTGTGCGCTTGCTCTGCGGTCCACGCCATGGGCTGATACACTTCGCCGGAATCCACCAGTTTCATGACCCATTCGCAGCGCTCCGCGGCCTCTTGGACCGGAGCGAGCAGCTTAACCAGGGCGGATCGGTTCTTCGTCCCGGCGTATTGCTCCAGCGCCTTGCGTAGCGGCACGTGCTTGAGCCGCCCGCCGGCGCCGAAACCGGTCGCGTAGGTCGCAAGGAATGCGAATGGACGGACCTGGTCATTCTTGTTCTCGGCAAGATGAAAGCAAACGCGACCTACCTGATGCCACTTCGGCGCCCGTGCTTGCAGAAAGGCTTCCAGCCCGCCGGTCGATGTGATCGCTTCCGTTGCCCACTGGTCCAACGCGCTCCAGACGCCCAGCAGAACCTGCGTGGTCAGATACTCCCCGCCCCGCATGGGCGGCGCCGTGAGTACCAACGTCGCACACTCCGCTGGCGTTGGCGGCTCAACCTCGATCTTCTCGGTCGACCCGGGAATGTGACACAACGCCGTGAGATACCGATCCGCCACGCCCTGCCAGTAGCGCAGCGTCAGCGACTGGCGAGACCAGCTTGCTGGATCGCCCGTGCCGACCAGCAAGCCGGCCATGCCAGTCTTCTCGGCCGCCAGCGTGAAGAGCCCCTCCCGCCAGTCAACAGCGAAGACCTTTCGCAGCGCCGACAGTCGTGGTGGCTCATCCTGGCCCTCAGGAGCTTCCCAGCACAGATGCCCCGCTGGTGTAAGTCGGATCTCTGACACGGCTCCTACTTTCGATGCCCGTTCTAGAACAAATCGCCGATCCGCGCCGATGAGATTCGCGCGATCGTCCAAGCGGAACTCGCCAACCACAATGCCGTCGGTTAGAGGCTATCGCAAGATGCGAAACACCGGAAGCCTCCGCTTCAACACCCTTTGGTCGCCTGGACGCCGACGGCGGGTCCGCGCAGGAACTCAGAAAGGCGGTTTTTGGCCATGCCGACCGGATACATCCCCAGGGGCGACGGGGCATTCGACGCCTGGCAGGCGAACTTCCAGGCCTACGTCGACGCGCACTGCGGCGAGTTGGGGCTGCCGTCGGACGTGCCGACGCGGCGACGATGGGCACTCGATCCGAGCCCCGAGCGCAAGCGAGTGGGTTTGAGCGCCAACGGCTTACCCACGAAGACCCCGTGCTGGCGCTTGGGGCTCGGAATAACCCCCGCGGATTCTATCATGGGGCCAAGGAGGACCGGCGGGGCGACTATGACCGGCTGATCCGCGAGATCGTCCGGCGAATCCAGTCGAACGAGGCGGTCACCGACGCCCAGCGGGCGGCGCTGGGGATCGCCGTCCGCGACGCCGCGACCAGTCGACGCCCACCCCCGCCCCCGCGCCGGCCCCGCGAAGCAGGCAACAGAACCCGCCTGTGGCGGGCGGTGGTGACGGTCGATTTCTCCAAGCGCTTGCGGCAACCTGTGGGACCGGCTTTCCAGCCGGTCATGACAGGCTAGAAAGCCTGTCCCACACTATGGACGAGTCCACGCCCACCCGCCGGGTTGACACTGGTGTCCCCGGCCCCGCGGCGTGATCGGCGCGGAGGTCTGGGCCAAGGTCTCCGCCCCCGGCGACCCGCCCCCGAGCGACCCGACAAGCCGGCCGGCCGGTCCG
>Ga0190284_1000482_pt1 | contig 22531 bp, 30 predicted proteins | sample 48691812_MG_FD_161668 | JGI IMG/M metagenome (GOLD analysis project Ga0190284, IMG submission 161668) | Hydrothermal vent microbial mat bacterial communities from Southern Trench, Guaymas Basin, Mexico - 4869-18-1-2_MG | ecosystem: Environmental > Aquatic > Marine > Hydrothermal vents >...
GCATCCGGCGGCACTTTCCCAAAGCCTTCGCTCATATCCCGGCCTTGCAGGCCGCTGTCATGGTGGATACCGGCTAAGGGTTAAGCCTGCGGTTCCCTGCGCGTTGAAAATACGGGGGTAAGGGGGAACTGTCTCTGAAATCGGTCAAACGCTTCCGAAATCCATGCTCCGCTTCAAAAAAGAGCTTCATCTCAGGCAAAACAACCAGCGAAGCACTGTTCATGAATAGATCAGGTTAGACAGAGCGAATAAAAAAGTCCGAAAAAAGTGAATGTAATGCTTGCGGGGCGGGCGGGGTAAACCTATGATCTGCCGCTCGTTTTTTGATGGAAGGAATGTTTTATGCCGACGATTAACCAGCTTATAAAAAAGCCGCGTATTCCGCTGAAGAAAAAGAAGAAATGCCCTGCGCTGACTGCGTGTCCGCAGCGCCGCGGAGTCTGTCTGCTGGTGAAGACCATGACGCCGAAAAAGCCGAACTCCGCGCTGCGAAAGGTTGCCCGCGTGCGCCTGACGAACGGTCGCGAAGTGAACGCCTATATTCCGGGTGAGGGACACAATCTTCAGGAGCATAGTATGGTTCTGGTTCGCGGCGGACGTGTGAAGGACTTGCCGGGGGTGCGCTACCACATTGTGCGCGGCGCCCTCGACTGTCTCGGCGTGGACGGCCGCAAGCGCGGACGCTCGAAATACGGAGCCAAAAAACCAAAAGCGTAAAGAAAGTTTTTAACCCATGGCAAGAAGACGCAGAGCAGAAAAACGGATGATCATCCCGGACGCGCGCTATCACAGCGAGCTGGTGGCGTACATGATTAACACCATCATGGAGTGCGGAAAAAAATCAACGGCCGCTGCCATTGTCTACGGAGCCCTCGAAGATATTCAGAGCAAGCTGAAGGATGAGGATCCGCTGACGGTGTTTACCCGGGCGATTGAAAACATTAAGCCGAAGCTGGAAGTGAAATCGCGCCGCGTCGGCGGTGCGACTTATCAGGTTCCGCTGGAAGTGAGCTCGAAACGCCAGACGGCGCTGGCCTGCCGCTGGCTTTTGCAGTATTCCAGAGGCCGCCGCGGCATGCCGATGCGCCGCTCGCTGGCGATAGAGCTGCTGGATGCCTACACCAACCAGGGCTCGGCGGTCAAGAAACGGGATGATACCCACAAGATGGCTCAGGCCAACAAAGCATTTGCACACTATAAGTGGTAATGATTGAGATTCGAAATGACGGTGACTGTGAAACAGGATGGAAAACATGCGAAGAGCTCTGCGCCCGCCCCCCGGGAGGACGCGGCGCGCGGGCGCAGTCTGTCCGCGATTCGCAACATCGGCATCATCGCGCACATTGACGCCGGTAAGACCACGACCACCGAGCGCATTCTTTATTACACCGGCCGTGTGTATAAAATGGGCGAAGTGCATGAAGGCACTGCCGTCATGGACTGGATGGAGCAGGAGCAGGAACGCGGCATTACCATTACCAGCGCGGCGACCACCTGTTTCTGGCGCGACTGCCAGATCAACATTATTGATACACCCGGCCACGTGGACTTCACCGTGGAGGTGGAACGATCCCTGCGTGTGCTCGACGGCGCCGTAGGGGTTTTCTGCGGAGTAGGGGGTGTGCAGCCGCAGTCGGAGACCGTTTGGCGCCAGGCAAAGAAGTACAATGTACCCTGCCTGGCGTTTGTTAATAAAATGGACCGCAAGGGCGCCGACTTTTATGCGGTGGTTAAACAGATGCGTGAAAAGCTGGCCGCTCCCGCCGTGCCAGTTCAGCTTCCATGGGGCGCCGAAGAGAATTTTAAAGGCGTTGTGGATCTCATTTCCATGAAAGCCTTTTCCTTTAAGGAAGAGAGCCTCGGCAGTGAAGTGCAGACGGTTGCCATTCCGGACGAGCTGGCGGTTGAGGCCGAAAAAGCGCGGGCGGAACTGATTGAGCGGGTTTCGGAAGTCGACGAACAGCTGATTGAAGCCTATCTCGAAAATCCCGACGTGCCGGCCAACCTGCTGATGGCGGCGTTGCGCAGAACCACGGTTTCCGGACAGATTGTTCCGGTGCTCTGCGGCTCTTCGCTGAAGAACAAAGGCGTGCAGCCGCTGCTCGACGCCGTGGTTAACTATCTGCCTTCTCCGCCGGATGTTCCGGCGATCAAGGGGGTTCACCCCAAGACCGATGAAGAGCTCAGCCGTGCGGCGGGCGACTTCGAGCCGCTGAGCGCACTGGCGTTTAAAATGGCGACGGATTCTTTTGTCGGCAAACTGGTTTTTGTCCGCATCTACTCCGGCAAAATCGAAAAGCGCCACAATGTATTTAACCCGCGCACGAAAAAGCGGGAAAAGATCAGCCGCCTGCTGCGACTGCATGCCAACCAGCGTGAAGACGTCGAGTGTCTCTACGCGGGTGAAATCGGCGCGGTTTCCGGTCTGAAGAATTTTACCACCGGCGACACGCTGTGCGTCGAAAACGACCCGATTGTTCTGGAGAGCATCGAATTCCCCGAACCGGTGATCGCGATGGCGATTGAGCCCCGGACACAGGCCGACCGCGACTCGCTGAGCGAAGCCCTCCGCTCGATGATGGAGGAAGACCCCACGTTCCGTGTGACCACCGACGAAGAAACCGCGCAGACCATTATCAGCGGCATGGGCGAGCTACACCTTGAAATCATCAAGGATCGTATTCTGCGCGAATTTAAGGTTCAGGCGAATGCCGGCAAACCGGTTGTGGCTTACCGTGAGAGTGCGCAGAAGACGGCGAGCGGCGAATTTACATTCGAACGCGAAATCGGCGGGCGCGGTCACTTTGCTAATCTGGTCGTAGAAGTTTCCCCGCGTGAACGATCCAGCGGAAATCAGGTTAACCTGAAAATTTCTAAGGAAGTGATTCCGGCAGAATTTCACCTTCCGATTGAACAAGGTCTCCGTGACGCACTGATGACCGGCGTGCTGGGTAACTACCCGCTGGTTGATCTTGAAGTGAATGTTGTTGGTGGTGCGGCGCATCCGGTGGATTCGACCGAGATCGCATTCCGCACAGCGGCAACGATGGCCCTGCGCGCGGCAGTCGGCAATTCTTCGCCGACGCTGCTGGAGCCGATCATGAAGCTCGAAATCATCAGTCCGGAGGAACATCTGGGCGATGTGATGAACGATTTAAACGGTCGCCGCGGTCGCATCCGCGAGATCGAGGCCCGCGAAGGAGTGCAGATTGTACACGTGGACGTGCCGCTGGCCGAAATGTTCGGCTATGCCACCGCACTGCGCTCGCTGACGAAGGGGCGGGCGAGTTATACGATGGAGCCGTATCGCTTTGAGCCGGTTCCGGATTCGATACAGGGAACGCTTTTGAACCGTTAGCAGAGAAAAATTATGAATAATCAACGCATACGCATACGCTTAAAATCTTTTGACCACCGGGTGCTGGACGCCTCGTCGAAGGATATTGTCGAGACGGCCAAACGCACCGGCGCCCGCGTCGCCGGGCCGATCCCGATGCCGACACGCATTGAGCGCTTTACGGTCAATCGCAGTCCGTTTGTGAATAAAAAATCTATGGAGCAGTTTGAAATCCGGACGCACAAGCGTCTGCTGGACATTATTGACCCGACCATTAAGACGGTGGATGAGCTCAAGAAGCTCAACCTGCCGGCGGGTGTGGATATCACCATTAAAATCTGAGCAGCATTATGAAGAGTCTAATTGGAAAAAAACTTGGAATGACCCAGATCTTCGATGAAGAAGGGCGGCGGGTTCCCGTCACCGTTATCGAAGCGGGGCCTTGCAGTGTGGTGCAGCGCAAAACGGCTGAGACGGACGGCTACGAAGCGGTTCAGCTCGGGTTCGGTGCGCAAAAAGCGCAGCGGGTCTGCAAACCGCGGGCCGGTCACTTTAAAAAAGCGGGCGTGGAAGCGCTGCGCGAACTGCACGAAGTGCGGGTGGGCGCCGACGATGAAGCCAAAGCGGGCGATACGCTGACTGCGGCGGTTTTTGAGGAGGTTCCGTTTGTAGATGTGCTGGGTGTGACCAAAGGGAAGGGCTTCCAGGGCGTTCAGAAGCGTCACGGCTTCGCCGGCGGACGCGCCTCGCATGGATCGCACTTTCATCGTCGGCCGGGATCCATCGGAATGTGTGAAACCCCCGCCCGCGTCTTTAAAGGAAAGAAGATGCCGGGTCAGATGGGTAGCACGAAGATTACCGTGCAGAACCTCAAAGTGGTTCAAGTCCGCGCCGACGAAAACCTGATTCTGCTCAAAGGCGCGGTGCCCGGTGCAAACGGTACGACGCTGGTGCTTCAGGAAGCACTTAAAAGGAAATAATTTGAGAGGACGATCATGAGTACGCTGCCACTGAAAGATTGTAAGGGAAAGAAGCTGGGCGAAGTGACGCTCAGCGACAAATTCGCGGTTACGGATAAAGGTGCACAGGCGTTGCATCAGACCGTGGTTGCCTATCAGGCCCATCAGCATCAAGGCTCGGCTTCCACGCTGGGTAAAGGTGCGGTGGCCGGAACCGGTGCCAAGCCGTGGAAACAGAAGGGCCTTGGCCGTGCGCGTGCCGGCTACCGTCAGTCGCCGCTCTGGCGTGGCGGCAGCGTGGCGTTCGGCCCGCATCCGCGCAAGGTGCGTAAACAGCTTCCGCGCAAAATGGCGCGACTGGCGTTCTCCCGTGCTTTCGGCGAAAAAGCCGCGGCTGGCAGCGTGCTGGTGCTCGACGAACTGAAAATCGAGACTCCGCGCACCAAAGAGATTTGCGGGATTTTCAAGACGCTGGATATTAAGGGGAAAGCGCTTTTGATCCTGGGGGAACTCGACACAAACATCGGGCTGGCGGCGCGCAACCTGCAGGATGTCGAAGTGGTGTGTGCGGAAAACGTGAATACGTGGCAGATCGTCCGCTACCCGCAGATTGTCATTACCAAAGACGCCGTGGAAAAACTCGAACAGCGCCTGGCCTAAAGGGGATTTTGAAATGAAAGACGTGTATCAGGTTATACAGAAAGTGTTGCTGACGGAGAAGGGCACGCGCCTCTCGGAAGAGGAAAACAAATATGTTTTCAACGTTCATCCCGATGCGAATAAGGCCGAAATCAAGCAGGCGGTGGAAGAGCTGTTCCGGGTGAAGGTTCTCGCGGTTAACACCATGAACCGTGCCGGTAAGAAAAAACGTGAGCGCACGCAGAGCTTTGGCCGTACGGCGGCCTGGAAGCGCGCCGTTGTGACGCTGGCCGAAGGCAGCAAAATTGATTTGGTGTAGCTGTGAAGTTCGGAAAGCAACAGAGTATCCTCTTTGGATTGTGCGCGGTGGCTCTGTTGCTCATGGGGACGCTGGTTGTTGGCAGCGTTGAACGGCTTGTGATCGAACCAAGAGTTATGTCCTCGTGGAGCGAGCTTCTTGAGCATTACCTCGATTTTCGTGAAATGTACGGCCCCATTGTCCCGCCCTCAGTGAGTTATGGGGATGTTTACGCCCGCATTACTGCGGGCGATTTTTCATTTTTGGCGGAGGACTGGTCGTTCCGGTTTACGGGCGGAACGTACTACGTTGATGAGGCGTCGAAATTGGCGAAGCTGAAAACGCCGTTGCATATCCTGATTTACGAAGACATCCAGCGGGGCGACATCGTTATTTTAAGTTCTGTTGACGGCGAAAAGTATAAAGGTGAAGCGATTTTTGATGCGCCGGAGTTTTACGAGTCTGACGTTTCTGTACTGCCCCCTGAAGAGATGCACGTCTACTTCTTCGATGAACTGGCTCCGAGGCGGATTGTCTGGGCGGTTACGCTCAAGCCGGAAGCGGATGCATGGAGTGATCTGGTTTTAAATGCGCGGTCGGCGCCCGCGCCCACAGAATCTGTAGCTGAGGCCGATGGCCTCGGATATGGCGGAATGATGATGGGAATTGGGGCATCGTACAGCAATGATCTTTATATTGCGGGAGAACCCGTAAGCAATGGCCTGAATGTGATCGTGTATGCACAGGAGGGGTTCACCAACCGGGTCGAACTGTACACCTGTTCCGATTTAATTTCCAATGAGTGGAGCGTGGCGGTTGAAAATCTGCGACCGGTCAGTACCAATCCGGAAGCATGGTGGTATGCGGCTGCGGAAGACTCTGGATTTTTTACCGGCGGTAATATGGATGTGGACACGGATTCCGATGGCCTTTGCGATGACCGCGAAAAATATGTCCACAAAACCGAGCCGGATGATCCAGACACTGATGGGGATGGATATTCGGATGGCTGGGAAATACTGTATGGATTGGATCCACTTTTGATGCAGTTAAATGCTGAAGAAGATTCAGACGGGGACGGCTTTGTTAACTTGTATGAATATGTCTATGACAGTGATCCAACCGACGACAGTTCGGTTCCGCCCACGACGCGGTATGTTTCGCAGGCAGGTTCGCATATATTGCCGTTCACCAATCTAACGACAGCGGCAACCAACATTCAGGCCGCGTTGGATGTAGCGACAAATGATTATGAAATCATTGAAGTGGCAGATGGTGTGTATACCGGGGAAGGGAATAACGATCTCGATTTTAAAGGTAAAAAGCTGATGTTGCGGTCGGCAAACGGACCGACCAATTGCGTGATTGACGGTGGAAGCTCAAATCGCGGTCTGGTTTTCCAGACCGGCGAAACCCGGGAATCCGTGGTGTGGGGTATACAGTTTTATCATGGCTTTGCAGAATATGGCGGGGCGTTGCTTTGCAGTAATGCGAGTCCGTTGATAGAAGGGTGCATTTTTTCCGAGAATGAGGCTGGCACTTCAGGTGGCGGAATTCATGCCGAGAACAGTGATATTAAAATCAGAAACTGCCGCTTCGAAGCAAACTTTGCTTTCGGAACCGGCGGTGCCTGTTCCTTCAAGGCAGCATCCGCTGAAGTGCTGAACTCTGTCATGACGGGGAATGAAACGTTTGCCATGGGAATGGGCGGGGCGTTGGATTCTCATCAGTCCACCCTGCTTGTCCGCGATACAGTAATGTCTAATAACCATTCTTCCTGTGGTGCTGTTTACGGCGATTCGGGAACAGCACGCTTTGAGAACTGCCTGATTTCCGATGGTAGCGGCTGGTTCAGCGGCGGCGGATATTTCCACAGTTCGTTACCCGAATTTTCCAGGTGTACTTTTCAGAATAATACGGATGATAAAGACTATCTGACCAGTGGAGGCGCTTTATACCTCTACAATTGCACTTCGCGGGTGGAAAACTGCCTGTTCACGGGGAATACTTCCGACGAGGGGAGCATTACATCTCAAAGAGGTGAAACGGTGATCCAGAACTGTACGATCGTTAGTAATGACAGTATGGGTGTTTACGGGCTGGAGTTTTCAGAGGTTCTCGTAAGGAATACGGTTTTCTGGACGAACACTTCCTGGGAGGTCGCCAGCAGCGGATCCGTGATGGAGGTTTCTTTCTGTTGTGTTCCAGAAGGGTATGGAGAAAGTAATCTTGCTGAGGCTCCGAAATTTATCGAAGGGGGATATCAGCTTTCTCCGGTCTCACCGTGCATAGACCGGGGTTCTGCGGAAAATGCTCCGCCAGAAGATATCGTTGGTCGTGTTCGGTGGAACCACCCTTGGCGCGTAAACGGGACGGATGCTTCAACGGTCGATATCGGAGCGTATGAATACACGGATGAAGATGTGGATTCTGATAATTTGGGGGATCTCTGGGAGGTATATTATTTCGGCAATACGAATGTTTCATCGGGCGGAGACGATGACATCGACGGGCTGAGTACTTTTACAGAATATCAGATGGATATTAATCCAAACGATCCGGATATGGATGATGATACCCTCACTGATGGTGCCGAGGTAAATCACTACGGAACCGACCCCCAGAATGCGGACAGCGATGGGGACACCCTCTCCGATGCCGATGAAATCAATCTGTACGCTTCCAATCCGCTCAGTTCAGACAGTGATGGCGATGAACTGCCGGATGCGTGGGAAGTATTATACGGTCTCAACCCCAATGTGCCGAATGCCACGGAAGACCCGGATACCGATGGGTTGAATAATTTGTGGGAATACAAACGCGGCAGCGACCCGACCAATCCAGACACGGACGGTGACACCCTCGCGGACGGCGCGGAACACGACAACGGAACCTCTCCCGTCGACGAGGACAGCGATGGGGACGGACAAACCGATGATGCGGATACGGAGCCGTGGGGTGGCGACAGCGACGGCGACGGTATACCGTATGACTGGGAAGTTGAGCATGGTCTGAACTTTGCGCTGTATGATGGTGAAGACGACCCCGATCAGGATAATCTACTGAATGTAGAGGAGTATCTGGCCGACAGTGATCCGCAGGATGAGGACAGTGATAATGACACCCTTTTTGACGGTGAAGAAGTTCATACCCATCAAACCAACCCGCTGTATCTTGACACGGATTTCGATTTGTTGAGCGATGCCGATGAAATCGCCGTTCACCAGACTCAGCCCCTGAACAGTGATACCGATGGCGACGGTATGATGGACGGATTTGAAGTGGATCACGGCTGCGATCCGCTGGTGGACGATGCTGATGGGGATACGGACGGCGACGGCCTTTCCAATCTATATGAAGCGGAATATCAATATCCAAAATTCGGCTTGCAGGTCACCCGCCACCCGAGCGGACCTCCGTGGAATTGCACATGGTCGGAATACTCACTATCCGTCAATGGAGCCCGTGTCAGCAGTTCTTCCGGGGTTCAGTGGTGGGGGGAAATCGTTACGTTATACGGAACGCCCGGGTCAAGACTGAATATCCAGATGAGTACGGACCCTGAAAACCCTGCCAGTCTTGATTTCTTTAACATCAGAAACTGTCTGGCCGCCGACGGTGCCGTTTTCCCTTACCAGTGCGATTACCGGATCGAAAAAGGAAACATAGGAACGCCGACATACCGGCAGATGTTGGTTCCCTTCAATGATGACGACGATGACGGCAATGGTCAGCCCGACCACCTCAATGAAATCATAGACGGCCCCGATGACCGCGAAGATATGGCCGAGATCATTTTTGACAAGCTGGTGATCCACGAAAGCGCTCCGGGCGTATTTCTCTGCATGGATCGGTGGGGAGAAAGCCTTGGTGTTGAAGATGTGCGGTTTTTTCGGGGAGATACCGAGGCGAAACTGGGGCACGACGAAAGTATCGGTGACGAAGTGCGCGCGGGAACATACTCCGTCCTAGTTGAAGGTACCGAAGGCATCGGTTTGGACGGACGGAATGTCTTTGAACCGGCCCTTCGTTTTGCGAACAGCTCCCCGAACGAAGCGAGTAACTGGCGCTACCTTTCCGAATGTCACACAACCGTTATTGACGTAGACCTAGAGTTCGAGGAGACAGTTTCAAATAATGGATTCGATGACACTGTTGATCCACCGTGGCTTGTTGTGCCGGTCAATAACCCACCCAATCAGAATACCGTTAAGGTTAACATAGAGCCGAGTGCCGCGATCTCACAGGTCTACTTTACGATCGATGATACGGCGAAGGCGACAGTATCCCCGGTTCAAGCTTCGTCTTCTCCGCAAACACTCACTCTAACTGGCGTAGCAAAGGGGCATACAGTGCTACGTGCTCGAGTTGGTTCTTCATCTGGCCCCGTCTGCAAGACGCTCAATATCTGTGTGCGGGACAAGAAGGTCGTCAATGTTGATTTTCATTTCATGCAGGACAACGCAAGTCATCAGACATCGCGCTCAACATCGGAAGCTGATAGCTTTATTTCCACTCTAAATACGATATGGACGCCACAAGCAAACGTGGTTTTTCAGAAAGGAAATGTTGATAGCCCCACGGTCATAACAGATCTTGGGACTGTTATTGAGTGGTATCCGACCAATCCAGCTAATGAATGGGATGACATCGTAGCTTTTCGAAATGGGGTGGCTCCGGACGTGTTTTTCGTTTGGGAGTACGAACAAGATGGTACACCGGCAACCGATAACGCCGATGCTGCACAACTGAATGGCGATATCCTGTTTGAAGACAGCGCAGGAACCCAAGTCGGGGAAACCCTGGCACACGAAATGGGGCATCACTTTGGTATAAATCCATCCGACTATACGGATCATCAAGAACAGTTGATGCATGCATATACAGATATTCGCGGACAAAAAATTACTCATGCACAGGTGGATCAGGTGCCCCAGCCATAGTGAAATGAAGAGGAGAATAATAAGATGAACAATATCTTCGTGGTACTTTGCTTGCTAGTTACACTAGCTACCGTAGCGTCTGCTTCTTCGGATAAAACGGAGCAGTATATGAGGAAACTCAGATCAGACGATCCCAATGCGCAGTATGATGCAGTAGCGTACTTTGAACACTGGGCCAGTGAAAAGAACCGTTCTCTACCTGCCGACTTGAAGCGTAGCGATATAGAAGCCTATCTAGAGAGTTGGGGAGGGAATAGTGATAAAGCAGCTCTTTTACTGGGGCGAATTGGGCACAGGGAAAGCATATCTCTCCTCAAGGAAAAGAAAGCTGAGGCCGAACAGATAACACGCAAAGCCGATGTCATGGATGACAGAACCGACCTCGCACCGAAGGTTCGTTTGGCCTGTCTCAAGGCCTTGTTGCGCTTGAAGGATAACGAAGCAAGGAAGGAAGTAGTATCCCTTCTTGCTTCGACTGATGTTGAAAGTCACGTCAAAGGAATCGAATGCGTTGCTTATGGCAATGATGAAACGCTGATTCCCAATCTTCTGCCACTGCTTGATGATGGTCGGGACGCAGTTAATATTGCACCGTCCGGCGCGAGTTACTTCATCCGAGTCTGCGATTTAGCGGCTGATGTTTTACGGAATTATTATCATATTGAGCTTGAGAGTCAAAAGAGCACTCGTTATTCCGATCGCGATTTGGAGGTGCTTCAAAAGCGAGGTCTGAGGAAGGGGTCAAGGAAGGGGTCAGTCCTATAAATTAATGATTCGGCTTTGGTAGAGGTGCGGCAAAGAATAACGAAAATTATAACATTAGAGCCGACCTTCTAATCAGAAAATCCGGGGAATTTAAAAAATTGAAAACAGATGATGCATTAACGGGATGAATCCTGTAGAAACGCACGCTTCCCTTTAATGAGGAGTTAAATAACATGGCTTTAAAAAAATATAAACCGGTAACGCCGAGCCGCCGCCACATGGTGACCTCCGCGTTTGACGATATTACCAAAAGCACGCCCGAGCGTTCGCTTCTCCGTGCCAAGAAAAGCACCGGCGGGCGCAACAGCGCGGGACGCATTTCGACGCGCCACCGCGGCGGCGGACACAAACGCCGCTATCGCATCGTTGATTTCAAGCGCGATAAACACGGCATTCCTGCCAATGTGGCGGCTATTGAATACGATCCGAACCGTTCGGCCCGCATTGCGCTGTTGCATTATGCGGACGGCGAAAAGCGTTATATCATCGCACCCGCCGACCTGAAGACGGGGGCGACCCTGGTTTCCGGCCCCGACGCGGAGCCGGCGACCGGCAACGCACTTCCGCTGGAGAAGATTCCGCTGGGTACGACGGTGCACAATATCGAACTCGAAGCCGGCTGCGGCGGACAGATCGCCCGGTCGGCCGGTACCAGCGCACAGCTGATGTCACGCGAAGGCGATTTTGCCAACCTCAAGATGCCCTCGGGCGAAATCCGCCGTGTGCGCACCGCCTGCTATGCGACGATCGGGGCGGTTGGGAATTCAGATCATGAAAATATCGTAAGCGGTAAAGCCGGACGTAAACGCTGGCTTGGAATTCGCCCGACCGTGCGCGGGGTGGCTATGAACCCGGTAGATCATCCGATGGGTGGTGGGGAAGGCCGCACCTCCGGCGGGGGGCATCCGGAATCGCCGTGGGGGACGCTGGCTAAAGGCAAGCGCACCCGGAATAAAAAGAAGGCTTCGAGTAAACACATCATTGAACGGAGAAAGAAGTAAGCTATGGCACGTTCACTTAAAAAAGGACCTTTCGTTGACGCTAAGCTGCTGAAGAAGGTGGCGGCCATGGATGCGTCGGGCAGAAAAAAACCGGTTAAGACCTGGGCCCGGGCCTCCATGATTGTACCGGAATTTGTCGGACACACCTTTTCGGTGCATAACGGAAAAGTGTTTGTTTCCGTGTTTGTGACGGAGAATATGGTGGGCCACCGGCTGGGCGAATTTGCGGTGACACGCGCCTTCCGCCAGCACGGAATCGCGACCGATAAAACCGTGACGCTTAAATAAAATATTTTTTTCGGAAGTACTGGATTTGGAAATGGAATGACGTATAGTTGCCGCCTTTGTGTACAGGTAGAAGCGGCGACAATCAGAGAGTAGATAGATGGAAGTTTCAGCCACAACAAAATATGTTCGGATGTCAGCGACCAAGGCCCGCGGAATCGCGGATGCCATTCGGGGGCAGTCTGTCACCGATGCGTTGCGCATTACCGATTTTAACGCCCGCAAGGCAGCGGCACAGATTGGCAAGACCCTTAAATCGGCGATTGCCAATGCGGCCAGTAACGAAGGGGTCGCGGCGGATCAGCTTTTTGTAAAGGATGCGTATGTAGATGGAGGCCCGACCCAGAAGCGGTTTCGGCCCCGTGCTCGCGGATCGGCCAGCCCAATCCGTAAACGCACCACGCATGTAACCGTTATTTTAACCGATCGAAGTAAGTAGAAAGGGAATCGTTTTGGGCCAAAAAGTAAATCCTATCGGACTCCGGATCACGGTGAACAAAAACTGGCGTTCACGCTGGTTTGCCGGCAAAAAAGATTTTGCCGACCTGCTGCAGGAAGACCTCCGTATCCGTGAAGCCGTGCAGACGCGCCTGAAAGATGCCGCGATTTCCAACGTATTTATTGAGCGGTACGCCAATCGCGTCCGGGTGACGATTCGTACGGCCCGCCCGGGGTTGGTGATCGGCCGAAAAGGCGAAGATATTGAGCGGTTGCGCGAGCAGCTGTCCACTTCGACCGGCAAGGAAATTTATATTGAAATTGATGAAGTGAAAAATCCGGATATGGATGCCCGGCTGGTGGCTGAGAATATTGCTCTTCAGCTCGAACGTCGCGTCTCTTTCCGCCGGGCGATGAAACGCGCCATTCAAATGGCGATGGAGCTTGGTGCGGACGGCATCAAGGTGATGGCTGCCGGGCGTCTGGGCGGCGCGGAACTTTCCCGCACAGAGAGCTATAAAGACGGCCGGATCCCGCTCCACACCCTGCGGGCGAATATTGACTATGGAACAGCAACCGCCCGCACCGTGGCCGGAGCCATCGGAATCAAGGTCTGGATCTGTAAAAAGGCCGAAACGGCGGAAGCGTAGGAGTTTGACCCATGCCTTTAATGCCCAAACGAGTTAAGTACCGGAAGGTTCAGAAGGGAACCCGCGGCGGAATGGCGAAAGCCGGCACTACGCTGGCGTTCGGTGAATACGGTCTGCAGGCGCTGGAACGCGCCTGGATCACCAATATTCAGATTGAGGCCTGCCGTGTGGCGATTAACCGCAACCTGAAACGCCGTGGAAAACTTTGGATCCGTATTTTTCCCGACAAACCGTATACCAAAAAACCGCTCGAAGTTCGTATGGGTAAAGGAAAAGGCGGAGTCGAGGGCTGGGTTTCGGTTGTGCGGCCGGGCCGTATGCTTTTTGAACTGGACGGCGTGACGGATTCGCAGGCCCGCGAGGCCATGCGTCTGGCGGCATTCAAACTGCCCATTCGGGTTCGGTTTGTGACGCGCCACGCCCATTGATTGCAGGTGAGAAAAACAGCATGAAGAACAAAACAAAAGAATTTGCAGATATGACCGCGGGTGAGCTGGGGCAGCAGCTTGATGAGAAGAAAAAGGAGCTGTTCAGTATGCGCCTTCAGCAGGTGTCGGGGCAGTTGGAAAATCCGCTGCAGATCCGGGCTGCGCGGCGAATGATCGCCCGCATCAAAACGATTATGAATCAGGCGGCGAAAGCCGAGAGGTAAAAGATGGAGTCAAGAGGTCATCGGAAAGTGCGTGAAGGTCGCGTGTGCAGTTCGGCGGGAGAGAAAACCATTGCGGTGCTCGTTGAGCGCCGGGTTCGGCATCCGCTGCTGGGCAAGGAAATCCGCGTGAAGAAAAAAGTCCACGCGCACGACGAAAAAAATGAAGCTAAAGTCGGTGACCGGGTACGGGTGATGGAAACCCGTCCGATCAGCCGGATCAAACGCTGGCGGCTCATCGAAATTCTTTCGAAATAAGGCAGGGTAGAGCAATGATTTCAGTACAAACCAGACTGGATGTGGCGGATAACACGGGCGCGCGCAGCGTGCAGTGTATTCGGGTCATGAAAACCAAGCGCAGTTTTGCCCGGGTCGGCGAACTGATCAAGGTGACGGTCAAAGAGGCCCAGCCCGGCGGCATCGTCAAAAAAGGCGAAGTCTGCGACGCAGTCGTCGTGCGCACGGCCTCAGCGATCCACCGCCCGGATGGTTCCGTGCTGCGGTTCGACCATAATGCCGCGGTGATTATTGATGCGACGCAGAATCCGCGCGGAACGCGTATTTTCGGCCCCGTGGCCCGTGAACTGCGTGAACGGAATTTTATGAAGGTGGTTTCACTCGCACCGGAAGTGCTTTAAGGAGAGGGTTGGATTTATGGCAGCGCGGATTAAAAAAGGCGATCTGGTGAAGGCTCTCGCCGGGGATGATGCCGGGAAGACCGGCAAGGTTTTGCAGGTGCTCCCGGAAAGTGATCGGGCGCTGGTAGAGGGGTTGAATTTTGTAAAAAAACATATGCGGAAGACGCAGGACAATCCGCAGGGCGGGGTCTTTGAAAAAGAGGCTCCGGTTCATCTTTCCAATCTGAAAAAAGAAGAGAGCTGAAAAGCTGTTTAGAGGAGAAAAGGGTTCATGACACCCACGATGAAAACCAAATATCGCGAGCAGGCGGTGCCGGAGCTGCAGAAGAAATTCAGCTACAGCAACCGCATGCAGATTCCGTCGCTCTCAAAGATTGTGATCAATGTTTCGGTCGGTATGCAGTACGACCGTGATGCCCTCCAGTCCGTAACGGACGATCTGGGCAAGATCACCGGACAGCGCCCGCTCACCATTAAAGCCAAAAGAAGCGTCTCGAACTTCAAGCTGCGCGAAGAGATGCTGCTCGCGGCCAAAGTGACGCTGCGCGGCGCGCGGATGTATGAATTTCTGGATCGGCTGATCAACATTGCGCTTCCGCGTATCCGCGACTTCCGCGGTGTGCCGGCCAAATCGTTCGACGGGCGCGGGAACTACTCGCTCGGTCTTACTGAACAAACCATTTTTCCGGAAATCGATCCGGATCATGTCCGTAAGGTACACGGCATGGATGTGACATTTGTCACGACGGCCAAAAGCAACCAAGAGGCCCACGAACTGCTCAGCCTGCTGGGGATGCCGTTCGAAAACACCAAAAGCAAAGGTGCCGCGCAATGATTCTGAGCGATCCTATTTCTGATATGCTGACCCGCATTCGTAACGCCAATATGGCCGCCCATGCGAAGGTACAGATACCGCATTCAAAAATGAAGAGCGAGCTGGTCCGTATCCTTAAGCAGGAAGGCTATATTAAGGACTACACGACCGAAAAGGTCGACGGCAAGCCGGTTCTGACCGTCTATTTGAAGTACATAGATGAACAGGCTCCGGTGATTCAGGGCCTGCGCCGCATCAGCCGTCCGAGTTGCCGGCGCTATGCTTCAGCCGGCGATATTCCGCGCGTGCTGGGCGGAATCGGAACGGCGATTCTGAGCACCTCGTCCGGTGTGCTGAGCGATGCCGAGGCGCGCAAAGCCCATGTGGGCGGCGAAGTGCTCTGTTATATTTGGTAATTTGAAATTGAGGAACCCGAAATGTCTAGAGTAGGAAAAGAACCCATAGCGATCCCCTCCGGTGTAGAGGTCACGGTCGCCGGGCAGACGGTTACGGTCAAAGGCCCCAAAGGTCAGAGTGCCTGGACGGCGCCGGACGTGATCAGCGCTGCGGTCGAAAACGGACAGGTGATCGTGAAGCGCAGTGAGGAAACCAAGGAAGCCCGCTCCCTGCACGGCACCATCCGAAGCCTCATCAACAACATGGTTTTCGGCGTTCAGAACGGGTATGTCAAAGAACTCGAAATCCAGGGCGTCGGTTATAAAGCGCAGCTTCAGGGTCGCACGCTGGTGCTCGCTCTCGGTTTTTCGCACGATATTAATTATGAAATTCCCGAAGGCATCACGATAGAGGTCAGCGGGGCAACTGACGTCAAAGTATCAGGGCACGAAAAAGCCCTCGTCGGTCTGGTTGCCGCACGCATCCGGGCGTTTTCGCCCGCCGAGCCCTACAAGGGCAAGGGCGTGCGTTATAAAGGCGAACAGGTTCGGCGCAAAGAAGGTAAGGCAGTGGCTTAATCATGAAGGTCAAAACCAAAGCAGATTTCCGGAAGCGCAGACATTTTCGCCTGCGCAGCAAAGTACAGGGCACGGCCGACCGTCCGCGCATGGCGGTCTATGTTTCCAACCGCTATATTTATGTTCAGGTCATAGACGACGACGCACAGCGAACTCTTTGTTCGGTCTCTTCGCTGGGCGAAAACAATACCGTCGCTACGGCCAAAGCGCTCGGCACCAAAGCCGCCGAGGCCGCCAAAGCGCAGGGCGTGACCCGCGTGGTGTTCGATCGCGGCGGGTTTGCCTACGGGCAGCGTTTGTGTGCACTGGCTGACAGTGCCCGCGAAGCCGGCCTTGAATTTTAGTTTTAAATGAGGAGTTGCTCGACGTGAGGGAAAAAGCTGCAAATAGAGAAAAGAAGAAATCGGAATTCGAAGAGCGCGTAGTACACATCAACCGCAATTCAAAAGTGGTGAAGGGTGGACGTCGTTTCAGTTTCGGTGCACTGGTTATTGTCGGTGACCGCAAGGGACGGGTCGGCTACGGCCTCGGCAAAGCCAACGAAGTGGCCGATGCCATCCGGAAAGGCGGCGAGAACGCCAAACGCACCCTGCAACCGATTACTATGAGAGGCACCACCATTCCGCACAAAGCGATCGGTGAATATGGCGGCGCCAAAGTACTGCTGCGTCCGGCTTCCGAAGGTACCGGTGTCATCGCCGGCGGCGCCAGCCGCGCGGTGCTTGAACTCGCCGGCGTGCGCGATGTGCTGGCCAAGTCACTCGGCAGCAGCAACAGATTGAACGTAACCAAAGCAACGCTGGCCGCGCTCGGAACCCTGCGTACGCGGGAAGAAGCGCTTGCGGCTCGCGGAAAATAAGATAGAAGAGGTTTTTCAAATGGACTTGCATTCACTTCAGCCTGCCGAAGGTTCCACCCACCGGAAAATGCGCATCGGCCGCGGCCGGGCCTCCGGCAAAGGAAAGACCAGCGGCCGAGGGCACAAAGGGCAGTATGCCCGCTCCGGCCACAAGCATAAGCCGCTCTTTGAAGGGGGGCAGATGCCCATGGCCCGCCGCATTCCAAAGCGCGGCTTCAACAACTTTACTCGCAAAGTGCTGGCCCCGGTGAATCTGACTTCTCTGGATGCCTTCGAAGACGGGAGCGAAGTCACCGTTGAGTTGTTGAAAGAGTCCGGGTTGGTCAAAGGCCGCTGGAACGGTGTTAAAATTCTCGGCACCGGCGAAATCAGTAAAAAACTTTCGATCAAAGCCAGTGCCTTCAGCGCATCGGCCAAAGAAAAGATCGAGGCCGCCGGCGGCAGTTGTGAAGTGGTTTGATTATAACATGAAGCGGGGTTAATCGATGCTTTCCGCCTTTATAAACAGTTTTAAGATTCAGGAGCTGCGCCAGCGGATACTGTTTACCTTTGGTATCATTTTGCTCTGCCGGCTGCTTGCCAATATTCCGATTGCCGGGGTCGACTTCGGGATGATCAGTGAATACCTCCAGGCGTCGGCCAGCGGGCAGGGCGTCGGCTTTCTCGACATGTTCAATCTCTTCAGCGGCGGCGCTGTGCAGAACTGTGCAGTCGGCGCACTTGGCATCATGCCCTACATCAGTGCCTCCATCATCATCCAGTTGATGACAGCCGTGGTACCATTCCTTGAAAAGCTGGCCCGCGAGGGCGAAGCCGGTCGCGCGAAAATCACCCAGTACACCCGCTATCTCACTGTGCTGCTCTGTACGTTCCAGGGTTTTCTTATCGCCCGGGCGCTCGAAAGCGGCAGCCTTTATTTCCCTCCCGAAGTGGTGCGTATTCCCGGCCTCGGCTTTGAACTGCTCACCGTGATGACGCTGGTCACCGGGACGTTGATGATGATGTGGCTCGGCGAGCAGATCACTGAGCGCGGCATCGGCAACGGCCTCTCCATGATTATTACCGTCAACATCGTCAGCCGCCTGCCGCTCGCGGTGAACGCGCTCATCAGTATGTTCCGGCCCGTGGATGGCGTGGTGCGTCACTCACCGTTCATGGCGGCAACCCTGCTGATCATGATTCTGGCGGTGATCGCCGCTGTTATTGCGGTCACACAGGCTCAGCAGAAGATACCCGTGCAGTACGCCAAACGCGTGGTGGGGCGCAAAGTGTACGGCGGACAGCACACCTTCATGCCGCTGCGCGTCAACTACGCCGGCGTAATGCCGATCATTTTTGCTCAGGCCATCCTCATGTTCCCGGCCAAGATTTTTAACATGATGCCCGGTACTTTCTTCAAACAGCTTGGCGCGGCACTCAGTTACGGAACCCCTGCCTACATGACCGTCTTCGGCCTCATGATTCTTTTCTTCTCCTATTTCTGGGTGGCCACGCAGTTTAATCCCGTGCAGATTGCCGATGATCTCAAAAAGCACGGCGGCTACATTCCGGGCATCCGCCCCGGAAAATCCACCGCCGAATTTCTTGATCGCACCATGACCCGCATCACGCTCGCCGGCGCGGCCTTCCTGACCCTCATCGCGGTGCTTCCGACCGTTATGGGCGCGCAGTTTGGCATTCCCGGACTGGTGGCCTCCTTTTTCGGCGGCACCAGCCTGCTCATCATGGTTGGGGTCATGCTCGATACCATGCGCCAGATCGAATCCCATCTGCTGATGCGCCACTACGACGGATTTTTGAAAAAGGGAAAACTTAAATCCGGAAGAAGGTAGGGCATGGAAGCAATCATTCTCCTCGGCGGACCCGGCGCAGGCAAGGGCACGCTGGCCGAATCACTTAAGCAGAAAACAGACTATCTCCATGTCTCCACCGGTGACATGCTGCGCGCTGCGCTCAAATCCGGCAGCCCGGTTGGCCTCGAAGCCAAGTCCTATATGGAGGCCGGTGAACTCGTTCCCGATTCTGTTATCCTGCGCATCATTGAAGAACGCATTGCACAGGAGCCTGCGGGTGCCCGCTTCATGTTCGACGGCTTCCCGCGCACGCTTGAGCAGGCCGAAGGCCTCGAAGCGATACTCGAAAAACACAGCGGAACCATCACGCACGTTTTCAAACTCGATGTGCCGCGCGAAACGCTCCTGCAGCGGCTCACCGGCCGCCGCGTATGCAAAGCCTGCGGCGCGGTGTATCACGTCATCAACATGCCGCCCCAAAAAGAAGGTGTTTGCGATGTGGACGGCGGTGAGCTCTACCAGCGTGCGGACGACAGCGAAGAAACCATTCTCAACCGCCTCGAAGTCTACGAAAAACAGACCGCGCCGCTTATTGACCACTATCAGCAGCGCGGTCTCATCCGCGACATTGATGCCGATCAGGATGCGGAAAAAACCACAACGCTCGTTCTCGACGTGTTCAACGGGTAGATCAATTTGACCGCAAAGACGCGAAGAAAAAAAGGAGAAAGGGATGACGCAGCCAACACTACATCAGGAAGAACTTGCCAAACAGTTTGTTTATTCCAACCCCTCTTAAATTCTTCGCGTCTTAGCGGTCATCAACTCTCCAAACCCATGATACCAATCAAAACCCCCTCCGAACTCGATGCCATGCGGCGGGTTAACCAAATGACCGCCCGTGTGCGCGATGAACTCGCCGCGATGGTCTCTCCCGGCATCACCACACTCGATCTTGGGAATGCCGCGTTTAAGCTGATCCGCGGTCTGGGCGGCACCAGCGCGTTCTACGGCTATCACGGCTTTCCCGGCCAAATCTGCGTTTCCGTCAACGACGAAGTCATCCACGGCATTCCGGGCCGCCGCGTCATCAAAGAAGGCGATATCGTCAGCATTGATGTCGGTATCACCTATGAAGGGTTTATTGGCGACTGTGCCGTTACGGTGGCAGCAGGCGAGATAGACGGCGAAAAAAATAAACTGATGGAGATTTCAAAAGCCGCGCTCGAAGCCGGCATAGCCAAAGCTGTGGCCGGTAACCGTCTCGGCGATATTTCGCACGCTGTGCAGACCGTGGCCGAAGCCGCCGGATTTTCCGTTGTGCGCGAATTTGTAGGCCACGGAATCGGCCGCGAAATGCACGAAGAGCCGCAGATTCCCAACTTTGGAAAACCCGGCCGCGGCCCGAAACTCAAACCCGGCATGACGCTGGCCATCGAGCCGATGATCAATGCAGGCATCGCAAAAGTGGAGGTGCTTGAGGATGGCTGGACCGCCGTCACCGCGGACGGACGCCCCTCCGCCCATTTCGAACACACCGTCGCCGTCGGCGTCATCGAACCCGAAATCCTGACACTGTCGTATTCGTGAATTGTAGCCGGCCTCCGTAAGAGGCCGGATCGGGGTTTGCGGATCTCGGCCACATTTTAATCGTCTACGGTTTGGATTGAGGTTTTTCCTGAAATCTCACTCGACGGGAGAAACTGCATAAAATATATTAGCCGCATGAACGAAATCATCTTTGAAGTCACACAGGAAGCAGACGGGGGCTTTGTTGCCGAATGCCTCACAGAGGCCATCTTCGCTCAGGCGGACAGCTGGCAGGAGCTTCGCGAGCAGGTCAAAGATGCCGTAGAAGGCTATTTTTTTGATCAGCCTAAGCCGGAGTTAATCCATCTGCATCTAACCCGTGATGAGGTACTGGCTTACGCATGAAGCTTCCCCGTAATCTCAGCGGTATTGTCTTGGTCAAAAAGCTCTGTAAACACTGGGGCTATGTACAGGTTCATCAGACCGGAAGCCATATTATTCTGGACACCGCAACGCCCTCTAAACAGCGCATAGCTGTGCCTGCCCACAAAGTACTGAGGATCGGAACCCTGAATAATATTTTACGGAGCGTAGCCGAGCATAAGGGTGTTTCCAGAGCGGATATTCTGGCGACGCTATAATTTATAGGACACCCTTTCGCGCATTTCGAACACACTGTCGATGTCGGCGTCACCGAACCCGAAATCCTGACGCTTTCGTAAGGTTCAAGCCATTTGGAATTCAGGACGGATTTTTATTAAATCGGGGCTTGTACGTTAATGTCGGGCCCTTTTTTTCAACCGGAAGAGCCGTCGCCTATGCCCATCTTCTCCGAAACTGCCCGGAGTTTTTTATCCGCGGTCCAGAGGCGATGTCTGCCCATGAAACACGAGGCGAGCAGATGGGCGTCAATCAGACCGATTCCGCAGCCATGGAGTTTGTGGCGTTCAATAAAAAACAGGACTTCATCATCGTCCGCTTTTTGTGCGAAGGGCAGGGCATGGAGCAGGGCGATGATTTCCTTGCGGTTTTTCAGGTTGCCGCAGGCAATTTCGCCGAGCACAAAGGGATGCATTACCACCTCTTCGGCCTCCAGCAGCGCGGCAAGCCGTGCGTTTCGGCTCCGAAAGTGATCAATCCAGACCGAGGTGTCTGTGAGAATCACCGGGCCGGTCTCCTGCGCGGAACCCGCTTAGCCTCTTTTTCTGTGCCGCCCAGTGCTGCGAGCCGCTCCGCGCTGCGGCGCGCGACCAATGCTTCCAGCCCCATGCGCACCAGTGCTGTTTTTTCGCGCACGCCCGTTAACCGCGAGGCCTGTTTCAGCATTCCGTCATCAATATTCAGTGTCGTTCTCATGCAGACGAATATGGCACATAAAGATGCCTCTGTAAAGCATCCGGGCGGGGGAATATCGGAGGACAGCCTATCCGCCGAATCTCGAAGAGCGGAGGAGGAAGATCGGAGAACAGAGGGCTGCGGTTGGAAATCGGAGGTCGGAAACCGGAGAAGCCTGCCGTGAAGCGTACTTGTTCTGCTTCATGGGCACTGCTTCTATGGTGATTCGCGGGTGGGTTGTTGTTTTGACCTCTTCACGGAACTGCGTCTTTACAATTGAAAGAAGAACGATTCCTCATGCGAATATCTCAACAAAACAGGGGGAATATTCTACCACCCGCTTCGCTAGAGGACGGCAGAGGAACCTCCGAGTAAAGAAGGTTAAAACAGGAAGGAACAGCCAATCCTCATTCACTCCAGCCCCCCCATCTTTCTGTATCCTCGCACCTGTTAAAGCCCTTTTACTGCTAACCGGCACTCTGAACCCCTCGGATGTTCCTCTAGCCTGATCTATTCATGAACAGTGCTTCGCTGGTTGTTTTGCCTGAGATGAAGCTCTTTTTTGAAGCGGAGCATGGATTTCGGCAGCGTTTGACCGATTTCAGAGACAGTTCCCCCTTACCC
>Ga0190284_1000483_pt1 | contig 22529 bp, 14 predicted proteins | sample 48691812_MG_FD_161668 | JGI IMG/M metagenome (GOLD analysis project Ga0190284, IMG submission 161668) | Hydrothermal vent microbial mat bacterial communities from Southern Trench, Guaymas Basin, Mexico - 4869-18-1-2_MG | ecosystem: Environmental > Aquatic > Marine > Hydrothermal vents >...
GTGCGCTCGAAGAAGCCATTTTACGGTGGCCTTTTCGCGAGAAGCCCGTCAACACAGGGACTTGAGCAAAAATAGGTTCGCGCGCTCCACGCGCCAACCACACCTCACAGAAAGGGCGAAACTATAGCGGGGGAGGCGTTTTTGCAAAAACGTCTCCCCCGGTATTCTCTTACCTCTTACCTCTTACCTCTTACCTTCATGGCCATGAAGAGTCTTTCGGAGGACACGGGCAGTTCGTTTATTCTGGCGCCGGTCGCGTCGTAGATCGCGTTGAGTATGGCCGGGATCGTGGGCATGATTGCGCCCTCTCCCACTTCTTTTGCGCCGTAGGGGCCGTTGGGTTCGTCCGATTCCACGATGATGGATTTCACGTTGGGCATGTCCAATGATGTGGGGATACGGTATTCTCCCAGGCTTGAATTGAGTATCCTGCCTCGTGAATCGAACTTCACCTCTTCGAATAGGCATTCCCCGAGGCCCATCGCGAGCGATCCCTGCATCTGACCTTCAATGCTCGTACGGTTCACGGCCTGGCCGCAGTCATGCGCGTCGGTCATGTCGTCCACCGTGATCTCACCGGTTTCCATGTCCACGGAGACCTCCACGATCTGCGCTGAACAGCCGTAAGCAGGAGAAGTTCCCACAGCCGCGCCTTTGTACGTGCCGCCCAGTGGAGGCGGTTTGTACTTACCGGTACTGACCAGGGTTCCTTCTTTGAGGTAAGCCAGTCGAGCGGCTTCCCTGAACGTGAGGTAGTCACCCCCGGGTGGATCGGTCCATCCACGGTGCTCTTTGATGTACTGGGTACGGATCTTTTCAAAGTCCCCGGGGCCGCCGTCAAAGAATACGTTTCCATCCCTGAAAGTGATCGATGATGGATCGCAATCCATCTCAGCCGCAAGGTGCTTCACTATCTTATCCCTGATCTGCTCCGCGGCTTCCTTTGTGGCATGCCCGGTCATGAGCGTCTGACGACTCGAATACGCGCCCAGGTCCACGCTCAGGTCCGTGTCTCCGGACACCACCCGGACACTCTCCAGGGGAACCCCAAGGGTTTCAGCCGCGAACATGGCCATGGCGGTGTCCGATCCCTGACCCACGTCCGCTGATCCGGTCAGGACGTTCACCACGCCCCCGTCCTCGCCAATCTTTATCACCACGGTCGAATGGTACGTGTCTGAACGGTAGATGGGGTAGCCCGCGCCGGAAACAAAGAATCCGCAGGCCATTCCTATTCCTTTGCCTTTTGGAAGTTTTCCTTTTTTGTCGGCCCAACCGGACTTGTCACGAACCGCTTCAACGCACTCCTTCATTCCCAGGCTGGACATATCAAGATAATTGATGGTCATATCGCCGCTGGTCATGATGTTCTTGAGCCGCATCTCTACCGGATCGATTCCCAGCTTTTCCGCGGTCATGTCCACGAGCTGCTCAAAGGCCGCTCGATGGGCCACTCCGCCGTGACCACGCTGTGCGCCGCAGGTCGGCTTGTTGGTGTAGACCCTATGGCCGTCATATTTCATTGCGCTCAGATTGTACGGACCACCAAGAAGGGACCCGGAATAGTAAACCGTCGCGATGCCGAAACTCGTGTATGCGCCCCCGTCCAGGACCGCCTTGTTCTTTACCGCGACCATGGTCCCGTCTTTTTTCACGCCGAGGCTCATCTCAGCATAGAACTGATGCCGGGCCCGGCTGTGCAAGAAGACTTGTTCCCGGGAATAGGCCATGCGCACCGGCTTGCCGGTTTCACGAGCGAGCAGCACAGTGCTCATCTCCAGAGGCGTGGCCTCGCACTTGGGCCCGAATCCGCCTCCCACGGCGGGTTTGACCACACGCACGTCACCCACGGGAATACGACAGACCATTGCAACGGTCCTCATCACGTAGTGGGGAACCTGAGTGGAGCTATACAGAGTCAGCTTGCCGTTGAGATCAAACACTGCAATGCAGGTATGGGGCTCGATAAAGGCCGCATCCTGACGCTTATTGAGAAACGTGTGATCCACCACCAGATCGCATTCGGCCAGGGCCGCTTCAGTCTCACCGAACTCCTGGTGGACCTCGGCGTTGATGTTACCGGGAAACTCGTCGTGAATCAGGGGAGCGCCCTCTTTTTGGGCCTCAAACATATCGAATACCGCGGGAAGCTCTTCGTAATCGACCTTGATCAGTTCCACGGCTTCCAGCGCGGTTTCCGGATCCACCGCGGCCACGGCCGCGACTTCGTCTCCCACATATCGGACCTTGTCATGCGCGAACAGAGTCTCATCGTAACGGGCCGGGGATACCCCATACTTGACAAGACCCGCTTCCTTGGCCGTGATCACAGCCTTGACTCCGGGAAGCTTCAGTGCCCGGGACGTATCGATATTGAGGATCTTCGCGTGAGCAATCGGGCTCTGGACCATAGCCGCCGTGAGCATGCCGGGCATGGTCATGTCGTCCACATACACCGCCCGACCGGTCGCCTTTGCGGGCGCGTCAAGCTTGGGGGCTCTGCTTCCGAGAATATTGAACTGGGTCATTTTCAGGACACCTCCGTTCCCTCGATCGCGTCCGCTGCCGCCTGAACCGCTTCCACGATCTTCTGATAGCCCGTGCACCTGCAAAGATTGCCTGAGATGGCGGTCCGAATTTCCAATTCAGTGGGCCGGGGATTGTCGTCCAGTAGGGTCTTGGCCGAAAGGATCATTCCAGGGGTGCAGAATCCACACTGGATGCTCCCCTTGTCCACAAAGGCTTGCTGAATGGGGTGCAGCTTCCCGTTTTCCGCCAGGCCTTCAATGGTCAAGACCTCGCCGCCGTTGGCCTGAACCGCCAGCACAAGACACGAATTCACGGGTTTGTTGTCCAGGATAACCGTACAAGCGCCGCAATCTCCCAGGCCGCATCCATGTTTGGACCCGGTAAGTCCCTGGTCTTCTCTCAAGAACTGGAGCAGCGTCTGGTTCGGCGCCACAGCGGATTCAACCTTGCGGCCGTTAATAGTCAACTCTATCAGGGTCTTCATCGTGCTTTCTCCATCAATGGGGGTTGGCGCCCCAACTCAAAACCCGCCGGGAAAGACGGTTACGGTTTCCAAGCCCGGGCCCGCTCATAGGCCTCGCCAAGGGCCCTCTTGGTGAGCACCTCGATCATCATGCAGCGGTACTCCATTGTGCCTCGGTGATCGGTAATGGGGCTGCACATGCCTACGCTGAGCTCGCCCGCGCGAGCAAACAGATCCGCGGAGGGCTTCTCCCCTTTCAACATATCTTCGGCCGCGAAACCTCTCACGGGCATCGGAGCGACAGCTCCAAAAGCAATCCGAGCGTCCGCTATGTCGCCATCCGCGGACTTCAGGGTCAGCATGACCGCCACGTTCACCATTGAAATCTCAAGGGTTTTGCGCGCTCCCAGCTTGAGGTAAGCCCCACCACTCCACGCCGCGGGAGTCTCGATGTCTATGGAAACCATGAGTTCATTGGGCTCGATCACGGTCTCTCCCGGACCTCGGAAGAATTCGTTGAGGGACACTTCCCGCTCGGCTGTCGAGCTCTTCAACTTCGCGGTTGCCTCAAGAACCATACAGGCCGGAGGCAGATCCGCGGCCGGACGACCGTTTACCAGGTTGCCCCCTATGGTGGCTCTGTTCCTGATCAGCGGCGACCCGAGCCTGCTCGCCGCCAGGGCCAGCGGAGCAAAGCGATCGTTGAGCAGCTCATGACGAGATATCGCGTCAGCGCTCGCGGCAGCGCCCACTGAGACTGCATGACCGTTCCTCGGCACGATTTCATCAAGTCCCGGAACACGCGCCAACGAGATCACGTGCGACGGCTTGTCGATCTTCTGTTTCATGCGCACCAGAAGATCAGTCCCGCCGGCAATCAGCTTGGCGTTGCCGCCCATCTCATGGAGCAGTTGCAACGCGTCCTCCAGGGTCGAGGGTTCATGATAGTCAAACTTCGGAAGGAGCATTCTCTTTAACTCCCATGAAAAAGGATTCGGTACTTCGGTTCGTGGCCCAAAGATCACTGTTCGCGCGGCTTGCCGGTATTTTCCTGTTTCGTTGCGCCTTTTCGCCAGGCATGGCCGTTCCTACGAAAATGCCGTTTCTTCATCAATGTCACGGCTTCCCTATGGGCGACCGCCGGTCGCTCATACGAGCGGGGCCGGCCGCGGTTTCCGCAGGCCGAGCCCGCGGGCGATTCGACGATACCGCGCGCCTTCGCAGTCCGCGGCGCAAGAAACCAATGAAGTTTCATAATAGCATAACCCGGGACAAGCGTGAGACCCGATCAACGATCGGTTGCTCCGAGGGGACCTGACCAAACAGGAGACGGGAATTTCAACCATGCCTCCACAGGCATGCGCAAAAAACAGAACTCCCAGATGGAAATCTTCCGGCGAAGCTCGATAACGTTCCAACGCAACTTCCGGATCGCGCAGGAAACTCCCAAGAGTCTGCCAGGACTTAGCGCAACCCAAACACACGGGAACCACGCGGCCCCGCGTCGCGGGAGTGCGTCCGTGCGGTCCACTTGCGTCAACGGGATCTATCCCTGGTTCACGGCTTCCGTGTTGAGTCGTAATGTCGTGCCCTGTGATCTCTTTTGTCCGGCCCCCGGGATCGCAAGCGGCTTCCACTCCGTAGTCAGCCAGCCATTTGACCAGTTCCTTCGCTAACTTCCCGGCATTATCCTCTTGAAGACCAGGATCATCCTTGCCTTCATCCTCGTACGGAGGACATCTGAAGTAGAGCCAACCTGAGTATCCTCCGAACGGGGTGCCGTCCGTGGGACGATTGCAGGCCATGACGCCCCGCGCGATTTGCACGTCAACGGGAACGACCACATGGTAGTCGTCTCCTTTGGGTGAAACTCCGATCCATCCTTCATTGCCGGACCTGACCGGAAGGGTGGCGCGTTTTATGTCAAAGAAATCAATATTGAGCATGGGCTTGCTTTGCAGAAATTCCGTATCGAGAACAGCTTGTAGTTTAATCTAGCTATGGTGAATGATGGTGTCAAGGAATATTTGATTGTCGGAGAAAAGCATTTGACAACTGGTGCGTACTTGGCTAAAAGAAACGGTGTTTCATTATGGTGAACGAAATGAACCAAAATAACGGCTCGGAGAATTCCTCATACTCGGCTCCTATCGTGTCCAAGGCCATCAGAGTGCTCAACACGATTGTCTCTTCTCCGGAGAACCAGGGAATAAGCGACATCGCTGCGAATCTGTCTCTGGCCAAATCGACCACCCACGGGATACTCACTGCTTTGGAGCAATCAGGGTGGGTGCTTCGGGACCCGATCAGTCGGAAGTACACCTGCGGGTACGCGTTCAAAGAGACTGCCGTGGAGGCTGATGTCCGACTTCCCCTCGTGGAGCTTGCTCGGCCGCATCTTAAAGAACTGGGAGCAAGACTCAACGAAGACGTTTTTCTCGGGATACTTGCCGCGGGGCGAATTCTCATACTGGACCTGATAGAATCTTCCAAAGAACTCAAGGTGGCCAAGAGACCGGGGACGGCATTTTCCATCCTGGCAGGAGCCGCGGGAAAGATCTTTCTCGCCGGCCTGGACAGGGAGTGGGTATCAACCATGCTGCGCGCCGGGCCGATGCCACAGTTCACACCCAAATCCATTACCGATCCGGACAGGTATATGGCTGTACTTGAACAGGTTCGCGAGGCCGGAATCGCGACGGATATGGGCGAGTATATTCCCAACGTGTGGGCGGTTGCGGTTCCCGTCTTTCATGGCGGCAAGAACCGCACCCGTATGGTCGCGGGCTTCTGGGTCGTGGGCCTGGATCCCACGCCGTCGAAGGCAAAGATGCAGACCACGGAACATTTTGCTCGGATCACCGGAGAAGTCCTTGACCGGGCGGTCACCGACCCGGGAGTCCGTGGTGAGCCTTAATACCAAGTTGCGTTCAAAGCAGTACAGTGTACAGGTGAGGGACCGAGTCTCAAAATCCCCCCTAACCCCCCTTTAGCAAAGGGGGGCAGGGGGATTTTTCCCTTCCGGACTTGAGCCATATGTTCCCTCTTTGAAAGCGCATTCCTAAAAAAGTCCCTTTGTCTTGAGCACAGCGATCGGGTCCACGCATGGGGTGGTTTGGAGGGGAGCCACTGCGCGTGGGCGATTGAGCGGGCCCCGCACAGCTTACGTGACATGACAACTGTCGGTATCATGGCGTTGAAATGCTTGCCCGGCTAGGGCCTCCCCTCCAAGTCCATGCGCAGTGTACGCTCTTCGTGTACCCTGTCCGAGGCGAAGCCACGGACCAGTGAACAACGGAAAGGACTTTTATGCTTCGTTGTCGCTCTCTTGCGATGGTAGTTGGTATAGCCCCTGGGCACCATTGTCGGTTTGGTCCTCGGCGCCTATTCGCTCTTTCAACAAACTCCAATCTTACGAAACTCTTTGCGAAATGGTATTAATACCTTCCGGACGCCGATCCGGGCTTCACGGGCGCGTCTATGTGGGCTGATGCGATTGTCATTGTATCCTGCGACGGCTTTGTGGGGGATTGTCCATGGAAATCGGCTCTCGGTGGCCTGGTCCCGACAATTTGTGGTATAGTTGGAAATCGGCGCGCATGGACCGTTTTCCCAGACGCTTCGGTGCCAGTTCGGGGTTCAAGAGCCGTGGGACGAGCGATCAATGGTCCAAGGCAACCCGCATTGACGATATCGCGGAATAATTCCCGTTCAAAAGAAATCCGGAACGGGATTTGGATCACAATCTTCCAGGGAGGAAAGGCTGAAATGAAAGAAAAGACTGTGATGATGAAAGCACTTCTGCGCCTGGCCATGCCGGTTCTGGTACTCTTTCTGTGCGTAGGCTCGGCACGGGCGGGCAATGACGCGGAGGTCAAGGCTTTGGTGGAAAAGGCCGTGACCATGGTCGAGAAAAGCGGATTGGATGCGACTCTCAAGGCTATCAACGATCTCAAAGGCCCCTTTGTACAGGGTGATCTCTACATCTTTGCCATGTCACTGGATAATCTCAGATTGGCCACAGGTTCTTTGTACAGTAAGCATTTGCTCGGAACAGTCGGCAAGAAAGAGCTTAACACCAAGATGGCGGAAATGGCAAAGAAGCAAGGTTCCGGTTGGATCGAGTATTCCTGGCCCAAGCCTAACCAAACAAAGCCGTCCCTGAAAAGATCATACGTAATGAGAGTGCCCGGAAAGGACGCGTATTTCGGGTGCGGTTACTATCTGAAATAGCCGAAGATTGAGACGACTGCGATGGGTTGCAGCGCATATTTCGGGACAATCCCTAAGCCTCCTGAGTCTTGGGCAGGGTGAAGAAGAACGTGCTCCCTTTCCCTACATCCGATTCCAGCCAGACTTCGCCGCCACTGTCCTCAACGATTCTTTTGACCAGGCTGAGCCCGACACCGGTGCTTTCCAATTCATCACGGGGGGCAAGTGTCTGGAAGATCCTGAAGATCCTTTCGTGATATTTCGGGTCAATTCCGGGTCCATTGTCTGCGACACTGAATCTCCAGTGATCACCTTGGTCTTGGCATCCTATTCTGATCTCGCCGTTGGGCTTGTCCATGAATTTCACTGCATTCTGCGCCAGGTTCCAAAAGAGGAGTTCTTGGCGTGACTTCCGGCAGATCAAGGAAGGCAGTCGATTCTCGATAATCAGCTGATTGTCTTTGGACGGATCGACCAGATCGATCACCTGTGTGCAGAGCTTGTGGAGATCCACGTTCGTTTTCCGCTCTTGGACCCGTCCGAGCCGAGAATACTCGAAGATGCCTTCGATCAGATTGTTCATCCGACTTGTCCGGCCCAGGAGCAGTTCCATTCTTTCCTTTCCTTCCTCGTCAAAAGTTTCTGAATAATCTTCCAAGATCCACGAGGCGAGCTGGCCGACAGCGTTCAAAGGCGCCTTGAGATCGTGTGATAGGGCGTAGACGAGGTCGTTGAGGTCCCTATTTGCCGACGCCAGTTGGGCGGTGCGTTCCGTCACTCTGCGCTCGAGTTCATCGTGAGCCTGTCTCAGTGATTCTTCGGCCCGTTTGCGATCCTTGATTTCCCGTTCAAGTCGTTCATTGGCGCTGGTCAGGTCCCTGGTACGATGTTCGGCCTCGTCCTGAGTCTCTTTCATCTTCAGCAGAGACGCGGTGCGAACACGCAGTTCTACTTTGTCCACTGGTTTGGTGATGAAATCGTTGGCGCCGGCTTCTACCGCGCGCAGACGGTCCTCTTTGCTGTCCATGTTGGTGACCATGATGATGGGTACGCCGCTGCAATCCGATTGCTCTCGGATGCGCCGTGTCACCTCAAACCCGTTCATACCCGGCATCATCACATCCAGGAGCACAAGGTCGATATCCGGATTCAGCCTGGCCAGGCAATCGAAACCGTCGTGGGCCGGTTCGAATGAGTACCCCAGGGCATATAGCATAGCCTCAAGAAGGGCCCGGTTCAGTTCTTCGTCATCCACCACAAGAATGCGTTTGGACTCGCTCATGAATTCATAGCCCCGATCCGGAAATCGAATTGGTTGCGAATGTTGCCCAGGCCGTGCAAGTCTCTGGGAGATTCGGCACATTTCACGCGGAATCAGGCGCGTTTTCCACGATCACGCTCTTGACCCGATTGCGTCCATTTCTCTTTGCCTCAAAGAGCATTTTGTCGGCATTCTCAATTAGAGTATCAGGCCCCCAGCCGTCCCCGGGGATTAGCGAAGCCGTTCCCAGGCTGATTGTAATCCTATCGGCAACAGCGGAGCTATAATGCTTGATGTCCAGTGACATTATCCGCTCACGCATTTTCTCGGCAACAGTCACAGCACCCCGGGAGTCTGTATCCGGGAGGACCGCCGCAAATTCCTCGCCACCGTACCTTGCAACAAAATCTCCGGCTCTGGAGGGCGCGGAAACCAGATCTCGCGCTACCGCCTTGAGGCAGTCATCACCTGCAAGGTGCAGGTATTTGTCGTTGAAGGCCTTGAAGAAATCAATGTCTATCATGATCAATGACAGCCAGTTACTTGCGCGATCTGCTCGTCTCCATTCTTTTTCAAGGACCCTGTCGAAACCGCGGCGATTGGGAATGCCCGTCAATCCGTCGATAGAGGCCATCTCTTCCAAAAGGTCTCCACGTCGCTTGAGTTCCAGATGAGTCCTCACCCTGGCCTTGACAATCGACACGCTGAACGGTTTGGTAATATAATCAATCGCGCCCAGTTCAAAGCCCCTTGTCTCGTCCTCTTCCTCGCTTTTTGCCGTAATGAAGATCACTGGAATGTTGCGGCTGGTTTGATCCGATTTGATGCTCCGGCAAACCTCGTACCCGTCCATCCCGGGCATCATGATGTCCAGCAAGACAATGTCCGGAGGCGTTGCCGAATTCACCAGTCTCAAGGCATCGGCGCCGTTGGTGGCAACATTTATGTTGTAATCGGATATCAACGCCCCACCGAGGATGTTGATGTTCGCCGGAGCGTCATCGACTATCAGAACCCTCTGCTTGAGTAGAACATTTTTCACGTGTCGTCTCCTTGGAGGCGCAGGCCCAAGGTCTCGGCAATTTCTTTCACGAGGTTCTGCGCCGCGTTGAAGTCAAACCTGGCAACACTCTCTTTGAGCGAATCCACTTTTTTCCCTGGTCCGCCGTCCCCCAAAAGTTCTACCAGTGATTCCATACGTTGAACCGCTTTGAAGTCATTTTGCCGCAGAAGGCTGAACAGTTCCACGACAATGGGTTCGACTTGTGACAGGTCCGGCGCGGCAACTTCACCGGCCGCTGATACTCTGGCGGCTCGTGTTTGTTCAGCTAGTGTCCTAATGCTGTCCGCTGATTGCACTACCTGCCCCAGAGCTTTCTCAAATTCACCCAACAATCGGGGGAAATCATTCTCGTTCCCTTGTCTGATTCCCTTTTCCAGATCGGTCGCGGCCACATTCAGGTCAATGGCCGAAATATTAGCTGACGCGCCCTTGACAGTATGCGTCAATCTCAGGGCAACCTCGGTTTGGTCGCTGAGACACGCGTTCTTGATTTCTTCGCCTACGTTGCCATAGTGGGTTCCGAACTCGGTCAAAACATCCATTAGCGCTCGCCGGTTGCCTCCGAGTCTATTCAAGACGGATTCCATTTCTATTCCCGGGAGAGTGGCCGGGAGTTCCAAGTCCGGTCCTGCTTCGGCCCTCTCCAGTTTCTCCAACGCCTCTGTTCTCGAAATCGCGGATACCGCATCAAAGGAAAAAGTCTGCCGACGCTTCTCGGCGGTCTCGGAGGGCATCTCCTCTTGGGTGACTCTCGACTCCTGGATTCGGTGAGGGACGATCAAGTCGTGCGTTCTGTGGTCAGGCTGTCTGGCGAGGTCCAGCGCGAACGAGAATGTGCTCCCCTTGCTCGGTTCACTGCTCACCTCGATCTCGCCGCCCATTGCTTGAACTAGTCCTCTGCAAATAGCCAGGCCCAAGCCCGACCCGCCGTATCGTCGTGTAGTGGAACTGTCGGCCTGGACGAAAGATTCAAAGAGCTTCGGCGCCTCCTCCGGACTCAGTCCAACTCCTGAATCCTCCACTGAGAATTTGATCTTGGCCCGATCAGGATCCTTGCTGAGCAAGCTTGCCTTGACCGCGATCCTTCCACTCTCGGTGAACTTGAACGCGTTGTCGGTCAAATTGACGAGAACCTGCTCAATTCGGGCCGGGTCGCCGACCAGGGCGCACGGCACACTCTCTTCGATAGAAACACCAAAATCAATGCCCGTGGCCGAGGCCGTGGCGCCAAACATGTCCGACAGGTCGTTCAGGACGTCCGTCAGATCGAAATCCAAGGACTCCACGTCAATCTTGCCGGCCTCGATTCTGGAAAAGTCCAGGACGTCATTGACCATTCCCAGAAGGGAACGTGAAGAGACGCGCATCCTGGTGAGGTAATCGCGAAGTCTTGGTGTCAGATCAGCCTTCAACGCGAGGTCCGCGTGCCCCATAATGGCGGTCAATGGAGTACGAATCTCGTGACTCATGTTGGCCAAGAACTCGCCTTTGGCCCTGTCGGCGGCTTCGGCCGCCCTGTGAGCCTCAATCAATTCGGTTACATCCACAAAGGATTCGATGCCTCCGACCACCTTTCCTTCCTCATTTGTCACCTGGGTGGCGTTCGTCAACACGGTGAGAGATCTGCCGTCTTTTGATTTGATGGTAGTTTGACGTCGCAGAATTCTTTCGCCGGTATGCTGTTCAAACAGACCGCAGGCCGTGTCACATGGTTCCTTGCTGAAATCAAGGCACGACTTTCCGATCAGTTCACCCTTGTCAAAACCTGTTATGGAACAGAATTCGTCATTGACCCCGGTTATGATTCGATCGGAGTCGATAATAAATATGGCGGTTGCAGCGGTGGACAGCAGCTGCTGTTGTAATTCGTTTGCGCGGCGCAACTCTTCTTCTGCCAGCTTCCGCTCCGTAATATCTCGGGCGATCGACTGGAACCCAACAACTGTGTCGTGCTCGATCATGGTCTGCGTGTACTGCCCAAACCATCGTTTGTCTCCTTGCTTGGTCAGAAAAGGGCATTCATGATAGGTCTCCGGGTTCTTTCTGGCGAATTGTGCGCTGTGGAACCTCGTGATTTTGTCTCTGTGGTCTTCGGGGATGAACTTCCGGTAGTGTTCGCCTATGACCTCTTCCGAAGAATATCCGAGAATTCGCAAGCCGACCGGATTAATCAGGGTCATCAACCCGTTCGCATCCGTCTGGTATATCATGTCGTTTGCGCTTTCGACCAGTTGGCGGTAGAGCTTCTCACTTTTTTTGAGGGCTTCCTCTGCACGCTTGCGGCCCGAAATATCGATCAGAGTTCCTACGGAAGCAGGGCGGCCCTGATAGGAAACGGGCCGGCCCTGGACCACAGCGTCGAAAGTGGAACCATCTCTTCGAATGGCCTTGATTTCGTAGGGCTCGCCGGTGACCCCTTTGGCACGACGGATCGTGTTCTGCCGCACCATCTCACGCTGTTCGGGAACAACCAGGTCCGGAGGCCCCAGATCGTGTTCCATTTCCTCGGGAGTGTATCCCATCAGGCGGGCCATTTCCGGATTCACATATTTGAAGACCAGGTCCTGAATTATGTAGATACCAGCCAGGGACGCATCCATAGTAAAACGATAGTGTTCCTCACTCTCCCGCAGCGCCCTTTCCGCGTTTGTTCGATCGGCTATTCCGCGCTTGAGCATCACATTGGCTTCCACAAGCTCGGCAGTTCTTTCCTTAACTTGCCGTTCAAGGTCATCATGGGCCTTTCGCAGTTCCTCCTCGGCACGCTTCCGGCTCATGACTTCCTTTTCCAGTACTTCGTTGATCGCCCTGAGTTCCTCTGTGCGTTCCTGCACTCGGACCTCAAGGTCTTCCCCATATTTCTTGCTCTCTAAGATCCGGTTCCTTTCAGCCGTCAGATCTTCAACGAGCACGAGAATGAACCTCTCCTCACTTATCCTGATGGATCGAAAAATCAGACGACCCCATATTGTGCTCCCTGCAATCTCCAGCATCGCTTCAATTGTGCTGGGAACTCTGGTGGAAAAGACTTCTTCCAGAAGAGACCGGCATTTCCGCTCGGCCGAGCCACCGACAAAAAGGCTCGGGAACGAGGCGCCGGCCACTTCTTCGTAGTCAGGACCTATCTTCGCGCAGGCCTGGTTCATGACCAGTATGCTGTACGATAGATCGACCAAGAACGCCGGAATCGGAAGGGCCTGCAGGACTTTACCGAATGTGGTGGCCCATATACCTCCTCTGATGTCAAAGCTCCCGGAACGGGTGACGTCCCTGGTAAACAATGAGGAAAGCTCGATTGTCTGCGTGGCCTGTTCCGGCATGGTGAGCGGGGACGGTTCGTCATCGGAGGGATCGGGACTCGGTGGCGGCTCGAATACAGGCTCCCCCTCACGGCCCCACTCAGCAGGGGGCCACTCGCCGGTATCCGATTCCGTGGACCCTGCGCGCGGTAAGATCCCATTGCTGTTGGATTCTTCTTCGGTTCTATTCGGGCCTTTCACTGGGACCCTCCATTGAGCGAGATAGTCTGCAGGCGGGGGACTTGCGCTCACTGCCGTCGACAACCACCTTTGATCGTGTCATTGTGCAGCCTGAGGGATGTTAAAATCAGCACAGGACAGAGCGAGATTGTTATGACGCATCCGCTCGATCCCGGCAACCTCTATGCGCACCCGACAAATTTCCTATTATGCGCATATTACCACAAGTTCGGGCCTATTACCTCATGAAAGTTGGGGAAAACAGGCCTTCTACAAAGAACGTTCTTGGTCAGGTCAGGCAGACGGGGTAATATAGTCTTCCGCACTCAGTTCTGCGCGAATGCAACTTCATTGGAAGTTCCCCGTCACCCTAACCCTCTCCCGCCAGGGGAGAGGGAAAAGGACTCCCCTCCCTTGACGGGAGGGGCTGGGGGAGGGTGAGATCTTCGGCGCGAAGTTCGATACGGAAGACTATAGCAAGTTGAGATCACAGGAGTACGGTTCTGTTCTAGGGTGCCACTGCCGGCTTGCCCAGCAGTGCTCAAGTACTACTCGCTTGGTCCCGCACTGGTATCAGTCATTCGTGGGTCGATAAGATGGGTGATGAATTACCCGCTATCCAGCAGCAGGCGCAAGGCCGCGAGACTGTCCCAGGCGGCCGATCCCTTGGGTTTGCGCCAGGATTTTGTCTCAACGACATGATGCTCCTCTCAGAAAGCGCTCTTCAATAAAATCACAAATGCGTGCGGGATCGTTGAGATCAAAGACCGGAATTCCGGGGGGAGCGTCGGGAGGCGCTCCGGCAATTGCAATGAGGTTCTCATCATCCTTGCAGAGTAGTTCCTTGGAACGTTCCTTCCTGAAGACCTCAATTCTGGGATGGGTTTCCTTCTTGTATCCCTCGGTAATGATCAGGTCCACATCCCGGATGAGCTTGTCCCGAAGTTCGGACAGACTGTGATCGTGATCCGCGTCCGCTACAAGGGCCAACTTTTCCGGTGAGGAAATGACGGACATTGTTGCGCCCGCTTGTTTGTGCCTCCAGGAATCCTTACCCTCGTGGTCGATCTCGAAGCTGTGCGCATCGTGCTTGATGGTGGCAATCCTGAATCCCCGGCCCTTCAATTCCCTGACCAGCTTTTCCAGAAGAGTGGTTTTCCCCGAGTCTGATTTTCCTACAAGCGATACGATCGGAATCATGCAGAATTCCCTCCTTGGGAATATAGTCCAGCCAAGTCCTATAGAAATGTCCGTAAACCGAAGGAACACCCTCCCGAGTGACGGGGCTGCCCGACCATCCAAGAGCGCGACCCGCGGTCGCGCGAAGGGAAGCCACGGCATTCCAAGAAAAAGGACATTTTCATACGGAAATAGACTATGCCGAACGGTATTTGTGGGGTTGATTTCAGTCGGCCCTCCGGGACTCTTTTGAAGAAAGGACTCTGTTCCTATCAGGGCCCATGCCTAAAGAAAGGCACAAAAGGGGCCGCTGCGCGCCCGGCATTTCTATGCTTGGTTGCGCCTCCTTTTTGAGGCATCTGAGTGAATATGATAATCCAAGTCCGGGCCAAATAGGAAACTAATGTGCTCCGCCGGCGGCTGAACGCAGGTCCGCGCACGGGGGATTGACCGCTGAGAGCCGCAGTGGTAGGATTCGTGGAAGCGGTTGGGGGCTGGTTCTAATAGAAGTTTTTTTCGTGTCCGATCTGTTCGCCGGTGGCCGCGCACGGACAGATCCTCGAACCGACGCAGCTGCACACCCCAAGCTTCCGGCTCGGGTGATCACGTCTCGGACCGTTTTTCATGGAGAAGATCATGTCAGTTGAGGAACAAGTGCTCGGGATAGCCCGAGCCGCTCGAGATGCTGCCAGGAACGCCGCGGGAATGTCCATGACGGTCAAGGAAAAGATCCTCAAGGATGTCGCGGCCAAACTACGGGATCAGCGATCTTACCTTCAGTCGGAAAACAAGAAAGACCTTGAAGGGGCTGAAACCAGGGGCCTTTCCGCCGCGATGATGGATCGACTGACCCTTTCAGACAAGGTCATCGATCAGACCGCTTCAGGATTGGAAGAGATAGCGGCTTTTCCCGACCCTGTCGGCGAGACGGTCGGCATGTGGACCCGGCCCAACGGCATACGTGTGGGCCGAGTGCGCATTCCTCTGGGAGTCATCGGCTTCATCTACGAGTCCCGGCCGAACGTTACCGCGGACGCGGGAGCGCTCTGCCTGAAGGCGGGAAACGGGGTGATACTGCGCGGCGGGTCAGAGGCGATCAACTCTAACCTGGCAATTACGAGGCTTTTCAAGGAGGCGCTCAAGGAGAGCGGCGCGGACGAAAACATCATCAGTCTGATTCCCACAACCGACCGTGAGGCTATCCTGCACATGCTGAAGCTGGAAGATCTCATAGACCTGATTATCCCAAGGGGCGGGGAGGCCCTGATCCGCTTTGTGTCGGAGAACTCCAGAATTCCGGTGATCAAGCACTACAAGGGGGTTTGCCACCTCTATGTGGACGAGGACGCGGACCTGGATATGGCGGCGAAGCTCACTCTTAATTCCAAAGTCCAGAGGCCCGGTGTTTGCAACTCCTTGGAAACCTTGCTGGTTCACAAGAATATCGCTGACGCGTTCCTGCCGAGGGCGGCGCAGGATCTGTCCGATGAGGGAGTTGAAATCAGGGGCTGCAATCGGTCCAGGGCGCTGGTGGAATCCATGAAGCCGGCTACGGAAGACGACTGGTATGCGGAGTACCTGGATCTGATACTGGCGGTGAAGGTCGTCGATGACATGGACGAGGCGATCGATCATGTGGCCAAGTACGGCTCCCTTCATACAGAGACCATCGTGACCGAGAGCTACGCCGCGGCCCAGAAGTTCCTGAAGGAAGTGAACTCCTCCTCGGTCATAGTCAATGCGTCCACCCGTATGAGCGACGGTTATGTGTACGGCCTGGGCGCCGAGGTGGGAATCAGCACCAGCAAGATTCACTCCTACGGCCCCATGGGCGTGAAAGATCTCACGACAACCAAGTTCATCGTTCTTGGTGAAGGGCAGATCAGGGAATAGCCTGCCACAAGGCCGTACCTACTACAGGAGTAGTCCCAATTGACTGAAATACGCAGCACCATCGACCTGATGATGGAACGGACCAAGGGTATGTCCCTTTCTTCAGAGGAAAGGGACCAACTCCACCGGGAGGAACTTGAAAAGAGAGCTAGAGGCTTCAAGCTGAAATTAATGGAGAACCGGGCAACAGTGGATGAAATCATTGAGTCCATGAACGGGGATTCGGACGAAGACCGGAAGCTTCTGGATTCGCTGCTCTGGGAGCAGATCTTTGACGGATTGCCTGAAGACAGGTCGATCCTGAAATGCCTCGATCTCATGGAAAGGCTCCCCGCGGGCAAAGCCAGGCCCGGTGTTATGAAAGAGATGCGATCGTTTTTCAAGACAGCCGCCAAGGGCAAATCGGTGGATCGTAAGAAGCTGCTCACCCGGGAAAAGAAAAAACTCGCGTCTGCAGGCATATCAGGAACAGCAGTGGTACCCAAGGCGCCAGAGACTGTGCCGCCCAATTGGGAGTCCCCGTCAAGAATTGAAGAATTCAAACACCAACTGCTCGACGCCGACGCGCGTGCCCAAGAAGGGAACGTCAAAGAATAAAGGTAATGGTTCACCGGGCTTGAAGCGGTTCTGCGCCCGGTGAGAATGGAGGGGGCGACTCATCTCCCCCTCCAAACCTCCCCCATACGTAATTCCGGGAGCTTGTACGGTTCACGGTGAACGGTTACGAATAAAGAGCTTCGGGAGGCCGGTCCTTAGGGCGCGTCACAAAATAAACGTAGCAAAACCATGCTGGGCCGATTGTAGGGGCAGACCCCGGATCGGCGTCCGGGGCAGGCTCTGCGTGTCTGCCCAAATGCAAGGCACACGCTGGTAGGAAAGGGCGGACACATAGGTCCGCCCCTACAGTAAGATGTAACAGTTATTTCTTGACGGGTCCTTAGGGTCCGTCACGGAATAACCCTTGCAAATGACACACTCCACTTCCTTGCGATAAAGAGGGCGACGCATGCGTCGGCCCTACGCCGGACGCCCGCCACTTTCCAGACATTTTCATGCTTCGTTGTGCCTTATCAGGTGATGGTTGGTAAACAGGAAAACGCTTCCCCCTCGATGAGAGGAGGAAGCGCTGATTTGCGGTTAGTTGAAGAGAGGGATCAGGGGAACCCCTATGACGCTGTAGGCGGCTTCTTGACAATGGTGGGAGTCATGAACACCAGTAGTTCCTCAACTATGACGCGGCGGTTCTTGTAGTTGAAGAAGTAGTTCACTAACGGGATATTCATAAGGGGCGGTAGGCCTTCTCGTGTGGAGCTGGTTCTCTTTGTCAGTATCCCACCAATTACTGCGGTTTCCCCGTCCTTCACAACCAGCGTTGTTGAGGCTGACTGCCTGTTTATTTCCTGCCCCGCTGCGGTCACATCCCCTGGTTCGTCGTTTGTGAGGCTTATTCGCAGGAGTATGCGACCATCAGGATATATGGTGGGGGTAACGGTCAAAGAGAGATCCACATTAACCAGCTGGGTCTGCGTGCCATCCGCTGAAACAGTGGTGTACGGAATCTGAACTCCGTTTCTAATGCTGGCCGACTGCCGGTCCTGAACTTGCACCTTGGGTCGCAAAATCGTTTTGGTCAAACCGGACGCCTCACCCATCTGGAGGCGCGCATCCAACTCAGTGATATAGTCGGCTGCCAGCAGTCCGAATTGAGCGCCGATTCCGGGAATCGAGTTCGCCCCAGTGTAGTTGGCGTTGGGCAGATTTATCAAGAATGTGGAGGGCAGGTTGTTTCCAGGGATGGTCGCGGCAGTGGCAGCATTGGCGCCCGTGGCCTGTTGGTTGGCGGTCAGGCCCCAAAAGTGCTGCGCGCTATGTGGAACATTGCGCTGATTCATCCGGCCTCCCCACATTACGCCCAGGGAACGGCTCCAGTTTCTGTTGGCGATCACCAGCCTGGCTTCGATCATGCACTCAGGCCTCGGGATATCCAGGGTCGCGATGAGCTTTTTCATCTCCTCGATTCTCTCTGGAATATCCTTGACGTAAAGGGTGTTGTAGGTGTTGTTGGCCCACATCACCGTATGAGCGAGGATCCTCCGCATTCTAGGATCCATACCCACTCCTCTAAGGGCGCCGATTGCGCGTTCCGCGGTCGTCCGCTCAGTCACTTGCTCCAGGGCCTCTACTCTCCTCTCCCCACGATTGTCACGCCGCCAGGTGAGCAGCCTCGAGCGTCCACCGGGGCTGTCCGGAGTGAAGCCCTGGGAACTCAGATATTCTTCAAACCTGCGCTGCTCCTCATCCTGTGCCCGGGCCTGACCTTGACCCGATACTCCGGGACATCGGCGGTTGAACACGCACTGCAAGATCTGCCTTACCGCGCTTGCCCTGGCGTAGCTGAGCCTTATGGTAACCAGTACCAGTGTCACGGGCTCGCCATCTATCTGGATTGTCTCGGTCGCTCCGATAGTTTCGGTCCTTGTAACGTCCTCCACCGGCGCCTCCGCGGTCCTCCGCTGGTCTTCGAGCTGCCTCAAGGCGGCCTCACGCTCTTCGCGGAGACGGGTTATTCTCGTTCGAGCCTGACTGATCCTTCGGTTCACCGCGGTGATAAGGCGCCGATTCTCTCGTGCTCGCGCCCTTCTCCTATTCCGTATGGATCCGCGTCTGTCGATGCGCATCACGTTGCCGATCAGTTCTCTGTCGAGACCGTGCATGGCCAGAATGGTATCCATTACCTGACCCATTGGAACCTGAAACAGTCTCATGGTGGTAGTTCCTCGGACTCCGCCTCCGAGGATTATGTTTACACCGGCCTGCTCCGCGAGCAGCCTGAACGCGTTCCTCAACGAGATCCCCTGAAAATCCATGGTGACCGGCTTGCTGAAGACTTCAGGGTCGGTGGACAGTCTGTACCTTGCGTCAATTTCTCGGCGCTCTTTGAGGGATTCCTCAAGCTCCTTCTCCGTGGATCGAATCTGCCTCTGCCTGGTCTCGTTCTCCTGCAGAGTCCACTCCTCCCTCATTTCCAGGGTCGCCCGACGGCGGTCCGTGGCTTCACCGCGCCTTCTGTCGTATTCGCTCCGACCCGCCTGATCCCCGGGCCTAATGCGCGTGGCCTGGCTCGGTGTCAGGGCTAAACGAGGCGGTGGGAAATCGAGCATCAACACGCCCTTCTTCTTCTGCACCTGATAGGGAACAGCATCCTTAAGCTGAACAAAAATGGTCTGGGATCCCGGAACAATCATCTCCACCGATGTTGAGAAACGGTCCGTCCTCAAGGGTTTCTGATGAACCTTTGGAATCTCAGCGTTGATCAGGTCGATTCTCAACTTTGTAGGAGAAACCTTGGTCATACGATAATCCAGGTGGTCTCCGCCCCTGATAATCAGCCGAGAATTGTGGCCCACCTGGGTGAATTTGAGTTCCGTTATCTCTTGAACTATCAGCCTTGGATCAGGCGTGGGCGGAGTCACAGGAGGTCTTACCTCGCGAACTGCCCGCGCGCCGCGCCCGGAAACTGAGGGCAGGTCGTTGCCGCCACTTCCCGTTCGAACCGATCGATTGCCTGAGGAAGGTCCGCTCAGATCCCGCAACCGAGTAGGCCTGTTCTGTGCGAACTGCAGTTGTTTCTTTAGGGCCGAGGCTCCCTTGGGCGCCCCGGAAGACCTGGAAGAAAGCGCTTTCAGCCCCCTCTGATTCTGGCTGATCAGCAGTTGAGGCGCCTTCCTGGTCGTCGCGGACGGACCCGCGGTTGCCGGCACAAGACTGGGAGAAAGCGGTGACGAAGCAGAAGGTTTCCGTGAAGCGGCTCGTGAGGCAACCCCCCTTTGCCCGGGCAACTCCTTGGCCAGAGATTTGCCGAGGACCACCAGCACTCGGCCCTTTTCCCGCTTGATCTGGAACCCGGGAACAGGTGTAGCGCCAAAATCCAATACCACCCTGGCTCTGGACTTGTAATACCCGGCGCGAATCTCAGTTATTCCGTGCCTGCCGCCCTTCAACCGCCGAGGAACCTTACCGAGTTCGGCCCGCTCAAAATCTATAAATAGCCTATTGGGCTGGCCGATAACGCGCGCTGTATGCTTGCCCAGGTCTCCCCTGGATGCTATGACGACCCTTTTGCCGTCAGGATCAAGCCTGACCCCGGTAATCTTCCCCGAAGACCCTGCCCACGCGGGAGCGCAGACCAAGGCAAACATCAAGCTTCCGATCCAGAGATGGACAAATCTTGCAGCAGGTGATCTCATTTTTACCCTCTCCCGAAGCCCGTACCGACGAAATCTCGCCTACAGTCGGCCGCGGTGCCCGGGGTGATATTCTGTCTGAACAATGCGCTGTCTTTTCCAGTCATGATCGTCGTCATCCTTCACGAGGATGTCAATGGTACGCAGAATACTATCAGGTGACCGCCCATTATGTCAAGTAAAAAAAGCGCAAAAACAGTATGATAGAAATGGTTCCTAATGTAGTGCGTTACTTGTAGCGGTACAGGATTCTAGCTTTGTGGTATAACCAGGTAGTTTTGCTGGTTTATTCTTGCGCGCGCTCTTTTGGCTTCGGAATTCGCCCGGGCTCCGGTATCATCGCCTGATGGAAGACCAGATTATCGTCAGAATCGTCGCTCTTGTCACTCTAATGACCGCTGTGGGCCTATACTATTATGTCTACCGTTGAGCGCGCCGCTGACAGACCGCAATTTGAACGGTTACCTATATTTCACCGAAGAGATCCGGGCCGTGAGACCCGGTGATCGTGACTGAACGGATTTCTCCCGGTTGTGCGACTCCCGCGGTAATGTAGAGTACACCGTCGACTTCAGGGGCTTGATCCCAGGCCCTGCCCTGGAGGAGCAGATCCGACTCCTCGGACACTCCTTCAACCAGGCCCGGCAGCGAAATCCCAATTCTGTCCTGGTTGCGCTTCTCCATGAAGCGGGTCTGGATTTCGAGAATTTCTCCGGCCCTCGCTTCCTTGACTTCCGGGGGAACAGGGTCTCCGAGATCCCACGCGGGGGTTCCGGGTTCCGCAGAATAACCGAACACCCCCACGTGTTCGATTGCGTACGAATCCACGAAGTCTCTAAGCTCGGTGAAATCCTGATCTTCCTCCCCGGGATATCCTACCATCAGTGTGGTTCTAAGGACCAACGCGGGAATCTCTTGCCGAAGCCGGTCTACCAGGCTGCGGATCTTGTCCCCTTTCCAGGGTCTTCCCATTGCGCGCAGCACCTTGTTCGACACGTGCTGGAAAGGGATGTCCAGGTACGGCAGAATATTATCGCACTCATTGATCACCTTTGAGAGCAGCAATGGAACAGTGTCGGGATGAAGGTACATCAGGCGAATCCATTCTATCCCTTCCACGTTGCCGATCCGCCTCAGGAGTTTCACGAGCCCGTCCTTTTCACGTCTGTCCTTAGCGTACGCAGTGAGATCCTGAGCCACGAGCACAAGCTCCCGGACCCCTCCGGAGGCCAGAGCCACCGCCTCTTGTTCCAGGTCCGTCTCATCCACGCTGCGCAGGGGCCCTCGAATGGACGGAATGGTGCAATATCGGCATCTCCGCGCGCATCCTTCAGAGATCCTGAGATACGCGTATCCCGGGGTCGTGAGTATCCGATCAGCGGCCTGGATAGGTTTGCGGGGCTCCGCACGATTCCGATCGATGGGAGTATGACTTACGGAATTTCCCTCTTTCTCTTGGCCGGCTGTCTTCACGGATTCCGCTTTCAGCCGGTCGCGCAGTATCCGGGGCAAATCCCCGATCTTGTTCGGTTCCACAAAAAGGCACACCTCGGGCAAGGGATCTTCCAGCCCTTGCCTGTAGCGCAGCGGAAGACACCCGGCCACCACTATTCTTGCCTGTGAGTGTTCGACGCTGTAGTCCAGAATGCAGTCGATTGATTCGTTGACAGCCGGCTCGATGAACGCGCAGGTGTTTATTATGATGACCTGTGCCTCGGCAGGATCATCGGTGAAACCAAAGCCGGCCTCAACCATAATGGAAAGGATTCTCTCAGAGTCCACGCGATTTTTCGGGCATCCCAGGCTTACAAGGTGAAACCGCATATTCTAATACCAGCTTACATGCCTAGAAACAGAGGCACAACGAAACATGAAAGTCCTTTCCGTTGTTCAATGGTCCGGGGCTTCGCCTCGGACAGGGGTTCCAAGAGCGCGCACGCTGCGCATGGACCTTTCTCGTTCCCAGGCTCTGCCTGGGAATGCATACCGGGAGGCTCCGCCTCCCCTACTTGGGGCCGGCGCCTTCGCGAGGCCAGGAGGCTGTTGCAAAACTCAATCTCGCACACTGATCGTGCTACCCAACAGCTCTGACGGGCGAGTTTTTTTGCGCGTTAGAACGGTGGTATGATCCGCGCTTTTGATGTATCTTGTCCGGTGTTAGAACTTTTTTTTCGCGCTCGAACGGTAGTTCTTCAAAAAGGAGCCG